>Ga0105237_10005932_pt1 | contig 13699 bp, 11 predicted proteins | sample KBSC24metaG_FD_81520 | JGI IMG/M metagenome (GOLD analysis project Ga0105237, IMG submission 81520) | Corn rhizosphere microbial communities from Kellogg Biological Station, Michigan, USA - KBS C2-4 metaG | ecosystem: Host-associated > Plants > Roots > Rhizosphere > Soil | place: Michigan, USA...
AGCCAACGCCTTCCGCGTTTAATAACCCTCGGCTGGAATTAGCCAACGCCTTCGGCGTTAATAACCCTCGGCTCGAATTAGCCAACGCCTTCGGCGTTAATAACCCTCGGCTCGAATTAGCCAACGCCTTCCGCGTTTAATAACCCTCGGCTCGAATTAGCCAACGCCTTCCGCGTTTAATAACCCTCGGCTCGAATTAGCCAACGCCTTCCGCGTTTAATAACCCTCGGCTGGAATTAGCCAACGCCTTCGGCGTTAATAACCCTCGGCTCGAATTAGCCAACGCCTTCCGCGTTTAATAACCCTGGGCTCGAGCCAACGCCTTCGGCATTACATCATTACTAGCTCCTCATGTTGGACCATGTTGACGTTCCCGCAACTCGCTCGTATGATCAGGCCCTTCCCGAATTGAACGCTCAGGTTGCACGCACGAAAATCGAATCCGATGTAGGAAGGTGGAACCCCTATGATACCTCGGAGCTTTGAGTACTTCTCTCCCCAAACGCTGGACGAAGCAGTCGCCCTGCTTCAAAAACTCGGCCCCGACGCCAAGTTGCTGTCAGGCGGCCAGAGTCTCATACCGATGATGAAACTGCGACTCGTCGCTCCCGAATACATCATCGACATCAATCGCATCTCGGGACTCGATTATATCTCCGAAAGCGACGGCCACCTGAAAATCGGCGCTCTCGCACGCGAACACCAACTCGAGTCGTCAGAAAGCGTTCAGACAAAATTCCCGATACTTGCCGACACAGCGAAAGTGATCGCGGATCCGCTGGTGCGAAGCCAGGCGACGGTTTGCGGGAATCTCGCTCACGGCGATCCGGCGAACGATCATCCCGCGACGATGCTTGCACTCGGAGCAACCGTAGTTGCTACCGGTCCAAAAGGCAAACGGGAGATCGCGGTTGCAGACTTCTTCCCGAGCCTCTTTACCACCGCACTCGAACCGGAAGAAATACTCACCGAGATTCGGATTCCATTTCCGCCGCCGAAGAGTGGCGGCGCATATCTGAAACTCGAGAGAAAAGTCGGCGACTTCGCGACAGCGGGCGTTGCAGTTCAGATCACGCTTGACGATTCCGGCGCGTGTAAAGCCGCCGGCGTTGGTCTGACAAACGTCGGCATGACGCCGATCAAAGCCAAACAGACAGAAGCGTTTCTCGTTGGGAAGAGGCTTGACGAAGCGACGATCCAACAAGCGGCCGAAATGGCAGCGTCAGAGTCAGAACCGATGGACGACATCAGAGGTTCAGCCGAATACAAACGCGATCTCGTTCGCGTTCTCACTGCACGCGCTTTGACTCGGGCGTTGGACCGCGCAAAAGGAGGAGCTTAACGATGACGACGATCAAAGTGAACGTCAACGGTGTCGAACACAGCGCTGACGTCGAGCCGCGAATGCTCCTGGTCCATTTCCTTCGCGAGACTCTGCGACTGACGGGCACGCATATCGGTTGTGATACGAGTCACTGCGGCGCGTGTACGGTCGTGATGGACGGGCGCGCGCTCAAGTCGTGTACGGCGTTCGCTGTTCAAGCTGATGGACGCTCGATCACGACCGTGGAAGGACTCGAACAGGACGGTAAGCTGCATCCATTGCAGGACGGATTCTTTCAGGAGCACGGGCTGCAATGCGGGTATTGCACTCCCGGAATGTTGATGACGGGTCTCGCTTTTCTCAACGAGAACAAGAACCCGACCGACGACGAAATCCGTCACGCGATCTCCGGCAACCTGTGTCGCTGCACAGGGTACGTAAATATCGTGAAAGCATATCAACACGCGGCTCAAAAAATGCGCGAAGGAGGAGCATAAGATGGCGCCAAAAACATCACCTGAAATCGGCGGGATGGGCCATTCGGTAAAACGCAAGGAAGATCCGCGCTTCCTTCGCGGCCAGGGAAATTATGTCGACGATGTAAATCTGCCGGGCATGCTCTATCTCGACATCGTGCGCAGTCCATACGCGCACGCCACGATCAACAACATCGACTCCTCCAAAGCGCTCGCGATTCCCGGCGTGCTCGCAGTGATCACCGGAAAGGATCTCGAGAAATACAACCTGCACTGGATGCCGACGTTGATGTCAGACACGCAGATGGTCCTGCCGGTCGACAAAGTGATGTACCAGGCGCAGGAGGTTGCTGCGGTGTTGGCAACCGATCGCTACATCGCGGCGGACGGAGTGGAAGCAGTGGAGATTGACTACGATCCATTGCCCGTAGTCGTCGATCCGAAAAAGGCGCTGCTTCCCGATGCACCTGTTCTTCGGACTGATAAGAAAGACAAGAAAGACAATCACATCTGGCATTGGGAGTGGGGCAATCGCGATGCGACTGATCAACTGTTCCGAGAAGCCGAAGTCACTGTCAAAGAAGACATTTACATTCCGCGCATTCACGTTGCTTCGATTGAAACGTGCGGTTGCGTCGCGCACTTCGACAAAGTTAAAGGAAAGCTCACGGTCTGGATGACGACACAGGCGCCGCACGCGATCCGCACCGTCTTCGCGCTCGTTGCCGGACACGTCGGGCTTTCTGAAGAGAAGATCCAGATCATCTCGCCTGACATCGGTGGTGGATTCGGCGGCAAAGTGCCGGTGTATCCGGGTTACGTGATCGCTGTTGCGGCGTCGGTGCTGACGGGTAAACCGGTGAAGTGGATCGAAGATCGAATGGAGAACCTGCAAGCCGACTCGTTCGCGCGCGATTATCACATCACCGCCGAACTTGCAGGAAAAAAGGACGGCCAACTCACGGCGCTCCGCATCAAGACGATCGCGGATCACGGCTACACGGACGCGGCCGCGAATCCCTCGAAGTTTCCCGCGGGACTCTTTCACGTGTGTACCGGCTCCTACGATCTCAAGGCCGCGCACGTCGAAGTCGATGGTGTTTACACAAACAAACCGCCGGGTGGAATTGCGTATCGCTGCTCGTTCCGCGTCACGGAAGCCGTACACACGATCGAACGCATGGCCGACTTGATGGCCCATGAGCTGAAGATGGATCCGGCGGAGTTTCGGATGAAGAACTTCATCAAGCCGGAGCAGTTTCCCTACAAGTCCGCGCTCGACTGGGAGTACGACAGTGGCAACTACGGCGCTGCACTGCAACTCGCGATGGACAGAATCGGATACGCGGATCTCAAGAAGGAGCAGGCAGAGAAACGCGAGCGTGGTGAGTTGATGGGCATCGGCATCAGCAGCTTCACGGAGATCGTCGGTGCTGGTCCATCGAAGCACTTCGACATTCTCGGTCTGAAGATGTTCGACAGTGCTGAGATACGAGTTCACCCGACGGGCAAAGTTCTCGCTCGCTTTGGAACGAAGTCACAAGGCCAGGGTCACGAAACAACTTACGCGCAGATCGTCGCCGAGGAGCTCGGGTTTCCAGTCAACAGCGTGCTCGTGGAAGAGGGCGACACGGATACTGCGCCTTACGGTTTGGGGACGTACGCGAGTCGCAGCACTCCCGTGGCCGCAGCCGCGTGTGCGATCGCGTGTCGAAAGATCAAAGACAAGGCGCGTAAGATCGCAGCGTACCTGCTCGAAGCGCACGAAGAAGATCTCGACTGGGAACCGGGCAAATTCTTCGTCAAGGGATCTCCCGATCGTGCGAAGACGATTCAGGAGATCTCGCTTGCGGCTTACACCAATCATCCACCCGGAACGGAAGCCGGGCTCGAAGCCGTCAATTACTACGATCCGCCTAATCTGACGTATCCATTCGGCAGCTACATCTGTGTCGTCGATATCGATAAAGGCACAGGCGAGGTGAAAGTGCGTCGCTTCGTTGCGGTCGACGACTGCGGCAACATTATCAACCCGATGATTGTCGAAGGTCAGATTCACGGTGGACTGACGATGGGACTTGGACCAGCGCTTTACGAGGAGATTCAGTACGACGAAAGCGGTAATATCCTGCAAGGTAGTTTTATGAATTACCTGCTGCCGACGGCTGTCGAAACGCCGAACTGGGAAACTGACAAGACGTGCACGCCGTCGCCACATCACCCTCTTGGGGCCAAGGGCGTCGGAGAATCGGCCACCGTCGGCGCGCCTGCTGCAATCGTCAATGCCGTGGTCGATGCACTCTGGCATCTCGGTGTGCGTCACGTCGACATTCCAATCACGTCGGCGAAGGTCTGGAAACTCCTGCGCGACGCAGGCGTACGCGGTTAATCTCTTTTGTGTTCCTTTTGTGCCTTTTTGTGGCCCATGAGCAGTATCCAGGATCAGTGTAATGAGTTGCGTGCAAGGGAAGAGCCGTTTGTTCTTGCCACAGTCGTCGCGTACAAGAGCCCGCAATCTGCGAAGCCCGGGTCGAAGGCGATCATCAAGAACGACGGTTCGCAAATCGGATGGGTCGGCGGTGGTTGCGTGCAGCCCATCGTTTTGCGAGAGGCGAAGCAAGCACTCCAAACAGGTCAGCCCAAGCTTCTGACCATAAGTCCGGATGCGCAGCGTGAAGATTGGAAAGGAGTCGAGTCGTACCGCATGACGTGCGAAGGCGGCGGTTCGCTCGAGATTTATCTGGAGCCTTTTGTGCCAAAACCGCAACTCGTAATCGTCGGGCGCTCGCCTGTCGCACAAACCGTTGCGCACCTCGGACATCTGCTCGATTTCAAAGTCGTCGTCGCAGATCCGGAAGCCGATAGCCAGAGTTTTCCGGAAGCTGATGTGATTCTCACGGATCTCGGCGCTACACGGAGTCATATTAATGACTCAACGTATGTTGTGGTCGCGACGATGGGAAACGGTGACGAAGAGGGACTGTCAGCCGTCGTCGGCACGCGGCCAAAGTATCTCGGCCTGGTCGCGAGCGAAAAGAAATCGAAGGGCTTGTTTGAATACCTACTAGCGACCGGCACAACACCCGAGGACATCGGTGTCATCACGTGTCCGGCAGGCATCGAACTGGGAAGCGAAACGCTCCCGGAGATCGCATTGAGTGTTGCGGCCGAAATCACTCGCCTGCGTAGAGCTTCTGCTGAAGAGCCGTCGGAGCTGAAAGTCGCCATCGATCCGATCTGCGGAATGAGTGTCGACGTCGAGAACGCGAAGTACACATCGGTGGTTAACAACGAGACGATCTACTTCTGCTGTCTCCGTTGCAAAGAGACATTCGATCACCCACAGATTTCACAGATTCACCGAATCAACTAATCCATTCCACGCGTTCTGAACTACTCCTTCATTCGAAACGACTACCGTCGTCGGTGTAATGGAATCCAACAACGCACGGAGTTTCAGATTCTGTCTGATCAACAGAACATTCATCGTACCGATGACCAGCAGAAAACCGCTCAATACAATGGTCCAGCGATTTTCACGCATCAGTTTAATGAGGGCCACTGTCTGCACGGGTTTTATCCTTTCCTCGTAGACTGCCTCAAAAGTCGAAGATCATTGTTGGATACAGTCGGTACCGTAACGCGGTAGCGTCGGGTCGTACGTGAGCCTTTGAATTTGCTAAGAAATTTGTATGTTTGAGACCGACCCGACGCTACCGCGTTGCGGTACTGACCTCCTCCAAGTGTCAATCCTGACTCTTGAGGCGAAGCCTTTTCTCGTTCAGTGTTTTCCTGGCATTGGCCAGTCTTGCAATGGCTACGCCGAGAAGCGCAGAGGTTCTTATCTCCTTCACCAGAATTTTGCTCGCAAGGTCTAACGCTAGATTCTCATCTCTCTCTGTTAATGCCTGGAACACCGGAAGCGCCTGCCATGTAACCGGCATCAAGGTTTTCTCAACATAATTAGTCACGACTGTTTTGTCTGTCGTGCTGTCGGGCGAAGGAATGCTGTTGATACTTTTTACTATCTGTTCGCCGATAACAGGTACGAGGTCGTTATTGACTTTAGAGACCAGCGGCAGCAGACGAAGGAGCGCCAAAGTCTTCTGAGTCTTTTCGTCTATGGAATTGATTGTCTTCAGAACGTCATCGACTAACTCTTTTGCTTTCAAAGGATCCTGCGCTTCAAAGAAGTACAGAGCCAACTTCTGTAATGCAGGTATTTTGAGCGACTGCGAAGGAATCAGTGCAATCGCTTCGCCGGCAACTTCTGGCGCTTTCTTTTCAATAGCCGCATTCGCTAACACGCTTAAGAACTGTTCTTGCCACTCTTTGCGATCCGGATCGGCAGACATAGACGTGGCAAGTTCTAACGATAATTTCAGGTTACCTTTTTCCAACGCCATGCGAGCAGCTTGCAGGAACAACTCGTCCTTTAAAGTAGAGTTAGTGGCAGACCTTGCTTCTGTAATGATTTGCGCGAGCGGGTCGTTACTGGTTCGGATACGTTCGTCAATCTCCTCACTTTGAGACCTTTTATTAGGTACGCGACTCATCAGCGAGGACAACTGTGCGGCTGCTTGCGGGTACAGCGAGGGCGTCAACGACTTAACATGCGGAAGAATGGCCGCAAGAAGGTTATACGCATGGTTGACGTCTTCCGAGTCGGACAACATGTAACTGACTTTGGTCGAATTAACTGCTGCCGCCAGAAAGCGCCGCTTTAGGTCTGACTGTACGTCGGGTTTTAGGTAGAAATGAGTAAGCGATGAAAACACTTCCAGGGGAATCGTGACTGTGCGGCGCTCTTCCGCGGCGACGACGACGGAGAGTGTGCGACCAAGTTCAACGGGCTGAGTCTCTAGTCTATGCAGGAAGAAAAGAAGCTTTAAATCGGGAACCCACCCTTTCGCTAACTCAGTCTCGAGCGCCTCGATTGCCAATGCTTCTTTTCCCTTCGAGTTCAACATCGAGTAAGCGACGTCGATATCTTTGCGTGCATACCGCTTGGCAGTTTCGGGTGCATTGGCCTGGAGGAGCGCCAGAAGATCCATGCGAAATCTATCAGCATAGAGCGAGGGTATAGCAGCGTTTGCGTCGAGTTCGTCCAATGCTGCGACAGTAAGAGATTCCGCTGTAGTGTTCTGGTGAGGCTCATTCCATAGAACAGTTGCTATGCGCAACTTTAAAAATATGCGAACGCTCGGATCGTCGATTTTTCGGATTTGGATGGGGAAGGCTATCGCTAATTCATCGAGCGGCTGCTGCACCACGAGCCGGTCGGTTTTATCTGCAACAGTTTGCGCGAAGCAATACTGCGCGCAAGCTACTGCTGAGATCAGTGCTAAGCCAAGCAGGATTGGCAACCGAGCTTTGTGATCGAGAGTCATTTGGATTCGCTCAGATCAATACACTTCGCAAAGCTGGCTCATCGGTGCTACAAAGGAACCATTCGACGCCCTGCAACCCCACCCATCAGTGGCGAAACAGGCTCCGGACCCGCTACAACAAACATCCGCAGCGGGACCACACCTGGCGCAACAGCTAGAGGCGTAAACCGTAATCGGAGTAAGCAGGACTGCTAAGCTCGCGAGAACAAGAATCAACGATGCAGATAAAAATGATATCGTGCTGGCCTTCTTCATTGGTGGGGCTCCTCCAGTCCTAGTTGAGGTTCACAGGGCCGAAAGATCTGGCGGTGATGGGAGGTTGGGAAGTCTACGCCAGAAGGGTGGACAATACGCCGACACAAGATTTCTGTCAATACGGCGAATTTCCACACAAATCCAGTTCGAAGAGCGCAGAGGGCGTTCTTGTAAATTATCGATCTTAAGGGATAATTGGCGCGGGTGATGGAGGGATGAGGAAGTTTGTCTCAGGATTGATTCTGGGTGCCGGTGCTTCGCAGAGACTTGGACCACCGAAGCAGCTTCTTCCGTTTCGCGGCACGACGATGCTGGGCTGGGTTGTGAATCAAGTTCAACGTGCAGCGGGTCTCGATGAAGTGGTCGTTGTTCTTGGTCGTGCGGCGGAGGAACTCCGCGAGCATGTGGATTTCGGGAGCGCAAAAGTGGTCGAGAATCCGGTCTTCGCCGAGGGCTGCTCGTCTTCATATCGAGCGGGTATCGCGGCGCTAAACCCGCAATCATCCGCAATCATGATCATCCTTGGTGATCAGCCGGGTATCACGCCAGAGATAATCAACCGCGTCGCGGAAGAGTGGCGCGAAACGGAGTCTCCGATTGCGCTCTGCTCGTATCTCGGCCGCAAAGGTCATCCGATGATCTTCGCTCAAACGATGTTTGAGCAACTTACGCAGCTACACGGCGACAAAGCCGCCTGGAAGCTGGTCGATGCAAACGCGGATTCGCTCCACGAAGTTCAATTCAGTCTTCCCTTCCCTGAAGACATCAATACGTCCGAAGATTTTGAACGACTGGCTGAGGCAAAGAATTGAGAGAAGAAGTCCGACATATCCAGCAAATGCTGGCGAACGAGGTATACATCGCCGATGCCGGCATAGCGACCGCTCTGTATCTATCGATGGCGCTCGGCAAGCCACTCCTGGTCGAAGGCCCAGCCGGTGTAGGCAAGACCGAGATCGCGAAGGCTCTCGCCCACGCCCTCGACACGAAACTGATCCGTTTGCAGTGTTACGAAGGTCTCGACGCAACGACCGCGCTCTACGAATGGAACTACCCGAAACAGCTCTTACATCTGAAGCTCGAGGAATCGTCGTCTGCTTCAGAAGCTGAAAAAGAAGCGGCGATTTTCAGCGAAGCGTTTCTGCTCAAGCGACCGCTGCTGCAAGCAATCACAGAACACGAGCGCGCGCCGGTCTTGTTGATCGACGAGATCGATCGCAGCGACGAGGAGTTTGAAGCGTTTCTGCTTGAAATCCTTTCCGATTTTCAAGTGACCATTCCCGAGATCGGCACGATCAAAGCAACGCACCGCCCGCACGTCGTGCTTACTTCCAACCGTTCACGCGATCTTTCTGACGCGCTTCGCCGTCGCTGTCTCTATCACTGGATCGACTATCCATCGCTCGATAAGGAGCTCGAGATCGTGCGCGCGAAAGTTCCGACAATCGGACAAGTACTTTCGCAACGGCTCACAACGATTATGCAGAGGACGAGAACGATGGGCCTCTCGAAGATTCCCGGCGTTGCTGAAACACTCGACTGGGCCAACGCGCTCGTTGCGTTGCAGGCGACTGAGTTGAACGACGAGATCATGGCGGAGACGATCGGCTGTTTTCTGAAGGACGAGGCTGACGTCGCAACGTTCAAAGCAACGCAAATCGCCACGGATTAACGCGCGATGGAAATAGAAAATCTTGTCACGTTCTGTCGCGCGTTGAGAGGACGCGGTCTCTCCGTGACGCCAGCGGAAGTAGTTACGGCGGCGACTGTGTTGCAAGTGATCGACACCAAAGATCGCGACGAGGTGTTTCTCAGTCTGCGCAGTGTCCTCACCACGAGTGTCGACGACTTTCCTGTCTTTGCAGAGTTATTCGAAGCATTTTGGAACCGGTCGCCGCGTAAGTTAATCGAGCGAGATTCCGGCACGACGGTGCGGGCGCGTAACGTCTCGCAACCCAAAGGACTCGCGTTCTTTCTCGAAAATTGGTCCGCGCCAGTTCGTGCAGGCGCTGCGCCGGTGAAGGTGCCAGGCGCGAGCGATACCGCCTCGCGCGCTCAGAAAGATTTCACTGACTTTAGTCATGAAGAGCTCGAGCAGATCTCGCAACTCGCGCGTCGCATCGTGAAACGACTGGCGAGTAAGCCGAGCCGTCGCTGGCAACCTGTCGCACGCGGCCACCGAGTCAACCTGCGTCGCTCATTGCGCTTGTCATTAAAAACCGGCGGCGAACTGATCGAACTGGCTTACAAACGACGACGCGCGAAGCGCACGAAGCTGGTTGTGATCTGCGACGTGTCAGGGTCGATGGACATGTACAGCCGGCTGCTGTTGCAGTTCGTGTACGGACTCCAGAATAGTTTTGCGAAAGTCGAGTCGTTTGTATTTGCGACGACGCTGTCGCGAATCACAGGCGAGTTGAAAAACAAAACTTACCGGCGTGCACTCGATCGTCTTGCATCCAACGTTCAAGGCTGGTCAGGCGGGACGCGCATCGGAGCAAGCCTCGCGAACTTCAATGTTCAGTGGTTGCGGCGCATCGATAAGCGCACAGTCGTTATTATTCTCAGCGACGGCTGGGACACTGGCGAGCCGGAACAACTCGCGCACGCGCTTTCGAAGTTACAGGAGCGTGCGGGAAGGTTGGTCTGGTTGAATCCGCTGCTTGGTAACTCGACGTATCAACCGCTGACGCGCGGAATGCAGGCGGCGCTGCCCTTTATTAATGTGTTTGCGCCTGCACACGATCTCGCGAGCTTGCGCGCGCTCGAACCTCATCTGGTTTTGTAAACTCTTTTTGTGGCCCATGGAAGAACTGTTCGAAGACATTGAAAAGCTCGCGAAGGCCGAGAAGCGCGTCGCGATGGCCACGCTTGTCGCCACGCGCGGCACGAGTCCAAAGCGAGAGGGCGCAAAGATGTGGGTCGGCGAAGAAGGCCGCATTCTCGGCTCGGTCACGATAGGCGGCTGCGTCGATGCACGTGTGATTGCCGAATCGGAAAGGGTGTTGTCTTCGTTTGAGCCGCGGCTGGTGGAGATGAAGCTGGCCGACGAGGATGCGTGGGAGATCGGGTTCTCATGCGCCGGTGATTTAGACGTGCTGATCGAGCCAATGGATCTTACGAATCCAAAGAGCCAGCTCCTGGATTTGTATCGCACCGTGCGGACCTCAGTGGACCAGGGCAGGTGCGCAGTGCTCATTACTCCTTTAACGAACACTTCTTCCAAGCTGCTCTTAATCGAGGGGGGCGCGACTTCAGGAACCCTGGGCGATCTTGAACTCGATCGCGAAGCTCAGCTCGTTGCGGCCGAAGTCATTCGCAAGCGCACGTCTGCTACGGTTCTGCTGGGTGGCGCGTTAGCTGTGTTCTTTGAAGTGCACGGACCGCCGCCTACGCTGATCATCTTTGGCGCAGGACATGTTGCGATGCCGCTGGTTAGCCTGGCCCACGATCTTGGACTCAAGACGATCGTTGTCGACGGCCGCCCGCGATTTGCAACGCGAGAGAGATTTCCTGATGTGGACGAGTTGCTCATTGGAATTCCGTCCGAGATCGCGGGAACGCTCTCCTACACGTCTTCGACTTATGTCGTTCTGACCGCGCATGATTACAAGTATGACCTCCCGGTCTTGAAAGTCGTGTTGCCTGCGCGACCTGCTTACGTAGGATTGTTAGGAAGCAAGCGACGTGGCAAGGCGATCAAGGAGTTTTTGAAGGATGGTGGGATGGAGGAGGAATTGTTGGACCAGCTTCACGTGCCAACTGGCTTGGACATCGGTTCTGAGTCCGCACCCGAGATCGCGCTAAGTATTTTGGCTGAAGCTGTGGCAGTTAAATCGGGCCGGCAAGCGGCGTTTTTGAAAGACAGAAAGTAGCGTATGGTCACGCTCTACAGTGACACTCTCCTGGACCACTTCCGCAACCCTCGCAACTACGGCGACCTCGTCAATCCTGACATTAGTCACGAAAGCTTCAACCCACTCTGCGGCGATCGCATCCGCATCGAAGTAAAACTTCGAGACGCGACCGTGCATGAAGCTCGTTTCAAAGGCGACGCCTGCGCCATCTGCACCGCCGCTGCCTCCCTTCTCACCGAACTCATCCTCGGCACCGATCTCACCACCATCTCCGACATCTCCAACGATCGCCTAATCGCCGCTCTCGAAAGTGACATCAAACCCACCCGTCTCCAATGCGCCCTCCTCCCCCTCGAAGCCCTCCGCGAAGGTTTGATTAGCCATCGTGGTAAGACCGTTCAAGTGAGGCCACAAAAAGGCACATAAGGCATACAAGATCAAATTCAGTTTTGTTCCTTTTGTGCCTTTTTGTGGCTAAAGACCGATCTCGTCAAGCTGACTGAAAAGGGTCATTTTGCCGTGGGTGGTCCAAGGCCCCGATCCGCGTTTTTCCTAACGAAAGTACCAAAACGCCGCATCTGGCACGGAGCTAGCACTAGGACCGCGCCCGCATTTCGCGAGCGATGTTTTTTGAGCCTTTTGCCCCCTGGAGAAACGAATGTCTCGCCCCCATGTTCTTAAACGTCTTGTGACTGCCGCAGTCCTGGCATCACTGTGCTCGGCGCTGTTCATATCCACCAACACGCCGACTTGTGCCGCAACCCTTTCGACCACCAAGATTTCCCCTGACCTGCGCCAACTGATTCTTTCCGGCAATGGCGACGCACACGTGAAGGTCATCGTGCAGTCAAAACCATCTTCGTCGTCAGGACTTCTCGGCGGTCTGCTCGACACCGTCGGCGGATTACTTGTCGGCGTACTTTCAAACCTGAACATTCGCATCGTCGATGTTTCAGTGAACTCTATTCCAGTCCTGCTCGGCGATCCCGACGTCACTTACATCTCTCTCGACGCACCCGTCACCAGCGCGGGTCACATCACAAACACAACCGGCACGCAGCAAGTTCGCGCACAGAAGAGCCTGCTTGGTTTGAACAGCATTCTCGACGGCTCCGGCGTCACGATCGCAGTGCTCGACTCCGGCATCGACAGCAAACACAAATCTTTCGCAACCAGCGGCAAGATCAAATTCAGCAAAGACTTTACCGGCGAGAACCGCACGGACGACCCATGGGGCCACGGAACACACGTCGCCGCAATTGCAGCGGGTGACGGTGCAGCTACCAGCGGCGCCTACGAAGGCATCGCGCCCGCCGCGAATCTCGTCAACCTCCGCGTGTTGAACTCGCAAGGTGTCGGCACAGTTTCAGGGGTGCTCGCGGCACTCGATTGGCTGATCGCAAACAAAAACAACTACGGCGTTAAAGTCGTGAACATGAGCCTCGGCACGCCCGCCATCAACTCGTACGAAGACGATCCGATCTGCAACGCCGTTCGCAAGCTTGTTAACGCGGGTGTCGTCGTGGTCGCTGCGGCGGGAAATAACGGTAAAGACGACAAAGGAAAGAAAATTTACGGCGCGATTCATACGCCCGGCAACGAACCGTCAGCCATCACCGTCGGCGCCAGCAACAGCTTCGGCACCGATCCACGCCAGGAAGATGCAGTCACGAGCTACAGCTCACGTGGTCCAACACGCAGCTTCTCTGTCGATTCCTATGGACTCCTTCATTACGACAATCTGATCAAACCAGATCTCGTTGCTCCGGGTAACAAGATCATCGCGGCCGAAGCAGTCGGCAACGGCCTCGTGAAGAAATTTCCCGAACTCGAAACTTACAAATACTCCACCAGCAACATGAAGCTCATGTACCTGAGCGGTACGTCGATGTCTGCGCCGATGGTCTCGGGCGCTGCGGCTCTCTTGCTGGAAGCAAACTCCAGCCTGACGCCCAACCTCGTCAAAATGCTCTTGATGTACACCGCACAACCGCTTGAAGGCTTCAATACTTTCGAGCAGGGAGCGGGTCAACTCAACGTTGCGGGCGCGGTATCGCTCGCGCGGATCGTTCGTGGCGATTTGTTGGGACTGCTGAAACCCACTTTCGGATCTTCTCTGCTAACTCAGTCTGCTCCTGCCCCACAAACCACAGTTGCGGGCATGACTTTCCCGTGGACACAGGGACTCGTGCTCAAGCATGCCACCATCACCGGCAAAGACTTAATCAACAAGTACCAAGTCAGCTATGGCCTGGGGCTCTTGTTGGGTGATGGCGTCAACGAAGGGCTCACGATTCAGAGTCTGAACTTCAACATGTGGACCAAGACTGTGACGCTTGGTAATTACGTGATGAAGAGCGACGGTTCGACGATGTTTGGCGGATCGTTTGTCTTCAC
>Ga0105237_10005935_pt1 | contig 13696 bp, 9 predicted proteins | sample KBSC24metaG_FD_81520 | JGI IMG/M metagenome (GOLD analysis project Ga0105237, IMG submission 81520) | Corn rhizosphere microbial communities from Kellogg Biological Station, Michigan, USA - KBS C2-4 metaG | ecosystem: Host-associated > Plants > Roots > Rhizosphere > Soil | place: Michigan, USA...
ATCCGAACCCGTTTAATATTTTGTTTGGATAGATGTTCGGCGCTATCAGGTTATCTGCTGTAGGTTCTTCCAATGGCACCTGTCGCGGGTAAACCGAGAAATTTAGGTCGGCGAATGCACCAAGCGTATTAGTTTTATCCAGCTGATGCGGGTAGCGCGCTTTACCGAAGGTCGCGCTGCCATCGCCGGTGAGGCTGTTGGTTTTGCACAGCGCGACGCCGGTAACATTTGGCACAGGCGAAACATCCGGGTCGAGCGGAGGCGTAAGGTCGGTAGCAGGAAGGGTGGTATCTACACCCATAATATTCGTTTGTGCACCTAGCATTACAGGCGGAGGATAAGCCAATCCAGCCATTACGAGCGCGTCCTGTAATGTATTTTCTGCATCTATCAATGTTTTCCTTAGCCAAAACAATTCATTGGCAACGGTATCCCAATCGATAATTGGTTGCTCTAAAGCTGCGCCTAAAGCTGCAAGGCCATCAGGTAAGTCGCCTCCTAAAATTAGCAGGGCACCGAATATCGCCAGCAGGAAAGCACAAATAGCCGCACCTACATTAACGCCGGCCTGTGATGGCGAAGATGGCGAGGTGCCGTTCTTGATCCAGTCCGGTTCCGGTTGACCGGTGCCCGGCCCAACCACATTGCTGCCCAATGCGCCGCGGCCCGAGGTCATGAACCAATAAACCGCATAAGCACCAACGTAGGCTTTTGGTAAGGTATCCCCGTCAAAGGCCGGTACGCCAAGACCTACGATTGGTTGATTTGTAGGATATATCGTATTAAAAGTGGTTGTAAACAGGTCGTTTATTTCCGTCGGGAATTGGCTTGGCATAGTGCCGAGGTCACCGCTGGCTACAGCTTTCAAAGCGGCAGGTACATCGTCGGCAGGCGCTTTATCAAGGCCACCCACGTTAAATTTATCCTGCAGGTTACCACCATTACAAAGGGCAGGCCAGCCGCTGCCTGCAATCGTATCGAAATAAACAGGGGTAGGGTTGTCGCCAGCCATCGTCGGGTTTGGCGATTGCTCGAAGAACCCGAAAGTCCACGAATCAACAAAGTTACCGGCAAGGCGGTTTCTCCACCAGTGCGTACGATAGGGGCCGCCAACTATATTATTGACAAACGGCTCTGCAGTTACCGAAGTTGACAGGTGGCTTAACCAGCCGAATACATAGGCTTTCTGGTTATCGCTTGTTGCGTTTTTCTGCAACTCCCCGGCAAACTTGCCGGTTTTGTGCCAACGGAGGTATTCGTAGCGCCGGTCGAGGGTGATATTATCAGGTGCAGGGAAGCCTTGGTTCATTTCCATCCATGGTCCTAACGTAAGTATGCCGCCGATTACCACCTGCATGAGTTGTATGGCAGACGGCAGGCCTTTAAGCCCTTTTGACATGTCGAGTACGCCGGGTAGCTGGTCGAGTATAGTCGGCAGGTTTTCCAATACCTCTACGTTGCTATGGTCGGCTACCAGTGCTGATAGTAAATTGAAAAGGTCGGTAGCTTTATCGAGCACCGGCCAAACGGGTATAACCAGGCCGTTAAACAGCACCGAATAAATAGCGCCAAGCGGGTTAAAATAAAGTTCGAAAGCCATTGTTGGGTCTGTGGTAAACAAGTTCGACATGGCTGTCTGGATTTGAGCGGTGGCAGTCGCAATCTGGGCATCCGTTAAAACGGTACCCGATGTTGCCGATGGTATAAAATTCGACAGAAAAGTAGCAAGGTCTTTACCGATGGGCATGTATTGCAGCATATCCGGACCCATTGCGCCCAATACAGCAAACTCTTTAAGTTTAGCGTTTGCAGGATTTTTTAGCTTAACGGCCATTGCGTCGCCGGCGGCGGCACGTTTTTCTATTACCTGGTTAAGTACTTCTATATGAAATGCGAGATTTGGCATGATATATTATTTAAAGGTTAAAAATGATAGATGATGATTTACAAGATGGCATAATGCCTAATTCACTACGAGCCAAAGGGGTTGTGTTTGGTGATGTTTTTCATTTTGATAGGTGATTTTGTTTTGGCCTACTCTTTTAAAGGATTTTCGGCATTTTCCGGTGATGTTTAGCGAAGACAATATTAGGGCGGGAAAGGGTGGGATCGATTAGTAAAATCCCCTGATTTGGCGCGTAGGATTACGGTAATTTAATTAATGGTTAATGCGGGAAATACGGATTGGTGTTTTTTAACCACGGAGGTCGCGGAGAAGGCACGGAGGTCGCGGAGATTGAAAATTGTAAGAAGCGGCTTTTTTCAAAAAGATGATTTCTAAAGATATATGATGTCGACGTAGACACGGGATGCTTCCCGTCTCTACAACCTATAATAGAAATATCGCAAATGTAATTTCGGCAATATTTTTTAACTCCTTGTTCTCTGTGCCTCCTTTGTGGTTAAATTCGTCAATCATATTTAAAACTTTTCCAAATCACAATTGCTATCCCAATAAAGCCCGGTAATATTCGCACTTTTGCGTGTAAACATCTGCTATGAACCGTCTTGCCAATTCAACTTCGCCATACTTGCTGCAGCACGCCAATAATCCTGTAGATTGGTATCCCTGGGGAGCCGAAGCCCTGCAAAAAGCCAAAGATGAAAATAAGCTGATATTGGTAAGCGTTGGCTATTCGGCCTGCCATTGGTGCCACGTGATGGAGCACGAGAGCTTCGAAGATGAAAGCATCGCCGCCCTGATGAATGAATATTTTGTATGCATTAAGGTCGACAGGGAAGAACGCCCCGATGTCGATCAAATATATATGAGCGCCGTACAGTTAATGAGCGGCAGGGGAGGATGGCCGCTGAATTGCATCTGCCTGCCCGACCAGCGCCCAATTTATGGCGGTACTTACTTTCGCAAGCAGGAATGGGCTAGTCTTTTATACAGCTTGGCAGATTTCTATAAAACCAAACCCGAAGAAGCCGAAGAATATGCAGTGCGGCTAACCGAAGGCATTCAGCAATATGAATCTGTTCCGTTTGTAAAGGAGCAACAGGAATACACCAAAGCTGATTTGCAGGCCATCGTAAGCACCTGGAGCAAATATTTCGATAAACAGGAAGGCGGGCTTGGTTCGTCGCCAAAATTCCCGATGCCGAACAACTGGCAATGCCTGGTGCGTTATGCGCATCTAATGAAGGATGATGACGTGGCTGCTGTCGCAAAGCTTACACTACACAAAATGGCTTTCGGTGGTATTTATGACCATATCGGCGGCGGGTTCGCCCGCTACGCGGTGGATGACCATTGGCATGTGCCTCATTTTGAAAAGATGCTTTACGACAATGCGCAACTTATAAGCTTATACTCAGAGGCCTACACCTGGCGGACGGACGGCCAATACGGACAAACGGTTGACGAGATAATAAAATTCTGCCAGCGGGAACTGATGTCGCCGGAGTATGGTTTTTATTCTGCACTGGATGCAGACAGTGATGGCAAGGAAGGAAAATTCTACATTTTTACTAAAGAAGAGATTGAAGAGATTCTTGGCGATGATGCCGGGTTGTTTTGCATCTACTACAATATTACAGAGGATGGCAACTGGGAAGAAGAAAGCTCCAATGTTTTGTTCAGGAAATATAGTGATGAAGCGCTGGCTGAAAAATTGGGCTTAACCACAGAAGATTTAATCGAAAAAATAAAATCAGCCAGGCAAAAAATATTTGATGTTCGTGCCTACCGCATCCGTCCGGGATTGGATAATAAGATACTGGCTTCATGGAACGGATTGATGCTGAAAGGTCTTTGCGACGCATACCGTGCATTCGGTAACCCGGAGTATTTAGGGATAGCCTTAAAAAATGCAGGCTTTATACTGAATAACCTTTTAGGTAATGATGGCAGGCTGACAAGGGTGTTCAATACTGACGAAAAGGCTGATACTGTCGCTTTTTTGGATGACTATGCCAATATCACAGACGCCTTCATTAGTTTGTATGAAGTTACCTTCGATGAGCTTTGGCTGCGGCATGCCAGGAATCTCGCCGATAATGCCATAAATCATTACTATAATGCAGAAAACGGCATTTTCTATTTTACTGCCGATGACGACGAACAGCTGATAGCCCGTAAATCGGAGATTATGGATGGGGTTATTCCATCCTCAAATTCGGTAATGGCACGCAACCTAAAAAAACTTGGCCTGTTATTTGAAGCCGAAAATTACCGGCAGATATCAGCACAAATGCTCCGTAACATTGTGCCGCACATGGCGCGTTACGGTTCCAGCTATTCAAACTGGATGATGCTGCTGATAGACGAGGTGTTTGGTACTTATGAAATTGCCATTACAGGCGATGATTTTGAGACCAAACGTAGCGAGGTTGAAAATAATTATATCCCCAATAAAATAATATTGGGCGGTAAAAAAGGAAATTTACCTTTGCTGCAGGAAAAATTTGGCATTGAAACACAAATATTTATTTGTAAAGACAGGGTTTGCGGATTGCCGGCAACAGATACAAAACAGGCACTAAAACAAATAGAATAAGTCGGTAACGATGTCAAATCGGTTTAATCAAAAAATCAATAGAATCACAGAAATACATTTATCATGAAAATTGAACCTCAACACGTAGTGTCACTTACTTACGACTTGTATGTTGACCAGGAAGGCTCGGAAGTATTGCAGGAAAGCGCGACCGAAGAACAGCCGCTAACATTTTTATACGGCGCCGGACAAATGCTGCCGAAATTCGAAGAAAACTTAAGTGAGCTGTCAACAGGTGATACTTATGACTTCCGCCTTTCAGCAGAGGATGCGTATGGCGAGTATGATGAGGAAGCAGTAGCAAACCTGCCGCTGGAAATGTTTAAGGAAAATGGTACACCCGAGATTGGGGATGTATTGCCTTTACAGGATAGTAACGGTAATCGTTTCCAGGGAATGGTGGTTTCTGTAGCTGAAGATTCAGTTATAGTTGACCTTAACCACCCTATGGCGGGCCAGGAATTGCACTTCAAAGGAAATATATTAAACGTTCGCCCGGCAACTCCGGAAGAATTGTCGCATGGCCACGCCCATGGTCCGGACGGACATCATCATCATTAATTTTTTAATTCAGAGACGCAGTACTTGCCTCTCTGTGGATGTTTAAAGGAAATTTATAATTAACGCTGGAGACGCAACTGTTGCGTCTCTACGTTTTTTTCCTTGAACTCGAACCTCTCACAATCAATTCCGGTTTAATACTTACCGTTTTAGGTGCGGTAGTAATGCTATGTTTTTCTGCCTGGTCAAAAAATAAATTGGCAACAGCTTTGCCCATCTCCACGCTGAATTGGTCGATGGTGGTGATAGACGGGCTGGTTATCTCCGTAAATGCTTCGTTGGAATAACCACATATACCCAACTGTGAAGGTACTTTTATTTTAAGCTGACTGGCAACCTCTAACACACCCAGCGCTGAAAAGTCAGAAGTGGAAGCAAATATAGCATCAGGTGCATTCTTAAGGCTTAGCAGTTTTTTGGTAGCTGCGGCGCCCAGCTCCTTAGTCCAGGCGTTTTCTACAATAAAGGCATCTTTTACGGGCAAATTATATTGTTTCAACGCGCGCAGGTAACCGTTTTTACGCTGGCGAAAGATAGCCAGGTTTTGTGGTCCTTCCAGCAAGGCAATCTTTTTATATCCCTGTTCAATTAAATGACTTATCGCCTCGAAAGAGGCTTGTTCGTTATCGTTTATAACCTTCAGCGTATCCAAATCCTCGGCAACGCGGTCAAACTGGATTAGTTGCACGCCCTGGTCAAGAATGTGTTGCAGGTGGTCATAATTGTAGCTATCGGCCGATACGGATATTACAATGCAATCTACCCTTTGATTAATAAGCGTATTCACAGATTTTACCTCTTTTTGGTGCTGCTCGTCGCTTTGGCAAATGATAAGACTATAACCTTTCTCGTAGGCAATGTTTTCGATTCCGGCTATTACATTTGCAAAAAAGTTTTGGTTCACCCGGGGGACTACTACACCAATGGTTTTGGTTTTCCCCATACGCAGATTGGAGGCGACAGTATTCGGTTTATAGTTAAGTTCAGCCGCGGTTTCGCGCACTAACTGCCGGGTTGTGCTGTTTACATAACCACCGCTGCTAAGCGCACGCGACACGGTTGATGGTGTAACATTCAGCTTTTGGGCGATGTCGTAAATGGTGACTCTTTTCTTTCGGTTCATAAATCTTTGTAAATATGATAAAATAATTTTCTGCAATCGATTGCATATTAAAAAAAATATTTAGTTTAGTCGCCGCAAACAATTTATAAACCATCGACAATTAAAGCATGCTGTTATTAGGTATTGATATAGGTACGTCATCTATCAAAGTTTCTGTTGTTGATGCAGCTACCCAAAAAGTAGTAGCTTCTGCCCAATACCCGGATGAAGAGGCACCGATAATTGCTGTAAAACCCGGCTGGGCAGAGCAATCGCCGATCAGCTGGTGGGATTATACGCAAACTGCTATAGCATGTTGTAACCACGCCGGTACCTATAATCCGGTTGATATAGCTGCAATAGGCATTGCCTACCAGATGCATGGGCTGGTTTTGGTTGATAAAGAACAAAATGTGTTGCGCAACAGTATTATCTGGTGCGACAGCCGCGCGGTGGAAATTGGCGATAAAGCTTTTGAAGCGATCGGGCAGGAGCAATGTCTCTCGCACCTGCTAAACTCTCCCGGAAATTTTACAGCGTCGAAACTGGCATGGGTAAAGGCAAATGAGCCCGAGGTTTACGCAAAGGTCGACAAAGCGATGTTGCCGGGCGATTTCATTGCCATGATGCTGACCGGCGAGGCGACAACCTCTGTCTCTGCATTGTCTGAAGGCGTGTTTTTTGATTTTCAAACCGGCGGCTTGTCGAAAGATGTGATGAGCTATTATGGGTTCGATGAAGCTGTCATTCCCGAAGTGAGAGATGTATTCTCAATACATGGTACTTTACAGGCTTCCATCGCGCAAAAACTAAACTTAAAACCAGGTATACCGGTAAGTTATAAAGCCGGCGACCAGCCGAACAATGCACTATCCTTAAACGTGCTTAACCCCGGCGAAGTGGCTGCCACAGCCGGTACTTCCGGCGTAATTTATGGTGTGAGCGACCAATTGGCTTATGACGAACAATCACGAGTAAACACCTTTGCCCACGTAAACTATACTGCTGAACAAAGAAGATTAGGCGTACTGCTGTGCATCAACGGCGTTGGCAGCATGTATCGCTGGTTAAAGCAAAGCTTTGGCGCATCTGAAAGTTATTTGCAAATGAATGCCAAAGCTATGGAGGCACCTGCAGGAAGCGAAGGACTTCGGGTATTACCGTTCGGCAATGGGGCCGAGCGTATGCTTAATAATAAAATTGTTGGCGCGCATTTCCACAACATCGACCTTAATATTCATACACAAGCACATACTATAAGAGCGGTGCAAGAGGGGATAGCCTTTGCGTTCAGGTACGGTCTTGATATTATGCGCGGCAATGGAATGAACCCAACCGTTATCCGGGCCGGCAAAAACAACCTGTTCCTGAGCGAGCTATTTACCCAAACCTTTGTAAACATAACCGGCGTGCCCGTTGAGCTTTATAAAAACGATGGCAGCGTAGGGGCAGCATTAGGCGCAGGTATTGGTGCCGGCATATTCTCATCGCCTAAACAGGCATTTGAGCATATGCACGCCATACAAATGGTTGAACCCGAAGCAGCTACGGTATTGGAATCATCCTACCAGGATTGGAAACGACTATTAGAGAAACAACTAACAAGCTAAATAAACAAACGAGCCTGATAACATTAACAAACTAATCAGTGTAATCATTCTCAAATCGGTGAAATCACAAAAAAAAACAATCATGAGCAAAGAATTTTTTAAAGGCATTGGCCACATCAAATACGAAGGACTGCAATCAGACAACCCGCTGGCGTTTCGTTGGTATGACGAGAACAAAATAGTTGCCGGTAAATCAATGAAAGACCATTTGCGTTTCGCCTGTGCTTATTGGCACTCATTCTGCGGAAACGGCGCCGATCCGTTTGGTGAACCTACACACCTATTCCCATGGAATGAAAAAGCTGATGCCGTTGAGCGTGCCAAAGATAAAATGGACGCCGCTTTTGAGTTTATCACTAAAATGGGTATTCACTACTACTGTTTTCATGACGTGGACGTAGTGGATTATACCAATGATGTTAACGAAAACGACCGTCGCCTTCAGGCCCTGGTTGATTACGCCAAACAAAAACAAGCCGATACGGGTGTGAAATTACTGTGGGGCACGGCAAACCTGTTTAGCAACCGCCGCTATATGAATGGCGCGGCTACTAACCCTGACTTCCTTGTGCTAAGCCATGCAGCAGCGCAGGTAAAGGCAGCCCTCGATGCTACAATCGCATTGGGTGGTGAGAACTACGTTTTCTGGGGCGGTCGCGAAGGTTATATGAGCTTGTTAAACACAGATATGAAGCGCGAGCAGGAGCACTTGGCAAAGTTCCTTCACACTGCTAAGGATTACGCCCGCAGGCAAGGCTTTAAAGGTACATTCTTTATCGAGCCAAAACCATGTGAGCCAACCAAACACCAGTATGATTATGATGCAGCAACCGTCCTCGGTTTTTTACAGAAGTACGATTTGCTGAACGACTTTAAGCTGAACCTTGAAGTAAACCATGCCACGCTTGCCGGTCATACCTTCCAGCACGAGCTGCAGGTGGCTGCCGACTCGGGCTTGTTAGGTTCGATAGATGCTAACCGCGGTGATAGCCAGAACGGCTGGGATACCGACCAGTTTCCGAACGATATTAACGAGGTTACTGAAATAATGATGATTATACTTGAGGCAGGCGGCTTCCAGGGCGGTGGCATCAACTTCGACGCCAAGATACGCCGTAACTCAACTGATCCGGCTGACTTGTTCTATTCTCATATTGGCGGTATGGACGTATTTGCCCGTGCCTTGATTACAGCCGATAACATCCTTCAAAAATCGGAATACTTAAAGCTGCGTAAAGACCGTTATGCATCTTTCGACAGCGGAAAGGGTAAAGATTTTGAGCAAGGAAAATTGTCGCTGGAGGATTTGCGTGCCTATGCAATTGATAACGGCGAACCTGCAAGCACAAGTGGAAAACAAGAATATCTGGAAAATTTGATAAATAGATATATATAGTTTATAATTGTCAAACCAACAAATAAAACTAACTAAACTAAATTATGAGCTTGAAAACCCTCTCTCCCGGCGACTGGGCCGTGTTTCTCATCTACTTTGTAATTGTCTCCCTTTATGGCTGGTGGGTATATAAGCGAAAAAACCTAAGCGATGGAACTTCGAAAGGCTACTTTTTGGCCGAAGGTTCATTAACCTGGTGGGCTATAGGTGCATCGTTAATCGCCTCAAATATCTCGGCCGAGCAAATGGTAGGGATGAGTGGCTCCGGTTTTAAAATGGGGCTGGCCATTAGTACTTATGAGTGGATGGCCGCCGCTACCTTGGTTATTGTAGCTGTGTTTTTTATACCTGTGTATCTTAAAAACAAGATAGCCACCATGCCGCAGTTCCTTCATCAGCGCTATAACGGTACGGTTGCCATGATAATGGCCATCTTCTGGCTGATGCTGTATATAGTTGTAAACCTCATGTCGATCTTGTATTTGGGTGGTGTTGCAATTGCCGGTATTTCAGGATTGGATTTGAAGCTCGTAATATTTCTATTAGCTATTTTCTCGATAATCATAACCTTAGGTGGTATGAAGGTTATTGGCTATACCGACGTTATACAGGTGTTTTTCCTGGTATTAGGCGGATTAGCGGCTACCTATATCGCACTCCACTTAATAAGCGAGAAATCAGGCACAACCGGCCTTTGGAATGGTTTCAAGCTGCTGCGTGCAGATGCCAGCGACCACTTCCAGATGATATTCCACAAAGGAAATGCGAATTACCTCGACTTACCAGGCCTTTCGGTACTCGTTGGCGGTATGTGGATTACCAACTTAAATTACTGGGGCTGTAACCAATACATCACTCAAAGGGCACTCGGCGCTGATTTGAAGACTGCCCGTTCGGGTATTCTTTTCGCGGCTTTCCTGAAATTATTAATGCCGGTTATTGTGGTATTGCCAGGTATAGCGGCTTATGTGCTTTATCAAAAAGGCATGTTCCACCAGGAAATGCTGAGCTCAAAAGGTGTTTTAGATGTGAACAAAGCTTACCCGTCTATTCTTAATCTACTGCCAAACTACCTTAAAGGGCTTTCATTTGCGGCGCTTACAGCAGCAATTGTTGCTTCTTTAGCGGGCAAAGCAAATAGCATCGCCACTATTTTTACTTTGGACATATACAAGAAGGCAATCAATACCAAGGCTACAGAAAAAAATCTTGTTAATGTTGGTAAGATTGCGGTGGTGGTGTCCATGGTGTTAGGGGTTCTATTGTCTTTTGTAATCGGTGATATGCTGATGGGTGAAGGTAAACAGGGCTTTCAGTATATACAGGAGTACACAGGCTTTGTGTCTCCGGGTATATTTGCCATGTTTATTTTAGGTTTCTTCTGGAAAAAGGCAACGTCAAATGCTGCGTTATTCGCAACCATAGGTGGTTTAGCATTCGCCATAGTATTTAAATTTTTACCCTACTGGACAAATCTTTCCTGGATGTCGCCATACGGTTTTTCCAAACTGAATGGTGATGGCGTGTACGAAATTCCTTTTTTAGACAGGATGGGCTTCGTGTTCATAATATGTATGGTGGGCATGTACATTATTTCGAAAATTGAAAATGCCAAAGGTTTAATTCCGAATGGCCTTGAAGTAGACGTAAATATGTTTAAGACGAACAGAAGCTTTGCAATAGGCGCTGTCGTTGTTGCAGTTATTCTTACCTGCCTGTATACATTTTTCTGGTAGTCAACTTTATTTATAATAAAAAGAGCGACAGGTTTATTATCTGTCGCTCTTTTTGTATGTTATTGTAATAGCGGAGATTTTGTAGAGATGCTTCGCGTCTCTGAATTGACAGGTAAACGACATGCTTGGCGACTTGAATATTTCTGCACATAACCGATACATTTCGTTAACCTGTCCTGCGGTAGACGCGAAGCATCGCGTCTACAACGTTGCTAATCGGCACGATTTTTAAATCTTAATAGTTTCGTCCTTCCGTTTCAACATCACTCCGATAACCATCATCCAAACCACCAGCCCCGCAATAAATATCCTAAAGCCGGTCAAATCCACAAATATAAAACCGGCAAACAAGCTACAAATAACCATGATGCAGGTAACCAAACCAAAGTAAGCTACCCACTTCGGGAATATGTTGCCGCCAATAATTACTATCGACCAAAGCATTACAGCCAAACAAACCCCGCCTATAAAAATATAATCGAAGGCATGGTTAAGCGTTTGGTTATAGCTAAGCAGCAATCCTAATGATTTTTGCGCGTCAGGGTCGGTAGCGTAATGTCCGTTTATAAACAACGGCAGCGCCAGTCCATTAAGCGCGGCAGCCAGCATTACTGCGAATAACCCCATACAAATGGTGATGAAGCCGACCATCACTAGAGGGTTATCCGTGCCCATGCGCCTGGTTAGTCCCCAAAAACCGAACAACGTTACCGGGATAGAGAGAATAGCGAGGGAGTGGGTAATGATAATCATGGATGCGATATGCCGCAAGTGTTCAATGCCGCCTCCCGTGGGGTGCATCACCATGGTAACCACCATAATGACTGAGCCGGTAATAAGGGCCGACCCGGCGTAATAATTTGATTGATTTTTCATTTGTGTGACCTTGTTTTTGTTTCCGGTGAAGGTAGCGGGACGCAAACAAACAGGCACTTGACCAGGATCAAGAAAACAAACTTTTGCGCTTCATACGACTAAAGGTTTCTGGTGCCATGTTAAGGTGGGAGGCAAGGTGTTTTTGCGGAAAGCGCAATATCCATTCCGGGTGCAGTTCCATCAGTTTTTCGAAACGCTGTTGCGGGGTTTCCAGATTGGTGAGCGCGGTGGCTTTGGTCCAATTTTCCATTACCCGTCCAATGGCAAAAAAGGCCTGGTTTTTGGCGATCAGCTCATGCAGCCTATAAATGCTGATGGTTGCTATTACAGAATCTTCGAGTGCTGCTATCGTATTCACCGAAGGTTTTTGACCGGTAAAACTTTCGTGGTCGGCAGCAAAATCATATTCCAGGAAAAAGTTGAGCGTATGTTCTTTTTCTTCAGTCGCGTGAAACAAACGTAAGCTGCCGGATAAAACAATGATGACAAAGTTGCAAACCTGCCCTTCGGCTAAAATTATCTCGTGCTTTTTAACCGGGCGACTATCTGTGGCCTTGATTACCATTTCCACCTCGGCCGACGAGAACGTGCGGACACGGCTCAGCGCTTTTTCAATGCCGGTTTGTATTATTGAAGTTTGCTGAATGGTGGTTTCCAATGGGGTAATATTTAGTAAAAAAGCGAGCGCTAAATCTTTTTCATTAATTTAGCTGACCAAAGATAATCGTAATTTTATTGCATGGTTGCGAGACACAAAGTATTGTGTCTCTACAATTTTATGTCCCGATCAGCATACCCGCGTCAAAACTCCCACCTATCGGCACCACATTTTGGCCAATATGCAACTGATGCCGCTCAATTTTATCCACTTTATCCTTATTGACGATATAGGAACGATGCACCCGCACAAACCTATCGGCAGGTAATAATAATACAACCTCACCAACTGTAAGCCGCGACATAATTCTGCGCCCGTCGACAAGGATAAAGCTCATGTAATTGCCGGCTCCTTCCAAATACAACAGCTCATTAAACATAATTTTTATCTGCTCGTACCCTGCTTTTATAAATATGCTGTCGGCGATGTGTCCAGATTTTTGTTTCAGCAATAGCTGCTCATGCGCTTTATTGCAGGCTTTTAAAAATCTGGTAAAAGCAAAAGGCTTCAGCAGGTAATCCAGCGCGTTAAGTTCGTAGCTGGTTACGGCATGTTCGGCGTACGCTGTTGTGAAAATAACAAGGGGCTTTTGCCGCAGGCTTTCCATCAGCTCAATCCCTGATATATCCGGCATCTTTATGTCCAGAAACATCAGGTCTACCTGTTCTTTGGCAAGGTATTCAATAGCAGCGAAAGCATCTGTGAAATATCCCATCACTTCAAGGAATGGTACCTTTGCCGCCAATGAGCGTATTACCTCCAGCGCCATCGGCTCATCGTCAATTGCAATCGCTTTTATCATTAAAGATATTTTTCTAATTCAGTATAAAGTTCAGCGCCATTGCTTGGCTGTTTGGCATCTGCCTGTACCAATTTGCCTGTTTTATCAAAAATAAAGTAGCACGGGTAAAACCTGTCGTGCCCGGCCGGAAGCAATTCATTCCAAAACTTATCTATATCAGCCCTGCTTTTGCGCAAATGGATACCTGTTATTCCGTTCAGCCGGATGAATTTTTTCCAATCTGCATCCCGGTCATTCTCATCCATATCCAGGTATACAAATACAATGTCTTTATCCTTAAAATGTTGCTTTAACGCCGGGCCGTAAAGCAGTTCTTTTTTACAAGGTCCACACCATGTTCCCCAAACATCTAAATATATAACTTTCCCCTTAAAGGTGTTAATCACATCATAAATTGAGTTAACTTGCTCATATCCCTTAACTACATTTATGTTTTTCAGCTTCTCGTTTTCC
>Ga0105237_10005940_pt1 | contig 13687 bp, 14 predicted proteins | sample KBSC24metaG_FD_81520 | JGI IMG/M metagenome (GOLD analysis project Ga0105237, IMG submission 81520) | Corn rhizosphere microbial communities from Kellogg Biological Station, Michigan, USA - KBS C2-4 metaG | ecosystem: Host-associated > Plants > Roots > Rhizosphere > Soil | place: Michigan, USA...
ACAGGATAAACATAGTGTAATGCCGGACCCGGCTCAAACCGGGCCCGACTGGGGTTGACCACCACAGATTGCGCTACGGCTAACTGCCCCGTGGAGGTTCGAATCCTCCCTCTACAGCCAGCAGGATAAATGAAGTGCCCCCGCCTACAGCGGGGGCATTTTTTATTCCGGGAGCATGGCCGGCACTTCTTTTATCCTGATGAAGCCTCGCCCTAAAAGGATCGCCCCTGGACAATCCTCCGGAATTTTTCATTGCAATCGGTTCACATTTACTCTCTTTTAGATTTAATGGTTAAATAATCTTACCTTAACTGCTAATTCGATTCTTGACCAGAACTTTGTGCCACTGCTATGATCCACGTGAAGGAGATAAAAGAAGGCAATAGGCTCGCTTACAGTAAAGTTTTTGAAGAATACCATCTCAAGCTTTACCAGTATATTTATAAATATACACAGTCCGCATGGTACGCGGAAGAGACGGTCCAGCTCACTTTTGTCAAACTATGGGAGAAAAGAGAGAACTTATCGGAAAATCACGACATCTCCACTCAGCTATTCCGCATCGCCAAAAGCACCCTTGTCGACCTCTTACGTAAAGAATCTCTCCGGTGCACCCAAGAGCTCTCCGACACCTTTATATCGGGCCACCAGGAAGAAGACAAGATCATCTATAAAGAACAGCTTGAAAATGTCCTTTCAGTCATAGAAGAGCTGCCCTCCCAAAGCAGACAGGTCTTTAAACTGAGCCGGCTGGGCGACCTCTCCCATAAGGACATCAGCCAGCAGCTCTCCATTTCTCCCAAGACGGTCGAAGGCCATATATCCCGGGCATTGAAGACTATCAGAAGAAGTATCCTCTCTCTTTTCTAAAAAAAAATCTTGCCCCGCACCGGGGGATTTCCCTTTCTCATACGAATACTATATATGAGCATTTCTAATTACTTGATCGAAAAGTTTTTTCAGGGCGACGTCACAGAAGAAGAAAAACAGCAGGTAATAGAGTTTTTCCGGAACAACCCGGAAAAATTAGCTCAATATCTCACAGAGGACAGCTGGGCAGACTTTAATCCGGACATACAACAGGGGGCGCCGACGGATAAGATGCGGGAAGCCATCGAAGCCCGGGTAGGGACAATGCCAATCCAGGTTCCGGTGAGAAAGATCCGGTACGCGTGGGTAGCTGCCGCCTCCGTCATAGCGGCGACCTCGCTCGTCTTCATGCTGCGCCGGGGTGATAAAAGCCCGGTACAGGCGCCGCAGGTAGCGTCCACCATAAAAAAAGAGCGCCCGCTGACCAGGATACAGAATCATTCCATCGGTGCAAAGATCTTTTTCCTGCCCGATAGCAGCAAGGTTGAATTGGGCGGCAACAGCGATATTTCCTTGGCTTTCATCGACAACAAAAGGGATATATTCCTGAATGGCCAGGCCACTTTCACCGTTAGAAAAGACAATGCGAAACCCTTTGTGGTGCATTCCAGGGATATCGCCACTACGGTGCTGGGTACTGTCTTCAGCGTGAATGATAAGAATACCCTATACACTATGGTACGCCTTTTCAGCGGCAAGGTCGTAGTTAAAAAAGAAGGTCCCAACAGCAAAACATTCAAGGATACTTACCTGCAGCCCGGCCAGCAGCTGACCTTCGACAAAAAAGATTTTTCCGTACGGATAAAGAATGTTGCTCCAGAGGCTTCACTGGTAACCAGGCCGCTAGTGAATCCAACCCCTCAACAGCAGGTGATGGACTTCTCCAACAGGCCGCTGTCGGAAATATTCTCTTTGTTGCAGCAGGAATGTGGAGTGATGATCAACTACGACGCCGCAGCCCTTCAAAACATGAGCTTTACAGGAAAATTGGATAGGAATAAGGAATCTATCGAATCGTTCTTAAATACACTTTGTGACCTTAATGAACTAACGCTTAAAAAAATCAGCGACAAGCATTTCTCTATACAGGTAAAGTAAAATCCCTACATACAATAATGAAATGACAAAAACGCACCAAACATGCGACAGGTACTCTATTGCCAAAACGAACCACAGGTTCGTTGTCCCAAGGACAGACATAAAACTATAAAAACCTAAAACAACAACAACAGCTTATGAATCGGATGCTAACATGGGCTCTGCTATTGATCACCTGTTCTTTAAAGGTGATGGCCCAGCCCAGTACCAACACAGCCATGGGCATCGTAAAAAATGAAAAAGGCGAAGAACTGCAAGGTGTCACCGTTCGCCTGGACAACAGTTCCAATGGATTTAAAGGCGTCACTGCCACCAATGCAAAAGGCATCTTCAGCTTCAGCAAAGTGCCCGTCGGCAGCGACTATCGTTTTATCCTCAGCGCCGTTGGCTATGCCAGCGATACCTTATCCGGTTATGAAATGAAAGACAATGGCCGCATATCCCTGAGCATTGTACTTACCAACAAGAACTCTGCGCTTGATCAGGTGGTAGTCATCGGATATGGGTCGGTACGTAAAAAAGACCTCTCTGCCGCCGTATCCCAGGTGCCGGATATGGATCAGATCAAAGAGCGTCCGGTAGTGGATGTAGCAAACATGATCCAGGGCAAGGTCGCCGGCGTTACGGTGGTCAGCGAAGGCGGTCACCCGGATCAAACCCCTAAGATCACCATCCGTGGCAAGGGCTCCACTTCCGATGAGAGCGTATTGGTAGTGGTGGACGGTGTTCCGAATGCGCCCTATAACCCTGCCGATGTGATAGACATTACTATCCTCAAAGATGCCGCTTCTGCCGCCATTTATGGAGCTTTCTCCGGGTCCGCGGGGGTCATGCTGATAACGACCCGTCAGGCTTCTCAAGGCACGCCGGGCGTGGAATACACAGGTTTTGCCGGGGCCAAGACGGCCTGGAAGCTGCCCCAGTCGCTGACAGCCGATAAGACGGCGGCAGTCGCCAACCTGGCCTATACCAACGCAGGAATGACTCCGCTCGACGGATGGGATGCTACCAAAAACCCTTATGACATGGTAACTCGTACGGACTGGGTCCACTCTATCTTCCGCACAGGCCTGGTTCATCGTCATAACGTCGCGGTCAATGCCGGCACCGACAAATTCTCCTCTCTTTTCGAAGGCCGGTATGAAGAGAATGAAGGCACCCTGCTGAACACCTATAACAAGAATATCTCCGGCCGCTTCAATGCCGGCTACACGTTCAGCCCGCACATAAAATTCAAACAGGATGTATTCGTAAATGGGAATGATAACAGAGGTACGGGTACGGAGAGCGGCTATGATGGAACCATCCTCTCGGCCATCTACATGCCCCGCTCGGCCACCGTCTACTATCCCGATGGTACCTTCGGCGGCACAGGCCCCGTAAACTCTCCTTATCTTGGTATTCATGGAGATGCCATCAATCCAGTAGCCACCCTGCTGCGCAACCAGCCCTATAATAAGGCGACGGATATTCAATCCATCTCGGAAATAAAGATCACCAGCATCATCCCCGGCCTGTCCTTCCTCACCCGGTTCTCTTACCGTCAGTACAGCCGGCTGTACAAGAGCTTTACCCCCAAGCGCCCCGAACCAGGCAAGCCCGTCCTAAACAACGAGCTGGACTACCTCACGGATAAGAACTATAATTGGATCTGGGAAAATACGGTGAACTATAGCCGCAATTTCGGAAGACACAGCATCGGAGCCATGGCTTCCACCACGGCACAGGAATATCATGATATGGGCTTCACGGCATCGGCCAAGACCTTCGACAACGAAGCCAACTGGGCGCAGTTCTTCCTCAATGCCGGCGATTTCACCAGCATCAAACCTACGGACTGGGAAGTAAAAGATCGCAACCAGTCCTACGTAGGAAGACTTTCCTATAGCTGGGCCGACCGGTATTTCCTCACGGGCAGCTACCGCTATGACATTGCCGGTAGACTGGCTGAAGGTCACCGTGGCAAGGGTCTTCCCGGGGTTACTGCCGCCTGGAAGATCAGCTCAGAACCCTTCTTCAACTTCCCCATGGTGGATCTGCTGAAGGTACGCGCCAGCTGGGGCCGCATCGGCAATCTCAGCTCGGTCGGTTACAATTACGGCTATCAGACTCTTTACCTGAATCAAACCTACCAGGTAGGTGACGGCGCTCCACAGACAAACGCCTTGTATGTCAACCAGGTCCAAAACCCCAACCTCACCTGGGAGACATCCGAGCAAAAGGATCTGGGTGTTGACATCAGCGTCCTCAAAGAAAAATTTATTTTGACCTTCGATTATTTCAACAAGCTTACCTACGACCTGATACAATCCCAGGCCAGCGGCTGGCCAAATACTATGGGCCTAAATCCCCCGTTGATCAACCAGGGCAAGATCAGGAACTCCGGTCTCGAATTCACCGCCACCTGGAGAGGCAATGCGGGTGGGGTAGATTATACACTCAGCGGCAATATCGCCACGCTGAAGAACAGGGTCGAATACATCGACAACAACCCCAGTTCATCCTGGACACACGGTGATAACTGGAGATACGTGCTTTATCCTTACCGCAGCACGGTAGGCCAGCCCTATTACTCCTATTATCTTATCAAGACGGCGGGTATCTTCCAGAGCGATGCAGAAGCTGCCGCTTATGTGGATAAGAATGGCGCCATGATCCAGCCAAACGCCAAGGCCGGCGACATAAAATTCGTCGACCACGACGGCAACGGCAAGATCGATGACAATGACAGGGTTTACATGGGCAACGCCTTCCCCAAGTTCACCTATGGATTTACGTTGAACCTGAAATGGCAGCGCTTCGACATGAGCATGTTCCTCCAGGGAGTGGGCGGTGTGAAACTTTTCCACGCCTTCAAGGAATCCACCCTCAACGGGTCGGAACAAGGATACAACCGCTGGGATAAGATCCTCGGCGCCTGGTCACCCACCAATCCTCATTCCAATATCCCGATCATCTCGGCCAGCGACGCCAATAACAACTTCTCCTCTGCCTCCGACTGGTACCTGGAGAATGGGAACTATATGCGCGTCAAGAGCGTAGTCATCGGCTATAATTTCCCGAAATTCTATAAGAATAACAACCTCAGGGTCTACATCAGCGCGGACAACCTGTTCACCTTTACCAAATACAGCGGGATGGACCCCGAAGTAGGCGGAGTAGGGCTGGACGGCGGACAGTTCCCCGTATCGAGAGTATTTGCCACAGGTGTAAAACTCAATTTATAATCTGAAAATAGTTAAGGATATGAGAACTAAAATCATAAATTATTTACCGTTGTTGTCGGTGCTGATATTCTGTTCCTGCAAAAAGGACTGGGTCGACACCAAGCCCTATGGCAACCCTTCCACGGCCTATCAGTGGGATGATTCTACAGATGCCGTAAAAAGCAGCGCCGCCCTCTATATCGCCATGAAGGACGAGAATACCTGGGGTCGCAACCTCTTCTGGATGCAGAACGCCAGTGATGACCTCATCGTGGGTAGGGCCAAGCCTGCCGCACAGAATATCAAGAACTTCGTCTGTACAGGCTCTGAGAGCTATATGGCCGACGGCTGGACCGACCTCTATTCTATGCTCGCCAAGGCCAACCTGGCCATCGTCGGAGTCAAAGCCTCCACCTCCCTGTCCGAGTCCCTGAAGAACCGCTGCCTGGGTGAAGCCTATTTCATCCGTGGTTTTGCTCATTTCTGGATCGCTTACCTCTGGGGATGCAAGGCGCAAGGTGTGCCTTATGACAGTGCGGAAGACTCCCACTACGGATTCCGTATCGCCCCCCAGCTGTCTTCGGTGACGGACAACTATGCTATCATCGCCGCAGATTTTCAACGGGCATCCGAGCTGCTTCCCCTCTTCGAAACCTATGGCTCCGATGACCAGGGTCGTGCACACAAAGCCGCCGCACTGGGCTACCTGGTAAAGACCTATGCTTACTGGGCACAGTACGACAACACCAAATGGGCGCTGATCCCCGACCTTTGCGACAGGCTGAAGAATGAGTGCGGCCGGGCATTGATAACAGGACAGGCGACTCCCGCGGACAATTACAAGTCTGTCTTCAAGATCGCCAATAACTGGAGCTCCGAATATATCTGGTCTGTCACCTCCGGAACACAGGGCGGCTCCGAATTCCCCGGCGTTGTCCTGGAAAACACAGGCTGGGGCCTTTACAACGGATGGGGCTACTTCCAGCCTACAGAAGAGCTGTATGACGCGTATGAGTCTGGTGATCCCCGTCGTGAAGCCACCATTCTGAAATTTGGCGATCAGTTCACTTATTTTGGACAGACACGCAGCTATTACTCCACCAACAGCCTGTCGGGCTTCCAGATCAACAAATACATGGAGCCCTATAGCTACGGCTCCGGCGGCGACGCAGGGACTAATCAGTTTATCAACCAGGACGGTAACTATCCCACCACCCGGCTCAACCTGCCGCTGATGCGCTATGCCGAGATCTTATTGTTCAAGGCGGAAGCGCTTATCCAGCAGGGTAAGAATTCCGATGCCGCCGCTCCGCTGAACGAAGTACGCGCCCGGGTAGGATTGGCTGCCATTGCCAGCCCGACCATGGACGACCTCAAACACGAACGCCGCTGTGAGCTGGCCTGCGAATGGACAGACAGGTTCATGGACCTGAAAAGATGGGGTGATGTCGCTACTATCAATGCTCCTCTCCATGGACGCAGCTATGCCACCAAAACCGATCCCAATTCTACATATACCCCGGTCGTAGTCTGGCCGGCACGCAGCTATGATCCGACCAGGAACATTGCATGGCCGATCAGTCCCGATGAGATTACAAGAAGCAACGGGGCCTATAAACAAACCCCCGGCTGGTAATTACCGCTGAGCCCCACAAAAAACCCCGCAGTCGCGGGGTTTTTTTTATATCCGTACCTTTGCCCCATGGGCCAAAAAAAGCTGATCCGTTTTGCCGCAATACAAACTTTTCCCAATGTCCTCCAATACCCCGAAGACATGGCCGGACAATGGGCCGGGTTCTTCAAGACCGACAACCCCCTCACGCTGGAACTGGCCTGCGGCAAAGGCGAATACACGGTAGGACTGGCTAAGATGTACCCTCAACGCAATTTTCTGGGAGTAGACCTGAAAGGCAATCGTATTTACATCGGCGCCAAAAAATGCCTGCAGGAAAATATTACCAACGCCGCCTTTCTCCGCACACAGATCGACAGGCTCCCCACCTATTTCAAGCCGGGAGAAGTACAAGAGATCTGGCTCACCTTCCCAGACCCCCAGCTGCGAAAGTCCAAGGCCCGAAAAAGACTGACACACCCCAAGTTCCTGCGCCTCTATCAACAGATACTGACACCCAGCGGACACATTCATTTGAAGACGGACTCTCCCGTGCTGTATAATTTTACCCGCCTGGTCATCGATATGTACGGGCTCACCCTCCTGGAAAGCTCGGATAATGTAAATGCCGGCGCCGGCCCCATAAAAGAAGAGCTGAAGATAAAGACCCATTACGAAGGCCTTGACATTGCGAATAGCCAGCGCATACATTATCTTCATTTTACATTGCCTTCCACTCCTCTACCTTCATTGGACGAAGAGCTGCAGCAAAAGGTAAGAGAGATGGAGCCCGATGCAGAACAACAAACCATCACAAAAGAATGAACCAGTTCAGGGAAGGAGTGGAGTTCTATTACAATGAAGAGGGATTGATGGTCCTCACGGAGAAATATCACCTGGAAAGAGGATATTGCTGCGGCAATGGATGTAAACACTGTCCATATCATTATGTCAATGTTCCGGAGCCCCGCCGGTCGAAATTGATAGCACAACAAAAAGATCAGCAACATGGCGAAAAAGAAAGCTAAATCCCCGGCAAAAGCCCGAACCACAGCCAACGCTTCCGGCCCCGCCAAGTCCCGCACCCCGGCCAAGGCCTCCGCCCGCACCCCCGCCCGCGAAAAGCTCACGACCGTCCGCCCCTCCGGCAATTATGTCCGGAAGACGGGTCCCCGGAAAAAAATAGCCCGCCTTCCGGACACGTCTAAGGTCGGGCCTTCGGCCAACGAACCAAAGGTTCGTTCTGACGATAATTTTTTTGAATTAGTCCACGAAGTTGCCCGCCAGATCCCCAAAGGACGTGTCACCTCCTACGGCGCCATCGGCCGGGCCCTCGGCACCCGTAGCTCCGCCCGCATGGTAGGCTGGGCCATGAACGCCTGTCACCTCGCCACCAAACCCGTCCCCGCCCACCGGGTGGTCAACAGCATCGGACTGCTGACAGGACGTCATCATTTCAATCCGCCGGAAAAAATGCAACAGCTGCTGGAAAAAGAAGGTGTGGTCGTAAAAAACAACAAGGTGGTGGATTTTTCAAAACTGTTCTGGGACCCTGCTACCGAGCTATAAGTGTAACCCCCCTTAATAATACTTACTGATCATCAGGTACACGATCACACCCGTGACGGCCACATACAGCCACACTGGCCAGGTGATCCTCGCCAGGCGACGGTGTTTGTCAAATCGCTCCTGGAATGCCCGCTGCAGGGTAAAGAGCACCAGAGGGATGATGATCCCGGACAGAATGATATGACTGCTGAGGATGAAATAATAAACATAGCGCAACGGTCCAGCCGCAGCCTTCTCGTCAGCGCTGACGACTCCATTGTGATCCAGATCTCCATACAGAGTAGAAGGATTCGAAGAGTGATAGATCACATAAGAAATGAGAAAGATGCTGCTAAGCACCACGGCCGTGAGATTGGCCCGCTTGTGCGCCGTGACCTGGCCCGTCCGGATAAAATACAGGCTGGCCAGCAGCAGGATGGCGGTGCTGGAATTCAGTATAGCATGGAACAGGGGAAGAAAATGCGTATTGAATCCAAAGTCGATCTTTACCTGCGGCACGAGTATCAAAAATGCAACGGCCACCGGAATAGCGATGCTGACGACGATGATAGGGACAGTGAGATTACGGTTCATACAAATTCATTCTTTTTTTGTCTGCGGGAGAAATAGATCACAGCGCCGATGGTGCCCAAAATTACAACGGCGAAGGGGATCATCAATGGTCGCAGCTCTTTAAAAATAGACTTAGTGTGCTTATCCTTCTCCAGCATGATAAATACGATGTCATTACCCAGCCGGGCAAGCTCGGCCGTATCCGTACCGTGATAATATCCCCTGACCACTCTGTCCTTATCCAGCAGCGCGATATAGTCGGTGTGCACAAAGTTCGAATCCACGCTGACACTATCCTGCAGCCCCAGGTGTAGCTCATTCAGCGCGAAGTCATAGATGGTCTTCTTCGGACCTGTCAGCATCCACCACACATCGGGGTTGACCCCATACCTGTCCGCATATTTTTTTATGACAGGCACTGAGTCGTGCAGCGGATCCACTGTCAAAGAAATAAATCGTACAAAGGTCGTATCCACGCGTCTGACCTCATTTTTGATCTTCAACCCATCCTGCAAATGACGCATATTGCGCGTCAGGATTGGACAGATGCTGGCGCAATGGGTAAAGAAAAAGTCGATGATAAATACCTTGCCCGAATCCTGATCCAGGCTCACCTGCTCGCCCAGCTGATTCTGCAAACTGAGATTGGCCACGCTGTGCCAGATCGTATCCGTCACCTCTTTCCCATGCTCTATCCGGGTGGTCACCGAGTCAGAATAATACCGCCGGGGCATGTCCACATGATACCGGCTGGCTATGGCATAGAATACCAGGGGAATACATACCGCCACCAATATCGCTAACAACGCTTTCTTACTCATACTGCAAAAATAATGACGGGAATTGGGCTTACAATAAAAATAGCCCAATTCCCGCAATTCGTTAATGTCTGTCCTGCCGGACGAGCCGCCCCCTGCGGCTCAAACAAAAGACCACCGAAGGTGGTCTCGTTAAAGAAGTTAAAACCGCAGGTTACTCGGGAGTACCGGGTTTCTTTGCGGCAGGTTCGTGCCCTTCCCCGCCTTCCGCCGGCGGAGCCTTCACCTGTTGCTGCTCGAAATGATGCCTGTCATAGCGGTTGCGCAGGTCCCTATAAGAGCCGCCATCCCAAAGGAAGGATATGATAAACCATATGAACAGTGTAGCCGGTATCGCTACGGTCATGATAAGGTTCTTTATCTCATGACGCAGGTGCATAAACTCCGCAATGATATAGAACGCCTTCGCACAGGTCAGGATCAGATACATGCCATTCAGCGCCAGCTTGGGCGGGAACCTTCCGTCCGTCTTGATATGAATGGTCGCCAGCAACAGCTCAAAGAGCGTAATGCCCAACAGTATCCAGAAGGTCCTCCAGATAGGCTTGGTGTCGAAGTGCGGTTCGGAATGGCCTGTGTCGATTGTCTTAGTATGTTCCATACAATTATATTAGTTCAATTCGAATGTGTTAGAGTAGATAGAAACAAGTGAATACGAATACCCATACCAGGTCCACAAAGTGCCAGTACAGACCGGCCTTCTCGATCATCAGGTAATGACCCCTCTTGGCAAAATCACCCCGCAAGTTCTTGATCAGCATAATGATATTGATGATCACCCCTGAAAATACGTGGAAGCCATGGAAACCCGTGATGGTAAAGAAGAAGTTGGTGAAATTGGTGGTAGCGACGCTGCCGTCCGCATTCGGGAAAGGATTTCTTCCCCACCATGCGTGTTCTCCATGCAGGTGTGTCCATTCCCATGCCTGACAGCCCAGGAACATAAGACCACCGATGATGGTAAGGATCATATATTTCGTTACGCTCTTCTGGTCATTATTATGTCCCGCAGCCACCGCCAATACCATGGTCACCGAGCTGGCGATCAGGATAAACGTCATCAGGCTCACAAACACCAGCGGCAGGTTCATACCCTCCAATAAAGGGAATGCCCTGAAGACCTCGTTGGGGTCAGGCCAGCCATTCGTGGCAAATCTGATAGAGCCATAGGATATAAGAAAAGCGCCGAATGTAAAAGCATCGCTCATCAAAAAATACCACATCATCAGCTTCCCATACTCAACATTGAACGGACTTTTCCCGCCGCTCCACCATTTTGTTCCTGCTGGTGCCATTTGTGCCATGTTCTATAGTTGTTGGTTTACAAAGTTATTTAACAATTAAGGTCATTTCTATTATCTGGCCCCGGCCAAACCACCGGTGGTCTACATCGCTCATCTTATGCCCATAAAGAAGATGAACAGGTAGACCCATAACAGGTCTACAAAATGCCAGTAGGTGCTCATCAGCTCTACCGGAACACTGTTATACCGCCGCACCCTCGAGGCGTACGCCTTGATAAACATGACGATCAACGCTATGATCCCACCCAGCACGTGCACGGCATGCAATCCTGCAATGATATAAAGGAACTGTCCGCCGCCCGAACCCTTGAACGTGATCCCCAGGTTCCAGATGCTCCTGAACCCCATCCACTGCAGTACGATAAATCCAATCCCCAGCACGGTCGTCAGCGTCATCAGGTTGCGGTATTTCAACATATCCCGCTCCCGGAAAGCCTTCAGGGCCATCTGTATCGTCACACTGCTGGCCAGGATCAGCGCCGTGGAATACCAGAAAGCCCTTGGAATAGGGAAGCTGGTCCATGTCGCCTGATCTCTCTTCACGATATAGGCGCTGGTCAGGCCGGCAAACATCATCACAATGCTGCCCAACGCCACCCACAACGTGAATTTATGAGGATGTATTTTCTTTCTCTGATCGTTCACTTTTATGTTTGCTTCTATCACTCAGGAAACTTTATTTGCTAATAGAGCCAGTAAAACCACTGGCAGATAAATATAACTGCTGAACATCACACGCCTCGCCGCCTTCACGGTCATCTCCCTGTACAGCCTCACACATTGCATGACCATCAACAAGTTCGCTATCAATACGACCACCAGGCTCACGATCCCGCTCATTCCCGCGAAATAGGGCAGCACACCTACAGGCAGCAGCAACAACGAGTAGATGATGGCCTGTATCGCACTGTACTTTGTCGGACCCTCATTGGACGGCAACAGCTTGAAGCCGGCCTTTGTATAATCCGAATGCGCAATCCAGGCTATTGCCCAGAAATGCGGGAATTGCCAAAAGAACTGGATGGCAAACAACACCCACCCTCCCGCAGCCAGATCATCATTGCCCGCCGCCCATCCGATGAGACAGGGCAGACTGCCCGGTACAGCGCCGACCAGCACGGAAATGGAGCTGATCTTCTTCAGCGGCGTATATATAAATGCATATACGAACAGACTGAAGGCAGCCAGTGCAGCCGAAAGGAAGTTGAAATACCACCAGAGGAGAGCCACCCCGCCAAGACCCGCGATCACCGCAAAGGCCCAGGCCTCCTGTACGCTCATCCTTCCCGAAGCCACCGGCCGGTTGGCGGTACGCTTCATCAGGGCATCCGTATCCTTTTCAACGATCTGGTTGATCGTATTGGCGCTGCCCGTGACCAGCATTCCTCCCAGGAAAAAGAGAAGAATGGACGTCAGGTCAAACACCTTTACTTTCGGCGCCAGCAAATAGCTGATCAAGGCCGAAAACACAACCATAAAGCTGAGGTTGAACTTGATCAGCAGTTTGTAGTCCTGCATTTTTCCGCGCAGCCCTCGCTGCACAGACGACGATTTAAAAGAGCTAGACTCACTCATCAATGCGCGCTTTCATTGCTGCCCATCGGCTCGGTCTGGGGAATAAATTCCCGGCCGTCCTTGGCATAATCATACGCCCAACGATGCACTTCAGGGATCTCGCCAGGCCAGTTACCATGACCCGGGCGGATCGGAGCCGTCCATTCCAGCGTAGTGGCCCCCCAGGGATTCTGAGTGATCACTTTCCTGCCTTTAAATATGGAATAGAAGAAGTTGAATACAAATAACAGCTGTGCGGCGAATACGATCATGGCCACCGTAGAGATGAACCTGTTCAGACCGCCGAACTGGTTGAAGCTAAGCCAGCCGCTGACGTCGAGGTAGCGGCGCGGCATCCCGGCCAGACCCTCATAGTGCATAGGCCAGAAGATCAGGTAGGCGCCGACCAGCGTGATCCAAAAGTGGATATAGGCCATAGTATTATTCAAATAACGACCATACATTTTGGGAAACCAGTGGTAGATACCCGCAAACATGCCTAAGATTCCCGATACGCCCATTACGATGTGGAAGTGGGCGATAACAAACATCGTATCATGCAAATGAATATCCAGCGTGGAATTGCCAAGGAAGATACCCGTCAATCCGCCCGAGATGAACATGCTCACAAATCCGATGGAGAAAAGCATGCCCGGTGTGAATCGGATATTGCCTTTCCACAAGGTCGTCAGCCAGTTGAATACCTTGATGGCGGATGGCACCGCGATCAGCAGCGTCAACAGAACGAACACCGATCCTAAGAAGGGGTTCAGACCCGTGACGAACATATGGTGCGCCCATACCAGGAACGCGAGGATGGCGATGGCGAACATGGATCCCACCATGGCCATATATCCAAATATGGGTTTCCGGGCATTCACCGACATGACTTCGGATACCAGACCCATCGCAGGTAATATGATGATATACACTTCCGGATGACCTAAGAACCAGAACAAGTGCTGGTATAGGATGGCGCTGCCGCCCTCATTGGGCAGGATCTTGCCGGAAGCAAGAACAATATCGCTGAGATAGAAGCTCGTGCCGCCATGACGGTCGAACAGCAGCAGGATGAAGCCGGACAGCAGTACAGGGAAAGACAAT
>Ga0105237_10005942_pt1 | contig 13686 bp, 14 predicted proteins | sample KBSC24metaG_FD_81520 | JGI IMG/M metagenome (GOLD analysis project Ga0105237, IMG submission 81520) | Corn rhizosphere microbial communities from Kellogg Biological Station, Michigan, USA - KBS C2-4 metaG | ecosystem: Host-associated > Plants > Roots > Rhizosphere > Soil | place: Michigan, USA...
AGCTCTCCCTGAAGCGCGTGATGATGAACAGCGCGTAATCGATGCCCACGCCGAGTCCGAGCAGCGCCGCGAGCTGCGTGGAGAAGTCGGGCGTGTCCAGCAGGCGCAAGCCGAGCCCGATCAGGCCGAGAGCCGTTCCCAGCCCCAGCAGCGCCGTGAGGATCGGCATGCCGGCCGCCAGCGCCGAGCCGAACGTGATCAGCAGCACGACGATCGCGGCGACCAGCCCGATCGCCGTCGCCGCGCCGAGCGAGGGGCGGTTGGCCTCCTGGATCGCCCTGCCGCCCAGCTCGACCTGAACGGTGTCAGAGCTCGCCCCGCGGGCGACCGTGACGACGCGTTCGACTGCGGCTTTGGGCAGCGCGTCGGCGCGTTCGTCGAAGCTCACCGTCGCAAACGCCGTGCGTCCGTCGCGCGAAACCGCGCGCGCGCCCGCCGGCGAGAACGGGCTGACCACGGCGCTGACGTGCGGCAGGCGCGCGATGACGCCGAGCACCGGCGCCACGCGCGCCCGCACCGCCGGTTCGGTGATGCGCCCGTTGCGCGTGTGCAGCACCAACTGGTCGACGTCGCCCGACTGCGCGCGAAAGTCGTGCGCGAGCAGCTGCCTGGCCCGCTCGGAGTCGGTGCCCGGCAGCGACAGGTTGTTGACGTACTTGGCGCCGGCCGCATGCGACGCGGCCATCGCGAGGATCAGCACGAGCACCCAGCCGAAGGCCACGCGCTTGGGATGCGCAACCGTCCATGCGGCCGTCCGCGCCACGGCTCCGCGGCGTTGCGCGGAGGAGGCGCGCGGGTCGTTCGTCGCGCTCTGGCCGAGCGGCACGCGAGGGTCAAGCATCGCGCTCACCGGCCGTCGCGTGGGCCGCGGCCGTCGCGTGGGCCGTCGCGGCGGCGGGCGAGCCGGCCGCGGAGTCGGCGGGCGCGCCTGCCGTGTGCGCCTCGTCCTGCGCGCGCAGGGAATGCAGACCGGCCGCCCACCAGACCATCTCGTCCAGCAGCGCATGCGCTGCCTGCAGGGGCGGCTCGCGCAGCTCGCCCTCGTCGCTCAACGCCGACCAGATCCGCGGGATGGCGACCTGGCTGCGCACGGGGACCATCGCCAGCTCGACCGCGACCTGGCGCAGCTGCTCGACCGCGCGCACGCCGCCGCTGAGCCCGCCGTAGGAGACGAAGCCGATGGGCTTGCGCCGCCACTCGTGGAACAGGTGATCGAGCGCGTTCTTCAGCGCCGCCGGGTATCCGTGGTTGTACTCGGGAACGACCACCACGTAGCCGTCGGCGGCCGCGATCGTGCGCGCCCATCCGCGCGCAACGTCCTCGCGCGCCTCGCGGCTCATCGGCGGCGTCGCGGCGGTGAGCAGCGGCAGGTCGAACGATGCGAGGTCGACGAGCTCGTGCGTCATGTCGCCGCGCGCCGAGGCGATCTCGGCCAGCCAGCGGGCGATCGGCTCGCCGCGGCGCTGGCTGCGCGTCGAGGCGATGATCGTCAGCAGATGCGGTGTGGCGGGCATTGCGTGTCTCCTTGCGTTGCGTTGGGCGTTTCGATGGCCGCGAGCGCTCGGCTCACGCGGCGCGAAGCTCCGGCGGCGCCGTGGGCACATCGGGTTCGGTCTGCGCGAAGCGCACGAAGGCGTCGACGAGGCCGGCGAGGCTCATCGAGAGGAACGCCTCGCCCAGCTCAGCCGAGCTCCAGCCCGCGTCCAGCGCCTCCTGCCACACCGCGTCGTCGACACGCCCCGCATTGCTCGTCGCCTGCGCGACGAGCACGATCAGCGCGTCGATCCGGGCGTCCGCAAGCGGCTCGCGCGCCCTCAGCGCCGCGATCTCCGGCTCGCCCCAGCCGGCGCGCGCCGCCTGAAACGCGTTGAGCGCCTGCGTGTAGCGGCACTGCTCGATGGTCGAGACGGTCAGCATGATCGCCGTGCGCACCTTCGCGTCGAGCGTGCCGTGCGCGGCGATCGCGTCCCTGATGCCCATGTAGCCGGCGAGCAGCGCCGGCGCGTGGGCCATCTGCGCATGCAGGTTCAGCGGCTGCTCACGCCCGGGCGCCGCCGCCTTGAGCATCACCACGGTGTGCTCGGGCAGCGTCGTGGCGGTGGTGTCGTTCGGAATGCGTGTCATAAAGGCTCCTGGACTTGGTTGGGGGTTGGGTTGCTTGGAATGCGGCCGGATGCGCGCTTGGCGGTCGTGTCAGCCGACCGCCGAGCGGCTGAAGGCGCGGACGGCCAGCGCGATCAGCGCCGCCGCGAAGACGGCGACGACGCCGAGGCTCAGCCACGCCTCGGTGGTGGTGCTGCTCATGCCCCAGATGTCGTGCAACCCGGTGCCGCGCGGGTCGACGAGCCCGTAGCGCATCAACGCCAGGGCGTGGGTCAGCGGAAGGAACTTGGCGAACGTGGTCAGCGCGCCGGGAAGCGCCGCGATCGGGAACAGCGCGCCCGCGAAGAACCACGGCAGGATCGCGATGACCGGCGTCAGCCCGATGTACTCCTCCTGCTGATGGATGCGGCTGGCGAGCGCCTCCGCCGCGCCGGACATCATTACGACGAAGAGGATCGCCGCGGCGAGAAACCAGCCTACGCCCGACGCGCTGGCGTGGAAGCTCGCGCCGCGCAGCGCCGCGACGCCGATCAGCGTGCCGACCTGCAGGGCGCACAGCATCAGGACGACGGCGAGGTTGCCGAGCACCAGCCACGATCGCGGGATCGGCGCGGCCAGCATCTCGCGCTGCGCGCCGCTGGCGCGATCGACGAGCACGCTCAGCCCGGCGAACGTCGTCGCCAGCGGCACGAGCAGGCCGACGGTGCCGACCGCCACGAAAGCCGTGTAGTCGATGCCCGAGTGCAGGCCTCCGAGCGCCTGCTTCAGGGCCGGCGCGAGCACGACGGCGAACAGGATCGGCGTCAGCAGCGGGACGGCGACCTGGCGCGGGTTGTGCGCGGTGAGCGCGGCGCGCCGGCGAGCGAGCGTCAGCAGCGCGCCCACCGCCGGCGTGCGCCGGGGGGTGCGCACACCGGCGGGGGCGGCTTGGCGGGCGATCGTCTGACGACCGTTGGCGGTGGCGGCATTGGTGGCCATGGGGATTCCTTTCGCGAGCGGGTCAGGCAGGGTCCGCGATGCGGGCGCCTGTGAGTCGCAAGTACACGTCGTCCAGCGTCGGCGCGCGCGTGCTCACGCCGGCTGTCGTCAGGTCGGTCTCGTCGATCGCGGCAAGCGTTTCGGCGGCGCCGCGGCCGGTCAGGGGCAGCGTGAGCGTGGAGCCCACGGCGAACGCCTGCGGCGTGGCGACGTCTCGCCGGCGCAGCAGCTCCAGCGCCGCCGCTGCGTCGCCCTCGACGCGGACCTCCAGCACCGAGTCGCCCAGGCCCGCGAGCAGCGCGGCGGGCGTGTCGAGCGCGACGATCTCGCCGAGGTGCATGATCGCCACCCGGTCGCAGAGCCGCTGGGCCTCGTCGAGGTAATGCGTGGTCAGCAGAATGGTCATGCGCCCGCGGGCGCGCAGGTCGGCGATCACGTCGAGCAGCTCGTGACGGATCCGCGGATCCAGGCCGACGGTGGGCTCGTCGAGGAACAGCACACGCGGCTCTGAGACGAGCGCGCGGGCGATCTCCAGCCGCCGGCGCTCGCCGCCGCTGTAGCTGCCGGCCGGCCGCTCGATCAGCTCCGCCAGGCCCAGGACGTCGAGCAGCTCGGAGATGCGAGATGCGGCCCGCGCCGGCTTGACGCCCCACAGGCGCGCGTGCAGCTCGAGGTTGGCCATGCCGCTGAGGCCGCGGTCGACGACCGCCTCCTGGAAGACCACGCTGCTGACGCCGCGCGCAAGCAGGGGCGTCGTCACGACGTCGTAGCCGACCAGGCGCGCCGTTCCCGCGCTCGGCGCGATCGTCGTCGTGAGCATGCCGATCGTCGTGGACTTGCCGGCGCCGTTGGGGCCGAGCACGCCGAAGACCTCGCCGGGGGCGATCTCGAAGTCGATCCCCTTGACCGCCTCGACACCGCCGGGGTAGGTCTTGCTCAGCGCGACGACCTCCACGGCCGGCGCCTGCGCGCCCTCTCCCAGGTCGCCAAGCGATCGCCGCAGCCGGCCGGCTGCGGTCCTGTCTGCCATGTCGATCTCGTTGATGGGGCCCATCGGAAACCTCGCTTGATCGCTATAACTTTACGTGACTGTATCATATTGGAATAGTACGTTACGATAACGTAATGAGCTCGTAACATCTAGGTGCGCACTCGGCGGGCGGCGGGGGACCGGAGCGTCGAGGGCGGCACCGCAAGCCGGCGACGGCCACGACGGGCGGGTCTGGGAAACTGATTGACATGCCAAGCCACAGCGACAGGCCCGACGGACCCGCCAACGGACGCGGGTCGGGAAGGCCGTTGGACGAGAACGTCGACTCGGCGATCCTCGACGCGACGTGGCGGCTTCTGCTCGACGAGGGCTACGCGCGCATGTCGATCGCTCGCATCGCCGACACGGCGAAGGTCGGGCGCCCGGCGATCTACCGCCGCTATCGCGACAAGTCCGAGCTCGTTGCCGCGGTGATCGCCGACAAGCGCTCACGCGTCCAGCCCGTCGACACGGGCAACGCGCGCGACGATCTGATCGCCCACCTGGAGACCGCCCGGCGCCGCTTCACCGTGCAGCTCGCCGGCACGCTGCTGGTCGAGCAGCGCAAGCACCCCGAGCTGCTGCGCCAGTTTCGCGAGGGCATGCTCGTCCCGCGCCGCGACGAGATCGCCGCCTCGCTGGAGCGCGGCAAGGAGCGCGGCGAAGTGCGCGCCGACCTCGACGCCTCGCTGGCCACCAACGCGCTGATGGGCAGCTTCCTCTACCACTCGCTAGCCGTGGGGCCGCCGCCGAAGGGCTGGAGCGAGCAGGTCGTGGACACGCTCTGGCCGGGCTTCGCCGCGTGAGCGAACGCCGGCTCGCGCGTTCGCACGGATAGCGCCGGCCCGCGCAAAGCACCGCGTCGCGGACGGCGTCGGCGATGTGCGCAAGCTCTGACCGGAGGGGGAGGCGGGCGGCGCGCTGCCCGGCCCGCCTCCCCACCGAGGGACTTCCTCTCGCTCAGGTCACGACGACGCCGAAGGGCGCCGCACCCGTGGGGAGCGTCGTCGTCGAGCCGGGCAGCGCCGTCAGGGCGCCGCCCTGCACGGCAAGGGCGCTGAGCGCGTCGGCTCCGGTCTCGACGACCCACAGGGTGTTGCCGTCTGGCGCAAGTCGGGCGTCCTCGGCGCCGGCGCCGGCTTTGTCCAGCGGCGTGCTGCCCAGCAGTTCGAGCGAGCCGCCGGGAGCGATCGCGTAGCGCGATACGGAGTTGCTGGCGGTGTTGACCGTGAACAGGTAATTGCCGTCGTGGCTTATCTCGACCCAGCACGGCGCCGTCTGAAAGTCGGGAAACGGCGAGGACCCGATCGACGTGAGCGTCGCGTCGCTGGACACGGCGAACGCGGAGACGGTGCCGGCTTCGGCGCCGCCATGGGCGTTCGAGACGAACAGCTGAGCGGGGTCGGTCGGCCTGAACTCGCTGCCGAAGGGCCCGGGCCCCTGGGCCGCTGTGGGCGAGCTGGGCGCGGCTTTGAGGCGACCGTCGGAGCCGACGGCGAAGCTGTCGATCAGCGACGTGTTCACGCGCACGCCGACGAGGCTCGTTCCGGTGCCGTTGAACAGGACGTCGCCGGGGGACGAGCCGTCGGGCAGCGCGACCGTCGAGCCGGCCAGCGGCCGCAGGTGCCCGCCGGGGTTGAGCGTGAAGCCGGTGTAGTTGCTGGCGCCGTCGCCGGCGTTGGCGACGTAGACCAGGTCTCCGCTGACGGCGATGCTGACGGGCTCGTTACCCCCGGAGGAGACCGCCCCGCCGCCGACGTGGGCCAGCTCGCCGTGAGGCAGGATGCGCAGCACCGAGACCTGGTTGCTGCCGGCGTCGACGGCGAGCAGGTACCTGCCGTCCGAGCTCTCCTGCAGCGCGCCCTGCGAGCCGATGCCCTTGCCGGTCCCGGCGCCGTCGGTTGCGAACGGCGAGCCGGCGATCGGCGTGAGCGTGCCGTCGGCGTGCCGGTCGAAGGCCGAGATCGTGTTGACGCCCGCGGTGTTGTCGTTGACGTAGACGTGACCGGTCACGTCCGATTGCGGCGACGCGCCGGCTGACGCGCTGGTTGCTCCTGCCAATGCCAATGCGAGTGGGATCGCGATGCGCAGCAGCTTCATGCTGGAACCTCCTGGGTCTTGCGGGGATCATTCCCCGGCAAGCCCACCGTGCCAGCCACTTGTGACCGGGCTCTTGCGTGCAGATGAAATCCTGCTGAACGCGCGTGCGTCGTTGGCCGCGTCAGGCGGGCGCAGGCAGCACAGCAGGCGGCTCGGCGATCGGCAGCGTGAAGGCGAAGCGAGCGCCGCCCTCGGGCCGGTTCTCCGCCCAGATGCGCCCGCCCTGAGCCTCGACGAAGCCGCGCGCGATCGCCAGCCCCAGCCCGGCGCTGCCGCTGGAGCGCGCCGCGTCGCCGCGCCAGAACCGCTCGAACATGCGCCGCTGCGCCTCGTCGGTCAGCCCGACGCCCGTGTCCTCGACGGATACCTCCAGCTCCGCGGCGCCGCGGCGCGCCCGGACGAGCACCGAGCCGTCCGACGGCGTGTGGCGCAGCGCGTTGGTCATCAGGTTGAGCAGCACGCGCTGGACGTGCTCGGGCGCGCACCGGACGGCCGGCAAAGCCTCGTCGAGCTCGCTTTCCAGGTGGACCTGGCGCGCGCGAGCTTCGGCCTCCAGCCCGCGCACGCAGAAGGAGACCAGCCGCGGCAGTCGCGCCTCGCGCAGCTCGAGCGTGAGCGCGCCCGCGTCGATGCGCGCGAGCTCGAACAGGTCGTCGATCAGGCTGGCGAGCGTCTGCGTCTGCTGGCGCAGCGCCGGCAGGTACTCGTCGATCGAGGCCAGGCCGTCCTCGACGGCTTCGAGCATCGCCTGGATGGAGGCCACCGGCGTGCGCAGGTCGTGGCTCGCCCAGGCGACGAGCTGGCGCCGTGCGTCGAACAGCGCCTCGATGTTGCCGGCCATCGCATTGAAGGCGACGCCCACGTGTGCGAGCTCGCGCGGCGCGTCGGTCGGGGCGCGCGCTTTGAGCTCGCCCGCGGAGAGCTCCTCGGCGGCCGCCTCCAGGCCGCCGATGCGCCGCGCGATGCCAGCCCCGACCAGCAGGGCGGCGACGAGCGCGGTCGACGCGCACGCAGCTGCGATGGCGAGGATCTTCACGTCGTCGTGGACGTGGAACATGACCAGGCCGCCGAGGATCACCGCCGCGAGCGGCAGCGCCACGGCGAGCAGCGCCAGGCCGGCGAGCTGCAGGCGCACCGTGGGCAGCAGGCGCAGCGCGAGCGCCAGCGCGACGCCGGCGGCGAGCGTGCCGAACGCGGCGATCAGCGCGAACTCGATCACGGCGTGAACCGGTAGCCGGCGCCGAAGACGGTCTCCAGGTGCGACGGATGCGAGGCGTCGTCCTCGATCTTCTTGCGCAGGCGGCGAATGTGCACGGTTACGGTCCCGGTGTCGAAGGCCGCCTGATAGCCCCATACGCGGTCCATCAGCTGATCGCGCGAGAACACGCGGCGGGGATTGGCGGCGAAGAACATGAGCAGATCGAACTCCTTGAGCGTCAGCGCCAAGAGCTCGCCGCCCTTGCGCACCTCGCGCGCGGCCTCGTCGACGGCGACGTCGCCGAAGGTGATCGTCCGCGGCGCGCCGCTTGGAGCCTGCACGGTGCGACGCAGGAGGTTGCGGACTCGCACGGTCAGCTCGCGCGGCGAGAAGGGCTTGGTGAGGTAGTCGTCGGCGCCGAGCTCCAGGCCGACGATTCGATCCGCCTCCTCCCCGCGCGCCGTCAGCATGACGATCGGCACCTGCGAATGCGAGCGAATCCAGCGGCACAGCTCCAGCCCGTCGATGCCCGGCAGCATCACGTCGAGCACGACCAGCGACGGCGGCTCTCCCTCGAGCATCCGCCGCGCCTCGTCGCCGGTGGCCGCCTGGCGCGTCGTGTAGCCGTCGCGCTCGAGGTAGCGCACGACGACGTCGCGCACTATCGGCTCATCGTCGACCACGAGCACCGTCGGCACAGCTGGATTGTCCGTCGGTGAGGTTACGTGCAGCTTAAATCGCCGGCTGCGCCGACGCCTGCCACGGACGTTACCCGTCGCCGGCAGCGGTCGCTTGGGCCGTTACCTTGTAGGCACGGAACCCCCTGGCACCGCACGACTGGAGGCTGGCATGAGGCTCTCGAACGGCGAGCACGAATCCCGTCCCTGGCGTATCCGCGAAATCGCGCCGGACTTCACGCTGGAGGATGTCTGGGCGCTTCCGGCGCGCGGTCGCGCCGAGGACTTCGACGCGCTGCTGGAGCTGATGGCCTCCGGCGATCCGGCCAGCGACGCGTCCGTGGCGACCCGGCTGCTGTGGTGCGTTCGCTGGCAGCTGGGCCGTTTGCTCGGCTGGGACGATCCCGCGAGCAAGCTCACGATCCCGGGGACGAACGAGACCTCGCTGGCCGGCCGGCTGCCCGACGACCTGCGCGACACGGTGGCGGATGTGAACTTCGCCTCCGTGCCGTTCTCGCCGGTCTATCGCACGGACGTCGAGTTCGGCGCGGAGATCTCCAACCAGACGGTGCACGGCGTCCTGCACCTGTCCTGGGTGGACCTGGGGGAGGGCGAGCACCAGGGCCGGATGGCCGTCTACGTAAAGCCTCGCGGTCCGCTCGGCAGGGGATACATGGCGCTGATCAGGCCCTTCCGGCATCTGATCGTCTACCCGGCGCTGATGCGCCAGGTCGAGCGAGCCTGGAACGCCCGCATGGCGCAGGGCCGGGGCCGTGCGCGGCCCCCGCTGCCAGCTCGCTAGGCCGCCGATCGAGCCCGGTCTCTGAGCTCGGCCGCGGTGGTGGCGCTGGCAGCTTGCAGCAGGCCATCGGCGCGCCGGCGCGCCTCGCTGCCGACGAGACGCCCGAAGCTCTGCCGTCGCGCCGCGACCACGCGGTAGAGCAAAGCGGTCGTCCTGGGCAGGCTGTGGGCAAGTCGGCCGAGCACGCGCGTCGGCGCCAGCGCGCTGAGCACGTCCGCGGCAGCGGCGCCGCCCGAGCGGAGGCGGCCGTCGTCGCGGACGACGTGAGCCGAGCGAAGACGCTCGTCCGGCATGACGTCGACGAGCAGCTCGGAGCCGAGCGGCGACTGAATCGGCACCGAAACGAGCGCGCCGCGACGGTCGCGCCGCAAAGCCCAAGCCATCGCCCAGCGGCAGAAGCCACAGTCGGCGTCATACAGGACGATCATCGGTCGGCTGCGTGTGGCGAAGGAGGCGAAGCGACCACACGGGTGAGTCTAAGCAGCGCGAACCGCCGTTCGGGGCCGGCTTGACGACCTGCCGACAGTCGCGTGCACACGATCCACTAGGCTCGGCCCCGTGGACACCGCGTGCGTCGATGGCGAGCTCGTTGCGCTGGCTGAGGCTCGCATCCCGGTAACCGACGACGGACTGCTGCGCGGCGACGGCGTCTTCGAGGTGATGCGCCTGTACGACGGCGTGGCATTCGCGCGCGATCGTCACCTGCAGCGGATGGCGCGCTCGGCGCAGAACCTGCGCTTGGAGCTCGACGTCGCCGCGATCGCACGCGACATCGACGCGCTGCTCGCGAGCGCCGAACTGGGCGACGCGCTGCTGCGCGTGGTCGCGACTCGCGGCGGTCGTCGCATCGTTCTGCTGGAGGCGTTGCCGGCGCTGCCCGAGGCGCTGACGCTCGGCTACGTGACGTTCGCGCCCGTGCGCGTGCTCGACGGCGTCAAGTCGCTCTCCTACGGCGCCAACATGCTCGCGACGCGGCTCGCGCGCGAGCGCGGGTTCGACGAGGCGCTGCTGGTCACGCCGCACGGCCGTGTGCTGGAGCTGCCGACGGCGTCGTTCTTCTGGGTCGCCGACGGAGCCGTGCTGACGCCGCCGCTCTCCGAGCACGTGCTCGACTCGATCACTCGTCGGATCGTCATCGAGGTCGCCGCCGCGAAGGAGCGGGTCGCCACGCCCGCCGACCTGGAGTCCGCGCAGGAGGCGTTCGTCGCGTCGAGCGTGCGCGAGGTGATCGCCGTGCGCCGCATCGAGGAGCGCGACCTGCGCGCGCCCGGAGCGCTGACGAGCGCGACCGCAGAGAAGGTGCGCGCATACATCCGCGCCGAGCTCGCGGGCCGGTGACGAGACCGGGCTGAGCGCGTGGCTCACGCGCAAGCCCTCGCGCAGCGACGGGCCGCTCAGGCCGCGGCCGCGTCGGGCAGAACCCGCTGCAGGGCGCCGCGGTCGCCCTCGCACTCGACTCCCGTCGCGGCGGCGCGGTCGAGGTCGATCTGTCCGGTGAACAGCCCGAGCACGGCGTGGACAGGACCGCGCAGCAGCGCATCGGGACGGTCGGCTCGCCCCAGGCTGACGTGGACGCTTCCGGCCGAGGTCTGGAGGTAGGCGGGCTCTCCGTCGGCGAGGACCTGGATCGTCACGGGCGGGGCGTCGGGCTCGCGGTCGGTGAGGCTCATCTCGGCGGGCCAGGCCATCCATTGGGCGCGAAAGACGTCGTCGGGAGCGGGTCCCTGCTGCATAAGGGGCATTCCCCAGCGCAGCAGCTCGCGCAGGGTCGGAGCAAGCTCCTCTCCGCGCGAGGTCAGGCTGAACAGCGTCGTGGCCACCGGCGGCGGCGCCTCCTCACGGCTGACGACGCCGGCCTGCTCGAGCTCGCGGAGACGGTCCGCGAGGAGGTTGGTCGCGATGCCGGGCAGGCCGTTGCGCAGGTCGGTGTAGCGGCACGGGCCTCTGAGCAGGAGCTCGCGGACGATCAGCAGTGTCCAGCGATCGCCGATCAGGTCCAGCGCCTTGGCGACGGCGCAGTACTGCCCATAGGTGCGCATGGGCCTCATTGTAGTCAGTTGATTGACAGATTTGTCTAAAGACTTGATTTTTTATTGCGAGAGCTTTATATAGTTGTTGCATGAACAACAGACCGCTGATCCTCATCTCGCTTCTGCTCGCCGCCTTTGCCATCAATCTCGACACGACGATCGTCAACGTGGCGCTGCCCACGCTCGTGCGCGAACTGCACGCGACGAACAGCCAGCTGCAATGGGTCGTCGACGCCTACAACCTCGTCTTCGCTGCGCTGCTGCTCGCAGCCGGGAGCCTGTCCGACCGTGTCGGGCGCAAGGGGATGCTCCTCGCGGGCCTGGGCCTGTTCGGGCTGTCCAGCGCCGTCGGAGGTCTCGCCACGAGCTCGGGAGAGCTGATCGCGGCGCGGTGTTTCATGGGCTTGGGCGCGGCGATGGTGTTCCCGTCGACGCTCTCGCTGATCTCCAACGTCTTCACCGAGCGCAGCGAGCGCGCACGCGCGATCGGACTCTGGGGCGCCACGGCGGGCATCGCGATCGCGCTCGGGCCGATCGCCGGGGGATGGCTGCTCGGGCGCTTCTCATGGGCGAGCGTCTTCTTCGCGCTCGTGCCGGTCGCGGCGATCGCGGCGGCCCTGGTCGCGCGCTACGTGCCGAGCTCCCGCGACCCGGACGTCGGGCCAATCGACCGGCCGGGCTTCGCGCTGTCGACGTCTGCGATGGGGCTTGTCGTCTACACGATCATCGAGGCCCCGGACCACGGCTGGGGCAGCCCCCGAAGCGTCGCCGGCTTCGCGCTGGGACTCGGTCTGCTGGCCGCGTTCATCGCCTGGGAGCGCCGCGCGAGCGACCCGATGCTCGACGTGGGGCTGTTCGCAAACGCGCGCTTCGCAGCCGCGTGCGCCGCGGTGACGGTCTCGTTCTTCACACTGCTCGGCTTCATCTTCATGATGACCCAGTACTTCCAGTTCATCAAGCGCTACGACCCGCTATCGGCGGGCGTGCACCTGCTTCCCGTCGCTGCGTCCGTGGGCGTGTCCTCGGTGCTGGGGACGAAGCTGGCGGTCAGGTTTGGCACCAAGCTGGTGGTCGCATGCGGGCTGTTGATGGTGACCGCCTTCTATGTGTGGGTCGCGGCGATCGTGGCGCCCGGCAACGCCTACTCGACGATCGCGATCCAGATGGTCCTCTACGGCACGGGCATGGGCCTGACCAGCGCTCCGGCGACCGAGGCGATCATGGGCGTCGTGCCGCGTGCCAAGGCGGGGGTCGGCTCGGCCGTCAACGACACGACGCGGCTGCTCGGCGGAACGCTCGGCGTCGCGGTGATCGGCAGCGCCTACGCCTCGATCTACGCCGGCCATCTGACCTCCTCGCTCCCCGAGCGCCTTCCGCGCGCCCTGGGGACGCTGGCCCACTCGTCCGTCGGCGCCGCGTTCGGCGTCGCCGAACGCCTGGCCGGGGCAGGGCACGCGACGCTCGGCACAGCCGTCGGACACGCGGCGTCGGGCGCGTTCATCAAGGGCCTCAGCGTGGGCTGCCTGGTGGCCGCCGCCGTGGCGGCCGGCGGCGCGATCGCGGCGGCGGCGCTGCTCCCCGCGCAGCCGATCGCGGTCGCCGACGAAACTCTCGCCGAGCGCCCGGTCGCCGCTCCCGTGACGACGACGGCAGGCTGACATGGAGAGCGAACGAGGCTTGTGCAGGCCGTGCTCGTGGCGCGCTGACCTAGGATCCGCTCATGCCCCCGGTCGAGATCGTGCCCGGCCTGCTGCGCTGGACCGCGCCGCATCCCGACTGGAATCCGCAAGCCGCACCGGGGAGCGCCGGGGACTGGGGCCCAGACGTCGGCTCGGTGCTCTACGAAACGTCGGACACCGTTGTGCTCGTCGATCCGCTGCTCCCGTCAACGGATCGCGTCGGGTTCCTGGGCTGGCTCGACGAGCGGATCGCAGCGCGTCCGGTCAGCATTCTCACGACGATCCGCTGGCACCGGCGCGACCGCGAGGAGCTTGCCGAGCGTTATGAGGCGACCACCTCACGCGCATGGAACGCGGTTCCGCCCGGTGTGAAGCCACGGCCGTTGCGAGGCGCCGGCGAGACGATGTTCTGGCTGCCCGCGGCGGCGACGCTGGTCCCGGGCGACCGGCTCCTCGGCGCACCGGACGGGCGACTGCGAGTGTGCCCACAGAGCTGGCTGAGTCAGGTGCACGTCAACCGCGCGGGGCTCGTCGAGCTGCTTCGCTCGCTGCTGGAGCTGCCGATCGAGCGCGTGCTCGTGTCTCACGGCGAGCCTGTGCTGCGTGGCGGGAGCGCCGCGCTGGTGCGGGCGCTCGCCGAAGCCGAAGCCGAAGCCGAAGCCGACGGATGATCGGCCGACTGTCACCGTGGCTGTCCTCACGGCCAACGCGTGACTGTGGCAACGCGTGACTGCGGCGGGCCTGCCCTGACGCCGTCGAGGTCGTGGCCGGCGATCCGTCCGGACGGCTTGCGGCACAGCACGAACACCGGACATCGCCAACTGCCGTCGCCGCGGTGACGTGCAAGCACTAGACGCCGAGCCGATCCGCGAGCTCGCGTCGCCCGGTGGCGGTGACCTCGACTGCGCGAGCGCGCTCGGTGCGCGCGAGCCAGCCGAGCTCGAAGAGTCGACGGGCGAGGACGACGCCGAGGCGCCCAGCAAGGTGCGGGCGGCGCTCGGACCAGTCGTTGCAGGCCTTTCCGGCGCGTGGTGGCTTGGCGATGCCGATGCCCTCCAGCCAGGCGGCGCCGGCGTCGGTGAGGAGGAA
>Ga0105237_10005947_pt1 | contig 13681 bp, 13 predicted proteins | sample KBSC24metaG_FD_81520 | JGI IMG/M metagenome (GOLD analysis project Ga0105237, IMG submission 81520) | Corn rhizosphere microbial communities from Kellogg Biological Station, Michigan, USA - KBS C2-4 metaG | ecosystem: Host-associated > Plants > Roots > Rhizosphere > Soil | place: Michigan, USA...
AGGGCCAGCAGAAGCTGCTCGACGCGAAGGTGCTGCTGCTCGGCGCCGGCGGCCTCGGCTCGCCGACCGCGCTGTACCTGGCCGCCGCCGGCGTCGGCACGCTGGGCATCGTCGACGACGACGTCGTCGACCTGTCCAACCTCCAGCGCCAGGTGATCCACTCCACCCAGCGCATCGGCGTCCCCAAGGTGGACTCCGCCGAGGAGTCGATCCACGCGCTGAACCCCGACGTCGACGTCGTCAAGTACCAGACGCGCATCGACGCGTCGAACATCGTGGAGATCATCAAGGACTACGACGTGGTGGTCGACGGCGTCGACAACTTCCCCACGCGCTACCTGCTCAACGACGCGACCGTGCGCCTGAAGATCCCCGTCGTGTCCGCGTCGATTCTCGGCTTCGACGGCCAGCTGTCGGTGTTCAAGCCCTACGAGGGCCCGTGCTATCGCTGCCTGTTCCGCGAGCCGCCGCCGGCCGAGCTGGCGCCTTCCTGCGGCGCAAACGGCGTGCTCGGCGTGCTGCCCGGCACGATGGGCCTGCTGCAGGCCACCGAGGTCGTCAAGCTGATCGTCGGCATCGGCGAGCCCGCCATCGGGCGGCTGCTGCTCTACGACGCGCTCGGCGCGACGCTCACCGAGGTCAAGGTCCATCGCGACCCGCAGTGCCCGATCTGCTCGCGCGAGCCCGACGAGATCGCCGACGAGGAGCTTGGCGTGTTCCCGGATTACGAGGCCTTCTGCGCCGCAGCCGGCTAGCGGCGCGCCGGTCGAGCACGCTAAGGTCCCGCGCTGATGGCCACGATCAAGATTCCTCCGGTGCTGCGCGCGTCCGTCGGCGGCGAGAAGCAGGTCAGCGCCTCCGGCGAGAACGTCGGCGAGGTGCTCAAGGATCTCGCCGCCAACCACCCGGCGACGCAGAGCCAGCTGTTCTCCGCCGAGGGCGAGCTCAACCGCTACGTCAACGTGTATCTCAACGACGAGGACGTGCGCGTGCTCGACGGGCTGGACACCGCCGTGGGCGACGGCGACACGCTGGTGATCCTGCCGGCGATGGCCGGCGGGGCTCGCGCCTAGCTCCCCGCAGCGCCTCGGGCACGCGTGACCCGACGGCGTTTTCGTCGATTTTTATATATAATAATATATATTAGATGGCGCCGGGAGACCTGATTCGTGAGCGTCGCCGGGAGTTGGCGCTGAGCCAGCGCTCGCTGGCCCGTCGCGCGGGAACCACCCAGGCGGCCGTCAGCCGCATCGAGCGAGGGCTGACGACGCCCACATGGGAGACGATCCGGGCTTTGCTGCTCGCGATGGGCTACGAGCCGCAGCTTGGCGCGCAGCGTCTGCGCGGCCGGTGGGACCCCGTCCATCTCTCGGCCGTGCGCGCACGCACGCCCGGCGAACGCCTGGCGCTCGCCATCTCGGCCAACCGCCTCGCCGGGCGAATGCGCCGGGCGGGCGCGGAGGCCGGCCGTGCCGGATGACACGCCTCTCGACGCCGAGCGCATCCTGGCCGTGCTCGCCGAGCACTCCGTCGACTACGTGATCGTCGGCGGGCTGGCGGTGCAGACGCACGGGCACGTGCGCACGACCATCGATATCGACGTCTATCCCCGCCCGACGCCCGCCAACCTCAAGCGGCTCGCCGACGCCCTGCGGGCGCTCGACGCGCGGACGCTCAACCCGGGCGGTGAAGCTCTGGAGATCGACGCCGCCAGGCTGCCGCGTGCGGCGCTGTGGCAGTTCGAGACTCGACACGGCGCGATCGACGTGTTGCACGACGCTCCTGGCGCGCCCTCATACGACGAGCTGCGCGAGCGTGCGCTGGAGATCCAGCTCGCAGACCTGTCGCTCGCGGTCGCCGGGCGCGACGATCTGATCAGCATGAAGCGCGCGAGCGGACGCCCGGTCGACCTGGAAGACCTCGCCGCGTTGACCGAGCTCGGCGACGCCGATTGAAGCCGACGATCGCCTGACGCCCGCCGCGGTCACGCCGCGGGCGACAGGTCCTCGCGTGCGGCTCCGGAGCGGGGAGAGGCCTCGTCGGCCCAGCTCATCAGGAAGGCCTCCGTGGCCGCCAGGTCGAGGGGCTTGGCGAACAGGAAGCCCTGACCGCTGTCGCAGCGCTCGCCCTGCAGCAGCGCCAGCTCCTGCTGCATCTCGATTCCCTCGGCGACCGTCTCGATCGACAGGGCCTTGCCGAGCTGTACGAGCGTGTGGATCAACGCCTCGCCCTCCTTGTTGTCCTTGAGTCCGGCGATGAACGACCGGTCGATCTTCAGCGAGTCGACGGGGAACTTCTGCACGTGCGTCAGCGAGGAGTATCCGGTGCCGAAATCGTCGATCGCGATGCGTACGCCAAGCGCCTTGATCGCGCTGAGCCGACGGATCGTCTGCTCGGCGTCGCGCATGAGGGTCGTCTCGGTGATCTCGATCGTCAGCGCGTGCGCATCGAGGCCGCTCTGCCGCAGCGCCGTTCGCACTTCGGTCACGAACTCGTCGCTGTCGAGCTGGCGCGCGGATACGTTGACAGCCATCTCGATCGCGCATCCGGCCTTGCGCCAGCGCGCGCCCTGCGCGCAGGCCTCGTGCAGAACCCAGCCGCCGATCTCCGTGATCAGCCCGGTCTCCTCGAGCAGCGGGATGAACTCTTCCGGCTGCACGACGCCGCGCGTGGGGTGCTCCCAGCGGATCAGCGCCTCGACCGCGCTCGGACTCATGTCGCTGAGCTTGAAGATCGGCTGATAGACGAGGAAGAACTCGTCGTTGTGCAGCGCCTCGCGCAGGTCCATCTCCAGTTCGAGGCGGCTTCTGATCGCGCCCTGCATCTCCGACTCGAAGGCGACGTAGCGATTCTTGCCGTTGCACTTGGCGCGGTACATGGCGATGTCTGCGTCGCGCAGGAGCTCATCCGCCGATGCGCGCGGGCCGGCTGCCACGCCGATGCTGGCCGTCACCTTCAAGCGAGCCGCCGCGTCCGTCAGCGTGAACGGCTCGCTCATCGCTTCCAGCAGACGCTCGGCGATCAGTTCCGGTCCGGCTTCGAGCGAGATGTCCTCGGCGATCACGACGAACTCGTCGCCGCCGAGGCGTCCGAGCGTGTCCGGCTCGCGCACTGCGCTCTGAAGCCTCGCTGTGACGGCGCGCAGGAGCTCGTCGCCGGCGCCGTGGCCGAGCGTGTCGTTGATCAGCTTGAAGTTGTCCAGGTCGATGAACACGGCCGCCGGCAGGGTTCGGTGCCGACGAGAGCGCGCGAGCAGCTGCTCGGTGCGATCGAGGATCAGCTTGCGATTGGGAAGACCCGTGAGCGCGTCATGGGTCGCCAGGAACGTCAACTCGTCATCGGAGCGCTGGCGCTCGGCCTCGAAGGACTCGCACATGCGCACGAGCGTCACGTTGAGGCTGCGCTGCAGCATGGCGATCGCCTGCGCGAGCACCACCGGCGACAGGGCGAGCTCGCCTGCGGCGTCGCGCGCGACGTCGGCGGCTGCGTCGAACCAGCGCAGGCAGCGCTTGGTGACCTCGTTCAACGGTGCGCGACGCTGAGCGGCGAGCTGGCCGAAGATGCACCACGACTCCTGACCGACGTCGCGCGCAACCTCCACGCCGTCGCCCGCCATCCACTTGGCCACGGCGATCGTCGAGAGCACGCCGACCTTCGCGAAGCTGGCCTCCACGGCATCGTCCAGGACCACGCCGGATCGCCCGGTTCGCGCGCTCATCCCCTCGACCACTGCCTCGGTGCGTTCGGTCAGCTCGTGCGCCAGGCGCCGCAGATCCGAGCAATGCTCTGGCGGTAGCTCATGTGCGATTCCTGCCTGCGGCCTTCCTGTATCGCCCGCCTGCGGGCCCGACTCTCGATTTAGCATGGATCGAACGTCGGAGCGATTTATTACGCTTGACACAGCAAAACCGCTGTGGACAAGACGAATGTTCTAGGGCGGTTGCAAGGCCGCTTGCAAGCGGCTCGCGGCGCTGCCTAGACGGTTGCGGCGGTCGCTTCGGCGACGACGTTTGCGCCCCGCCCGCCCGCCGCCGGCACATGGCTCATCGCGTGCTCGGCCAGCGCCGTGATCGTCAGCGACGGGTTCACGCCGACGTTGGCCGGGATCGCCGAGCCGTCGCAGACGAGCAGGTTCTCGTAGCCGAACACGCGCTGGCGCGCGTCGACGACGCCCTGGGAGGGGTCGGGCGCGATCACGGCGCCGCCGAGGATGTGCGCGGTCGTGGGGATGTTGAACAGCGCCTCGGTGACCGAGCTCTGGGCGATGCCGCCCGTGCGCTTGGCAAACCACTTCGCCGTCTCGTTGGCGATCGGGATGAACGTCGGGTTGGGGCGCTCGGGGTCCTGCTCTGTGCGCAGCCAGAACGAGCCGAACGGCCCTTTGCGCGGGCGCAGCGCGATCGCGTTGTCGAGCGTCTGCATCACGAGGATGATGATCGTGCGCCGCGACCAGTGCTTGGGGAACATCACCTGCAGCAGGCGCCTGGGGTGCAGCAGCACCTGCGCGAGCAGCTTCAGCGGGCGCGTCACGCGCGTGCCGTCGCCGACCAGCAGCGTGTTCAGCCGGTGCATCGAGTCGCCGTCGTCGCCGTAGGTGACCGTCTCGATGTGCGTGTTCGCGTCGGGGTAGATCGAGGAGGTGATGGCGACGCGCTTGGAGAGGTCGTCGGGGTAGTCCTCGGGCACGGTCACGGCGAGGATCGACTCCGAGTTCGTGCGCACCAGCTCGCCCAGGCGGCTAGAGACGCGCGGCAGCGAGCCGCCCAGGCGGCAGCGAGCGAGCAGCTTGTTCGTGCCGAGCGGCCCGGCGGAGACGACGACGCCGCGCGCGCGCTGCACGCGGCGGTCCTTGCGCAGCCACGCGCCCGAGCGCACGCTTTCCACCTCATAGCCCTCGGCGCCGTCGGCAGAGCCGATCGGCCGGATGTCGACGACGGTGCGTTCTGCCATCACGCGCGCGCCGCGCTTCTCGGCGAGGTACAGGTAGTTCTTGACGAGCGTGTTCTTGGAGCCGTGCGGGCAGCCGACCATGCAGCGACCGCACAGGCGACAGCCCGTGCGGTCGGGCCCCTCGCCGCCGAAGAACGGGTCGGGAACCGTCTTTCCGGGCTCGCCGAAGTACACGCCGACGGGCGTCTTTTTGTACGTGTCGCCGACGCCCAGCTCCTCGCCGAGCTCGCGCAGCAGCTGGTCGGCGGGGTCGTCGTGAGGGTTCTGCACGACGCCGAGCATCCGCTGCGCTTCTGCGTAGTGCGGCGCCAGCGCGCTCTCCCAGTCCTGCATCTCGCCCCACTGGCGGTCCTCGAAGAAGGCCTTCGGCGGCACGTAGAGCGTGTTGGCGTAGCCAAGGCTGCCGCCGCCGACGCCGCAGCCAGAGACGACCGACACGTCACGGAAGGTCGTCATGCGGAAGATGCCCTTCATGCCGAGCCTCGGGTTCCAGAAGTAGCGCTTGAGGTCGGCCGTCGTCTTCGGCAGCTCGTCGTCGGCGAAGCGCCGCCCGCACTCCAGCACGCCGACCGAATGGCCTTTTTCGGTCAGGCGCAGCGCCGACACGCTGCCGCCGAAGCCCGAGCCGATCACCAGCCAGTCGAAGTCCAAGCTGTCCTCTTGTGGATCCATGGTCACAGGCGCCGCTGCGCGCCAAGCTGGTCCCCCGGCGCTCGGGCGGATCCTATCGGCTGCGCTGGCCGTGTGGCCAAAGCGCACCGCCAATGCGAGATCGTGGCCTTGTGTGCCGGGCCGCCGCGGCGCAGCGGTTTGTCGCCGTCGTGGCGTGGGTAGGGCCTATACAGCTCGTCACTTCAACGCGGGGAGGAAACATGGTCAGAGGCCTGCTCGGTCTGCTCATCATCATCGCAATCGTGCTGTTTCTCGTGAAAGTCGCCGTTGCCGGTGGAATCGTCGGCGCGATCGCGCTGATTCTGCTGATCCTGATCGTGCTGGGGCGCGTGTAGCGCGCGCCTGCGCACGCCCTTTTCAGGTGTGCGCCCAACCCCGCTATATTCCGTGAAGTAATGGCGGTTGAGAGGCTGCGAAATCGGCCGTGCGGCGGTCGCTATGGGGACATCGTGCAGGCGATCGGCAACACGCCGCTGATCGAGCTGCCGAGCCTGTCGCCCAAGCCAGGCGTGCACATCTGGGCCAAGCTCGAGTCGCACAACCCCACGGGCTCGGTCAAGGACCGTGTCGCGCGCGCGCTGATCGAGGACGCCGAGGAGAAGGGCGCCATCTCGCCGGGGCAGACGATCCTCGAACCGACCTCCGGCAACACCGGCATCTCGCTGGCGATGATCGCCAAGCGCAAGGGCTACAAGCTGAAGGTCGTGATGCCCGAGAACGTCACGCCCGAGCGCACGCAGCTGCTGGAGATGTACGGCGCCGAGATCGTCTACTCGCCGGGCGACCAGGGCTCCAACGGCGCCGTCGCGATGTCGCTGGAGATGGCCGCGGCGGATTCCTCGCTGTACATGCCCTACCAGTACGGCAACGAGGCCAACCCCAACGCCCACTACAACGGCACCGCGCTGGAGATCCTCGAAGAGCTCGACGAGATCAGCGCGTTCGTCGCCGGCCTGGGCACGGGCGGCACGCTGATGGGCAACGGGCGGCGCCTGAAGGAGACATTCGGCGACGCCTGCAAGATCGTCGCCGCAGAGCCGATGCAGGGCGAGCCCGTCCAGGGCCTGCGCTCGCTCGACGACGGCTTCATCCCGCCGATCATCGACATCTCGCTGCTCGACCGCAAGATCTTCGTGACGAACACCGACGCGATCGTGTGGACGCGCAAGCTGCTCGACGAGGAGGGCGTGTTCGCCGGCGTGTCCACCGGCGCGATCGCCAGCATCGCCGTGCGCATCGCCGGCGAGCTGGACGAGGGCAACGTCGTGTTCGTCGTCGCCGACGATGGCTGGAAGTACCTCTCCAGCGGCATCTACACGCTGCCCGTCGAGGAGATCGAGAACCTGGACTCGACCGTCTGGTGGTAGCGGCGCGCTCGGCGATCGCGCGCGGCGCGCGGGGGTGTGCGTGAAGATCGCGCAGGACCTGCTCGACGAGATCGTCGCGCACGCGCTCGCGCAGCCGAGGATCGAGTGCTGCGGCGTCGTCGCCGCCGAAGCGGCCGAAGGCGAGGCCGGCGCCGAGCGCACGGCGACGCGCGTCTATCGCGCCGAGAACATCCACGCCAGCGCGCTGAAGTTCGAGATCGACCCGACGGAGCTGTTGCGCCTCAACAACGCGATCGACGACGAGGGCTGGGAGATCGGCGCGATCTACCACTCGCACGTGCGCAGCCCGCCCTATCCGTCGCAGACGGACATCGGCTTCGCCGCCAGCTGGCCGGGCGTCGAGTGGATCATCGTAGGCCTGGCCGCCGGCGAGCAGCCGCTCGTGCGCTCCTATCTGATCGACGGGCCCCACGTCCGTGAGGTGGCCGTCGAGACCTCCGCAGAGCCCCCCTTGGGTGAGCGCGGTGGCGTGGGGGAGGCTGCGAGCTGAGCGACAAGCCGCTCATCTGCCCGTCCTGCGGCTCCTCGCACCCGCGCTCGGAGCGATTTTGCCCCGACTGTCGAATGCCGCTCGTGCACGTGCCCGGCAGCGAGCGCGAAGCGTCCGCGCGCCAGCGCAAGGCCCGCAAGATCAAGCCGCAGTACTCCGAAGGCCAGCTGGTGAAGGTCGCCTACGCGAGCAACCAGCCCGAGGCCGAGCTGATCGAGGCGCTGCTGCTGGAGGAGGGCATCCCCAGCATGTCGCGCCGCGCGGGTGGCTTTGACGTGCCCGACTTCCTCGCAGCGGGCCCGCGAGACATCCTCGTGCCGGAGTCGGGCGCCGAGGCCGCACGCGAAGCCCTCGCGCCGGCGCCGGGCGACGCGACAACCGCCGAGGGACAGCCCGCGCGCGACGCGCTGGCGCCTGAGGGCTAGGCCAGGACGGGCTGGCCGGCGGCTTCGCTCGTGATCGAGCGGATCTCCTCCGACGCCCGCTCGAACTCGGCGTCGGACAGCACCGGCGTGCCCTCGAAGGGCAGTTCGCGCTGCAGCTCGATCCACGCCTGCGTGGCGGTGTACTCGTCCTTGACCTTGACGGTCACCGGGCGAGGGATGCGATAGGTGCGCAGCAGCAGCACGTGCAGCGGCTGGTGGCGGCGCCAGCCCAGCCGCTTTTCGGCGTAGTCGGGCGTCCACACGTAGAACGGCGACAGCGCGTCCACGCAGCGCGGGTCGGCGATCGTGAAGTGATCGGCGACTTCGGCCCACGCGCGGATGCGCACGCGGTCGGGCTGCTGCATGGGCGCGCCGGAGGTGAACGCGTGCAGCAACGGCTCGCCGTCGCTCCAGACGCCCTCCTCGAGCGCTCGGCGCAGCTCCGGCTGGTGGGACTCGCGGACGAGGTCGCCGGTCTGGTGGTCGAACGTCGGGTACAAAAAGAAGCGCTCGTGAGCCAGGCGCAGCGACTTGCCCGGTTCACGAATCCCGCCCTTGCGGAGAGTTAGGAGCTGCTCGCCTTCCGCTAGCGCACGGACGGTGACGGCCCATTCTTTGAAAGCAATTGGCATAACGATGAAGCTAGAAAGCGTCTCTATCTAGCCGGCGCTCCGTCTCTTGTCGACGGCCGCTGGCTCGTTAAAGATACGAAACGCGGGCGGAAATCCCAAACCGCCTGCAAATCGGGGGTTTATTGGCGACGTTTGCGTGAGCAGTGGCAGTGCGCGGCCGCGAGTGCCGGCTGGCGGGCGATGTCTCCATCTCGATCGCAGAGCGGTCGCCGACCGCGCCCGCCCGGCGGCGTGTCGCCTTGGATTCGTGCGGTGGCGCTTAGAATCGCGCGGTGCCGGCGAGCGATGGAATATTTCGCGATCGCAGCGCCGCTCACTGGATCGCCTGGTGGAGTCGCCGAGCGCGCGCCCAGTCCCGGCTAATCGCCGGCCCGCCCGAACCCCCCGCCTCCCGGCGTTTCGATGCGCAGCCGCTGCCCGGCGCGCAGTTGGCCGGTCGTCTTGCCGGGCAGCGGCGCGTCGTCGAGCAGGTCGCGCCCCGGCGCGCCCGGCTGACCGCCCGCGGCGCCGCGCGGGGCGTGGCGCCGGCGCTCGGCGATCAGCGAGAAGCGCATGTCGCGCAGCGCTTCGACCTCGCGCACGACGCCGTCGCCGCCGCGCGTGGCGCCGTCGCCGCCGGAGCCGCGTCGCAGCCCGTAGCGCACGACGCGCAGCGGGAATTCCCGCTCCAGCGCCTCGACGGGCGTGTTGAGCGTGTTGCTCATCGCCACGTGCACGGCGCTGGGACCGTCGGCGTGCGCGCACGCTCCCTGCCCGCCGCCGAGCGTCTCGTAATAGGAGAAGGACTCCTCGCCGGCCGCGGGCTCGGCGCCTAGCGTCAGGTTGTTCATCGTGCCCTGCCCGAGGGCGCGACCGAAGGCGCCGAGCACGAGATCGGCGACGCGCGAGGAGGTCTCGACGTTGCCCGCGGCGACCGCCGCGCCGGGCCGTGCGTTGAGCAGCGAGCCCTCGGCCGCGCGCACGTCCACGGGCCGGTAGGCGCCGGCGGACGGGGGGATGTCGGGGTCGGTGAGCACGCGCACGGCGAAGAGGCAGGCCGAGCGCGTGACGGCGAGCGGGCAGTTGAGGTTGCCGTCGTGCTGCGCTGCGCTGCCGGCGAAGTCGAGCGTCAGGCGCTCGCCAGCGACTGTCGCGCGCAGGCGCAGCGTGAGGTCGCCCTCGGGCGCCTCGAGCACGTCCTCGGCCAGCAGCTCGCCGTCGGGCAGCGCCGCCAGGCACGCGCGCGTGCGCCGCTCGGCGTAGTCGAGCACGGCGTCGGTCGCTTCACGCAGCCGCGCGGCGCCCAGCCGCGCGGCGAGCGCGCCGAGGCGCTGCGCGCCGATGCGGTTGGCCGCGAGCTGCGCGCGCAGATCGGCGCGCCGCTCCTGCGGTTGGCGCATGCGCGCCGCCAGCTCGTCGATGGCCGCCTCGTCGAGCGGGCGAGGCGCGATGACGACGCCCTCCTCGTCCAGCGTGCGGCTGTCCGCGGGCATCGATCCGGGCACGCGCCCGCCGACGTCGGCATGGTGCGCGCGGCTGGCGGCGAAGCCGAGCAGGGCGCCGCCGCCGGCGCCGGCGCCCGTGCCGGCGCCCGTGCTCGCTTCGACGCCGGCGGCTTCGGCGAACACCGGCGTGATGACGGTTATGTCGGGCAGGTGCGTGCCGCCGGCGAACGGATCGTTGAGGACCCAGGAGACGCCGGCTGCGTGACGCTCGCCGAGCACGGCGGCGACTGCGGCGGGCATCGAGCCGAGGTGCACGGGAATGTGCTCGGCCTGCATGACCATCTGGCCGTCGGCGTCGAACAGCGCGGTGGAGGCGTCGCGGCGCTCCTTGATGTTGGAGGAGTGCGCGGATCGGATCAGCGCGACGCCCATCTCCTGGCAGGCGGCGCGCAGCGCGCCGCTTAGGACCTGCAGCTCGATCGCGTCGAGCGCGCTCATGCGCGCTTCTCCTCGCCGCTGGGTTCGGCGTCGTCGCGGTCGCCGCCCGGGCTTGGCGCGTCGCGCGCGTCCTCGCGGTGAAGGCGCAGCGTGCCGTGCTCGTCCACGGCGCCCGACCAGCCCGGCGCGACGAGCACGGTGGACTCGGGCAGCGCGCAGAGCGCGGGGCCGCGAACGCGCGTGGCCGGGGCGAGCTCGCCGCGCAGCACGGCGGCGTCGAGCGTCGCGCCGGCGAACACGACGCGCGCGCTGTGATGCTCGGCCTCGCCCTCGCGTTCGCCCTCGTGCTCGCGCTCGCCCTCGTGCTCGCCGTTGGCGCCCCCGCGCGCACGCTCGCCTCCGTGCGGGCGCAGCGCCGGCGCTGCGCCCCAGACGGACGCGCGCACGTTGACGAGCTCGATGTCGGCGGTGCGGTCGCGGTAGCCGTAGCGCTGCTCGTGCGCGGCGGCGAAGGCCTCGCGCAGCTCGTCGGGGTCGACGGACTGCGTCTGCTCGACGGCGAGCTCGAAGGACTGGCCGCTGTAGCGCAGCTCATAGACGATGCGCCGGCTGGCGACGCCGCCGGCGAGCGCGGCGCCGGCTTGGCCCAGCAGCTCGTCGCGCAGCTCGCGCAGGCGCCCGGCGCCGAGCTGCTCCCCGCGCAGCAGCACGGTGCGCGAGACGTCGTGGCGCGGCGCGGCGGCGGCGAGCCCAAGCGCGCAGAGCACGCCGGAGGCGCGCGGGCAGAGCACGCGGCGGATGCCGAGCTCGTCGGCCATGGCGCAGGCGTGCAGCGGGCCGGCGCCGCCGAAGGGCATCAGCGCGAAGCGCCGCGGATCGATGCCGCGCTGCACGGTGAGCACGCGCAGCGCGCCGAGCATCTCGGACTCGGCGACGCGCACGATGCCTTCGGCGCAGGCGAGCGTGTCCAGGCGCACTTCGGCGGCGAGGCGCGCGACGGCGCGCTCGGCGGCGTCGCGATCGAGCGCCAGGCCGCCGGCCAGCGGCGAGTCCGCGAGCAGGCGCCCGAGCAGCAGGTTGGCGTCGGTGACGGTCGGCTCGCTGCCGCCAAGGCCGTAGCAGGCGGGGCCGGGCTGAGCGCCGGCGGACTGCGGCCCGACGCGCAGCGCGCCGCCGGAGTCGCGCCAGGCGATCGAGCCGCCGCCGGCGCCGACGGTGTGGATGTCCAGCGCGGGCAGCGCGAGCGGGCGCCCGGCGATCTCGCGCTCGGCGGTCTCGGTGACGCCGCCGCCGTCGATCAGGCAGACGTCGCAGGAGGTGCCGCCCATGTCGAAGCAGAGCACGTCGCGCTCGCCGGCCAGCTCGGCGAGCAGCAGCGCCCCGCCGACTCCGCCGGCGGGGCCGGAGAGCACGGTGAGCGCGGCGTGCGCGGAGGCGCGCGCGATGTCGGTGAGCCCGCCGGAGGACTGCATGATCTGCGGCTCCGGCAGGCCGAGCGAGCCTGCCTCGTCGGCCAGCCGGCGCAGATAGTCGGCGAGCAGCGGCGAGAGCGCCGCGTCGAGCACGGTGGTGGCCGTGCGCTCGAACTCGCGAAACGTGCCGACGACGTCGCTGGACAGCGACAGCCGCGCGTCGGGCAGCAGCTCGGCGACGAGCTCGCCGAGCAGGCGCTCGTGCTGGGGATGGGCGTAGGAGTGCAGCAGCGCCACGGCGACGGCCTCGGGCCGGCTCGCGGCGACCTCGCGCACGAGCGCGCGCGCAGCGTCGGCGTCGAGCGCGCGCAGCGGGCCGTCGGGCGTCATGCGCTCAGGCGCGGCGAAGCGCAGCTCGGCGGGCACGAGCGGCGCCGGTGGCGCGTCGCACAGGCGGTAGAGGTGCGGACGCGCTTGGCGCGCGAGCTCGATGACGTCGGTGAAGCCGTCGGTGGCGATCAGCGCGGTGCGCGCGACGCGGCCCTGCAGCAGCGCGTTGGTCGTGACGGTCATGCCGTGCGCGAAGCGGCGCACGTCCTCGGCTCGCGCGCCGGCGCGGGCGAGCACGAGCGCGACGGCGTCGAGCACGGCCCGGGACTGGCGCTCGGGCGTGGAGGGGACCTTGGCGGTGTGTACGGCGGAGTCCTCGCCGACGAGCACGGCGTCGGTGAAGGTGCCGCCGACATCGACTCCGAGGAGCACGCCCGGGAGCCTACGCGACGGCTGCGGACGCTATTGGCCGGCGAGCCGGCTCAGGGCGCGGCTATGCGGCGGCGAGCTCGCGGTCCTCGGTTTCGGCGAGGTGCTGGTGCGACGGGCAGTAGCCGTTGTGCGGCAGCGGCACGCGCTGGCAGGCCGCGCCCTTGCGCGTGGTGGCGCGGCACTGCGGCGGCGCGCCGCTGACGGCCGCGTAGCCCTCGTGCGGGTGCTGGACGATGAACTCCTGCGCGTAGCGCACGTAGCGGCAGACGACCTGGTGCACGTGCGACTGCGCGGACATGGGGAAGTAGTTGCGTATGTCGGAGAACAGCGTGCGCTCGGGGCGCGCGAAGTAGTGGCGGTCGGTCGCCAGGCGGGTGACGACGGCCTCGCAGGCGCGCAGCACGGCGGCGTGGTTGTAGGCGGCGGGCGCGCCCGGCGGGGGAGGGACGATCTGGGGAGCTAGCTCCCTGTAGATGGCGCGGCTGAACTGGTACATGGCTACTCCTGACCCTCTTTTTTGTATGGAGCACACCCCCCGGTCTCAGAGACTCCAAAAGACTCCGATTCCTTTTACGCTCGATAACACCCCGGCGATCGCAAAAGACCTCAGATAAAGGCGAAACGGGCAAGTTTTTAGATTTGGGACCCCTCCGGGGTCCGGATCGGCGTGCGCGGCTGGCAACGCAGAGGCGGTCGTGCGACCGGGCGCGAGCGCTGAGGCGAAGCGTTCAGCTCCAGGTCCGCCAGGCGATCGCTTCGTCGCCGGGCCGCGCCTCGTCGCCGCAGCTGAGGTCACCGGGGACGACGACGTGGCGGCCGTCGAGCGCGGGGTTGCGCTCGCGGTGGTCCAGTCGCTGGTGCGCGCCGCGGCTCTCCTCGCGCGCGAGCGCGCAGCGGGCGATGGCGCGCACGAGCGGGTGGGGGTTGCCGAGCAGCCGCGACAGGCCGTCGGCGCGGCGCGCGATGCCGGCGTCGCGCCACAGCGCGTCGCGCGTGGCGGCGTCGCCGAGCGGCGGCGCGGGCAGCCCGTCCAGCCGCGCCAGCTCGGCGTCGCCGGCGGCGCGCCGGGGGCGCGCCGGCTGGGCGAG
>Ga0105237_10005948_pt1 | contig 13681 bp, 16 predicted proteins | sample KBSC24metaG_FD_81520 | JGI IMG/M metagenome (GOLD analysis project Ga0105237, IMG submission 81520) | Corn rhizosphere microbial communities from Kellogg Biological Station, Michigan, USA - KBS C2-4 metaG | ecosystem: Host-associated > Plants > Roots > Rhizosphere > Soil | place: Michigan, USA...
CTCGGCTTTTCGAAGGTCACCCGCGACCTCACCGAACGCAAACAGTCGGAGGACAAGCTACTCCAATACGCCCGGCAGCTGGAAGCGCAAAACCAGGAGCTGCAGCAATTCGCCTACGCCGCCGCCCACGACCTGAAGGAACCCCTTCGTAAGATGCAGCTGTATTATTCGGCGATCCTCGAACGTTTGGACGAACCCGTGTCCTCTGAAAAGAACCGGCTCTATCTCGAACGCTCGGTGGACGCGGCCCGTCGCATGCAACAGTTGATCGACGATCTCCTGCGCTTTAGCCGGATCGCCGGCTCGGCCGAGACCCTCGAACCCGTCGATCTCAACAGGGTATGGAGGGAGGCCGCGGGCGAATTCCGCGAGACCATCGAACAGTTGCACGGCACTATTGAAAAGACCCAGCTTCCCACAGTAAAAGGTATCCCCTTCCAGCTGCGCCAGCTTTTTGTCAACCTGTTGGGCAATTCTCTCAAATACCGCGATGCTACCCGCCCGCCGCGGATCGACGTTTCCTGCACCACCGTCCGCATGCCGGAAAGGGTGGACGCCTGGGGCAGCCAGTGGTTCGATCGCATCGATATCCGCGACAACGGCATCGGCTTCGATCCGGGCCAGGGCGAAAAGATCTTCAACATGTTCGAACGCCTCCACACCCGCGAAAAATACAGCGGCACCGGCATCGGCCTGGCGATCTGTAAAAAGATCATGGAGAACAACCAGGGATTCATCGAGGCCACCGGCATCCCCGGCGAAGGCGCAACCTTCTCCTGTTTCTTCCGGAAGGAATGATCAGCTCGCCTCCGTGTCCTGCACTATTTTTCTCAAATGTACAATCAATTGGCAGAAGGAGTGAATACAACTGAAAACGTATGGAGGTTGTTGATATAGTCGTAGCGGATATCGTACCGGTATAAAGTGCAGATGTTTTTTACGATGGCCAGACCCAGACCGGTACTGTCTTCGCTGCCTTCAGGCCGTGTTTGTTTGTGGAACCGGGCAAATATTCTTTCGGTCCTCAGCGGCCTCCCGTTGCCCGTATTGCCGACGGTCAGGGTATTGTCGTTGGACGCAACATAAATGCGTCCGTTGTTAAGGTTGTGCCGGACCGCATTGGCGAGGAGGTTGCCAATGAGAATGTCGATCAGGATGGCATTGGCATGTACAAAGATGTCCGAGTTGAAGCCCTCGTGAATGTTGATCCCCTTTTCTTCGGCGAGAACATCCAGGTGGCCGATCATTTTTTCGCAGGTTTCGCGAACGTTGATCCGCTCGAGCGAATAGTATTGGTTGTTCTCGATCTTGGCCAGCAGAAGAAGGGTCTTGTTGAGTTTGGTCAACCGCCGGGTGGTCCCGTCGAGGGAGTTGATCAGCTCTGCCTGCTCCCGGCTTAGCGGGCTTGTTTGCATCAGCAGCTCCAGTTTGGACTGAAAGATCGCCACCGGGGTCTGCATCTCATGCGCGGCGTTCTCCGTGAATTCCTGCTGTTGCAGGTACAGTTGGTGGCTGCGGCTGAACAGCTGCTCGATGGCCTTGTTGAGTTCGTTGAACTCGTCAGTGGTGCTGGTCATGAAAGCGGGGTCGGTTCGTTTATTGACCTCGTAATTGCGCATCGATCGCAAGGCCGCATAGAAAGGACGCCAAAGCGTTTTGGACATCCGCTGGTTGACCCAGAGCATGGTCAGAACAAGAATAAAGAGGACGATGGTCTGGACTACCAGGATGCTGCCGAGCAGGTCCTCGTTCTCGATAAGGCTGCTGCTGATGATCAGCTGGTAGAGGCGACCGCCGACGGAAATGGTCCCGGCCATTTCCCGGTAGGGCTCCCGCTCGCGGTGCCGCCGGTTGAATCGTTCGATCGTGCAGATCCGGTCGGGGAGGGCGGCCGGCAGCGGCGAGATGCGGATATCGTTGTCCATTTTGGCCCAGGCGGTCAGCTCCTGCTCGGACTGGATGGCGTTGACATGTTCCCGGGTCTCATGGAACTGAACCCGCAGGCTTCGGTCGACCGCATGGAGCAGAACGGTCCGGACGACGAAATAAAACACCGGGATGGCCAGCAGGAACAGCACCGATGAGTATAAAAGATAGTTGCGGATGGTTTTGTTGTTGAGTTTCATGACCGCTTAGCCTAAGCAGGGCAAGATAACAGGCGATCCTAAACAGATTCTGGATAAAAGGAAAGCGGCGGAGGATGATCCCCGCCACCCGTCAAAGCTCTTGGGTGGCTATCTTGAAAGAGTTGCTGAAGCCACCACAGGCGCCAATCTGGGACCTCAAGATTTCCGAACAGCAGCCGTATCGATATCGGACAGCCGCCCACCAGCCGCTCACCTCGCTCCAACTGGTAATCAACGCGTTCAATAGTTGGCATACCTTTAGAACACCGCTAAGGACCAACTCTCCTACCTCATATGTTAAAAAATTACTTTATCCTCGCCTGGCGCAACCTCGCCAGGCACAAGACTTCCGCCATGATCAACATCGGCGGCCTCGCCCTCGGCCTGACCACCAGCATCCTCGTCATGCTCTTCCTCGTCGATGAATTCGGTTTCGACCGGTTTCACCGCAACATCGCCGACCTGTACCTGCTGATGAAGAATCAAAAGGTGGCGGACGGAGTATGGACGGGCAGGACCAGCGCCGGCCCGATGGCCGGCGCGCTGCGATCCGGCCTGCCGGAAGTGGTGAATTCGACCCGCGAAGCCGGCGCCTGGACAACGGCGCATATCGGCGACAAACAGATCCCCCTTCAGGGAATTTATACCGATACCGGCTTCTTCAGCATGATGAGCTTCCCCGCCATAGAAGGCAATCCCGCACAGGCCCTTCGCGATGCTCAGGCCGTGATCCTCACCGAAACCACGGCCAAAAAGCTCTTTGGCGATGAAAAGGCCCTCGGCGCCACCTTTGTCATCGACGACACGGTCCCGGTAAGGGTAGCAGCGATCGTCCGCGACGTACCCGCCAACAGCAGTATCCAATTCGAATATATCCGGCCGTTCGCGCCCTTCGAAAGGCAAAACACCTGGCTAAAGAAATGGGACGATAACCGCATCCAGACCTGGCTGCAACTTAAACCGGGTGCAGACATAGCCGCCTTCGGCCGGAAGGCCACCGCCCTGCTCCAGACCCGCAGCAACGACACGACCGTCTCGACCTTGGCAATGCCCATGTCAATGCTCCGCCTACACTCGGGATTCGAGAACGGCAAACAAAAAGGCGGTAAGATCTATGTCGTTTCGCTTATCGCCCTGTTGGGCTTTTTTGTGCTGCTGATCGCCTGTATCAACTTCATGAACATCGCCACGGCCCGGTCCGAAGTCCGCGCAAGAGAAGTGGGGGTGCGCAAAGTAATGGGGGCTTCACGCCGGCAGGTGATGACGCAGTTCTTCTGCGAAGCCCTGACGATAACGCTTCTTTCACTCGTGGTCGGCATCATCGCCTCCCAAGCCGTCCTTCCGCTATTCAACCGGTATATGAACACAAATATTCGCTTTGATGGCCTCGACTGGCGGATATGGATCGCCATCACCGGCATCGGGTTGCTGACGGGACTCATCGCAGGCAGCTATCCCGCCCTGTTCCTCAGCCGGTTCCGGCCCGCAAAGGTGCTGAAAGGCGCGATCTCCATGGGTAAGAAAAGAACCCTGCTCCGCCGGGCGCTGGTTACCACACAGTTCTGGGTCGCCATTCTACTAATAATTGCCACGATCGTCGTTTGGCAGGAGATCGACTATGTCGAACGCCGGCCACTGGGCTACGATCAGGAGAACCTCGTCGATGTCCACGTCACTCCGGACCTCGGTGCAAAATACAACCTCTTCGTCGATCAGCTGGGAAAGCTTCGCGGCGTAAAGAGCGTATCGGCGGGCAGCGACGATCTTATGAACTTCGGGTCCGGGATCACCGGTATGGATTATCCGGGCAAGATCCCGGGCCATGAGATCTCGATCCTTATTACAAGCGTAGGATATAATTGGACAAAGACGGCCGGTCTATCCATGGCCGAAGGCCGCGACTTCGATCCCGCCTACGGCGCCGATACCTCTGCCTGCCTCGTCAACGAATCGATGCTAAAGCGTCTGGGATTAAAAGAACCGGTTCTGGGCCAGAAGATCGGTGGCAGCCCGATCATCGGCGTAGTCAGGAATTTCGTCTTCAATAATCCCTCGGGGATCATCGCGCCGATGGCGATCTATTTATACAAGGGAGCGCCCACCGGCGGCCATTTCTTCGTCCGGATCGCCAATGACGATCACCGGCGGCAGACGATCGCCTCGATCGGCGCCGTGGTCAAAACCCTCGACCCCAAACACGGATTTGATTATAGCCTTACAAAAGAGGATTATCAGCATCGATACGAGGAGATGACGGCCTACGGTACCTGCGCCACCATCTTTGGCGGTATGGCGATCTTCATTTCCTGCCTGGGCCTCATCGGCCTTGCGGCCTTCGTGGCCGAACGCCGCTCAAAGGAAATGAGCAACCGCAAAGTGTTTGGCGCAAGCATCCGCCAGGTGCTGCTCCTGCTCTCGGTGGATTTTCTGCGCCCGGTCATCTTTGCCTTCCTGCTGGCGGTTCCCGTCGCAGCCTGGGCCCTGCAGGTCTGGCTGGATAATATCGCCTATCATGTTTCCCTGCATTGGACGGTATTCGCACTAGGCGGCGCCATAGCCCTGGTAATCGCGCTGGCCACCGTAGGACTGCAGGGGGCGAGGACCGCAAAGGAGAACCCGGCGAAAAAGTTACGAAACGAGTAAGATCACGCCGAAGGGGAGAGCAGGGCTCATCGGTTCCAGATGACCAGCCGCAAGGCTCAGGTAAAAGTTGGTTGGCTTCGGTAGACGCCGTATTTACGATCCCACTCTCCCGAGGCAAGATCGTCTTCCAGCCGTTTGACTATGGCCGCTTGCCTGTCGGCAGGAATAAAGCGCCAGGCAGACTGCCCGTAGCGAACCTTCTCATCCAGGAAAGCTTCCGGCCTGCCATAGTAGGCTTCCTGAAATCCATCGACGCAGTTAAGCGGAACAGGGATTGGCCAGACGGCACAGTTGCCTCCAAGGGTCTCCGTGATAATTACTTTTTCCCTGGCAACCCGCTGCAATTCCAGCAAGCCCTTTTTCATATCCGGCCAATGGTGGATCGTGACAAAAGCCGTTACCGCGTCAAAAGCATGATCGTCAAACGGCAGTTGATCTCCAAACGCATTGATGGCCGGGCTTTTTCCGTTGGCGATACGCTCTCTGCGCATGACTGCGGAAGGTTCCACTGCGATCAGGAACCGGTCGTCGGGTTCATACGAGCCGGCTCCGGCGCCGACATTGAGGACTGTTTTAGCGTCCCCAAGCGCTTGATAAACATAGTTGGCGATCGCCGGTTAATGTATCTGAAAAGGTAATCTTTTATGATCATATTCCAACCCTCGGAACAGCGCGCAAAGCTCTCCTTGTCCGTGGTGAGACCCCAATGAGTAAAGGGAAGCAAGGTATCCTGCCCGTTTCCGGTCGTGATCCAGGCCACTCTCTCGTTGGGCAGGAATTCGATCACCTTGTTTGTTGAATAATGCGAATCCCCGATCCGGAATACGAACTCGGACCCGGGTTGGATCGGTTCTCCGACAAATTCTTCGGGCCACCACTTCGAGAGGTCAAGGACATGGGCAAACACGTCCTCCGCAGGCTTCGCAACCTCGATGTTGACCGTGTAGATCGTTTTTTGATAGGCGTCTTTTATCAAATTTTATTGCAGCGAGCGCATGCTGCTGGACCTGAAGGTCAAGGTGAACAGGCGTAAAATGGAATTGAGGCGACCTCCTTATCGCGAAAGGTCGTAATTTTATTTGATGATCGACTACCGGAAGAATTTTGTGATAAGCCTGGTATCATACGCGATTCAGAAAGATATTCCGGCTACCGAGCTATGCCGGCTTTCAGGCATCGACCTGGAGGCATTACAAAGTAAGAAGCCGGTGGAGATCGGCTTGATGCAACTGGGGAGTCTCTGGTTGAATGCACTCGAATTAGGCGGAGACCCGTTACTCGGGCTCCACTTGGGAGAGGCCATGCAGCTGTCGGCGATTGGTACAATTGGAACCATTATCCGCAACAGTCCAACCATTTGGGATGCTTTGCAGCAATATGTCAACTTCAATCCACTGCTGACAGACATGTTCGATATGAAGGTCGCCAGGCCGGGCCCCGGAAATGCTTTAGTGATCCGGCTTATCCCTTCCCGCAAGACCGGCATCCATCCAGTGATACAAAAGCAGACACTGGACCTGTCGATGGCATTACTCGTGCATAAGCTGGACGGTCTCCTACTGGAGAAGATAAAACCCGATCGGGTGATCATTCCTCACAAACGGCGGGACCGGACCGAATATCAACGGGTATTTCGATGCCGGAATGTACGGAATGGGAACGAATACGCCATGGAATTCAATAGCGTGCGATGCGATGAACCTATCCTTTTGGCGAACTACGAATTGCAGTCCCTGCTGCTACAATATGCGGAAAAATATAAGTGGTCCATGAACGGGGCCGGGTCCCTTTCGACCCGGATCACCAATCTCTTGCGAACCAATACCTTTCTTGGCGTCCCTGCCTTGAATGAGATCGCCGCCAATCTCCACATGAGCTCCCGCAGCCTGCAAAGACGTCTGAAGGAAGAGGGGACCACCTACCAGGAACTAGCAGGGGCTGTGCGAAAGACCCTGGCTATACATTACCTGGAAAGCAGTCCCCACCAGGTGGGGGAGATCGCCTATATCCTGGGTTTTCGCAAGCTCAGCGCTTTTACTCGTGCTTTCAGAGGATGGACCGGGATGACACCACAGGAATATAGAAAAGGCGATGCACCTAATTAGCGGAAGCGGCCGGCGGTGGCGTAGGAGCATCAAAATTGATCATGTGCCGGAATATCTTCCAGCCTTCACCTGTTTTTTTCCAGACGATGAGGACCTTTGCCGTACCTAAGGATTTCTGAGCGCCATCAAAGATCTCGATAGCACCTTGTTGGGTCACATACTCTCCGGTTTGTCCAAATAAGCCAATGGAATGGAATGTAGCGTCCCTTACCCCTGACCTGTAGGCGCCCTTGAAAAACTGCAAGATGGCCCGTCCGCTCAGCAGAGGAGCATTCGGAGGAAGGATACAAGCGTCGGGAGCGTAACATTTCAGGAAGAGCGCGGTGTCGCCGGTGATGAGGGCCTGCTTGAACTGCCTTTCAATTTTTGAAATATCTTCTGTGGGATCGTTTATGGAACGGCCGGCAATGGTGAAGAGTACAATGATCGCTGAAAACAGGATGAGTGTCGACGGGTGAAATTTTTTCTTTTTCATGACGCTTGATTTTTTCCATGAATGTAAGGCGTCCCTGTGGAACGGGCACGGAATGGCGCGTCATGGTAAATGATTGGCGCATCCTGGCTGGCATGATTATGTCTGTAATTTTAGCGGTCCCCAAGGGGCTGGTCGGTAAAACAAATTATAGATTAAATTAAAATACTCATGACAGCAAATCAAAATAATAAAGAATTAGCCGTACAATTCCTGAAGCAAGCTGTGGCTGGGGATATTGATGAAGCATACCAAAAATATGTGGATATGAACGGGAAGCATCACAATGCATTCTTTGCTGCAGGATTTCCTTCATTGAAGAAAGCAATGAAAGAAAACAATGTTCAATTTCCAAACAAACAGCTTACTATAAAGAATGTAGTCGGTGATGGTGATATTGTGGCCGTGCATTCTCATCTCATTCTAAAACCGAATGATCCTGGAATGGTCGTAGTGCATCTGCTTCGGTTTAAAAATGACAAAATTTATGAGATGTGGGATTGTGGCCAGGCAATCCCTGCTGATTGCCCCAATAAGGATGGCGTATTTTAATAAAAACCGCAACAACCGGCGGCATGGCATCCGGATTGCCTACTGCCCGCCCGCGTTAGTTTTTTTGCGCCGGCTGCGGTTTTTTAATGCCTCAGCGATTCCCCGGATATCCGGTTCCCAATTGGGCAACAAAAGGATCATCACCGTCTCCTCGATAAGATCAAGCCCTGTCAAGACTGCTGTCGATACGAAGAAGGCCTGCGGCATCCTGGGCACGAAGAAATAAAGGATCAGGAAAGTACCCTGCAGGACGGCGGCCGCCTTCGCCAGCCAGGTGTGAAAGCTGGTCGGCCGGCCATACTTCACCAGGGCCGTCGTAAGCTGGACGCAGTATAAGAAGATCAGGAGAATGACGGCGAGAAGTTCCCTGCGCAAAAAAGAAGGATCGAAAACGAGTAGTCCGATGATGGCGACCAGGACGGTTAGATCATCGCCGATGGAATCCAGGATGGCGCCCGCCCGGCTGATCACTTTATATTTACGCGCCAGATATCCGTCAATGGCATCGGTCAGGAAGCTGGCTGCCAAAAACCACCGCCACACATCCCATTCCCGCCGAAGGATCAGCAGTAGCAGAAGGGGGACGACCACAATGCGATAAAGCGTTATTCCGTTGACAATATATAAAGCCGGCCTGCTCATATTGATGAGTAAAAATACGCCATCGCTGGCATAAGCCAGGGCGCAGCCTACGCGATATTGCCGTTGAAAGAAAATAATAAAATTATTCTGGGAAATAAGCTAATTTTATTCCAGGTTATACATTGAGCCGGGTGGAGGTTCCTGCCCCGTAAGACAGGGTCAACGGCCCGATTCAAAAGAGTGGCCGCCTCGGGTAGATCCGGGGCGGTTTTTTTTAGTGATCTTTATCACTTTTCCCGGTAAAAAATGTCTCCGGGATGGGCCAGCTATTTTGATTAGCTTTATCCCATGAAGAACTCCACAAAAATGGGCGCCCGGTTAACGGCTCAGAATCTCCAGGAGTTGAAGGATCTTGGGTTTCATTTTGTACTGATAAAAGGCTACACCCCGGGCTGGCGTTCCGACCATATCGAGTTAAATCAGTTTATCCTGGTGCCGGTAAAACAACTTCCCGAAGATCCCGCCGAGAAGGAGATTTACGAACCCATCGATAGCGAAATATTGCTCGATTGGGCCACTTCCACCGATGGCGGAACCGAGGCATTTATTCGAAAAGACGGCTGATGGTTCCCCCATAGCCCGGAGATCGGTACATTTGCGATGTATGTGCGCTGAAAAACAAAAGAATATAACCACGAACTATGGCCCTAAGCATCACTGAATATCGCTGTAAGTTGATCAACCTGATCTTGTTCGCCCGGTCGGAAGAGGATGTGCAACGATTTATCGACGCCTCCATCAAAGGACTGAAGGAATGCAATCTGAATGGACATTTGATCCTTCGGTTCGTGGAAAGGACGGTTCAGGACCTGGATGGTTTCATACCCGGCAACTCCGATGGCCGCCAAAGAAATAATATTCAAGCGGCAAGATTACAGCTCAGCCAACTGAAAGAAGTCTTGCAGGGCAACACACGGTAAATGCCTGGAATATATGGCTTTGCTTTTATTTGATGTGAGTGGCAATCTGAGCGGCAAACGCATCATCGTTAAGTAAGGCATGCATTAAATGTTCAGCTTCCACCTTTTTATTGTGCAGCGCCTCTGCTTCCCTTCGCGCGCCCATGATAATGGTTTCTGCATGTCCGTCGAGAGGTAATGATCTGACATTGCCGTGGTGTTCCTGTATCGATTGCTCAATTTCATTTTTCAATGCCTCCAGGTCGACATGCATGCGCTCTAACTGCCGGTATGCCGCATTATGTTTTGACCTAAGGATGCCCAGCAACAAATGCTCGGTACGGATAGTATTGTTACCGAGCCTGTTGGCCTCTTCAAAGCTGAAGGAAATAATTTCCTTGACGGTGGTCGAAAATTTGACGGACATGCTGTTTTAATTTACTCTGTTCTTCAAGAGCGCCAAGAAAATGCCAGATTTGCAATCCGGTTACAATCATCAGGTTACCATTGTTTTCCAGTCAAAACTGTTCGTTTTCGACCAGGAAAGTGTTCAGTTTTGATACTAGAGGCGTAATGGCCCCTCAGCCAACGCCCATTACCGTGCGAACCGGTACCATTGCCCCCTATTATAACAACGACCGGGAAAGCTGCAACGTATTATTATTCAAGTAGTTGTCCGCTTCCGCGTGAAATGGCCATGCCGACGGCCGACAAACTTGTCAAGTTGTCAAATAAATTTTATCTTTATACAAAATTTTTGACGATGGAGATCATGAGCGTCGGTGAATTTAAAGCCAGGTTTTCTGAAGTGCTCAAAAAGGTACTTGCAGGTGAAGAAATAGGCATTTCTTACGGGAAAAGCAAGGAGATCGTAGCCAGGCTGGTGCCAAAGGCGCCTGCAAAAAAGCGGAGGCGGAAGATCGGTATTTTTGAGGGGAAGGGCGTTGTCCACTTTGGCAAGGATTTTAAAATGAGTGAGGAAGAATTTCTCGGTATATGAACTATTTGCTGGATACCCACTATATGCTCTGGGCACTCACGGACACCCAAAAACTGTCGAAGAAGATAAAGGACGTAATTACCGATACCGAGAACCGGATCATGATCAGCGCAGTAAGCTTCTGGGAAGTTTCCCTAAAAGCCTCAATTGGAAAACTGGAGCTTGTGGGATTTTCTCCCGAAGATTTGCCGGACGCATGCAGTCAGATGGGTTTTGATATTGTGCCCCTGGGAGCGGGGGAAACCAGCTCTTATCATAACCTCGTTGCGACGTACCACAAGGATCCGTTCGATAGGATGCTTATTTGGCTGGCAATGCGTAATGATTATACCTTTATCAGTGCAGATAACCATGTCAAAAAGTATGTTTCCGAAGGATTAAGAATTTTTGCGTCTTAAGGTTTTCTTTCCTTGGCCAAGGGCAGGATGTCAGCATTACTACCATCGGAACCAAGCTAGTTTCCCATTTTATCCTTTCGATTACTTCACGCTGCGCACGGACGAATACCCCGGGCCGGCGATTATTCCGGCAATCGGGAGGTCGGCCTATGTTTCTTTTGGAGCGAGTCTTTGAAAGGTCACAAAATATACTGCGGATTGGCGTAAGGCGTGAGACCGCGGGGTTTGTAGAAGGAAAGGAGGGCGGCGATAAGGAGGACGGCCAGGGAAGCGCTGGCAGCTACGACAAGTTGGATTCTCTCGGCATGGAGGTCGGCAGGTGTCAGATTGGCTACTGTTGCTGCAATGGCTAGGCGGTCGATGATGCGGGTGTGGAGCAGGAGGATGGGCAGAGAGAGAAGGTTGATGAGAAGTTTAAAGATGACCCAGTAAACGGAAAAACTGGCGAAGGTGCCGCCTGAGATCTCGCACACGGGGAAAGAATGTTTACTATTGGGGTATCGCTGTTCACGATTACTCGTGATAGGCAGGAAAGCGCGGTAGCTGTTTCGCCGGAGAGGCGACAGGATGCCATATAGCGAAGGCGATTCGATCCCGTTCGTACAGGCGAACCGGTTAAGGGTCTGAAAGGCCCGGCGGATGGCGGCGGGGTCGTCGAATGCGGTAAACTGATAGATGCCGGATACTTTGTCGCTGAGGACGATTTGAATATCAGGGGCAACAAAAGGCTCGGGCTGACCCGGGGACGATGGAGACGTCGCATGATGAGGCTGCCTGTCGTGCAGGATGGTCATTCGCTGCCGATGAGACAGTTGGCGTAATTGCTCGGGCGAATGCCCGAAATAATTCCTTATCGCCCTGGAAAATACGGCGGGGGACGAGAATCCGCAGTCGAGCGCAACGTCCTGAATGGGCTTGCGCGGATGGATCATCAAAAAAATCAGGGCCGTTTCCAGCCGTAGTTTCGATAGAAAGGTCTTCGGTGCTATGCTTGAAGATGTAGTCGATGACCGCAGCTATGCGTTGGCTGTGTTCCGTTTGTGTGGCCGGTGGCATGGTGAAGGATTGCACCCGAAGGTACGAATCTCCCCGGCTGGCATACAATTTTCTGCGATCAGCCGGAGGCATAATATGAAAACCATTTGGACGGTCTTGTTGACGCTGGTCATTGCCGGGCAGGTTTTAGGCCAGGAGCACATGCATGGGATGCAGGATACGACAAAGCACCCGATGCGCATGCGCGGAGCGAAGAACCAAATGAAGGGGATGGGAGACATGCAGGAAATGGGCATGTCGCATGCCTTTTCCCTCAATCTGCCAATGAACCGGAACGGCTCGGGCACGGCCTGGGCGCCCGATGCCTCGCCGATGTATGGGTATATGGTACACGCCAACGGCTGGATGTTCATGTTCCATGGGGACATTTTTCCGCGATATAACAAGCAGGATATTTTCAATAAGGGCGGCCGCAGTGGAGAAAAATGGGATGCACCGGATATGCTGATGGCGATGGGTCAGCACAAGGTAGGAATGAACGGGCTGTTCCACTTCAATGTGATGTTATCGACGGACCCTGTTTTTGGCGGCGATGGGTATCCGCTGCTCTTCCAGACGGGGGAATCCTGGCACGGGCAGCCATTGGTGGACCGACAGCATCCACACGACTTTTTCTCAGAATTGTCGGTAAGCTATGCGCAGGCGTTGTCGAAAAAGGTGGACGTGTTCGTCTACTTCGGTTACCCGGGGGAGCCGGCACTCGGACCCGTCACCTTTATGCACCGCCCTTCGGGGCAGTTTTTGCCCGACGCGCCGATCGGTCACCACTGGGAGGACGCAACGCATATCACCTTTGGGGTCGCGACGCTGGGGATCCGCTACGGGCAGTTCAAGTTGGAAGGATCGTCCTTCACAGGGCGCGAGCCGGATGAGCACCGGTATGATTTCGACAAACCGCGGTTCAATTCCTGGAGCAGCCGGCTGTCGTTCAACCCGAACGCCAACTGGGCCATACAGATATCGCATGGTTCTATCAAGAGTCCCGAAGGACTGCGCCCGGAAGAGGATGTTCACCGGACGACGGCTTCGGTGACGTATGTGCATGCCCTGGGGGGCAATGACTACTTTGCCGCTACCGGCCTGTGGGGAGTGAATAAGACCGCTGATCAGGATGCCTCCAACGCCGCCTTGTTCGAAGCCACATTCCGGCTGAGCCGCTGGGCATTTTACACCCGGTATGAGTGGGTGGCAAAGTCCGTGGAGGAACTAAACTTGGAGGAAGAGGCGTATGGGACGCCGGACCTGTCGTTTGGACTGAATGTGGTGACGCTGGGCGCGGCCTATGATCTGCTGCATATTGGCCACCTGGTCATAGCCGGCGGCGGACAGCTGACCTTGAACAAACCGCCTGCCGGATTGCAGGGATTATATGGGAAGACACCAGTCGGTGGCGAGTTGTACCTGCATATTTATCCGGCAAGGATGTAAAATTACCCCTACTTTTGCAGTATCGTTCCATGAAAAAGTGCCTCGCAGCCATATTAGCGGTTCTTTATCTCTCCACTTCGATGGGGGCTACCGTTCATCTGCACTATTGCATGGGACAATTGGCGGCCTGGACCTTGCAGGATCCAACTGCTGACGGTGATTTCCTCTGCGGGATGCCCCAAATTCCGGCCTCCGGGGGTTGTTCTCTCGCCCAAAAAGATTGCTGCCGGGATGAGTATCACCAGATCAAGACTGGCAAAGATCAGAAGTTGGGTTCAACGGCCCTCGGGATCGTCAAGGGGTCTGCCGCTGCGGCTACGCTGCCTCGTGCGGTCGCAATATCTCCGTATGTCACGCCTC
>Ga0105237_10005953_pt1 | contig 13671 bp, 8 predicted proteins | sample KBSC24metaG_FD_81520 | JGI IMG/M metagenome (GOLD analysis project Ga0105237, IMG submission 81520) | Corn rhizosphere microbial communities from Kellogg Biological Station, Michigan, USA - KBS C2-4 metaG | ecosystem: Host-associated > Plants > Roots > Rhizosphere > Soil | place: Michigan, USA...
CGGTGTACAGCGATACATTCTAGCAAATACCGGTGGGACCCGTGACCAGGATCATGCCCTGGGTCTTGGCCAGGGTCTGCATGTACAGGTCTTTCTGAAACGGCTCATACCCCAGCGCATCGATGCCGAGCGTCGCAGCTGCGGGGTCCAGAATACGCATCACGATCTTTTCGCCGAAGAGCGTGGGGCAGGTGCTCACGCGAAAGTCGATCGAGCGAGACTTTGAAAGCTTCATCTTGATGCGGCCGTCCTGAGGGACACGCCGCTCGGCGATGTCGAGCCGCGACATGACCTTCAGGCGTGCCGACAGCTTCTGTGCCAGCTGTACGGGCGGCTGCGCCAACTCCTTCAGCACGCCATCGATGCGCAGTCGCACGCGGTAGATTTTCTCGTACGGCTCGAAATGAATATCCGAGGCGTTGCGGCGGATGGCATCGAGCATGACCTTGTTGACGAAGCGGACGATCGGCGCGTCCTCGACATCGTCGCGGGTGACTTTATCGTCGGGACCCTCGTCCCCACCGGTGGTCTCGAGCGCTTCGAGGTCCATCCCCTCGTCGTCCCCGAGAGCGGGCATCTGTGCATCGGCCTGCTCGATAGCTTTGTCGATGGCCTTCTGGAGCTTGTCGTCCTCGACGACCACGGCCTCGATACCCAGGCTCGTCTGAAACTTGATCTCATCGATGGCGTGGAGGTTGGTCGGATCAGCGACAGCCAGAAACAACCGCTTGCCGCGCCGGAAAATCGGCAGCACCCGGTGTTTGGCCAGCAGCTTGTCGTTGACCAGCTTGATGACATCGAGGTCGACCGTGACAGAATCGAGATCGAACAGGGGCACGCCGAATTCATTCGAGGCCGCGACCGCGATGTCCCGGGCGTTGGCCGCTCCACTGGTAACCAGCTGGGTGACAACGCTTGTCTTGCGCTCCCGCGAGGCATTCAGGGCCTCGAGCATGGCTGCTTCCTCAACGACCCCGTCCTGCACGAGCCGTTGTGGCAGGCCGCCGAGGCCCGAGCGCGAGCCGCCGCCGAGCGCCAAAGAAACGTTGTCATTCATGGGGTTACGTGAGCTGAATGAGATCTCGGGACCAGTAGTGTATCCGACACCGGGATGGCAACTGTCAAATGTTCATGCATGTTCGCATAGGCTGCGCAACAGTCAGCGTGATTGGCTTCCCAAAAAGAGGAAGCCCCTCCTGGGAGGGGCTTCCGAGCTTGTCGAACGTTTCTAGCCGAAGCTGGAAATTAGTTGTGGCAAGCGGCCGGCAGGTACTGCGCCGAAATGTTCGTGGTGCCAGCGGCAGCCGACGTATCGAGCGTAGCGGTGCTAGGAGCAGTCGCCAAACCACACACCCAGACGATGTCCTGGTTCGAGTTGAGGTAAGGGCTCAGAGCAAGAGTCTGGCCACTGATCTTGGCACTGGCAACCTGCGGCGCCGTGTTGGAGTAGGTTACCGTGATCGCGCCCTTGACGACGTCAACCTTGGAAACGTACTTGCCGGTCACCGCGCCGGTAACGTACATCTTCGTGTTGCTTGCAGTGGTGGGATCATTAACAGTGGAGGCCGGGAACTGACCGTTCTGAGCGAAGAACTCACTGACCTGGGTCTTCATGCCGTCAGCCAGGTTCAAACCTTCCGTCACCTGCGCACGGATGGTGTAGTTCTGGTAGGCCGGGATGGCGATCGCGGCCAGGATGCCGATGATCGCGACGACGATCATCAACTCGATGAGGGTAAAACCCTTTTGCACAGACTTCATTGACGAATACCTCGGAAGGTTGTTGATTCTAAAACCAGCGGCGTACATCGCCTGCACAGGGAACAGAGCAAAGCCTGTGCCAATCGCGCAGCGACATGCAAGGGGCTGAAATGGCAGAGGATTCTGAGCGATTTTACCTTTCCCACACGACATAACGGCGACTGCGGGTGACGACGATCGCCGCAGCAATGTCAGGAAGTGACGTGGATTGTCAGGTCGCGACGTCCATTCTGCGGATCATCGGGGCAGCGGCAGCCCCACCGAGGTCTGCGCGGCGGTCAGTTCGCGCAGTTGGGCCAACAATGCAGCCGGCACCGCATCGCGCACGTCGGAATTCTCGTGCGGATCGATACTCAGATCAAAAATGTGATCCACGCCCGTTTGCCGGTCGATCCAGTACTTCCAGACATGTGTTGCATCGCGATGGTCGATGAGACCGGCGAACGCATGCTCTTCAAAGTAGGTTAACGGTAGACCCTCGGCAGAGTTGAGGTCCCGCCCGATCCAGGTCCGCGGCACCGGAAGGCCCAATTCGCCGAGCAGGGTCGGCAGGATGTCCACCTGGGCGGGGTAGTGGCGCGCGGGGGCGGCCGCAGCCGTTTCATATCCGAAGGGAATCAGTATCAACGGGACATTCAAGACCTCTTCACGGACGCTGTTGGCATGAGTGAACACGCCGTGCTCGCCCAGCGATTCGCCATGATCTGCCGTAATCACGACCAGGCTGTTCTGCAGATACCCCTTCAGCTGCAACAGTGTCAGAAGCTGGTTTATGACGGCATCGGCATCCAGCACACCGTTGTCATAGAAGTTCACGGCGCTCGGCTCTGCGACGTTGCCTGGTCCGATATCGTGACTGTTGCGTACGGCGTAACGCCGAGCCGGCTGAAAGGGTCCCGGAATGTCACTGCGTTTGCGCAAGAGGTGAGACGACATCAGATGGAACTGCAGCATCACAGGATTGCGATCCCAGTCCGACAGGCCGCGGACGTGGTCCACGACCAATGCGTCGTCATTCAGATAGTAGCCCTTGGCCTGAACGCCGTCGTAGAAGGTGTCGACGTGGCCGTAGATGCCTTTGAGATTGCTGTGAAAGTAGTGGTAGTCGCCGCTCAATACCAGGTGAACGCGGTAGCCGTTGCGCTGCAGAGCCTCATGAAGCGTGAACGGACGGAATGAGAACCCGCTTGGAAACTTCGAGGTAAACAGGCTGTAGAGTGCGCAAGCGGTATCACCGCAGCTGGCGTGGACTCCCCGTATGACCCGTGCCGATCGTTCGCGTACGAGGCGTTCGAGGTTGGGAGTGGTCTGCCTCGGGTAACCGTAGATGCCGAGGTGATCGGGGCGCAGCGCATCGACCACGATCACGATGAGATTTTTTCCGGTGCTCCCGATGGGTCGATAGGCCGAACGGGCCTGGTCTTCGAGCCGGTCGAGGCGCGAAGCCGTGAGTGGGTTGACCGAGTACCCCTCGAGATCGAGGACGGCCTGCGGTCGATGCCACGTGAGACTCATCGGTTCGGCCGAAATACTCCAGTGCCCAACCGAGAATTGATACAACTCGAGACAGACCACAATGGCTGCGGCGACGGTGCCCGCGGCGAGCAGCGGCACCGGAATCCTGGCAGTCGCGGCATCCACCCACTCAAACCGCAGCAGATAGAGCCAGCACAGGCAGAACACCGCGGCGACCAGTCCAACACCGGCCACCGGGAGCGCCCAGGCCGGCACGGCCAGTGCGTCAGTCAACACGATCGATTGGGCAAAGAACGTCGGTATGACTTCCCAGGCAACCACGCCGCCCCAGGATTTGAGTCCAACAATGACCAGGAGGTAGTAGGTCAGCTGCAAACTCACGAGGGCCGTGGCCAGTAACGCAATGAGCAACCGTTGCAGGCGCACCCGCAGCGTGAGTCTTTGCAACAGCAGGCGCGCAGTCTGTAAGGCGATAAACGGCAGTGTAACCAGCAGAAGATGGGGTCCTATCGCCGAAGCCGGTTGAGAAAAGCCGATGACGTAGGCGACCAGAAAGCAGGCGGGTATCGAATACCAGATCGCAACGTCCAGCCCCAAACGCCGGGCGATGCGCCCTTCATCACCATCCACCGTACAAACCCTCGAATTCAAGCCGCCCGCTCGGCGAGCGTTTGCGGCTGCGTTGCCCGCTCGTGGTACTCCTCTTCAACATTGACGGACCACAGGGACGTCTTGTCGACACTCCCCGCCACGACGGCATCGACCGCCGCTTTGGCAGCAAGCATTGAATGGTCCTGATTGTTGTAGCGGTGCATGCCGTTGCGCCCGACCGGAAACAGGTTGTGAAACCCATCGAGATATTCGCGGACCTGCCCGATCCCGGCATAGGCGCCGAAATAAGCAGGGTAGGCCTTCGGCACGCGCACTACGGTCCCATCCAACACATCCGCAGGATCGACCAATCCGATCTCTGCGAGCTCGCGGGCCGCGAACTCGAGAAAGGCGGCATCCGGCATGCTCCACAGGCCATCGCCCTGGGCGCAGAAATACTCGAGCCCGAGCCACACGGTATTGGGATCGGCGACCAACGCCGGGCTCCAGTTGTTGAAGATCTGCAGGCGACCCAACTTGACGTCGGGCTCCTGGATGTAGATCCAATTGTCCGGAGGCATGCCGCCCGTCGTGCGCATGCGTTTCACCAACAGGCCGGCCGTCATGAAGTCTCGATAAGGCAGCGCGCCGGCGACGCTCGCGACCTGGGGGCTCTGCGGTTGCAGCAGCTGCGTCAGCTCCTTCACGGGCATCGTCGAAAACAGGAAATCACACTCGATGCGCCGCACTTCGCCGGAGGTTTCATCACGGACATCCACTGCCGTAATGCGGCCATCCTGGCGGTGGATGCCCACGATCTTATGACGCAAGTGGATATTGCCGCCGGCGCAGCGGACCCGGGCGGCAACTTCTTCCCACATCTGCCCCGGCCCGAGCTTCGGATACAGGAATCGTTCGATCAGGCTCGTTTCAGTCTGCTTCTGTCCCGTATCTTCCAGACTGCGAAAGGGTCTTGTCAGAGCGTGTCGGAGCGCTTTGCCAACGGACAGGCCCTTGATGCGCTGGGCGCCCCATTCCGCTGAGATCTCCGCACACGGGACGCCCCATACCTTCTCGGTGTAGTCCTTGAAGAAGGTGCGATAGAGCGTCTCCCCAAAACGGTTGATGAGAAAATCCTCGAGTGACACTTCCGGCGAGCGGCGCAGCACACGTGCCATCGCATAGCTCGCCGCAATCTCGGCTGTGTACGGTATGCCGAGGTTGGACAACGTTCGCCAGTTCAGCCTGAGCGGATAGTCATAAAGGCGGCGGCGGTACAGGATTCGCGACAGCCGCGAGCGCACCAACATGACTTCGTCCGGGTGGGAAGGTGGCGCTCCGGTAGCCGGCGTAAAAGCGCGGTGCTGTCCCTGGTAGGCCAGATCGACCTTTTCGGCGGCCTGCACCGGAAGGATGGATTGCCACCATTGCATGACCCAGTCGGACTTGGAAAAAAAGCGATGGCCGCCCAGGTCCATCCGATTGCCGCGGTAGTTGACGGTGCGTGAGATCCCACCCACCTGGCTGTCGGTCTCGAAGACGAGTGGACGGACGTCCGTGCGCTGCAGCAACTCATAGGCAGCGGTGAGGCCCGCAGGTCCCGCTCCGGCGATAACGGCAACGCGTTTCATGAGCCCCGATAGTCCCTACAGTCGTAAATGTAATAATTCAATTTAGGCGTGGCCGGATCTGGCATCACGGGTGGCAGTGCCGGCGGACCGAGTTGTCGCGAGCTGACCAGATAGCCCAATTCCGGATCTGCGCACAGTATCGGCAGACCGGCCGGCCTGAGACTTTCCAACGTTCCGGGCACCCACGAGCGAACCGGCTTCACGGAATCCGGATTTCCCGTAATCCCCACGTACGCGCCGGATGCGCGCAGGGCGTCTTTGATGTTGGCGAGGCGTCGATCCATCTTCACCGCGGCTGGTCGGGAAAAGACGAATCCGGCCATTTGGGGGGCTGAAAGATAGCTGGGCCGATCCAGCAGATACCAGACGCCGACAGGGGATTCGAGCCAGAGGACTTCTGCCTTCGCAGGGACTCGCTCGCGCCATTGGGCGAACAGCGCCTGCGACGCAGATGTGAACCGCAAGTGCGTCCAGGATCGGACGGCGTTGGGTGCGACCGCCACGCATGTCACGACGAGTGCTGCCGCCAACGTAGAAATCTTCCACGAGGAATTCTGCAACCACTCGGCGAGCTTCCAGACTGCGACCAAAGCAGATGCCAGGAACATGGCTGTTGGCAGTCCGTCTGCAACACCCAAGCCCAAGGCAAATACAACGAGTGCAACAGCGCCGAGAAGGATGTAACGGTCGTATTTGAATTGAGCGTGCCAGCGAGCCAGTCCGGCACTCATTACTGCGAGCACCAGGGCCACAGGGGCGCCGGAGTCCGCCCGCAGAAGGAGGGAGCCACCGATGAAGAACAATGCGGCCCGTTGCAGCGCACTGTCGCTCGTCCAGCAATCTTTCGCTATGACGGGTGACAGAAGGACTGCCAGTGCGGATGTCATCCACACCCAACGCCAGAGCTGCATCTGCGTTGGCAATATTACCTGCAGGAGGTCGCACCAGATCCAGCTCAGGGCTATTGCGCTGCAGGCACAAACGATTGCACACGCGCACACCGTGCGCAGCAGGGGTTGAGCTGCGAACTGCCAGCCCAACAATAACACCGTAATCGGGATTGCCAGCCGGACCCAGTCGAACAGTGACCAGTTGGTGACGAACAAATACCGCGTGAATCCGGCAACGAGGTTGAGCCACTGCGGGTCAAATCGTGCGAACGGTCCGGTGTGAATCGTCACGGCTGCCAGCAGTGCGGCCAGGACGAGCGCCGCTGTAAGCGTCATTGCGATTCGGGGGCGTGGCGCTGCAAGACAGATCAGCGTCAGCATCACCACGCCTGCGCTGGCGATGATCGGGTGAATCAGCGTCGCTATCAGGATCGAGGCCAGTGCGATTCTCGGGCGCCCGGAGAGCGCCGCCGCCAGGCTCGCGAGCACCAACGCTTCGGCGGGTAGACGGGCGGTGAGGAAGTCCTCGGAATAACTGAACAGATGTCCTGAGCCGTAATATCCCGGTAAAGCCAGCAGCAATCCCGTGCCCAATAGCGCGCTCGCGGGTGACATGAAATGTTTGGCCACCCACCACGCGCAACCGTACAGAGCCGCCTGGCTCACGAGCGTCATGATCGCGGCCGCCGGCGCGAGGTCGAAGTGCTCGATCATGAACGCAAAAATCGGGCTGAAGATCGTGAAATGGTCCTGTGAACCAAAGCGCAGGAACACGTCATTCGACAGCGTGTCCGGCTGCAGTCGCGCCAGCCCGAGCAGCGTATAGATCATCGCGTCGTGCTGGATATCCATGTAACGGTGCTGCACCATCCAGACTGCCAACACGGACAATCCGAGGGCGAGCAAGCCGATTGTCCGCGCGGGGCTCATGGTTGGGCAGCCGCGTTTGTGGTGAACAGCAAATTACGGCGTAGCGCGAAGTTCGTCGCAAACGTACATGCGGCCGCGCAAAATTTGGCCGCCAGCAGGCCGATGCCTGCTATCTCGATCGCAAGTGACAACACCAGCGTGTTGACCGCAACGCCGGCGAATCCCAGCGCCAGAAACAGGGCGATTTCCAACGAGCGCTGCCGCACGCGATGTTGTTGGAAAACAAACTTGACCGAGAGTGTATATGCGACCAGGCCACCGCTCATGAACGCTACTGCTGAAGCGGGAAGATAGTGCCACCCGCCCGGTCCGACGAGCAGTGTGAGTATTGAAACGTCAATGCCGAGCGCGATCGCCGATGCAACCCCGTAGCCAAACAGTTCGTGCATTGCGCGCAGCTTCGAGGCCGATGCGGCGTTCATTTTGATGACCAGACCGTGCCATGCACATCGCTGTAGACGCGATGCATGTCCGGGAAGTAGACCCGCATCATGGCCTCATCGTCGGCTTTGCCCCGCGTGAGCATGCGGATGACATCGCCGCGCAGCCACGGGTCGTTCTGAACCAGATCCACGCCGTAAAACGAAAAGGTCGGGTCGATGAAAATCACCCGACGCTCGGTTCCGGCGTACGCCGGAACTTGCCGTAGTTGATCGAGAACGAACTCCCGCATTTGAACGGCCCGAAGTCCCAGACCGACGGTCACAGTCAGCAGAGCCGTGGTCACGATAAATGCACGCAGCTCGCTGCCTTCCTGCCCCTGGTCGGGCGTGGACCGGCGCCAGCTCGCCGCACTCGCCGCCAGCACTGGCAAAACCAGCCAGGCTGAATGAAAAAATCTAAAGCCCCAACCGTGGCCCTGATCCGACCATACAAACAGATACCCGACGAATGTCACGAGTGCAGATGCCACGAGCGTTCGGTAGCGGCTGTCGTCTCTGCGCTTCCATGCCCCGAGGGCGGCAAGGACCACGAGACCGGGTACGGCCCACAACCAGACCTTCGCAGCTCCGCTGATACGTGCGAACGCAATGTTTGATGAGGGAAGGGAGAACGGCCAGGTTACGCGCTCCAGCAACGTCGGTCCTGCTGCCTGCGTCGTGGCGGGAACCATCCCCTCGTGCATGAGATTGGCCGCGAAGAAAAACCACCCCGCTCCCAGCAGAAGGCACATTGGCAGGTACCCGAGAATCAACCAACCCAACAGACGCGAATTGCCGGAGCTTCGAGCAATCCAGATCACCCATGGCATTGCGAACAGAAGGTGTGGAACCGGATTATGGAGCGTCAGCGCGATCGAGCCGACGAAACCCCCAAGAAAGGCGCGTCGTGCTGTTGGTTGTATGAGGAGAATGGCGTAGACGGTATTCGCCAGCAGATGAGCCTGCATGGAGTAGTAGGAGATACCATCGGCAAAAAACACGGGAGATGAGACCGTGAGCAGCACCGCCAGTCCTGCCGCCTCTACGCTGCCGAGCAGTCGGAAAGTGAGGCGATGAATTGCGAGCACGGTGAGTGCGGAAATCAGCGGGTTGCAAGCCCACGGAATTCCGAGCGCGGTAAAGGGCGCGAGCACAATTGCGAAGGAAGGCCAGTACGCCGTGACAATGCGGCCCGTCTGATCCGACACGTTGAAGAACAGAGTCCGGAATCCGTGGGGTAGCAGCCAGTCCAGCAGCGGCGCGGGGAATTGTCCGTTGAGATGTCCTGCGGCAAACACTTTGCTCTGGAAGAACACCGCATACTCGTCCATCGACAAGGGATGATTCTGGTAGACAAACAGAGTGCCTGCGCACAAGAGCGCGCCGCTGCCCGCTGCTATCCTGCCGGGATGCTCGCCGATCCACCGCACCAGGGCCGTGCTCCAGGGACGCGATGGAATCAATGCCGCGCAGATCAGGATCAGCAGCGCACAGATCGCTCCTTGAAAATCCAGAATTTCGAACAGGTGGTAGAAGATCGGCGTGAAGTGGCTCGACCCCCGGGACGCACCCAGCTCAGGGATGGCGATGGTAATGAGGCCGGTGATGATGGCCGTCGCGAGGAACAGGCTGCGCGCGGCCGCAGCCCGCACCACGGGTGAGTGTGCCAGCAAAGATGTCTACTCCGATATCCGGCGCATTGTGCCGCTGTGGCGCAGCGAAAAGTGTGAACTGGCCGGGGATCACGAAGTTTTTCGTGACATAACCCACGCCGGAATCCGGATCAACTTGGATAACCTCCTGACCGCGGAAGAATCGAATTTCTGAAGAAAGGGAGCAGATGCGGTGACACAGATGATCCAACCGGACGGATCTATCGCTGTGGCGAGTCAACGAGCGCGGCTTTCGCTGATTGCGCCCGGCCTCATCATGATGGCCGGCGCGGTCGCCGCTGTTGCCATCCTGCTTGCGATCAACCCTGCCTTCTTCTTTTACGATGACATGCAGCATCAGCACCTTCCGGTGATGATGGAAATTGGGCAGCGGCTGCGTGCAGGCGAGTTCCCGGCAATTACCCCGCTCTCGGCATTCGGAGGGAATCTGCTGGGGGAATATCAGTACGGACTTTGCAATCCGGTGTCTCTGCTGATCTATCTGGCGTTGCCCTCGTTCTCGAATCTCGCCGCCGCGGCTGCCTTCCTTGCGCTCAGTCATTACCTCATCCTCGCCGCCGGAGTATTCGTTCTCGTCCTGGAGCTCGGAGGCCGTCCGTTTGCGGCGGCGCTCGCCGCGGTGATGATGGCAACGAATCCCTTTCTGGCGCATTGGTTTGCCTCCGCGTGGCTGCCCGGTCTAATCGCCACCGCGTGGTTCCCGTGGACCATCGCTGCGGTTCACAGGTCGTCCACAGATGCACGCGTCATTCCGTTCGCAGCGGCGGCCGTCTACCTCTTGAATGCATCAGGTTGGCCGCATGCCGTTGTGGCCATGGGTACCACAGTCTTCGTGATCTTCCTGTTGGATCCGACCATTCCGCGGCGGCAATTGCACGGGGGGTGGTTTGCTGTTCTGGCGGGTTGTCTTGCCTCGATTCCGGTATGGCTGCCCCTGCTCGCCTTCAATGCGATGGGTACCCGCGTAAGCTATTTCTCGGACCTCGAGGACCTCTTGGCGCCGCCCCTTCAGTCGCTTCTGAATCCAGGATTCCCGTCGCAGGTGTTCATGTTGAGTGGTCTCAACGGGTGGGAGAGATCCAGCATTCCGATCCTGTTCGCGGGCATTCCCATCCTGATCGTTCCCGCTCTGGTCAAAATGGAATGGTGGCGCAGTCACTCGAGAGAGCTGGCCTGCTGGCTGTGTATAGCTGCCATCTTCCTCGTTCTGACGATGGGACCTTCGCAGATGGGCCCGCTGCGTTGGTCGGTCCGTTTTCTTCCTTACTTTCACCTTGCCCTTTGCGTCCTCACCGCGATGATCGTGAGCCATGCGCAATTCGACCGGAGTCGTGCGGCGCTGTGGCGCACCCTTGCATGTTGCGCGGCCGGCTTTTTCATCTCCTGGCAGGCAACAACGAGCGAGACGGCGACCCACATGCTGTCGCTCGTGCTGCTCGTCGTGTGCGCGTTGCTCGCATGGCGGCTCCTGGCTCATCCACGCGCCGCCACGATTGCCTTGATCGCCATGACGCTTGTCACCTGGGCGTTCGTGTCCGTCTATTTCCAACGCAACACCAATCTGCACGAGCTCGGTGCTCCGCTCGATCGTGCCGCCTACGAGCTGCCTCCCGCGGTAAGCGCGGATGATGTTGTCCTGACATCGATCCATGCGCGGCCTATCAAACAACACTCCATAATCAATGCCGGTGTCGCGCACGGCGTCTATTCGGGCGACCTGGGCATGCTGGCCGGCATGAAGGCGGTGAATGGCTACAGTCCGATCGGCCCCGCAGGACTTGCGAAGGGGCTGTGCATGAATCAATTCGGCTGGACGTGTGCGCGGGTAGCCGAATATCTCAACCGGATCGACCCCGGAACCGGCCTCATGGCGTGGCAACTGCAGGGTATAACGCGCGTGATCGTCGACAAGACCGACCCCCGGGAGCAACTGGGCCGCATCGATGGGGCGAATGTTTGTCACGACGATGAATACATGAGGGTCTACTGCCTTCCACGTCGAGACCTGGTTACGTGGTCTTCAAAACCCATTTCATACGAGGTGCTGGACTCTTCCGCCACCAAAGTCAGGATTTCGGTTACGTCGGACACATCAGGGGCTGACGTAGTGCTCGCACGTACCTGGTACCCCGGACTAACAGCCCAATTCAACGGTATGGATGTTCAGAGCAGTCGATATCTCTACGATCTCGTAAGAGTCGAGCTTCCCAAGAGCGCCTCCGGAGTGCTCGAGGTGAATTGGGGATACCCTCATGTGATGTATGCCTGGATCGCGCTGGCGGCCTCCTTGTTGACTATCGTCGTGGGATTGCGGACTGCGAGCAAATGACACGAGCTTACCGACCCTGGTTCCTGGTGGGAGTGCTGCTGAGTTGCATGTGCGGCTTGATGCTGCAGATCATGGAAACGCGCGTGCTCTCGGTGATCGGCTACTATCACCTGGCGTTCTTCGCCATCGGCGTTGCAATGCTCGGTATGACGGCCGGCGCCCTGGCGGTCTTCTATCGCTTCGAGGCCGCATACTCGCCCGGCCGTCTGTTGCAACTGATGTCGAGTGTCATGGCAGCGTTCGCCTGGTCAGTGCTGGCAAGCCTGATTGGCCTGCTGAGTCTCGCGCTGGGCGCGAACTTCGAGCCGACCTTGACGTTCGTCATGGTGTGGATTGTTGCAATCCTGGTTCTCTTGCCCCCGTACGTCCTGCTTGGCGTTGCGGTCAGTCTGGCGCTGACTCGCAGCCCGTTACGGATAAGTCTCGTCTACGGCGTCGATCTGGTCGGGGCCGCCACCGGGTGCCTCATAACGCTGGCGCTGCTGTCGATGACCGACACCTACACCGCCATATTGGCGGTGGGTGCCATCGGCGCATTGGCGGCCCTCGCATTCCGTACGGGAGCGCGCGCGGCCGAGGCAACGCCACCTCCGAATACGGCAGAATCCAGCCCGAAGCCTTTCTTCCAGCCCGGTGTCGCGCTGCTGGCGCTTCTTGGCTTTGCCGCGCTCAACCAGCTCCTGGGAACACACGGTCTGCGTCCGGTGGTCGTCAAGAGCGCGATTCATCCCGCGTATCTCCTGACCGAGGAGCGCTGGAATTCCTTCTCGCGAATTGCGCTGCAGATGCAGCCGAGCTCGCCGGCCTTCCTGTGGAGCGCCTCCCCGGTCGCCCCCCAAGTGAATCTGGATCAGGGCTGGCTGAACATCGACGGTGAAGCGGGCACGCCCATCTACAATTTCCGTGGCGACCTGGGTCGACTGGATGTCCTGCGATACGACGTGACGGCCCTGGCCTATTACATCCGACATCAGGGACGTTCTGCGGTGATTGGCGTCGGCGGCGGCCGGGATCTGCTCACCGCATCTGTATTTGGGTTCCGGGATATTACCGGCGTCGAGTACAACCCGATTTTCGTGCAACTGTTCGCCCATGACTATCGCCAGTTCAGTGGCGCCGATCAGATTCCCGGCCTGCGACTGTGCGTGGATGACGCGCGGAGTTGGTTTGCGCGTAGTCACGAGAGCTTCGATCTCATTCAGATGAGCATGATCGACACGTGGGCTGCCACGGGAGCCGGCGCGTTTACATTGTCGGAGAACGGCCTTTACACGGTGAATGGCTGGAAGCGTTTCATGGCGCGCCTCACGCCCACGGGTGTGTTCACGGTCTCGAGATGGTATGCACCGCAGCGTTTGGATGAAACCGCGCGCGTGCTGTCGCTCGCCATGGCGACGTTGATCGAAATGGGTGAGACGCATCCCGCAGATCACATTTACCTCGCGGGCAACGGCAAGCTCTCCACGCTCGTGGTCGGCCGTGCCACGCTGACAGCAGACGACATCCGTACGCTCGATGAAACCGTCAGCTCGCTTCAATACCGGACGCTCGCGGCCCCGGGGCGACCCTCCGCTGATCCAACTTACGAACACATTCTGCACGCCCGGACCGTTGCAGAGCTGGTGCAGCTCGGTAGTGCCTCGGAGCTCAATCTAGCGCCGACGTGGGATTCGAACCCGTTCTTCTTCAACCAGCTGCGCCTTTCCGACCCGAGCTCCATGGCCTGGGCCGCTATCGCGGCGGATGGCGTGGTGCATGGCAATCTGTCTGCATCGCTGACCCTCCTGCTGCTGGTGGTCGTCTCGATGCTGGTGGTCTTTGTCGTGATACTCGGTCCGGCAAGACGCTCCGCGATGCACGTGAGGGCGCCGGCCCTGCTGTGGAGCAGTGCCTATTTTCTTGCGATCGGCATTGCGTTCATGTTCGTCGAGATCAGCCTCATTCAGCGCATGTCGCTGTTTCTCGGAC
>Ga0105237_10005954_pt1 | contig 13668 bp, 7 predicted proteins | sample KBSC24metaG_FD_81520 | JGI IMG/M metagenome (GOLD analysis project Ga0105237, IMG submission 81520) | Corn rhizosphere microbial communities from Kellogg Biological Station, Michigan, USA - KBS C2-4 metaG | ecosystem: Host-associated > Plants > Roots > Rhizosphere > Soil | place: Michigan, USA...
TTCGCGAGCGCGCCGCGGGTCGTCGCCGTGTCGACGATCGATACCCAGACGAACAGCGTCACGCTCACCGGCGGGCTCAATGGGTCAGCAGGCAATGGCGGGCAGGCGACCTCCATGACCCTGCTGAAGAAGGGCACCGGCACGCTGACCATCGGCGGCAGCGGCGATTTTGCGGGGAAATTGAACGCCATGGCCGGGCGCATTCTCATGAGCGGCACGCTCAATGGGCTCGGCGCCATTACCATTGCAGCCGGCGCCAGCGTGGAACTCGGCGCTTCCTCGCGGTTTGACGACACAGCATCGCTGACGCTGAGCGGCGGCACCTTCGCAACCGATGGCTTCAGCGAGGACCTCGGCCCTCTTACGCTGACGGGAAATGTGAATTCGGTGATCGACCTGGGAGCGGGATCGAGCCACCTGACTCTCGCCGATAGCCACGTTACTTTTCCGAGTTGGTCTGGGACGGGGATACTCGACATTCTCAACTGGAGCGGTAGCGCCGGAGGCGGCGGCACCGACCAGATCTTCTTTGGCACTTCCGCCAGTGGATTGACGGCGAGCCAGGTTTCGGAAATCACGTTCGTCAATCCCGCGGGCTTCGCCCCCGGCAATTATGCGGCGCAGATGCTCTCCACCGGCGAACTCGTCGCGGTCGTGCCCGAGCCTGGCAGCTTCGCCCTAGCGCTGTGCGGAGGCATCGCACTGGCGGTCCACCGGCGGCGGATGGCCAAGGGCCAGGGCTGAGGTGGCAGCAAGTCCGCTAATTACCCGGTAGCTTTATTGTTACCTGGACTTATCGCACCGGGATAAATCTGGCGCACTCCATATCAATCTCACCTTAACTTCCACTTAAAATGAAGCTCTGGTGGCCGGCACTGCCGGGGCGATGACCTACACTCATTGCACAGTGGCCCACGAAAGATCACACCCAGGCGACTTACTGCCGGAAGCGTTTCAGTTTCGCCGCAAAGCTTCAATTCCGCTTGCGTTGCGGGCCAACGCGCCGGACGGTCCCGCCTTTGGAAGACTGTCTATGAGGAATCAATGCAAGCGAGTGAAGGTTGGGGCGACCGCAAGTCATCTCAGGAATGCCAGTGGCCGCCAACGCCTTGCGCGCCTGGGATGCGGATTGGGCATGGGGATCGTCTCGCTGACCGCATCGACGGCCACGGCCGACGAGGCTTGGTGGACTGGCCTCGCCGGGACTTCGTGGACGGCGGGACTGGCCAATTGGAACACCAGCGCGACCAGCGGCATTGCCGTCTCCGCTTTCCCCGGCACCAGCACGGATGTCTTTTTCTCCACGACATTCCCAAGGGCGAGTACCCAGAACTCGCTGTCTGGATCTCTCACGATCAATAGTTTCAATTTCACCTCCCTTGGCACGGCGGCGAGCGTCGACACCTCCAACAAGAGCCTCACCCTCCTGGCCAGCGGAGGCACGGGCGTCACGGTGGAAAGTGGGGCGCGCGCGCACGGGATTGAAGGGTTGGTGATCCTGGGATCATCGCAATCCTGGATCAATAACGGGCCGAGCGCCCTCACCACTCTTTTAATCGATGCCAACATCGGCGGCTCGGTGGCAGGCGCGCAGCTGACGCTCGACGGCACCGGATCGGCCACGATCTCCGGCACGATCGGCAGCAGCCTTACCGGCGGCCTGGTCAAATCCGGTAGTGGGTCGATCCTGCTCAATGGCAATTCCAATGCTTACACGGGCGGACTGACGATTAACGGAGGCATCGTGAACGCCGTGCAGGATAGTGATCTGGGAGCCGCCGGAAACAGTGTCACGCTCAACGGTGGCGGCACCCTTGGCATCATGAATGGATGGGTCCTCGGCACCGGCCGGTCGATCACCGTCAATGGCACGGCGGCCAGTCCCAGCGGTCTGCAAATCGCGGACCTCACTACCATCGCGGGCCAGATCAAAGGCAGCGGCACCCTGCAAGTCTTCACCAACTCGTCGACCGGAACCTGGGGCGTCTACGGCGCCAACGCCCAATTCACGGGGCAGGTGGTGGTGGGCGCGGAAGGCCAGATCTTTGGTAACTATTTCGCACCGCCTGCCCTTGTTAAGCAGAGTGTCGTGCTCCGTCTGCAGAGCGCCGGATCCCTGGCGAACAGCAGCGGCATCACCGTCACGCATTCCGCGCTCCTCTCCATCGTCCAATCCAGCACCGCCGTCACCGGGCGTCTCGGGTCGGCTACGCTGACTTTCCAGAACGGCCAGTTCGAGTACGATGCCAGCGCCAATGGAGGCACGACCATCAACGATACCTTTGGCAATGCCAACGTCACCGGGAATTGGACGATCTTCGGCTCCGCCGTAGCCGGCCCCGCCGCGGGAACCACCCTGAACTTCGGCAATCTCACGCGCACCGATCATGCCACCCTCTTCTTCACCGGGACGCAGGGCACGATCGGCGGCGCGCCTACCTCCACCTCCGAGCGAATCTTCTTTGCCAATCTCACTCCCGACACCACGACCTCCGGCATCACGCGCAGCGTCGTTCCCTGGGCCAGCAATGCGTCGTCCGGTTCCACCACCGACATCGACAACCTGATGACCTACGATGCCAACGGATTCCGGCCGCTCAACATCGCGACTGAGACCACAGGCGCCCTCGCCTCCGGGGCAAATGTCCGGATGCCGTCCACTTCGTTGACGATTCCGGCGGGCGGCATCAGCATCAATTCCTTGAGCGTTCCGCTCGGGCACGGCGCCTTGGTCGGAAACGCCACGGCCTCGACGGCGGGAAATGTCGTCACCATTGCCAGCGGCGCGGTGGCAAACGACAGCAGCAATTTCACGTTCAACAATGCCACGGTAAATTTCAGCAATGGCGGTTACATCTATAGCGGCATCAGTAACACGGCGGTGGCCGGCAACAGCCGTTTCCAGGGGTCGGGGGGCATTACCGTGGCGGGCGTCTCCGAACTGCAATTCACCAATACTCCCACCGGCGGCAATACCTTCACCGGAGGATTGTATGTCAATGGGTCTTCCGCGGTGACCTTTACGCTCAACAACCAGCTCGGCAACGACGGCACCTCCCATGCCGCGGGATCGATCAATCTCGCCGGCGGCCAATTGCTCTACGCACCTGCGACCGCCACTGCCGCCGCCCTCGCGGACAGCGGGATCAACCGCTCCATTGTCCTCAACCAGGCGGGCGGAGTCATCGGCGTCACCACGGACGGAGCCACGCTCCAGATCCCCGGTACGATCAGCGGCCCGGGCCAGTTGCAGATCGGCGGGAGAGACACCTCCCAGGGCGAGACCCTGGTAGTCGAGCTGACGAACACCTCGGCGAATACTTATACCGGGGGCACGGTCGTGGCATCCAACACCACCCTTCGCATCTCCAGCCTCAACCAACTGGGCACCGGAAATCTGGTGCTGAATGGCGGCACCCTGCAGGCCGCGGCCGACCTCACCTTTGCCGCCGCACCGACAGCCGCCTTGGGGGGCGTCATCGATACTCAGGCCAATAACGTGACGCTCAACGGCGGACTCACCAGCACATTGAACAATCCCGGTATCGCCAGCGCTGTCATCGTGACGAAGAAGGGAACCGGCACGCTGACCCTGGCCGGAACGAGCAACTTCGCCGGCGGCCTGACGGCGAGCGCCGGCCGCCTCCTGGTCAATGGCACGGTCAGTGGGCTCGACACCCTCACCATCGGATCGACGGCGACCGTAGAGCTGGGCGCGTCGTTCCGATTCAATGCCAACACTGGTCTTACCCTGGGCGGCGGCACGCTGGCGACGGATGGATTCACCGAAAGCCTGGGCGCGTTCAATCTCTCGGGAAACGTGCAATCGGCGATCGACCTGGGAAATGGATCAAGTGTCCTTACCCTGGCGGCGGCCACCTTGCAGAGTAATTGGTCGGGAACGCTCGTTATTTACAATTGGAGCGGAAGCGCCACCGGCGGCGGCACCGACCAGGTCGTCTTCGGAAGCTCCTCCAGCGGCTTAACGCCAGGCGAGCTTGCGAAAATCACCTTCGTCGATCCGGCAGGCTTCGCACCCGGGAATTATTCGGCACAGATGCTCTCCACCGGTGAAGTCGTGGCCGTGGTGCCCGAACCCGGCAGCTTCGCACTCGCGCTCTGCGGCGGCATCGTGGTGGCGGCGCGGCGCCGACGGATGGCCAAGGGTCAGGGCTAAGGTAGCAGTGACGTTCGAGCGGTTGTAGCGCATCGTCGCGGTGCGGCGTGGCTACCGCGCTGCCCTCAGCGGGTTCATCCCAACGCTGCGAAGCAGGCGCTCTCCTCCCCTTCATTTTGTGCCCTTCGCGCGGTTCCGTTCGATTCGCGCTGAGGGCAGCGTGAGCACCCTCGCGGCCACGCGCTCGCGTCATTCCTTCCCCAGTCCTTGACCCCGACCCCGCGCAAGGGGAGTAGCCCGATTCTCTCGAGGCGCGGGAATGGAGTAGTGATGAAGCATGGCTTCTCCCATTCCCCCAGATTGCCATTACTTCGAGCGCAATGGCGTGCCCTACATGCAAAAGAAGGACAAAACGGGTGCCGTGTCTTCGCTCTGTTGCGCGTATGATCCGCCCAGGGAAACTGGGGTCTCACGGAGATTGCCGTGCAGCCGGGAAATCTCCTACGACGAGTTCCAACGGCTGACGCAGTCATTCCTCGGCGCCAGAAAACCGCGGCAAAAGAAAAAGAGATTCCTCCTGCTCCAGCGGCTCGGGAAAATGCTGGCTCGCGATATCGATCAGCGAGTGCCGACTGCTCCGCCGCGAAGCGACGATTGACATTTACGTGCAGCCCAGCGCGGGCGCGTCTATCGGCGGAAACGCGGAGCCCTGTCGAGAATCGCTCGACGGGAAACGCACGCCCGTGCATCAAGTCTTCGAACGGAGCCAGTCGCCACCGCAAGAGATGCGACGCGGCAACTTACTTACTCGCGGAACCTCGGCGACTGAAATCGGCAAGTTGCCGTCACGACGGTCTGCCGCCGCACCGTTCCCCTGATAGCCGCGACGATCCATCGGTCAGGCCTTGGCCCGATACAGTTCCACCGCAAAGTGCGATATACAGGTGTTTCCCGTGAACGCCTACAAAGTCCAATATAAGGAGAACGCGGCTGCGACCTTTCAGGATGCCGGGGCCTGGACTACGTGCGGGCGATGCATGGCAACGATGCGAAAACTCATCGCGGAAGATTACCGGCGGGAAATCCGGGTGGTGGATGATCATGGGATGATCATCGCATCGACCGAGCGGCTGTCTCCCTGCCGGCCGCCGGTGAGAGACTACGCGCCTCGCCATACGCCAAACTAGCCGCCGATCAGTAGACCCCTTCGACGATCGTCTTTTCCATCGCGCCAAACGGCCGTACCTCGGCGACGCCATCCCAGGCGTAGGGAGCGCGCGGTTTGCGGCGCAGGGCTTCGTCGCGTTCCAGGAAGCGCGGCATGAAGAATTCCTTGGTCAGCGTGGTCAGTTCCACCCGGCCCCACGTGTCGTACTCCACGGTCTTCGCGGTATCGTTCGGATCGACGACGCGCAAGACGGCACGCGGCTGCGGCGCGTAATAGGTGACCGAGAAATTGTCCTCGGGCTTGAGCGGCACGCTGGCGGCGAGGCCCATGAGGGTATTGCCGTAGGTCGGGTAGAAACCGATGCGGCCTTCGAGCACTTCCTCGACGATGAAGCGCACGTACTGCGGGAGCATCGTGGTTCCGCCGCAAAAGACACCGCGGATACCGGCTTCGTAGATATCGACTTTCTCGGCGAGCGCTTCGAGCAGCTTGGGCGTGGTGAAGAGGCCGCTCACTTTGCGGTGCTTGAGGATCATCGCGGCCTGGTCGACGACGTGCGCCATGTACTGCTTGGCCACGTCGAACTGCTTGTTCGAAATGAGCTTCTTCACGAAGCGCGGGTCGAGGTCGATGAAGTAGCAGGACGATCCGCGCACGTGCGCGAGATGCTCGATGGCGAGGCGCAGGCGGCGCGGGCCCGTGGGACCCATCATGAGCCAGGCACCGCCGGGCGGGAAATGCTCGTCGGCGATCTTGTCGCTGAACTCGCTGTAATCGACCTTGTAGTCGTTCCAGCCGATCCGCTGTTTGGGCATGCCCGTGGTCCCGCCGGTTTCGAAGATATTGAAGGGGATCTTCCTGAACTCCTTGGGTACCCAGACCTCGGGCTGCAAATCACGCAGCCATTCATCCTGGAAATGCGGGAACTTCACCATGTCGGCGAAGCTCTTGATTTCCTGGCGCGGATCGAAGTTCTTCCCGGCCCATTCGAGCCAGAAGGGGCAGCCGGTCTCCGGCGAGAAATGCCAGGTAATGATCTCCTGGAGATGCGCTTCGAGCTGGGCCTGGGCTTGTTCGGGTGTGAGTTGAGTCATGGCAGGAGGAGAATGATGGGTTAATCGATAGCTTCGGCCTTCGGCTCAGGCAGGAAAAACCCGAGCAGAAGGGCCAGGACGGCAATGCCCGCGCCCACGTATCCCGCAGCCTGGGCCATTTCATTGTAGGAGGGAGCAGCGGCAAACAGGAGCGCGATTTTCGGTGTGAGGAACGCCGCGCTGGTGCCGATCATTCGGCCACCCACATTCGTGGCGAAACTGCCGCCGGTTCCGCGCAGGTGCAGCGGAAAAACCTTGGGCAGGTATTCGCCGAGGAAGCTGAGCTGCGACATGACGACGAATCCCGCGCAGGCGATGCCCCACGAGAAGACCCCGGCGTCCTGCTTATAGAGCAGGAAATACGTGAGCGGCAGGATGACCACGCCAGGCACCTGGAGCATCCGCAGAAGGAGGCGACGGCCGACGCCGGCGATGACGAGCAGCGCCAGGGCGATTCGGCCGACAAGGCCGCCCATCTCCTGGTAGAGTTGAGTGTGATCGCCGACGGCCTTCACCTTCTTGGCGAACGGTTCCTGCGCGTCGCGGTTGTCCCCGAGCGCTTTCATGATTTTCTCGCGGGCAATCACGGCCGCTTTCGCGTCGGCGTTGTCGGCCGTCAATTGCGCGAACTTCGCGTCCAGTTCCTTGAAATGAGCCACCAGCGCCGCGAGCTTTTCCTTTGCGGGGGGTTTGGCGGCTTCGATTCGTTGCTTCGTCGCTTCATCCGCGTCGGGCGCCGGCACGGCACTAACGATCTTGGAGTTGTCGCGCTGGGAGAGGCGAACGCCCCCACGCTCCGCCGCGAGTTCCGCGAGGCCCGGCACCTTGGCGACGCGCTCCGCATAAGGCGGCGTCGAAGGCGTCGCGGCGTCACCCTTCACACCCTTCATCAAGAGATCGAAATCGGCGTTGAGTTTCTTCGCGTCGTCCGCGAGCGGCTGGATGGCCTTGCGCTCGTCCGCGACGTTCGGCAGGCCCGGCGCGATGCGGCCGGGCGTGAGCTGCAGCGCGCCGAAGGCGATTCCGTAGGCGCACGCGGAAAGTCCCGCGGTAACGATCGTGACGCGGAGATACTCCGGCGAGAACAGCGCGCCGAAGCTCGGGCGCTTGAGCGTGCCGGCCTTCTTCCGCTCGTACCAAATCTTCGATTCCGGAACGAAAGGCAGCATCAGGGCGATGAGGAGCGCGGGGATGATGCCAGTGAGCAGCAGATAGCGCCAGGGCGCCGGATCCGTCGCCCCCAGCGCCATCGGCATGCCGAAGTGCGGAAGTTCCCGTGCGTGGATTCCGATCCACAGACTCACCGCGGTGACGAACACGCCGCCCAACGAGGCAAAGAGCTGCGTGATGCCGAGCCATTTTTCCTTCTGCGCCTTGTCGGAGAAAACCTCCGCGATCCAGGTAATGGCCGCGACGAACTCGATGCACACCCCCACGAACGTGGCGCAGCGCCAGAAGATGAAGGTCGGGAGGGTATGGCTGAACGCTCCCGCGAAGGGCGAGAACGAATAGACGAAGATACCCAGGCCCATGACGAACTTGCGCCCCAGGCGATCCGTGAGCCAGCCACCGAGCAGGCCAAACACGCCGCCGCTCAGGGCACTGAGCCAGAGGAGATTTCCCATCCACACCGACACCGCCTGATTACTCAGCGGAACCTTGAGCATCTCCGCGATGGCCTGCGGCCCGACCAGCGGCGTCATGAGGAGCTGGTAGGTGTCGAAGAGAAATCCGAGGCTGGCGATGATGATGATCAGCCAGTGCTGGAGCGTGAGCTTGGTCGCGGTCGATTCGGTCATGGTATGGGTGCGGCGGGCCTCGATGATTGCGGCACGCGCGCCGGGGTCCGGCGAACTCAGCCGCGGGGCATTACTTCTTGGCGCCGGCTTCGACGGGCTTGGCGTCCTTGGCGATGGCGAAGAGGTGCGTCTGGGTGCCGATATACATCGTACCATTGGCCACGATCGGCGTGGAGTAGACGGGCGAGCCCATGTTCACTTCGCTGAGGACTTTCGGGCCGTCCTTGGTCGCGGCCAGGGTCACGACGTCGCCGTCTTCGTCGCCGGCAAACACTTTGCCATCAGCCACGAGGGTGGAGCCCCACATGTGGGCCTTCTGGTCGTATTCCCAGTACTTTTTACCCGTCTCCGCATCGAGGCAGAAGATGAATCCGCTGAAGTCGCCGATGAACAGCAGGCCGGTCTCGGGATCGATCGAGACAGTAGAGATGGAGCGATGGATTTCCTTGAAATCCCAGATGAGGCCGGTCTTGGTGATGTCGCCGGTCTTGGTGGCATCCACGCAGACGAGGCGGCCGACGCCTTCGCCATGCTCGGGGTCCTGGCCGATGGCGACATAGACGCGGTTCTTGTAGAAGACGGGCGTCGCGTTGATCTCGCTCGGGCCTTCCGCCGCCGGATACTTGATCGGCTTGCCGGCCTTGTCGTGCTTGTACTCCTCGGGCACCGCATCGAACCACCAGACTTTCTTGATGTAGTTCGTGTCGCCGTCTTTCACGGGGGTGGTATCGAATGCGTAGAGGAATCCGTCGCCGCCGCCGAAATACACCTGGTCCTTGCCATTCACCTTGCCCAGCGAGGGCGAGGTCCACTGGCCGTGCTTGATGTTCGTGCCGATGTGGGCGTCGTCTTCACCGATCAGTTCGCCGGTTTTCTTGTTGAGCGCGATGAAGCTCGGCGACTGGGGCGACGGAATGTTCACATGCGTCCAGTCCTGGCCGTTCGACGTACAGACGAAGAGGGTGTCGCCGAGATTGATGACCGAGCAGTTCGAGGCGTTGTGCGGAAACACGCCCAGTTCATCCATCATGTCGTACTTCCAGATGATGTCGGCGTCGGTCTTGCCGGGCTCGATCGGCGGCTTGCCGGGGCCGCCGAAATACTTGGCTTCGTCCTTGAATGGGCCGTCGTTGCCATTGGCCATGCCTTCCGCATCGAGGCACAGGACCTCGCAACGATTGGTGACGAGATAGATTCTGCCGCCATCGACGAGGGGGGAGCTGAGCAGACCGAGATACTCCCAGTCATTCACCTTGCCGCTGGCGAGCTTCGGCACGCAGAGCTGCCAGAGAAATTCGCCGTTGTATTCATTCAGGGCGTAAAGGACGCCCCGGTCGTCCTTGAACTTCGGGTCGCGCGGTGAGGCGTTGTTCGTTCCCACGAGCACCTTGCCATTGGCCACCACCGGGTTGCCATAGGTCTGGGAGCCGAGCTTGGCGACCCACTTCACGTTCTTGGTCGTGGCCAGATCCACCTCTTCGGAGTTTGGCTTGAACTTGCCCGGATCGAACTTGTCCGGCAGGCCTTTGGCCGAAGAGTACATGTTGCGGCCATTGTCATTGCCACCCCAGCGCGGCCAGTCCTCGGCGTGCACGGTCACGAGGGACGCAATGCCGATGGCGAGAGTGAAGATAGTGGAGGTTTTCATGAAGATACGTTGTGGCGGATTACTTGTTCGGGGTGACGACGATATTATCGATCCAGGCGCGCTGCTCCGAAGGCACGAAGCTGAAGATGCCCGGAGAGCCTTCCTCATGGGCGTGCTTGTGCGGCACTTCGATGGTCCAGGCGTCCGGCTCGGGATCGCCTTTCTTCCAGACCTTGGCACGCACGACGCCACTGCCATCAGGGCTCACATCGACGCGAGTCTTGAGGTGATACCACTCATTCGGGCTCCATTTGAAGGGAACGGATTGGATGAACAGCTCCTGGTTCGAGGAGACTTCCAGCATCTGGGCGTTGCCTTTCAGGTTGATGAGATAGCGCCGATTGATCAGGCCGACCTCGGACATCTTGCGCTTGTTGCCTTCGCTCAGCACATCGGCCTCGGCGGTGTAGTTCTTCAAGTCGGGCCGGTTGAAGAAGATCTGGCCGCGCTGGGTGCGCTTGTTGTCGATGGTCTTGACCAGTGCCTTGTTGCCTTCCCCTTTCTCGCGCACCTCGAAGCGGAAGCGCGCGGCATTCCATGGAAGCGGCGGGTAGGCAAATTTCGTCGGAGGCTCGACTTCATTGGGCACGCCCGGTGGCGCCGGCTTGGAGGTGTCCTGGGTGAGCTCGTACTTCTCGAAGTCCTGGGTGAGCGGCAAGCCAGGCAGGATGCGCGTCTTGATGTAACCCTTCATGTCGCCGAGCACCGCTTCGAACTGCCCGGCGCTCGGGGTATTGTCGGCATCCGCGACCAACTGGCCGTCAGCATTGAATGTGCCCTTGGCGGTCACTTTCACCAGCGCGGTGGGCGGGATGAAGGGCGCCCATTTCACCGACTTCGGATCGACGTTTTCTTCCACGGTGAAGCCATTCGCATCCAGCGCGCGAATCCTGAAGGATTGCTTCTCGCCCGGGCTGAGCAGCACTTCATAAGGCACGGCCTGGAGCTTCTTCTTTTCGCCAGGAGCGGGCCATTTTTCCGGCGCGGGCGCGGGCGCGAGGCCGGGGTTGTTGCCCGCCTTGCCGAAGCAATAGAGCTTCTTCTCGGTCTGCACGTAGAGTTTGCCGTTGTAACCCACGGGCGAGCCGTAGCACTTGCCGGTGAGGATAGTGTGGCTAAGAATTTCCGCATCTTTGTCGCCGGGCTTCACCACGAAGAGCTCGCCGTCGCCGGGCGCTTCGCCCGAGCCGCCGGCTTCGCCCCCCGCCTTGCTGGCGGCCGCCGCCACATACATCGCGATGTAGAGCTTGCCGTCTGCGTAAAACGGCGTGCTTTGCCGCTGCTCGATGCCGAGTTTCTTCTTCCACAGCACCTTGCCATCGTCCGCATTGATAGCGGACAGATCGCCCGTGCCATTCACCTGGTAAATGCGGTCGCCGACGAGGACCGGCGAGCACGCGAGTGCGCCAACCGGGTTGCGCCACTTCTCCACCTTGGGGGTCTCCAGGACCTCCGGGGCTTGCGGCGATGGCGGATTCACCTGCTCCGGAATCTTGAACGCGGCCATGCGCCCCACCTCGCTCGTGTCGATATTCTCGCTTTCGTGAGTGACGATGATCGTGCCCTTGTATTCGACGACCGCGGCATTGATGCCGCCCTTGGCCCCCGCCTTGGCTACGGGGACCCGGAAGAGTGGTTCACCCGTGCGCGCATTGACGCAAACGAAACTGCTATCGCCGCAGGCGGAGTAGAAAACGCGCTTGCCGGCGAGGAAACTGAGCCACGGGTGGGAGAAAGTGTTGTCCTGCGGAAGCGCACCCGGAGAGCTGGACCACACGAGATCTCCCGTCTTCTTGTCAAAAGCGTAGAATCGATCGCCGGGAGGACCATAAGCGCCCCAGGCGGTCGTGATGCCGCGAGTGATGACCAGGTCCTTGTCGATCAAGGGCGAGGCGGTCCGGTTATTCGGAAAGGTCATGCGGCCGTACTCTTCCATCATCGAGTGCTTCCACAGCACTTTGCCATCCGGGGACAGCGCGGCGAAAATACCCGAGCTGTTCTGCATATAAACGTTGCCCGTCTCGGGATCGATCGTCGGGCAGGAGTTCGCGTAGCGAAGATACACGACGTCGCTCAGGAAATCATTGAAGAGCTGCTTCCACAGCATCTTGCCGCTTTCGGCGTCGAAGCAGGCCACGCCTTCCTGGAGCTCCGGGCCTTCGCCGAGGTAGCCCATGATGTAGAGTTTGCCATTGGCGATGACGGGCGCGGATTGGCCCGGAAAATCGGCCGTCCACAGCGCGGCCTTGGCGTCCAGCTTGTCCGGGAGCCCCTTTTCGAGCGAGACACCGGTCTGCAAGGGACCGCGCCAGTCGAGCCAGCCCTGGACGGCGCCAGCGGAGTTCGCAGCCGGGGCTTCGGCGGGTTTGGCCGGTTTTTCAGTTTTCTCCGGCTTTTTCGCGGCGAAGAGCGAAATGGAGGTGAGAGCGAGCGTCAGTGGGAGAGCGAGGCGTAGCTTCATGGCGAGGGAGAGACGGGGGTGGCCGGCAGGATGGATGAAAACGGCGTGCGGGGTAATTAGAAAATGGATCGGCGGATGTCAAAAGATACTTACACGTATTATTTTCTTAGACCGCGTTTTCACCTGACGCGAAGTTCAGAGTTGGATTTGCAGGCCTATTTTTGAATCCTCCGCCGCCATGCCCGACGCCGCCCCCTCCCCGCCACCCGCCGAAGCCGGCGCGCCCAAGCGCCTGCCGGTGCTGCTGCGGCGCGCCTGGTACGGGCTGAACCAGGCCTTTCGCCATCGCGTGGCCCACCTTGGCGTGACGCCGGATCAATTCAGCATCCTGCGCTGGCTGATCGAAGGCGATCCGCAGGGCCTTACGCAGCGCACGCTCACGGACCTGATGGCGAGCGACCCGAATACGATCACCTCCACTCTCATGCGCATGGAGAAGAGCAAGCTTATCACCCGCGCCCCGCACGAGCACGACAAACGCGCCAACCGGGTGAAGATCCTGCCGGCGGGGCGGCGCACGTTCGAAAAAGCGAGAAAGGTGGCGATGGAATTGCAGGAGGCGATCCTCATGGCGCTGCCGGCCGCACGGAGGACAAAATTTCTGGAGGAGCTTGAAGCGATCGCGGATTCGTGCGCTGCCACGCTGGAGAAGGCGCCGGTGAAACGGCGGGGCGGGGAGACGGGGTCGGGGCAGGCGGGCTAGCGGATCGTCCCGCGTGCCTCCCGCTGCCCACAGCGGGAATCGACCCACCGCGCGAAGCGCGCCAGCCGCTCAAGACGGCCGCTTGACCAGCCGACTCAGAACTGCAAGTTGCGCGCCGTCCTCCCCGTCATTCTGAGCTTGCGAAGAACCTCTGCTCTCTGCCTTTCCTCACCAGCGAGGCGTCAGACGTCGGAAGACATCACAGGTTCTTCGCTTCGCTGCCAATGACGTGATGTGTAAGTGGCTGGGGGATCCGGAGGCAGCCCGGAGGGCTGAAAGAGAATAGCCGGTGGTGAAGCGAGGGACGAGCGCAACCACCGGTTCCGCGCCCACAACGGATGCGCCCCGGAGGAGGCGCAAGATTCTCCCGCCCCGCAGGGGCGGATCCATTTGCGGGGCGGGTTCCGGTGGTTACGCTCGTGCCTCGCTTCACCACCGGCTAATTTCTCCGCAACCCTCCGGGTTGGAAAGGCAAGCCGGCCGCACGCCTCCACGAGCAGCCTGACGTCATCCCGAACCCACAATCCCGCGAAGCGGCTTGGGGGTCTCAGAATGACGGGAAGGGGCGTGTCCGAAAAATGACCAAGAGTCCCCCTCACTGGCCCGGCTCGACAATTAGTAGCCCCGCCGCCGCCGGCGCAGCGCGAGGAAGGAAACGCCTCCCACGATGATCCCAAA
>Ga0105237_10005955_pt1 | contig 13662 bp, 14 predicted proteins | sample KBSC24metaG_FD_81520 | JGI IMG/M metagenome (GOLD analysis project Ga0105237, IMG submission 81520) | Corn rhizosphere microbial communities from Kellogg Biological Station, Michigan, USA - KBS C2-4 metaG | ecosystem: Host-associated > Plants > Roots > Rhizosphere > Soil | place: Michigan, USA...
GGATGCGGCCAGTTCGTCGTAGGCACGGCGCAACGCGGTCAGCGCCGTCCGAACCTTCTCCGCCTGCATTACTCGAACGTATGTACGAATCTTAAGAGCTTCACAGTGTCGTTGATGAGAGAACTCGAAGGGAAAGTTGACGCATAGAGTGACTTCTGAAGTGCAAGTGGCACAAGGGACTAACTCCCGCAGAACACCACGACGCTAGCGCGGCTGAGCAGCCGGACGCCCCGGGTTCAGCACGTCGACGCCGTCCACCCGCCAGGCCTCCCGCATCGCCTCGGCCCCCTTGAGCCGCACCCAGGCCGCCTCCGTCGCCGTGATCGGCGTCGCCGACAGCACCGTCACCGGCTCGAGCGGTGCGGCGAGCTCGACGTCGCCGATGTCGCTGACGCCCAACAGCACTGCAGTGAAAGCCGTCCGCTCCCAAAGCGGCGTCTCGAGGTCGACGAGCGCGTCGGCGCCGAGCACCAGGCCCTCGACGGCAGGCGCCGCCGCGACCACCGCGACCGATCGGGCCAGCCCGGTGGGCGTCGGGCCACGCAGCGCCACCACCACCTCGGCCCGCGGGCCTGCCGTCTGATCGGCAATCACCTCGGTGGGATCGATCATCGGGTAGCGCGAACAACCAAGGGAGACATAGCGGTACACACCGTCTTCGTCCGGCCCGTAGCGCAGCACCTCGATGGACTCCGCTCCGAGGAAAGTCACGCTGGCCGAGACGGGCTCGGCGGTGATACCGGCCGCGGTGAAGTGTTCGTCGAGCCGTGCGCGGACCTCGGTGAGGACGTCGGTCACTCGGCGGGCGGGATCGACAGGTTGACTCCCGTGTCGGCGTCGAACAGCGTCAGCTTGGAGCGGTCGAAGGCGAGCTCCACGGTCTGGCCTGCCGTCACGCCGGACTCGGCGGAAACCCTTGCCACGAACTGGTTCTCGGACGCCCCCGACTCTGCGGCCAACTCCGCGAGCTGGGCGGCCTGAGCGCCTGCACCCTCGGTGCGGAAGTGCAGGTACTTGTCGGCGCCGAGGGACTCCACGAAGTCGACGGTCACCTCGAAGGTCAGCGCCCTGATCCGTGTGTAGGTGTCGATCAGCGCCGCATCCTCGATGTTCTCCGGACGCACACCGACGATCACGTTGGTGGGCTTGGGATGCTTGGCCAAGGTCTCGAGTGCCTCTGGGGACAGCAGGATCTCGTCACCGAAGGGCAGCCGTACGCCTCCGTCGGTCAGCGACGCGGGGAAGAAGTTCATCGCAGGAGAACCGATGAAACCCGCCACGAACAGGTTGGCCGGGCGGCTGTAGAGCTCGTCGGGCGTACCGATCTGCTGTGCCACCCCGGCCAACATCACGACCACGCGGTCGCCGAGCGTCATCGCCTCGGTCTGGTCGTGCGTCACGTAGATCGTCGTGGTGCCGAGCCGGTTCTGCAGGCGGGCGATCTCCGAACGCATCTGCACGCGTAGCTTGGCGTCGAGGTTGCTCAACGGCTCGTCCATCAGGAATGCCTTGGGAGAGCGCACGATTGCCCGGCCCATCGCCACCCGCTGCCGCTGGCCGCCGGACAGTTGCGCGGGCTTGCGGTCCAGGAGCTCGGTGAGGTCGAGCACCTTCGCCGTCTCCTCGACCTTGGTCGCGATCTCGGCCTTGCTCACCTTGGCCAGGGTCAGCGGAAACGCGATGTTTTGCCGGACGGTCATGTGCGGATAGAGGGCGTACGACTGGAACACCATCGCGATGTCGCGGTCCTTGGGCGCCTTCTCGTTGACCCGGTCGCCGCCGATGCTCAGCTCCCCCGAGCTGATGTCCTCGAGTCCCGCAATCATGTTGAGCGTGGTCGACTTTCCGCATCCCGACGGCCCGACCAAGATGATGAACTCGCCGTCGGCGATGCTGATCGACAGATCCCTCACCGCCACCGCACCACTGGCGTAGGTCTTGTTCACGTGATTCAGCACGATTTCGGCCATCTAATTACCCCTTCACCGCACCGGACGTCAAACCGGCGACGATCCGCCGTTGGAAGATTAATACGAAGATGATGATCGGCACGGTGATCACCATCGCGCCTGCTGCGATGGACCCGGTGGGCTCCTCGAATTGCGAGCTTCCGGTGAAGTTCGCGATCGCCACCGGCGCCGTGATGGCCCGCTGGGTGGCCGTCAGCGACAGGGCGAGCAGCAGGTCGTTCCAGGCGAAGATGAAGACCAGGATGCCCGCCGTCACGATGCCTGGCGCCGCGAGCGGTGCGATCACCTTGCGGAAGGCCTGCCCCGGCGTGGCCCCGTCCATCTTGGCGGCCTTCTCGAGATCCCAAGGGATTTCCTTGAAGAACGCCGACATGGTGTAGATGGCCAGCGGCAGCGCGAACGTGATGTAGGGAATGATCAGGCCGGGCCAGGTGTCGAACAGCCCAATCCTGCGCTCGATGTTGAAGATCGGGGTCACCAGCGAGATCTGCGGGAACATGGCGATCAAGAGGGCCACGCCCACCAAGGCCTTCTTGCCGGGAAAGGCAAGCCGCGCAATCGCATACGCGGCCATCCCGCCGACGAGTACCGCGATCACCGTGGTGATGAGGCCGATGCCGATCGAGTTGACCAGTGCCGAACTGAAGATGTTCCCCTGGAAGATGGCCTTGTAGTTGTCGAACGTCACCTGAGCGGGAATCAGCTTGCCGTCCTTGACGCTTGACGACGGCTTCAACGACAGCGACAGGATCCACAGCACCGGCAACAGGGCGTAGACCAGTACCAGGGTGTTGACGACGATCCAGCCGGTCGCCCGCTGTGGACTCACGCGCTCGGTCACCGCCTTCCCTCCTCGTCCGCGCCAGGAGCCGACGCCCCGAAGATCTTGATGTAGATGAAGGCGATCACCGCGACCGAAAGGAAGACCAGCACGCTGATCGCCGATCCCAGACCAAGGTTGAAGGCCTTGAAGAGGTTGTCGTAGCCCAGGATCGACACCGATCCGGTGTCGTTGGCCCCGCCGGTCAGCACGTAGATGTTGTCGAAGATGCGGAACGCGTCGAGGGTTCGGAACAGTAGCGCCACCAGGATGGCCGGCTTGATCAGCGGCAGGATCACCTTGATCAACCGCTTCCATGGACCCGCCCCGTCCATCTGGGCGGCGTTGAGCAGGTCCTGAGGCACCAGCGCGAGCCCGGCCAACAGCAGCAGCGCCATGAACGGCGTCGTCTTCCACACCTCGGCGAGCACGACGATGGCCAGCGACGGCAGCTGCTCGGTCAGCGGCGCGCTGCCCGCGGGCAACAGGTTGGCCAGATACCCGGTGCCCGGCGTCCATGCGTAGTACCAGCTGTACGACGCTGCGACGGTGACGATCCCGTACGGGATCAGAACCGCGGTGCGCACCGCGCCCTTGCCGAAGATCGTCCGGTGCATCACCAGAGCCAACGCCATGCCGAGCACGAACTCGATGGCCACCGACACGACGGTGATGGCGAGGGTGACGACGAACGCCGTCCACCAGTACCTGTCGGTGAGGATGGTCTGGTAGTTGTCCAACCCGACGAACTTGATGTCGTCTGGCGCGGCGAGGTTGTAGCGCTGCAGGCTCAGCCACACCGCGTAGCCGATCGGATAGGCGGTGACGGCCAACATCAGGACGACCGCGGGGCCGATCAGCCAGAACGCCAGCCGCCTTTCCGACTTGTCGTCATCGGTGGCGCCGCTTACCGCCTGCCGCTCTTGGACGGACTCCGTCACGGAATCAGCCCCTTCCCGTCGATGGCCTTCTGCACCTGATCGGCAAGCTCGTCAGCGGTGCGCTCTGGGTCGATGGCCGTGATGGGCGCCAACGTCGCCGAGATGCGAGTCGACACCGCCTGATAGACGGGCGTTGCGGGGCGCACCGCGGCATTGGTGAGCTGCTCGCGGATGATCGCGTACTGCGGGTACTTCTTCTGGAACGCGGGATCGTCGTAGAGCGATTCGCGCACGGCGGGCAGGCCACCCTCGATCGAGGTGTACCGCTGGTTCTCCACGTTGCGCAGGCAGCGGATGGCCTCGAACGCCTCCGCCATGTGCTGGCTGTTCTTGCCGACCGCCAGGTTCAGTCCACCGATCGTCACGTTGGCGGGCTCGCCGGCCCGCACACCCGGGTACGTCGCGAAGCCGAAGACCTTCTTGCTGGCGTCGTAGGCGGCCTCGAACTGCGCGTCGTCGGGTGCGAATGTGCCGACGTCGTTGATCGCCTTCACCAGATCCGCCCGCTCGTTGAGCGGCAGGAACGAGACGCCGCCCTTGACGGCGTTCTCGAGCAGCGAGGGCAGCACGAACGGCCAGTTCACCTCGAGAGCTGCTTTGCCTTGTTCCAGAGCGAGCCGTGCGGTGCCCTCGTCGGTCTGCGTGATCGACGGGTCAGCACCCGGCGCGGTGGCAACGGCCTTGATGATCTGCAGCGCCTTGACGGTCGCGGCGCGGTGCTCGGGGGTGTCGGTCAGCGTGACGGTCTTGCCATCGTCGGAGAGCACCTGGCCGCCCGCACTCGTCAGCAACGTGTTGAACCACACCACCAGGCCCTCGTACTGCTTGGCCTGCACGGCGATCCAGCTGGGCTTGCCTGCGGCGTGCAGCTTGGTGGCCTCGGCGACCACCGCGTCCCACGTCTCGGGCGGGCTGTCCATCAAATCGGCTCGGTACCAAAGCAATTGCGTGTTGGTGGTGATGGGTGAGGCGTAGAGTTTGTTCTTCCACTCGGCCGTCTTCAGCGGCCCTGGCAGCGTGTTCTCACGGGCATCGGCCTCTGCCTTGCCCTCCGGATCCTCGGAAAGTGGCAACGCCCAACCGGCTTCGGCGAACTCGGCCGTCCAGACGACGTCGAGTGCCATCACGTCGAGCGTCTTGTCGTTGCCGGTGAGTCGGCGCGCCAACTGCAGGCGCTGATCGTCAGCGCCCTTGGGCAAGCTGATCTGCTTGATGGTGAATCGCCCGCCGAGTTCGGCGTTGCAGCGCTTCGCCACGGCGGTGAACGTCGCCATCTCGTTAGCCGGTGTGTAGTAGTTGACGACGATGCCGTTGGCCTGTGAACTGCATGCCGAAACCATTGACGCCGTCGTCAGCGCAGCCAACACCGCAGCCCGCAGCCGCAGAGTGCGCACGCCCGCCTCCTGTCCGCGCGAGTTCCTCCCGCGCGCAAACCGTAGAGCGATGTGCGCGTGATGTGCAACACTTTCGGCCGCGCGCGTCGCAATCGTGATCTGCGGGCGTCACTCAGCGAACTGGCGCGGCGGCCTGACGCAAGCTCAGATAGTCAAGCGCGCCAGCAGATCCCGGCCCTGCTCTGCACCCTGCGGGTCGCACAGTACGTCGTAGCGGCCTGCCACCAATTGCATCGTCGAGCTGAAATCTCTTGTGCCGCGAGCCATCGCGTACTGCAGGCCCGAGGTGATGAGGCCGAAGAACACACCGGCCACCAAACCGGCGATCAGCGAACCCCACGGGCTGGGGCTGAAGAAGCCGAGCACCAGCCCGATGAACACGCCGAGCCAGGCACCGGTCAGTGCACCGCCGCCGAGCACCCGCGGCCACGTCAGCCGTCCCGTGACACGTTCGACCTGCATCAGATCGACGCCGACGATGGTCACCTGTTCCACCGGAAACTCTTGGTCGGACAGATAATCCACCGCGCGCTGCGCCTCGGCGTAGGTCGGGTACGAGCCGATGGGCCATCCCTTCGGCGGCGTCGGCAGCCCGGCCGGGCCGCCACGGCCCGGCTTCTGTCCAGGTTGTAGCGGACTGGTCATGTCTTCATCTCCTCCGGCCTACGGACAGCCAACCAGGCGACGTCCTCCTGGACAACGTCCCGGCGCCCCCAATCGTGCCCCGGATGACGACTGACCACCGAGCTTCCAGCCGTGCGCTAGGTTTGACGCCATGACGAACCCGGGCGGAGACGCAGGCCAGACGCCGTCACCCGAGGCTGGAACGGGGGCGGCCGAGCCGTCATCGGGCGGCTACGAGGCGCCACCGATCGAGCAGTCTCAGCAACCTTCCGAAGACGCTCCTTCACCGTCCCCCGACACGCCGTCGGCAGAGACACCTTCGCCCGAGACGCCGTCGCTCGACACACCGTCCTACGGCACGCCCGTCATCGATGAGCCCGCCTACCAGCCGCCGATCGAGACGCCCGCCTACTCGCCGCCGATCGATCAAGGCGCGTACCCGCCGCCCGTCGATCCGCAGGCCTATCCGCCCCCGGGGGCGGGCTATCCGCCGCCCTATGGCGCGCCCCCGCCGTCGTATGGACCTCCCCCGTCATATGGCGCTGCACCGTCCTATCCGCCGCCCCCTGCCTTTCCGCCGCCCCCGCCCTACGGCGCTCCCCCGCCGCCCTATGGCGCGCCACAGGGATACGGCCCCCCACCGGGATACGGCGCCGCCCCCGGTTACGGCGCTCCCCAGGGATACGGGCCACCGCAGGGGTACGGCCCGCCCGCCGGCTACGGCGCTTACGGCGCGCCCGCCCAGTCCACGAACGCGTTGGCGATCGCGTCACTCGTCGCCTCGGTCATCTGGCTCTGCGGGATCGGCTCCATCGCAGGCATCGTGATGGGCGTGATTGCACTCAACCAGGTCAAGCACAGCGGTGAGAACGGGCAGGGCCTTGCCATCGCGGGCATCGCCGTCGGTGCCGCGACGCTGATACTCGGATTCATCTTCACGGCGTTGGCCTGACCATGACGAGCGGCCCCGACCAGCCATACCCAGGCGAATTCCCCCCGCTGGAGAACTCGCCGGTGGACTACCCGAACGGTCCCGGCCTGCCACCTCCGGTCTACGGCACCGGGTATCCGCCTCCCGGCCCCGGCTACCCACCGCCGCCCGCGCCGGGTTACCCACCTCCCGGATATCCGCCGTACGCAGGTGGATACCCGTACGGGACCGATCCGTACGACCCCTACCGGTCGATGAAGCCTCCCGGCACAAACGGCAAGGCGGTCGCAGCGCTGGCCTGCTCGCTGGGCGGCCTACTGTTCTGCGGGTTGCCGTCGGTCGTCGGCCTCATCCTCGGCATCGTCGCGATGCGCGAGACCAAGCGCACCGGCCAGGAGGGCTACGGACTTGCGCTGGCGGGCACCATCATCGGCGGCCTGGTCACCGTGGGCTTCGTGCTCTACATCCTGTTCTTCGTCGGTCTCATGGCCAGCAACTGGTCCTACGTCTAACCACTACTCCGGCGGCCGGAACGGCTCGCCCGTGCGGGCCATGCCCGCTGCGCGCCCCTTGCCCGCGATCACCAAGGCCATCTTGCGGCTGGCCTCGTCGATCATCTCGTCGCCGAGCATCACCGCGCCCCTGGCGCCACCGGCGCGCGACGTGTGCCATTCGTAGGCCTCCAGGATCAGCTCGGCGTGGTCGTAATCATCCTGGCGCGGGCTGAAGATCTCGTTGCCCGCGGCGATCTGGTCGGGGTGCAGCACCCACTTGCCGTCGTAGCCGAGCGCCGCCGATCGCCCCGCGATCCTGCGGAACGCCTCGACGTCGCGCACCTTGAGGTACGGGCCGTCGATGGCGTTGACGCCGTGCGTGCGCGCAGAGACGAGAATGCGCATCAGCACGTGGTGATACGCGTCGCCGACGTCGTAGCCCTCGGGTTGCTCGCCGACCACAAGCGTGCGCATGTTGAGGCTGGCCATCATGTCGGCGGGCCCGAGCACCAGCGCCTGCACGCGCGGCGCGGCTGCGATCTCGTCGACGTTGGTCAGCCCGCGGGCATTCTCGATCTGCGCCTCGACGCCGATGCGGCCTTGCGGCAGCCCGTGCACGGTCTCGAGTTGGGTGAGCAACAGGTCGAGTGCGACGACGTGCGACGCATCGGTCACCTTGGGCAGCACCACGAGGTCGAGGTGCGCTCCCGCCGCGGCGACCACCTCGATGACGTCGGCGTGGGTCCATGGCGTGGTCCAGTCGTTGACCCGCACGCCCCGTAGCTGTCCGGCCCAGCCCGGCTCGGCAAGGGCGCTCGCCACCCGAGCGCGAGCCTCCGCCTTGGCATCCGGCGCGACGGCGTCCTCGAGATCGAGGAACACCTCGTCGGCGGCCAACTGCTTGGCCTTCTCAATCATCTTGTCGCTGCTGCCGGGAACCGAAAGACACGTTCGACGGGGGCGATACAGGTTGTCCACGCACCAACTCTCTACCCTTTGACCCATGGTGGCGGTGAACAGGGTCTACGCGGCCCGACTCGCGGGGATGGTGGTGCTCGGTCCCGACGGGGAGTCCATCGGTCGTGTCCGCGACGTGGTGATCAGCATCAGCGTCGTCCGCCAGCAACCGCGGGTACTCGGGCTGGTGGTCGAATTGCTCACCCGCAGAAGGATTTTCGTGCCGATTCTGCGGGTGACCGCCATCGAGCCGAACGCGGTGACGCTGACCACCGCCAACGTGTCGCTGCGGCGCTTCATGCAGCGCCCCGGTGAAGTGCTGGTGCTCGGCCAGGTGCTCGATACCCGCGTCCGCGTGAACGACCCGGAGCTGGAGAACCTCGCAGGCGTCGACGTCGTGGTCGTCGACATGGCGATCGAGCAGGTGCGGTCGCGTGACTGGCTGGTGACCAGGATCGCGGTGCGCAACAACCGCAGGCTCGGGCGGCGCACCACCGTGCACGTGGTCGACTGGCAGAACGTCACGGGCCTCACCCCTTCGGCGCTCGCGCTTCCCGGCCAGGGCGTCGCGCAGCTGCTGGCACAGTTCGAGGGACAGCGCCCCATCGAGGTGGCCGACGCCATTCGCGAGCTGCCCACCAAACGGCGCTACGAAGTGGTCAACGCGCTCGACGACGAACGGCTCGCCGACATCCTGCAGGAGCTTCCCGAGAGCGAGCAGGCCGAGCTTCTCGAACAGATGGACACCGAGCGCGCCGCCGACGTCCTCGAGGAGATGGACCCCGACGACGCCGCCGACTTGCTCGCAGAGCTCGGTGCGTCACGTGCCGAGCAACTGCTGGCCCGAATGGATCCCGAGGACTCCGAGCCCGTTCGCCGACTGCTCAAGCACTCCCCCGACACCGCGGGCGGTCTGATGACCCCGGAGCCGGTGGTGCTGGCACCCGACACCACCGTGGCCGAAGCCCTGGCGCGCGTCCGCGATCCCGACCTGACACCCGCGCTGGCCTCGCTGTCCTTCATCGTGCGGCCACCGACGTCCACCCCCACCGGACGGTATCTGGGCTGCGTGCACCTGCAGCGGTTGCTGCGTGAGCCGCCTGCCGCGCTCGTCGGCGGCATCGTCGACAGCGATCTGCCCAATCTGTCCCCCGACACTTCGCTGGCGGGAGTGACGAGGTACTTCGCCGCCTACAACCTGGTGTGCGGACCCGTGGTCGACGAGGAGAACCACCTACTGGGAGCCGTCACCGTCGACGACGTGCTCGACCACCTGCTGCCGCACGACTGGCGGCTCAGTGCCGACGAACCCGAGCTGCCCGCAGGTAGCGGCGCGTCCGGAGGCGACTCGTGAGCGACCTGTCGGGTCGCCAGCGGCTCGACACTCCGCGCGGGTCGCGGCTGCGTTTGACGCCACAGTTCGACGTCGAGGCCGCCGGCCAAATTGGCGAGTCGTTCGCACGCTTCCTCGGCACCGGCCGTTACCTGGCGATTCAGACCGTCTTCGTGGTGGTTTGGATTCTGTTGAACCTGTTCGCGCTGTCGCTGCGCTGGGATCCGTACCCGTTCATCCTGCTCAACCTGGCGTTCTCCACACAGGCCGCCTACGCCGCGCCACTGATCCTGCTGGCGCAGAACCGCCAGGAGAACCGCGACCGCGTGGCGCTCGAAGAGGACCGGCGCCGTGCCGAGCAGACCAAGGCCGACACCGAATACCTCGCCCGCGAGCTCGCGGCGCTGCGGCTGGCGGTCGGCGAGGTCGTGACCCGCGACTACCTCAGGCGCGAGCTCGAGGAATTGCGCGATCTGCTCAATCAACAGGTGCCGTCCAAGGGCGGCGCCGGGAAGAAGAAGCGGGCCAATCAGGCGGCCCAGGCGAGCGACTCGACCGACTCCGCCGAGCCCGTCGAAACCGACTCGAGCATTGCGGCAACAGAGGAATGACGACTAGGTATGGTGACTAGGTTCACTAGGTAGCTCGGTCACGCTAGGACGGTTGAGTGCGCATAGCGGGAGACCCGGCCTCCGTAGCGTCCGCAGCCCTGGCAAGGGTGCGGGGGCACGCGGGCCGCGCGATGCGCAGTCCTGCTTTCGGTATCGCAGTGCTCGCCCCCCTTGTCCTCGCAGGCGCGGTCGGCGCATCGGCCCCGTCACATCGAACCTCCGTCGACGACAACGGGATCACGCCGCTGGCCTCCGTCGCGCATACCACCGACGGCGCCACCGTGGTCGCGGCCGTCAAGGGGCCGTCCCCGTTCCGCATCGCCGCCGCGAGCCCGTCGGCGCCGCCGTCGATGATGGTGAATTCGCCTGGCAGCCTTCGCATTCCGGCGATGGCCCTGAATGCCTATCGCAATGCCGAGAGCATGATGGCAAGCGCCTACCCCGCCTGCGGCATCAGCTGGAACCTGCTGGCCGGCATCGGCCGGATCGAGTCGATGCACGCCAACGGCGGCGCCACCGACGCACACGGCACCCCGATCCAGCCCATCTACGGCCCTGCCCTCGACGGCACGCTCGCAGGCAACGAGGTCATCGTGCAGAGCGTCCAGGCCGGGCGGGTCACGTTTGCCCGCGCCATGGGGCCGATGCAGTTCCTGCCAGGCACCTGGGCCCGCTACGCCTCGGACGGTGACGGCGACGGCAAGGCCGACGTCCAGAATCTCTACGACTCGACGCTCGCCGCCGCGAGGTACCTGTGCAGCGGCGGCCTCAACCTGCGCGACCCGTCCCAGGTGATGGCGGCCATCCTGCGCTACAACAACTCGATGGCCTACGCACAGAACGTGCTCGGCTGGGCCGCGGCGTACGCCACGGGCGTCGTGCCGGTCAATCTTCCCCCGATCACCGGACCCGCTCCGATCGGCGACGCACACCTCGACGCCAACCCAGAGGGCCTCGGCCCCGGCCTGCCGCTCAACGCGGCAGGACTTCCCGTCGGCGATCCTCTGGCGCTGATGACGCTGCTCCCCGATACCGCGGGCCGGCTGGGCCCCGGCTTCGCCTCGGGACCGCTGCCAGGTCCCGGAGCCGTGGCCCCGCAGCAGAACTGCCAGGTGTTCTGCCTGACGCCGCAGGCTCCTGCACCAACGCCCGAGTCCCTGCCACCGGCACCATTCGCGCCGCCGGAGCCGTTTGCGCCGCCTCCGCTGTTCCCCCCGCCACCGCCTCCTCCGGCGCCGTTCGGAGCGCCGCCAGAGCCGGCTCCCGCCGTGCCTGCCGCTCCCGTCGCCCCTGGACTGGGGCCCCTGCCGGGCCCAGCGGCCTGACCCTGCCTGCCATCCCGTCGCTTCGCTCGCCCCACGTGCCAAGTCGACCAGTCCCGTCGGCTTAGACTCGCGGGTGATGACCTCTACACCCAACGACCTGGAATCCGCGGTTCGCGCCGCGCTGGCCAAGGTCGTCGACCCCGAGCTGCGCAGGCCGATCACCGAAGTCGGCATGGTCAAGAACGTCACCGCTGAGCCAGACGGCGGCGTGCACGTCGAGATCTACCTGACCACCGCGGCGTGCCCGAAGAAGAGCGAGATCGACGAGCGCGTGCGCCAAGCCGTCGCCGACGTTCCCGGTACCGGCGCGGTGAAGGTCACCCTCGACGTGATGAACGACGAGCAGCGCGCCGAGCTGCGCAAGCTGCTGCGCGGCGACTCCCGTGAGCCGGTCATCCCGTTCGCCCAGCCTGGTTCGCTGACGCGGGTCTACGCGGTGGCGTCCGGCAAGGGTGGCGTCGGCAAGTCGAGCGTGACGGTCAACCTGGCGGCGGCCATGGCGGCCCGCGGCCTTTCCGTAGGTGTCCTCGACGCCGACATCTACGGCCACTCCGTGCCCCGGATGATGGGCACCGAGGATCGGCCCACTCAGGTCGAGTCGATGATCCTGCCGCCCATCGCCCATGACGTGCGGGTCATCTCGATCGCGATGTTCACCCAGGGCAATACCCCGGTGGTGTGGCGCGGACCGATGCTGCACCGTGCCCTGCAGCAGTTCCTCGCCGACGTGTACTGGGGCGACCTGGACGTCCTGCTGCTGGACCTGCCGCCGGGCACGGGCGACATCGCAATCTCGGTGTCGCAGTTGATCCCTGGCGCGGAGATCCTCGTCGTGACCACGCCCCAACTGGCCGCGGCCGAGGTCGCCGAACGAGCGGGTGCGATCGCCCTGCAGACCCGGCAGAAGATCGTCGGCGTTGTGGAGAACATGTCCGGCCTGCTTCTGCCCGACGGCACCACGATGAACCTGTTCGGCTCGGGCGGCGGCGCGCTCGTCGCCGAAAGCCTTTCGCGCTCGGTCGGTGCGGACGTGCCACTGCTCGGCCAGATCCCGTTGGACCCGGCGCTCGTCGCAGCTGGCGACACGGGTGTGCCGCTGGTGCTCAGTGCGCCGGATTCGGCGGCAGGCAAGGAACTTCGCAAGGTCGCCGACGCGCTGTCGGCGCGCAGACGCGGGCTGGCGGGCATGTCGCTGGGCCTGGACCCGGCGGGCCGCTAGAGCCGTTCACACTGCGTTCAGGGGTCGTGCCGACGGCCGATTCAGAGCCCTACGTGCAGTCTCAACGGGCTTAGGTGGCGTCGCTGTCGTACGGCGTAGCGGCAGGCGGTTCCACGGGGGCAGGCGGCGGAGGCTCGGGCGTCCCATTGACCGCGGGCCCACCCGGTGAAACGGGCTTGTCGAAGTTGCCGGTCAGGAACGAGTCGTCGCCGTCGAGCAGATGCTTCGTCAGGGCCGCCCGAGGCGACATGCCGCGCAGCTTCTGCAGCTCGCTCAACGGCTGACGCAAATCATCGAACTCGGGACCGAGGTCCTCACGCAGCTGACTGGTCGCACCGCTGAGGTACTCGCGGGCCTGCCTGATGCTGTTGGTCGTCCAGCGGATGGCGCCGGGCAGACGTTCGGGGCCGAGGATCACCAAGCCGGCGACCACCAGCACCAACATCTCACCCCAGCCGATGTTGGCGAACATGGCTAGGCGGCAGGGTTGTCGGGAGCGGGGTTCACGATCAGCGTCACGGGGCGGCCATCGCGGACCACCTCGATCGGAGCGTCCTGACCGATCTTGAGCTGCCGCACCGCGACGACCATCTCGTCGGCGTCGGCCACCTTGCGGTTGCCCACCTTGACCACGACGTCGTTCTCGAGGATGCCTGCTCGGTCCGCGGGCCCGCCGCCGACGACGTTCTTGATCAGCGCGCCGGAGGCCACCGAGTTGCTCACCGAGACGGCGTTCAGACCGAGCGTCGGATGTGAGACCTTGCCGTCCTTGATCAACGCGGCAACGGTGTCCTTGACCTCGTTGACCGGAATCGCGAAGCCAAGCCCACTTGCACTGTCCGACAACGACTTACCGGCCGTATTGATGCCGATGACCTCGGAGCTCATGTTGATCAGCGGGCCACCGGAGTTGCCGTGGTTGATCGACGCATCGGTCTGCACGCCGTCGATCACCGTGTCTGTGTCCGAGCCGTCGCCCGACAGCGGCACGGGACGGTGCAGGGCGCTGACGATGCCGTGCGTGACGGTGCTGCGCAGGCCCA
>Ga0105237_10005957_pt1 | contig 13659 bp, 12 predicted proteins | sample KBSC24metaG_FD_81520 | JGI IMG/M metagenome (GOLD analysis project Ga0105237, IMG submission 81520) | Corn rhizosphere microbial communities from Kellogg Biological Station, Michigan, USA - KBS C2-4 metaG | ecosystem: Host-associated > Plants > Roots > Rhizosphere > Soil | place: Michigan, USA...
ATATTGAAAGTCAAGGGTTTTCTGGATTCGTGTGGACACTACAGTAGCCCAGATTTATTGTGGCTGGGTGCCAATTCCCAACCCCGAGAACTGAGAAGGGAAGCATATTAATAATATTAATAAAGTATTAAGTTAGTGAATGGCATACTTGGGGATTCAACTGGACTACCAACAAGCTGTTTCTCGATCTTCCTGCACATGGATAGTACGGAATACGGCATGGGCAATTGACAATTGAGATTCGATGTTACATACTTGATAATTGTCGGGTCCTAAGAATCGACGGTGCACAGTAACAAATTTACCTTTCATGATCCTCTCCCATTATAGACACCGGGAACAATTTACCACTGTCACTCCAGCTTCAGAACCCCTCTCTTCATCAAGATCTGTGCTGCAGGCATCGAATCGCTCATAATCTCACATCTGCGCATCTCAAAGTCCCCATGAGCAGCACCATTTTTCTTCACATACTGGAAGCGAAATCCACCCGGAATTTTCACCTCCCACTCTCTTCCCTGACCGTCCTTGACCTTGGGGTCACCTTCGGCTTTTTGTCCAACGCAGTTTGCATACAGATAAGCCTGACCGAGCATCTCATAGCCGTCATCCGTCTCCCACGTGACTAAGAAGAAAGGTTCGTGGTATTCACTGGTAAATGGGGTGTACAGGGCTTTTGCTTCGGCCCAAGCTTCTTCCGCGCCCTTGACTTCGGTGCCATCAGGTTTTACCAAGGAGAAGTCAGGGGTGTTCCAATCAGAAGTTTTCTGGTCCCAGCCCGATCGTGCGTTGAATGCAATGGTGAATTCTTCCATCCATTTCATTGCCGGGTGCTTGCGACTTCCGTCATTCCATGGTCCAGTATGGATGAAAGCTGGCTGAGTTTGGAAGGTGGCCATAGTTGATGAGTTAGCTAGGTGATTATCCTAGGGTCTGATAAGCAATTATCTGAGAGTGAGCCTTGTTCAAAAAGTGTGCGAGGAGCAGGCTCGTGAACGAACCAGTGTGACTACACCAGAATATATAGCATGGAGAAGTTGCTCTCCTCTGAAATCGTGCATACGAGGTCGCTGCCAACTGTTGAGAGTCACAATCGTGAAGCTGAGCCAGTTGAAAACAATACTCGTGCAGCTGAGCCATGTCTTACGACCTACCTTATCCGTATAGATTCTAGCCAGTCAAAGTCGAACGTGTGCAGTCTGATGCGGCGTGAGAACGAGGCGACACGACGATGTTAAAAGTGTGTCCCGGTGGCAGCTTGGTCAACGAACGCCACAACGAGCAGCGGCACACCTTTTTAGGCAAGCGATCGCAAACTTTGAGGTAATGGAACGGTATATTAGGCGCAGGGTCATTCCCCGCATCCAGAGAGCTGAACGCCCCTGGCAACAGATACGGGTTCGGAGTCAGGAGGACAGGGCACTTTGGCCTGTTCAGCTAGGCTGAACACCTATTGTAGAAATCTCTGGAAGGGTCTTCATGTTCCCCCGCCAAAGGTATTTTTCATCTGCGGCTCGAGGGAATCGGTCGTTCCAGTACTCGCTATTGGCGAGGCCACTGGTTGAGAAATCTGTGAACCCGTTGAACTGATAATGAACCGGTGAAATTGACGCATAAGCAAGACGCTAAAGCTGCAGATTTTTAATGAGTCTGACTTTGAAAATCTCGACAACGGGGCAAGAGAGGGATCTGAGGCTGATAGACAGTCTAAGTCAGAAGAACAAGGTGCGAGATGTGAGGTTTATGAAAAGATGGAGATGAAGGCACCCCCGGAAAATCCTCTGTTCCGAGGCTGCCACCCTGCAGTCCCTCCATCCTCTGTCATCCCCAGGCTCGCTTCCCACCTGGGTGTCAACCCACAATAAAGCGTTGGGATAAACACAACTTCTACAACGCCAGTCTGTTCAACTCGCTTCCCACCTCGCTCTCAATGCATCAAGAGACGAGAAATTCGCTTACACTCACGTATCATTGGATATCTGATGTTTTTTTCGCTTCTCAATCGCTAAGACGTTACATTTGTGTCCTCAGTAAGCGAGAAAGAAGCGAAAGTAGCCAGGGACGACCCAGAGTGAGATGAACGGAACTCGTAACTGACCTGCCCAGACACAAAACATGAGCAAGTTGCGAGGCAAGCAAGCCGTCAATAGCGTACGATATTGCAAATGGGCGTCAGCTATGACACGCCAAAGCGCCATTAAAGGCGTTTCAAAGTTGACCTAAAATCTGGTCAAAGCCTCAAGACGGGTGATGTTGTCTGCAATCTCGTCTCATTAGGCGAGCTAAGTATACTGGTACACGAATGCTGTTATGACTGCTCGACGACGCACCCGGAATAGGCAGTAAGGAGGAGTGATTGAAGACCTCATTACAGCTTCCAAATCTAGCTTCCTCGCTTGTCCAAACAAGCCACAGTGGGGAGGAGCAAGCACTCCTTCGCTTGGATATCGAGCTAGAAGCCGTTGATTCGTAAGGAAGGAGTACGTGGCCAAAGGGCTGTCAGCAAGGAGTTGGGTGACAACCATGCCTAACCAGTATTGACAGGGAAGCAATCACAATGCTGTGCCTGTGACAACTCCTAAGCACAAAGACTCACACCAACGAAGAGCGCTAACACAATAACACGAGGGTAATGCGACTTGCAATATCCGAGAGCCCCTATCAACTCGTCCTACTTAGTGGTGTAGTTAGATAGACAGGCGTCTGCTCACTGGCACCTATCGGAGAATAACCTAATTAAGCGAACGCCCAAGCCCAGATCAAGTCGCTTAATTATCATGATTAGGAAATGATGCTCCGACACTATCCCGCACATTGGTTTCCGTGCAATCCAAATGACACGTGGATGCCCTCATCTGTCCCTTCTTTGAATGTCTCCTAATTATGTACCAGGAATGCAATTCGCAGCAACAGCAACCGGTGAGCAGATAGTCCTCTCCCAGAAGCGAAGGACCCGAAGTTAAAGAGAAATCGATCGTGGGAGTGCCCGCCACTGCAGGGCCGATCACCAGCACAGACTTTGGGTAAGCGAAGATGTGGCTTGGGCAAGCGAGGAGGGCCGATGGGTGGCTTGAAGCCTCGTCCAGACGTCCAGACGTCCATGCCATCCCACCAATAACAGTGGAATCATACAATCCAACTCGCACACACACCTCTTTGATTCATCTTTTTTCTAGTGTGACCGACACATGTGGGCTCACCGCTGCCACGAGGATGGCTTGATTCCCAATCTTCCACTCAAAGCCTAGGCCTCGTATCCGGGTCGATCACAAGCGTGTACGAAGAATGCCGAGTACTCAATGCGTACTGAGCTGTGACCGTCCACATTCCAGCGCGAAGCTGGACAGATCGTCACAACATTTGGATTTTGGCTGCACATCAAGCCCCAAGTTCTCAGTCAAGATTCAGAAAACAAGTCTGAACGCCACCATCTGACTCCAGATTCCAGCTTATGATATTCTGCACAAGCGAGTACGAATTGCTACCGAGGACAGGGACCTCGGGCTCGAGGTATCCGTGTACTCGTACAACCAAGGCTGGATTCATTCCTACTGTTCTAAATCCCAGTGTTCGACGTTTTCTGTACTCTCTAAGTGAGTACGGCACAACGATATAGGGAGCTTCAGAAAACATGACTGCACCCAAGCTCGATGAACCCAGAGGCCAGATTCGTGAATTTGGAAATCCTCCTTCAGCGAGTTGAAATAGTACTTGAAGGAAAGACATAAGGTGTACACATGGGGAAGGCTAGATCCAATCCCACTATTCTCGACCTAACTACAAAGGCTTTCGATATCCTCCATAAGGGAGTACGAAACACTACCGAAGAAAGGGCTCGAAGTACGGAGGACTGTATACCACCTGTACTCCGTGAGTCAGGTCGCATCCCTTCCTTCACACTATTCTACATCTACGAGGCGGCATTTGATATCCTACCTAAGGCAGTCCTCTAGACTCCGGATGATTCAGTACCAGTACAGAGTCCTGAGCCGATGGGGCCTCGTAGCCAAAGCTGGTCATACATACCATGTCTCACAACCGCTAAACTACGAGTACTCGTACATAACTATTCTACTCTACTAACTAGTATGCCGCACTGTACTCGTACCACCGAGCATGCAGCCCTCTTCCAAAACATTGACCTACGCGCCGCTCCCAAGAAGCCACGAGACAGACGCTTCCACCGAGACCTCCATGTACGGAGTACTCCGCAGCCCGTACATGGAACCTCACTATGTAGAGACAGCCCACACCACCAATCCATTCTCGGTACTCCGTCCTCAGTACTAATACTCCATGGTGCCCAGGAAGAGCAACCTTCCTTTCCTGCCTATCTCAACTACTACAATGCCTTAGGGTTGGTGGAGTATTCCTATGTGCATACGGAGTATGTCCGTACATGGAGTCCTTTACTCCCTATCGATACCTACATACCCAGGGTATCTATGTAAGTAGGCACCCCATACGTATCTACGACCTATCCGCACACAACACATGTCTTGGAGGCCACTGCTACAATACAGGGATGCCATAGTTAGGGAACGACCGTGGCAGGCGGAACTAAGTAGGAGGTCAACAAGAATTATTAGTATTATGATACAGTCTACAGAAGTATATGCACCCAGCCCATCCCATTTATCACGAGGAGCTCAGCCGCTCCACAAACGTGATTCAATAACACGATGCACAAGCACGCACCCGACCACCCAAACCCGCGGACAAGCGGCACAAATCACTACCGCTTCTTCGAGAGAATCTTGGTGATGGCGTGGCGGATGGTGATGCCGGCCTTCTCGATCTCCTTCTTGGACAGGCCCGTGGTCACGCACACCTTCAGGGCGGGCAGAGGCGTGTAGATTTCGGTCTTGGTGCCCGAGGCGCCAGTTGGGAGGGTTTTCATGCGTGTGATTAGCACGTTTTGTGCGAGGCACTGTAGATTTCAGAAGCAAAAAACAGTTAGTATAACGGACGGGGACGTCATGGGGGAAGGGAAGTGGGAGGGGGAGGAAGCCCTTGAAGGAGGGGCTTGCGTACCTCATCTACGATGTCCTGCAGCAGGACCTTCTGGTCATCAATCGACAGTCGTCTCGACGAGACGACCTCGGGCTTGAGCACCAGGAGCATGATTGGATTCTCCGGCGCGCTGGTGCAGTACACCCAGTCGCTGCGGGGGTGGAGCTGCGCCCACATGGTCTTGGTGTTCTCGCGCAGTTGCGCCAGATGCTCGGGTTGCGTCTGCAGCATCATGAGCGTCTCGCTGGCCGTCACGGCCGAGATGGCAGGCAGGGCAGCGGAGAAAGTGTAGGCAGCGGCGCTGAGACGCTGGTGTTCGACGACCACGTCTGTGCCCGCGCAGAAGCCGCCGGCGGCTGCCAGCGGTCCCGACATGGCGCCGATGAGCATGTCGACTTCGGCGGCGTCGACGTGCTGGTGTTCCGTTATGCCCCGTCCCGTGCGGCCCAGTACGCCAAAGGACCATGTCTCGTCCAGGATCAGCCGGAATTTGTACTTGAGTTTCAGTTCGATCTAGAGTGTACCCGTACGGTTAGTGAAAAGTTCCCAAGAGTTCCCGAAGTGCAATTCTTGGTGTGGTGAGGTGGGTGAATCAAACTCACAATCTTTGGGAGATCAACCATGTCGCCGACATTTTCGAACAAGCCCTCGGTAATGATGAAGCGTCTGGTGAGGGGCTTCCTCGCTTGCTCTTTCGTGACCTTGGCCAATACCCGCTGCAGATCTTCCATATCGTTGTGCTCATACCAGCGGATCGTGCTCCTTGAAATTTGCATTCCCTTCCTGATCGCATAGTTGACCGCCTTGTCCGCAACGATGATATCCCCTCTCTTGGAGAACGCCGGAATCACACTGGATATGGTAGAGAATGCCTGCGCGTAGATAATACACGCCGTCGTACCCAGGAATGCGGCTATGTCGGCCTCGATCTTCATGTGCACGTCCTGCGTGCCATAAAACCCGGGGGGTCCGCATGGACCGACCCCATAAGTCCGTAGTGTTTGGATCGCCCGTTCTTTGAGGTTCTCGTTCGAATTGAAGTTGTAGAAATTGTAGGATGCGAGATTCGTCACGGTACGTCCATTGGCCAATTTAGACCTTGGGCCACTTGGTCTGTTCGGAGAATCAGGACTCAGCTTGCGGTGGAAATGGTTGTTTCGAAGGAAAACCTACCCAACTATGACAGCTCTTTTCTCTAGATCGGCCTCTTCAAAGGGGGTCGTCTTCCCTACGAGGGGCTCGGGCGTCCATTCATCAACCAAGTCGTCAATTTCCTAAACAGATCGAAACTATCAGTAACGGCGTCTGGCAGCACATCTCTTTACTTCCTTCACCCACCTCATCTGATAATTTGACATAATTCGGCTTGGTGGAATATTTGGGGGCGAGTAGGTAGCGTATGGCAAAGAGAACGAGGAAGAGTTCAACGGCGGATCGAATAGGGTCGTTCTGGTAACTCGATTTCACATAGCGTAGGAAGATGGCTGAGCCTGGGATTTTATGGAATTGTTCTGAAGTCGAGCGAACTAGGGTAGTGAGGTATTCTTGGGCGTCTTGAACATCCATTTTTGCGACCACATCGAATGCTTGAGTGTAATAGTGTCAGGGAAGGCCATGCGGCATTCTTTGAGAGACCGCGATGCGGTACTCCGTACTCATACAAAATGTGTCGCGCAAGGCACCACAGAAATTCTATGATCACATGATCTTACTCAGGGGGAAGCCAAATTTCCGATTCCTCCGCCCTGCAGGCTCCTCCATTAATACTCAAACTTAGATGGTCGCTAAATATCCCTCGTGAATCGTAAGCGATTCAAGTAGGCCCAAAATGGCCCAAAGTCTCCGGTCGTGACTGTACAGAGCAGACAGGCATTACAATGTGTACTCCGTAGAACAGTTAGAGTAAGTAATGACTCCTTTAATTTTCCATGTACAATATGAGTATTTCTAGTGAACAAAGAAACTCCTAACATCCACAACCATTGACGCCGTTCCTCAATGTTTCCCGAACTCGACCTGTTGCAGAAGCCGCCCATCTGTGGGAGGGGTCTGAAAGGCCAGTGTCTATTGCCATTTCAATCATTAGTTTGTTCTCCGAACACAGACCAACAAACGATTGCGGGCCCGTCAATCACACGCCGCAACTTGGCAAAATTCCCCATCTAGCTACAAGTGTGTACATATTCGTGTAGGTTGAGTTGATTGTATGGTGAAGCCTTACCATCTAGCCAATCGACCACCCTTACCGAAAAGTGAACAGAGCGGAGGTTGTTGCAGAACCACCTCCACCACCTCCACCACCTGTTGTAGAACCGCCACCAGATCCAGTGTTGGCAGCGCCACCTCCCAGATTAGTACCGAAATCAACCAAAGCAGAACCAGTGAAATTGGAAGAGGTGTCGTTGTTGTTTTGGCCGGTGGGCTGGAACAACTCCATAGGAATGGTAGGGACTGACGTGATATATTTGCGGACAATGACTGGACCGACAATCAAAGCAAGGAAGACAACAAGTAGAAGGAAGTAGAGGATAGCATAGCGGATAACTCGCCTCTTCCGTAGACGAGATTGTTTGATGGTATAAATCGGAGGACGAATTTGACGACTGGAAACGTTAGTATACAGTGAGCTTGATTGAGGGGAAGAAAACGTACCTGGGGCGTAGCCAGAACAGCATGACCGAATGGAACTTGTCCACATATGGAATGCAAAGAGCTGGAAGCATGATGAACATGATGAAGTGGCCAAGAATGAAATCAGCAGCGAAGAAACCAAGCTCGGTAATCTTGCAGAGGAATTCACGAGCGGGTTGGGACATGGAGTGCCAGCCCATTGAGTACCATTTTCCTGTCCACCATGCGATGTTCGAAGAATCGGCCTTGAATTCTCGAGTCAAGCATAGAGCGATGATCAATTTGAAGACAAAGCGTTGAAGGGCGACAGTGGCGATCATACCAAGAAGTGCTTTGGCGAAGATCCAGCCCTCAAGGAAGAACATGACCTCCCAGAATGCGAAAAGCATAATGACCGCAACAGCGTGAGCGATGGCAGCAAGAACAGAACCGAACTTCTTGCAGCACATGCTCAGGACGGGGCCCATACAACATGCCATGGCGAAAAGAACTGCTAGGGTGCCAGCATTAATGGCCATAGGAGCGAAGGCGACAATGCCAACACGAATCAGAGAATTCGTTGCAGGCTTTCGATCAGTGGTGACGCCAGTCTGAGCATTGATAAACAGGTAGGGGACCAAGGTCGCGAGGACAAGCACGAATGGCCCGACAACCTCGCTGAAGAAGATGCTGGTGAATCGAGCTCGAGGGACATCACCAGACAACTTCTCAGAAGGAGCGCCGAGGACTTTGCGCTTGAAACCAGTCAGACGCGTGCGCGACAGCCTACAGAAAGCAATCCAGGATGATGCGTGGGAGCGGGAATTTCCACGGGATAGCCATCGGAGGTAGTCTCTGTAATCGATGAAAAAGTCGGTCCACGCAAACTGGTGTGGGTTGAAGATGAAAGGTGAAATGCAAAGACCGAGGAGAGACATCCAGAACCATAGAAGCCAAGCTCCCCAAACAGTGATGGTAGCGAAGAGTAACATCATCAGGGAACGAGCTCCAAGATAAATGGATGGTCCGGCGAATCTTGAATACAGAACACCGAAGGGGATACGAGCGGTGGCAAAGCCACGACCGGTTCCGATGTAGCGAGCACCTCCGAACGACAAGTCCTGTTGAATGGAGCTGGCATAGATCTGGCATACAAACACTTCGAAGATGAATGAGAAAGAAGCGAAATGTTTGGCCAAACGGGTGGAAGCGCGCCAGAATCCACGCTCTGTAAGTTCCTGCACAACCAAGGGGACAAAGGAGATGAAAAAGACGATGAAGATGGAGACGATGCAACGTTCGACCCACTCCATGATGGGTGTCAAGTTGGCACATCCAGTAGGTCTCAAGGGATCTGTTGGAGGAACATTGCGGTTATAGAAACAGGTGATTGTCTCGTGTTTCAAGGCACCCAAGTTGATCATAACAAGCATGAACATCTGCACAGACAACATGATAAACATGTTGTTGATGTGGAAGCCAGGGTGGGCGTAGTAGAAGGACAAGAACCGATCCAGTGGAAGTTGTGTTCCGAGGTAGTAATACTCGCGGGAAAGCATCTGTTCACCCATACCAGTACCAATCTTGGTTGTGAAGTTCAGAATCGAGCCAAAACCGAGATCACGACCCTTGCCACACTGGTAGTATTCACAATGCTTAATGCGCCCGCCACGGATCAATGCGTTCATTCCGGCGTAGATATCCTCGTTCAGATGAAGACCCTTCTGTGCTTTGGATACACCACCACGGGTAGTCATGAAGATACCGTTCAAGAAATCCGGATGACCATAATGCAGTTTACCACCAATCTGGGCAAGTGTGCGAGCGAAGAGCGTGCCGAATGTTTGTTCCTTGCCAGCAGCAACGTCACCAAGTACACCAATATTTTCGGAGAAAATATATTCGCGAGCACCGAGGATAGCAACAGGATTGAATTTGGACGGAGGAAGTCCAGGGGTGTATGGCGAGACGTTATCTGTCGTCATTTCTTCGAACTCGGCCAAAACACTTCGAATCTTCAAACATTCTTCGAGGTAGTTATCTTGATTGGCATCGATAAGCTGAATATATTCACCACGGTAGAAAATGATAGCATGGTTCTGGTTGTCGGATTTGCCGTCACCAAGAATGGGGTTGCCGGAAAGTTGTACTCTAAACTTGGGTCGGCGCATTCCATTTTCGAGGATTTCGGAATGGCCATCGATCAAAGCAGAGTAGAGACGCGGTTCTTCGCCTTCATTGGCCGGGGGCTCTTCGTCGAGATAGGCAATTTGCAGATCAGGGTAAGCACGGAGGAGGAACTCAGTATTCTCTCGTTCTTCTTTCTTGAACTTGGCATACCGTTGCATTGACACGACAATCTTGAACTTCCGTCTGGCCATGCGTTCAAGCTCACGTTCCAGCTTGTCAGAATTGCCACCAAACATCTGGACGACTTCTGGGTTTTCAACACGATATAGAAGTTTGATTGCTCTGCTGTAGTTCATGAAACCTGAGATGGTTCGATAGAGTGTTTGTGACCGAAGGGATGCCCAGATACGAGTTCTCAACGTATATTCGGGGGCAGCAGATTTGAAGCCGATGCAGTAAAACGGAAGATCATCGATCTTGCTCTTGGTGGTGTCCTTTTCAGACTTCTCATAATCTCCGTTGAATTGGGATGTTTCATCTGCGAGAATCTTTGTGTCCTTGACGAAGCAATCCCATTCATGGGGATGGAGCTGCTTGAGATATTCGAGAAGCGTAACACGGGAGTAGGGTTCATCCTCTCGGATGATTTCTCTGAGAGAAAGCAAGATCTTCTCACCATAATGCGGAATGAGAACGGTGAATGTAGGCATGTTGTCTACGGGTAGAGGTTCCGGAATGGGTGTAGACAGAGACTGTGCGAAGAAGGAGATACGGCGTTCAGCCTCACTTTGCAATGGGAAGAACTCGGTCTTGAAAGAGTGATCTTCTTGCGAAACGAAGAAGGTGGGGGCTCTCAAAGTCCGCTTGCCTTCCTGCTCCGAAGGAACCTGGTGATACAACAACTTCTGAACATGGTCGATGGCCAGAAGATGCTCTCTGTACATGGAGATGACAATGGCATTCCACACCTGGGAGATAAGTACTTTGGGTTTGTACTTAATCTCCATGTCGGTAGTCGCCAGAACTTTTGAATAGATACGCTTTGGCAGGCGAGAGAAGATATTTCTCCATGGTGTCCAGATTGACACACCCAAATAGAACGATCGAGCGACTGAGAAGACGCAATTCCAGATGATGTACCAGAGATAAGTGTCCAGGAAGAAGAGGATCAAGTCGGTGAAAAACATGAGTCCAAGTAGAATCTGTGGCTGGTACTTGCAAAGATAGTCCTTGAGAATAGCATCTCCAGCGCAATTGCGGATCTTGGTGTACGAGAGAATCTTAATAGGATCTCTGAACGAGAGAGTCAAGAAGAAGTAGGATTCAGCCAATTTGGCAGCGAAAACCATGATCCAAAGACCGTAAGACATCCACATGTCGTTGCCTTTGAGGCGTGGGTACGAAGCAGTGAACGTCTGGCTAGCGACGTATTGGCGAGAGTTTCCTTTCATGTAACTTCCAAATAAGCCACCCAGAGGCATGATGGAGAAGAAGAAAAAGGTTGCCAGAGCGATCAAGAATTGCACCACGCCCAAAATCAACGAGATCCTGGAGGTTGAGTTGAAGAAAAAGATATAACCGCTGGGAGCCACGTTCAAAATCAAAACTCCGATGAGGAACAAGAGTCTCTTGGTGAGATGCTGAGCGCCGGCCCATTGACGGGGAACATACGACCATTCAATCAAAGTTGCAATGACTTGAATGAGAGATGCAACCGAACCACCAAGCGCTACCACAGACCATTGCACAGGAGCGTGGGGTTTGTTGTTTAGCTGTTGTTGATAGTTCTTGGTGTACAGTGTGGGAGAGTTGAAAGCAGTGTAAAACCAGAAAGTGGTCAAATGAATAACCCAGATACGATTGAAGTTGACGACCAAGTGGAACCAGGATCTTGTTTCCTTGTAAGTCTTGAAGAAGACCTTCTTCCAGTTCACGTCTTTCAATTTGAGATACCGTTCAGCAGGAGGAAAATCGACGATGCGGGACTTATCTTGCATGACGATTCGCTCAATACCTTCGGGATACCAGAAAAGTTGGTTGATATCATCATAACCGATGACATGGCTGTGATCTCTTTCACGGCGAACATATTTTCCATCTATAATCTCGTAGCACTGATCTCTGATATAGGTGTAAAGAGGGGTGACGATCTCATTCAAATAGGTGAGTTCTTCCACGGGCTCAACTCGGTTCTGGCAAGCCGGTGAGTGCAAATAATCATCGGCACACTTGAAGATGAAACAGAGGGCCTCTGGCATGAATCGGACTTGGTTTGCTTCTCCCCAGCACAACAAGTACAAGGCAATCTGGCGAGCACGATCATGCTGAGACATCTTGTTCATCCTGGTCTTCCAGCGATAGATGGCTGCCTCCAAAGAGTTGTCGCCTTCGAAGGCCTCGAGTGTTTGTTCCTCGTTCTCTGGGTTATCCTTTGCCTTTTTGGCAGCTGCTTTGCGTGCCTTGCGAGTGCGGCGGTTGGCTTTGCCCAGTTTCATGTTTGCAAAGCCAACTGCATCGTCTAGATCGAGATGAGCAGCAAAATACCATCTCCGGTAATTTGCATTGTCACCGCCGATGTAGTCCGCATGGAGAGACAAAAGAGCTTGGTTAGGTGTCATTCTGGAGGCACGAGAATCAAGGAGGGTCATCATGTGGTCGTACATATTGCGCATGCTGTCTCGCTGGAAACCGAACTTGGCTGTGAGATCCAGAAAGATGTCTTCGATTTCTTCCTTGGAAAGAGGAATCTGTGCATCAGAGGTCCAGGCAGGATAGGGCTCTCGCGATCGTTGGCCAGCGGGAAGGGCATTGTTATAATCCATGCCATAAATGGGAGTGGATGCACCAGAGGATCGATTGCCACCATACGAGATTTGAGAGGATGGTGGTCGATAACCTCGACGGTCATCATAGCCACTGTTGTATCGCTCGTCGCCTCTGCCATAGTAATCCATCTCAGCGGCACGAGCCATATCAGATCTCATGGTGAAGTCGCTAAATGTCTCCGAATCTTCCTCTGAATCGTGGCCGCGGCGTCTGGGTCTTTGACCTTGGTATTGCTGTCCTGCAGCCCCTTGATCATAGTATTGGCCATCATAATAGTCATCCTGGTATCCCTGGTGACCCTCGTAATAGCCGCCATCATTGTGGTAAGGGTTTGATGCATCTGCGTTGTAGTAGCCACTGCAAGCAAGTGAGTTATTTCCGCCGTCCGTTTAGCAAAGGAGCAGTTCAACTTACGATTCATCATAGTATCCCTCTCCACCGTGTTGCTGTTGATTGTAATCATATTGGTCATGGTAACCGCGTCCATCATCTTGGTAGTAGCCGTCGTTACCTTGTTGGTGGCCATAGCCATCGTCATAACCCCCCTGCTGTTGGGGGTGCTGGGGATGGCCAGACATTCTGAAGAGAGGTTTCAAGACCTGTGCCAAACGTCAGAGCAGGCTCGCGGTGATGGGATTCCTAGCTCAGTCGCCGTGGAATCCCCGTGTCCAATGGCTCCTTGCACACACCTTAGGGAAGTCCCATCAACACCAGATTCTTCTCTTTCAGATGGTTTTCTCAGGATAACAGATCAATTCCAAGCAGTTTCGCGGTGCAGGGTTCCGAAATGTGGATTATTAGGTATATGCAGGCTGGGAGCAGCGAATGTCTTTCAGGGGGTTAGGCCTAGGAGAAATGTTCAAACACCGGTGTAGGAGCGCGGTGATATCTGAGCAGACTGAATTCCAAGGACACTGAATTAGGTGGTAGTTGGACTCCCAAGTGATATCGTAAATGCAAGGCAGGTGGGAGAAGTGGTGCAGTGCAAGGTGGTTGTTGTGAAACGAGAGTGAAGGTAGAGTTGGTTGCTCAGCCAATGCAGCTGCAGAGGACGCGCGCCCGTTGGCAAGCGTGCCTAGC
>Ga0105237_10005958_pt1 | contig 13658 bp, 12 predicted proteins | sample KBSC24metaG_FD_81520 | JGI IMG/M metagenome (GOLD analysis project Ga0105237, IMG submission 81520) | Corn rhizosphere microbial communities from Kellogg Biological Station, Michigan, USA - KBS C2-4 metaG | ecosystem: Host-associated > Plants > Roots > Rhizosphere > Soil | place: Michigan, USA...
GACATTTTTCTCGCCTGCGTCAAGCTGGGCGTCATCTTCGTCCCGGTGAACATCCTGTATCGCGAGCGTGAGCTTTCGCACATTCTGAGCGACGCCGAGCCGAAGTTGTTCGTCACGGAAAAGGAGCTTCCAGCGCTGCGCGCCGAAGCAGCTTCGCAGCCGGCGGATCTGCCCGAGACACCGCTCGATGGCGAATCACCAGCCGCTCTGGTTTACACGTCCGGGACTACGGGTGTTTCCAAAGGGGCGATTCTTACGCACAATAATTTTGCGGTGAACGCCGCGAATTTGCTGGACGCGTGGCGCATCTCATCCGCCGACAGGTTCCTGTTAGCGCTTCCGCTGTTTCACGTCCACGCGCTGGGCAACGGCCTGCATTGCTGGCTATTCTCCGGATGCCGCATGCGGCTGCTGGAACGCTTCGAGCACGAAAAAGCGGCGGCTGAATTTCTGGATTACCGACCCACGCTGTTCTTCGGTGTGCCAACCATGTATGTGCGCCTGCTCGAGACTCCGTCCGAGACCGCGCGTGAAATCGGGAAAAGCATGCGCCTGTTCGTATCGGGCTCGGCGCCGCTGCCGGCGCAAGTGCTCGAAGACTTTCGCAAGTTGTTCGGCCATACCATTCTTGAGCGCTACGGGATGACCGAAACCATCATGAACATCTCGAATCCTTACGATGGCGAACGTCGTCCGGGAAGCGTCGGGTTTCCGCTGCCGGGGGTGCAGGCGCGCATCCTTAATGAAGATGGCCAGGAAGTGCCGGATGGAGAAACCGGCGAGCTGTTCCTGAAAGGTCCTAATGTGTTCGCGGGCTACTGGCGGCGTGAGGATGCCACCCGTGCCGCGTTCGTGGATGGCTGGTTCAAGACGGGAGATCTCGCCCAGCGATCGACGGACGGCTATTACACCTTGTGCGGCCGCCGCAGCGACCTCATTATCTCGGGTGGCTTCAATATTTATCCACGCGAGATCGAAGAGTTCTTGATGGAACAGCCCGAGATCGCGGAAGCGGCGGTTGCCGGTGAGCCGGATCAGCGACGCGGCGAAGTACCGGTGGCGTATATCGTGCCCCGCGGCGATGATTGCGATACGACGGCCCTCGAAGCCCGCTGCCGTGAAAATCTCGCATCTTTCAAATGCCCGCGGCGGTTTATCGTGGTCGAAAAACTTCCCCGCAACGCGCTCGGCAAAGTGCAAAAACATCTGTTGGGAGCTGCGGCGCAGTGAAGATTCTGATGGTGGCGTCGGAGGCCACTCCCTTCGCGAAAACAGGCGGTCTGGCGGATGTGCTGGGCGCACTGCCGGCGGCGCTGGTTCGTTTGGGAGACGACGTCGGCGTGGTCATGCCCAAATACCGGGTGGCCGAAACAAGCGGGGCTGAACCGGTCTGGCTCGCCATGCCGCTGTGGGTGGGTCCGCACGCCTACCAAGTAGACATTCATCGCCTGATTCACCGCGGCGTCAAATATTTTTTCGTGGATTGCCCGCCGCTCTACGATCGTCCGGAGATTTACGGTGACTATCCCGACGATCACATCCGCTTCGCGCTGCTGAGCCAGGCCGCGTTGGGTATCGCGCGCCACATCTTCCGGCCCGCAGTGTTGCACATGCACGATTGGCAGGCCGGCTTGATCGCTCCGTACCTGCGGACCACCTTCGCCAGCGACCCGACATTTTTCGGACTTCGCACGCTGTTGACCATCCACAATCTGGGCTATCAGGGAAACTATCCTGCTGCCGCCTTTGCCGATTTGGGGCTGGATCCGGGGCTATTCAACCCTGGCGGCCTGGAATTTTGGAATCGCGTGAGCTACCTCAAAGCCGGTATCGTCTGGTCCGATGCCATCAACACCGTGAGCCCAACTTACGCGCGCGAGATCCAGACTCCCGAGTTTGGATTCGGCATGGACGATCTGCTGCGGACGTATTCCGAAAAACTCAGCGGAATCCTGAACGGTGTCGACTACGAGGAGTGGAATCCGGAGACCGGCCCGTATCAAGCGGCGCACTACTCCGCGCGCGATCTTTCGGGCAAGCTCGCATCGAAAAAAGCCCTGCTCAAGGAGATGGGGTTGCCACCTAACACCAGCCGCCCGCTGATTGGAATCGTCTCGCGTTTTGCCGATCAAAAAGGATTCGAGCTGCTCGAGGGTTTCGCTGCCTGGCTGGCGAACCACGATGTGGCGATTGTCGCGCTCGGTTCCGGGCAAAAGAAATATGAAGATATGTTTCGTGAGCTGGCCGCACTGATGCCGGATAAATGCGCGGTGCGGATCGGCTACGACGACGCGATCTCACATCGCATCGAAGCCGGCGCCGACATGTTTCTGATGCCGTCGCAATACGAGCCGTGCGGGCTCAGCCAGATCTATAGCCTGCGCTACGGTACCGTGCCTATCGTTCGGGCCACTGGTGGTTTGGACGATACGGTGGACGAATCGACGGGCTTCAAATTTGTCGCATATACTCCCGCAGCGCTTCAGGGTGCGATCGAGAAGGCGTTATACGCTTTCGAAAAGCCGGGCGCTTGGATCGCACGCATGCGCCGCGGGATGGAGAAGGACTTTTCCTGGGATACTTCTGCGGCGGCGTATCAACGTTTGATGCGATCGCTACAGGTTTGATGCGATCGTTATAGCAGTGTGCCGGATATCGCGACGGCGATTCCCATAACGCCGAATATCAGACTGATTACCGGAAACAGCTTCTTGCGCGAAATGAAATACAGCGATGCCATCACTACGCCGATCTCGAGCATCCCCTCGCCGAGATCATAGCGAAGCGCTTTATCTTCGGTGTGGCGGGTTTCCTGTTCTTTTTTCGTAGCCTCCTCTTTTACTTCCTTGCTTTCCGTTTCGTATTTCTTCTGTTGGGTCTCGTAGCGGGCGATGGTTTGCGCGGCATCCGGCCTCTCGCGGCCCAGCACGTTCATCAAGTCGACGCCCAGCTCCAGACTATGAAACTTGATTCGGTTGGATTGATACAACGACCACTGATCGTTGGCCTCGGATCGCTCGACGACGGCCGAGGTGTGTGCGCGGTGAGACTGGATAGAGACCACTGCCAGACACACAGCCAGTACGGCGGCGAGCACGCCAACCTTCTGTCCCAGGGGATCTGATTCCCCTCCTTCGGTCTTAATTTCGATTTCAGCCATAGCTGGTTAACAGGATACCGCTGGTCCAGGGGATGGCCCCGGAGTTGCATCTTTCGGGCCTAATCCCGCATCATAAATAGCGGAGCCCGAAAGGGATACGAACTAAACATGGCTGCTGAAAACACACTGACTTTTACGGATGGCGCTTTTGACCAGGACGTGCTGAAATCCGATACGCCCGTCCTAGTGGACTTTTGGGCTCCCTGGTGTGGACCCTGCAAGGCCATGGGCCCCACGATTGATGCCCTCGCCAGCGAATACGCCGGCAAGGTGAAGATCGGAAAGCTGAATACTGACGACAACCCCGGTACCGCCATGCGCTACGGGATCCGCGGTATCCCCACACTATTGCTGTTCAAGGGCGGCCAGGTGGTCGATCAGCGGGTGGGCGCGATGCCCAAGCCCGAAGTGCTCAAAATGATCGAGCCGCACCTGGCCAAGGTATCGAGCTAACTCGTCACGGCCCCCTGCGCGGCCGAGCCGACTGCGTTCACATACTTCCGAAACACGCCCGTTGTGTATTTGAGATCGGGAGCCTTCCAGGCGCTAAACCGCGACTTCATTTCCTCTGGCGAAACCTCCAGGTCGATTGTTCGCTTGTCCAGATCGATCGTGATCATGTCGCCTTCGTGAACCGCGGCGATTGGTCCACCGACGAAAGCTTCCGGAGCAATGTGGCCCACCATGAATCCGCGCGTTGCCCCGCTGAAGCGGCCGTCGGTCAGTAGTGCCACACTATCTGCTAGTCCGGCTCCCACGATCGCGCTGGTCACGCCCAGCATTTCGCGCATGCCAGGACCGCCTCGAGGACCTTCGTAACGAACCACCACGACGTCGCCGGCCTTGATCTCCCCACTGGTGACGGCGTGCATGGCGTCTTCTTCGCGCGCGAACAGGCGAGCGGGTCCACGATGCGACTTCTTCGCGATCCCCGTGACTTTGATCACGCTCCCTTCGGGCGCGAGGTTCCCTTTCAGGATTACCAGACCGCCGCTCGACTTGATCGGATTAGCCAGTGGGCGAATTACCTCCTGGCCAGGTGTTTCCCTCGCGTCGGCGGCTTCCTCGGCGAACGTACGGCCAGTGACCGTAGTGGCATCGCCGTGGGCGTAGCCTCCATCGCTTAAGCGTTTTGCCACCACCGCCCAGCCGCCCGCCTGATCCACATCGTAGGCCACAAAACGACCGGCAGGTTTCAAATCGACTATCAGGGGTGTGCGCGCGCTTATCGTCTGGAAATCGTCCATGGTCAGCGGTACGCCAGCCTCGTGCGCCAGCGCGAGCAGATGCAGCACAGCGTTGGTGGATCCGCCGGTGGCGGCCACCGAAGCGATAGCGTTCTCGAAAGCCTTGCGAGTGGCGATTGTGCGCGGGCGGCGATCGGCGCGCACCGCGTCCATCACCACCTGGCCGCAGCGGAAGGCCACCTGCTGCTTCCGCGGATCGACTTGGGGCACTGACGCGGTGCTCATCGGGGAAAGCCCGATCATCTCCATCACGGTCGCCATGGTGTTCGCGGTGAATTGTCCGCCGCATGCACCCGCGCCGGGACACGAAGTATTCTCGATTTCCAGCAGTTGGGCATCCGTGATCAGATTGGCCGCGCGCTGTCCCACGGCTTCAAACACCGTCTGCACAGTGGAATTGTTGGGACCCGGCATGATCGTGCCGCCGTACATCACGACGCCCGGCACGTTCAGGCGCAACAGCGCCATTCCTGCTGCGGGGATCGTTTTATCGCAGGCCACCAGCGCGACGATGCCATCGAACATGTGGCCGCGCGCCACCAGCTCGATCGAGTCCGCAATCAGATCCCGGCTCACCAGCGACGCCTTCATACCCTCCGTGCCCATGGTGACGCCGTCGCTGATCGCGATCGTGTTGAATTCCATGGGCGTGCCGCCGGCCGCGCGGATGCCGGCCTTGACGTGCGTGGCCAGCTCGCGCAAGTTGTAGTTGCACGGCATGGTCTCAATCCAGGTATTGGCGACACCGATGATGGGCTTCTTCAAGTCTTCATCGGTGAAGCCTATAGCCTTGAGCATGGCGCGTGCCGGGGCGCGGTCCCGTCCTTGGGTGATGGTATAGCTTTGAAGTTTCATCTCTAGCTCTGAAGTTTCAGTGGGAACTTCCATCGTACCGCGGCCAAACCGAAATTATTTCACCAGAACGGGTAAAGATTCGGCCACTTCGTTCGTCTAAACTGTACAACAGGGGACAGCGGAGGAACTTTCCCTTACACAAACTCGTCTTTACAAATTAAGGCAAATTAAGTTCCTGGCTGTGGAGACACCAACATCTTGAAAACAAAGTGGAAAATTGTTATCGGAATTCTACTCGCGGGGGTCGCCGTGGCCGGGACCGTGGCCAGCGTGCGATGGAGCCGCAGCGCGCAGGTAACCGTTCAAACCGCAATTGTGGTCAAAGGCGACCTGACATCCCTGGTAACGGCCTCGGGTGAGGTTCACCCCCGCACTTACACCGACTTAGGGGCCAACGCACAAGGCCTGATCACCGACCTTCTGGTTAAGGAAGGGGATCATGTCCGTAAGGGTCAAGTGGTCGCCAGGATCGAGAGCATCCAGGCTAACGCGGACGTTCAGGCGCAGAAAGCCAGCGTGGCATCGGCCGAAGCCGATTCAGCCGCCTCCGAGGCCGGTCTTAAGATGCAGGACGACTCCATCCGCACCCAGGAGGCCACCATCGAACGTACCAAAGCGGATTTAGAGCTGGCCCGCGTCAGTTTTGAGCGTTATAACGAGCTCTTCAAAGCCGGCGTGGCGGCCAAAGCCGACTACGATCAGCGCAAGTCCACCTACGATTCGCAGAAGGCGGGACTCCGCGAGGCCGAGCTGCGGCTCGAACAACTGAAATCGCAAAGGGCGCAGGCCCAAGCGCAGATCACCTCCGCGCAGCGCCGCGTATCGCAGGCCCAGGCCGGTTTGACGCGCGTCGCGGACATCCTCGCCAAGCACGACGTGATTTCTCCTCTGGATGGTATCGTCACCAATCTGCCCGTGCGTCTGGGAGAGACGGTGGTTCCGGGTATCCAAAACTCGGCCGCCTCGGCGGTGATGACGATCGCGGATATGTCGCTGATCACGGCCGAGGTAAAGGTCGACGAGACTGACATCGTCAACTTGCAAATCGGCCAGAAGGCCACCGTGACCATCGACGCGATTCCGGACCACACGTTTTCCGGACATGTGATCGAGATCGGCAATACCGCGATTCTGCGCTCTACGGGGCAAGTGGCTTCGAGTAGTGCGACATCGTCTACTGAGGCTAAGGACTTCAAGGTTGTGGTGGCTCTCGATGATCCGCCCGATACCGTTCGTCCGGGGCTGTCCTGCACGGCCAAAATCGTCACGGCCACGCGCCACGACGTGCTAAACATCCCGATTCAAGCGCTCACCGTTCGGCAGCAAGGCGAGCTGGACGATGCGGCTGTCAAGAACAAGCCCAAGGACAATGGACAGGCGCCGATCGACTTGGCGACGCAAAAGCAGCGCAAGGAAGAGATCACGGGCGTGTTTGTCATCGTGAATCAAAAGGCGGAATTCCGGAAGGTCGGAACCGGAATTACCGGCGCCACTGATATTGAGGTCCTGAGTGGCGTCCAGCCGGGCGACCAGATTGTAGTCGGCAGCTACCAGGCGATTCGCACTATGCGGCCCGGATCGCGGGTTCAGGTGGACAACCGCAACGCCCTCATCGGAGCTGGAGGCTAGACGATGGCCCATGCGGCGGTGATCGACAAAGCGGAACGCGGAGAGCAGCTCCGGCGCGAGGGCGTCATCATTCGCACCTGGGACCTGATGAAGACCTACGTCATGGGCGATCAGACCATCCATGCGGTAGCGGGCATCGATATCGAAATCAAGAAGGGCGAATACGTTGCCATTATGGGCCCTTCGGGGTCCGGAAAATCGACCCTGATGAATTTGATCGGCTGTCTAGACAGTCCTTCATCGGGACTGTACTATCTCAACGGCAACCTGGTCAGCGACATGGATGATGACGAGCTGGCGCGCATCCGCAATCAGGAAATCGGATTCGTGTTTCAGACCTTCAATCTGTTGGCGCGCGCCACGGCATTGCACAACGTTGAGTTACCCCTCATCTATGCGGGTATTTCCTCGCAGAAGCGTGTGGAAATGGCCAAGGCCGCGCTCAAAGAAGTGGACCTGCAGGAGCGCATGCTCCACAAGCCCAGCGAGCTATCGGGCGGGCAGCGCCAGCGTGTGGCGATCGCGCGGGCCTTGGTGAACCATCCGTCGCTGCTGCTGGCCGACGAGCCGACCGGCGCGCTCGACACCGCCACGGGCAATGACATCATGGCGCTATTCGCGAAACTGCACAAGGAAGGCAACACCATTGTGCTGGTGACGCACGAACACGACATCGCCATGCACGCGCATCGCATTATCCACATCCGTGACGGAAAAGTGGAAAAAGACGAGCAGGTTCGCTCGTAGCAGGGCGGTGGGGCGCGAAAAGTCGGCTATGATCCACTGGAACGCCGCTCCTTCTAGAATTAGATAGGTACGCATTCCTTGAAGCAGTTCTACGCCTTCACCCGCGACCTGCACCTTTACTTCGGTCTCTTCATCAGCCCGCTGGTGCTGGTCTTTGCGATCAGCGTATTCTTTCTGGTCCATGCGTGGCTTCCGGGCGCTATCCAAACTCCCATTAAGCGAACCGCCACCAATCTCGCGGTCCCGGCTGGCGTCGAACTGCTAAGCGGCCGCGAACAGGTGAACGCTCTGCGCAGCGTGCTCGACCAGGTGGGCGTCCAAGGCGAGGTCAACTTCATCCGCCGCATCCCGAACGAGCACCGTCTGGTTATTCCGGTCGTCGTTCCGGGGCACGAAGTCACGGTCGACCTCAACCTCGAAGCCCGCTCCGCCATCGTAACCAGCAGTGGCGAAAACATGTGGAGCGCGATGGTCTATCTGCACAAGATGCCGGGTCAACACCTTGCCAGCCTCCGCGGCAATTGGGTCTTTATGCGCCTGTGGAGGTGGCTCGCTGACGCCACAGTGTACCTGGTTCTGTTCCTTTCGATCAGCGGTATCTACCTGTGGGCCGTCCTCCGCGCCGAGCGGCGCATCGGCCTGGTACTGCTCGCCGCGGGCGCTTTCTCGTTTTTGGGACTCGTCTATGCCATCGCCCGCTGATCGCCCAGCGTCTAGAAAGTCCGGCACCCGCGCGCTGGCGGACGGATTCAAAATCTGGAACCGCAAACTGCATTACTACTTGGGTCTCTACTTCCTATTCTTTGTGTGGATGTTTGCCCTCAGCGGACTCCTGCTGAACCACGGGAGCTGGTCGTTCGCCCAGTTCTTCCCCAATCGCAAAGTTACGAACCTCGAACGTACGATTCAAGTTCCCGCGTCCGCGAGCGATCTCGATCAGGCCCGGGAGCTGATGCGACAAAGCGGAGTCCAAGGCGAGATCTCGTTGAGTGCGACGCGCCGGGACCCTGCGCGTCTCGACTTCAACGTCAGCCGCCCCGGGCATGTGTACCAGATCCAGGCCGATCTTACGCAGGGCCGTGCCAAGATCACGCACACCGAGTACAACGCATGGGGAGTCCTGCGCACCCTGCACACTTTCGTCGGGGTCAGCCTGGACGATTCCCGGAGCCAGCGCGATTGGGTGCTCACCACCGTCTGGGCGTATTCGATGGATGCCATCGCGGCAGGCGTGATATTTATGGTGCTCACCAGCTTTTACATGTGGTGGGGTCTCGCCGGAAAGCGGTTATTTGGACTGGCGGCGTTGGCCCTCGGGACGGCCGTCTGCTGGCTGTTCGTACTTGGGCTGCAATGGATCTATGCTGCGTAGGCCGAGCGCTTACTTTGCGGCTGCCTTCTTGAAATCGCCCGCCTTGAAGTAGGCGATCGACGACGGATCAATCCACTTCTTAAAGATCGCCGAAAGCTGTTCGGGAGTCGTATCGTTAATACTCTTTTCCAGATTGCTTTCCCGCTGCATGGTCCGGCCGAGCTCGGCCTGGCTTACGAATAGCCCCACCAGCTGGTTATCCTGCGAGCGGCTGAGCTGCCTTTCCTGCATCAGCGCATTCTTGGCCGTGGCGACCTCTTCCGCGGTGAAGCCGGTGGTCGCGGCCTTGGTGATTTCGTCTTTAAACGCATCTTCAACCTTGGCCGTATTTTCATTCTTGGCCGACGCTACGGCGGCAAATACTCCGTATTTTTCCTGCTGCCCTGCGCGGAAGTTACTGTTCACGCCGTAGCTCAACCCATCCTTTTCGCGGATGCGAACCCACAGCCGGCTCTTCTCGTCGCCGCCAAGGATGCGGTCGGCTAGAACCATGGCGGGATAGTCGGGATCCTGCTGGTCCATGCTGACGGGAGTAACTGCGTACAAATAGGCGTTGGCTTTGTCCGGCGCTTCGAGGGAAATGTTCGCCGGGCTGAGCTTACTCCAACTTCGCTTGATCACGGCATAAGGCTTCGGACTCTTCCAGGTGCTGAAAAGCTCCTCTGCCACTTTACGGACTTCGGCGGGATCGAAATCTCCGACGACCGCGAGTTCGCCATTCGAGGCGCCGTAGAAATCCGCGTAGAATTTCTTGGCGTCTTCGAGCGTGACCTTCTTCAATTGATCGATGTTCTCATCAATGGTCAGGGTGTAGCGCGGATCTCCTGGGGGATAAGCCGCGTTTAAATAGCGGTTCATGGCGATACTGGCCATGTTCTGCGGCTCGCTCCGCCCGGCTTCGAGCTGCGCAATGGACGCCTGCCGGATCTGCTCGAAATCGGATTCCGGGAAGGACGGTTGCCGCAGGATCTCGGCGGCTAACCTCAGCGCCGGGATCAATCCCGCTCGCAGGGTATCGATAGAGGCTGTCGCCCTGTCGAGAGAACCGTTCACGTTGACGCGGGCCTTGATCTTGTCGAACTCGTCCTGCAACTGCTGCCGGGTATGCTTCTGAGTACCGCGCAGCAGCAGCGCGCCTGCCAGGCGAGGCGCAGCGCCCTTACCGGCCAGACTCTTCTCGTCGCCGAAATGCAACTGAAGGTTCGCGACCACGGTGCCGCCGCGAGTCTTCTTGGGCAATAGAACCAGCTTCAAGCCGCTGGGCAGCGTGACGCGCGTAACGCGCGCTTCGATATTGGCCGGCGAGGGATCGAAAGCCTCGCCTTCCTCGACCGCAGCCTTGCCCTTGTAGTCCTTGAGCTCCGCCACCACGTCGGGACTGGGCGGAATCACCGAGCGGTCCGGCTGCGCGGTTGGCAAATACCGCCCTATGGTTCGATTGTCGGGTTTCAGATACTGCTTCGCCACGCGCGCGATATCTTCCGGAGTGACTTTTTCAACGTTGTCGCGGTTCAGGTAGATCAGGCGCCAATCACCCATGGAGCCCCATTCACTGAGAGCCAGTCCCACACGTTCGGAATTGTTCAACTCCAGATCGATATTTTTCAGAATGCGTGTTTTGGCGCGATCCACTTCTTCCTTGTTGGGCGGTTCCTTGATCAGTCCATCGATCACGCTCAGCATGGTTTTTTCCGCGTCGTCCAGGGATTTGTCTTTCGCCACGGTGGCGCTGAACATCTCTACACCCGGGTCGTGCAGCGAGTAGTTTTCGGCGTCTGCGGAGACGGCTTTCTTGCTCTCAACCAAAGCTTTATAGAGGCGCCCCGAAGGCGCTTCGGATAAGATTCCGGAAAGCACATCCAAGGCTGGCGAATCCTTATGCGACCCGGAGGGAACGTGGAACGCCATCATGACAGACTGGTGATCGCCCACGCGCCGCAGAACCACTTCGCGCTCGCCGTCCTGAGTGGGTTCTTCGGTATACGTCGGAAGAAGCTTTCGGGTCGGCCTGGGAATCGTCCCAAACAGTTCGGTGACCCAGCCCAGAGCTTTTGCGGGATCGAACTTCCCGGCGATCAAGAGCATCGCATCGTCGGGCTGGTAGTAGTTGCGATAGAAAGCTTGCAATTTCTCGATGGGAACCTTTTCGATATCACTCAACGTGCCGATGGGGCTGCGTCCATAGGAGTGCCATAGGTAGGCAGTCGAGAGCACGCGCTCTTCAAGCACCTGGTCGGGACTATTCTCGCCCCGTTCGAACTCGTTGCGGACCACGGTCATCTCACTGTCCAGATCGCTCTTGGCGACCCGCGAATTCACCATGCGGTCGGCTTCCATTTCGAGCGCCCAGCGCAGGTCGGTGTCGGTACCCGGGACGGTCTCGAAATAGTTGGTGCGATCCCACGATGTGCTCCCGTTGAAGTCGTTGCCGTGTGCGCTGAGCTCGCCCATGATTTCCTTGTGCTTCTGGGTTCCCTTGAACAACATATGCTCGAGCAGGTGCGCCATTCCGGTTTCCCCCGCGCCCTCGTGGCGCGATCCGACCATATAGGTCACATTGACGGTGACCTTGGCCTTGGAGTTATCCGGGAAAAGCAGCACTTGAAGGCCGTTGTCCAGACGATACTCGGTGATACCTTCGACCGAAGTGACCTTGACTGGTGCGGAGGAAGTTTGGGCCGGAAGCGTGAGGGCCAGAGCCAGGCCCAGAATCAGAGCGAGGGACGCCAGATTTCTCATGGTTACTAGACTATCATCCTGAAATTTAGACGAGGGAAGGGCGAAAACGAAAGGCGGAACTGCTTGACTTTGCTGGCTTCACTAGATTAACGTAACGATTCGATGTGGCCCGCTTATCTGGCCGCTCGTATTATGGCGGAAGACGACCGCGTGGCGGCACAAACCGTCGAGGAACAGCTCGAATCCAGCCTGGAAAGTGTGGACCAGGCGGAAGATACCGTGTTGCGGCTGGCTACAGCCATGGGCTTCGATGAAGACGACCAGCATAGAATCGGCATCGCGGTCCGGGAATGCATGGTGAACGCCGTGGTGCATGGCAACCGCTACCACTCGCGCAAGAAGGTGCACCTGACTGTTTCGCGTAGCGGCGAACGGCTGGAGATCCTGGTGGGGGACGAGGGCGGAAACTTCGACGCATCGAAGGTGCCCGATCCGCTGGCAGAGGAAAATCTGCTGCGGCAATCCGGCCGCGGCCTGCTGATGATGCGGGCGTTCATGGACGAGTTTCAGGTGCGGCCCCGTGAGCCGCTCGGCACGGAAGTCAGAATGGTGAAGTACCTGGCGAAAGCTGGATAGTTATCCGACGAGCCAATAAGGAGGCACGAAGTGAGTGTGAAAATGACCACCCGACAGGTGGGTGATGTGACCGTTGTGGATGCGGTGGGCCGAATCACGCTGGGCGATGGCGCCAGTACTTTCCGCGATACGATTCGGGATTTGGCGGCGGGTGGCAAGAAGAAGCTCTTGCTGAACCTGGCCGAAGTGTCCTATATCGACAGCTCGGGCATTGGAGAAATGGTTTCCGGTTTCACGACCGTGACCAATCAGGGCGGGCAGGTGAAACTGCTGAACCTGACCAAGCGCGTGAAGGACCTGCTGCAGATCACGAAACTGTACACAGTTTTCGAGGTGTTTGAGGACGAAGCTGCCGCAGTCCGGAGCTATTCCTAAGCCGGGACAGCTTGAAATCAGTCGAGCTTTAAAGAAACGGGGAGAATTAGGGCGGCGGCGCCTCACTTAAAAGTGAGATGCTTCCGGGCGCAGTCGCCGTAGGAACACCTTATGGTCCCCATCCGCGAACGCAAGACGTATTCCGTGCTGCTTGCCGATGACCTCACGTTGGTCCGGGAGGGGCTGGCCGCGTTGTGCGCCGTCCACGCCCAATTCCAGGTGGTAGGCCAGTGTTCGGACGGGGCTTCGGCGCTGCGGATGATTGAGAGCCAGAGGCCGGATCTGGCGGTTCTCGACTTGAACCTGCCGGATCTGTTCACCATGGAGATCGTGCGGCGCGTTCGCGACGCCAACCTACCCACCAAAATCGTGGTCTTGTCCATCCGGAAGGACCGAAAAACAGTAGTCGAGGCCCTACGCTGCGGAGTGAGCGGGTTTCTGTTGAAATCGGCTCCTTCAAGCGAACTGCTGGAAGCCCTGGATCAGGTCCTCGAAGGCAGCATCTACGTTTCGCCCCAATTGGAACTCAGCAAGATTTTCAGTACCAATCACAAGAACTCGCCTGACGACCCATTAGATCTGCTGAGCGCGCGCGAATATCAGGTATTCTCACTGTTGATCGAGGGAGTCCGGGCGAAGGAGATCGCGTCCCGGCTCGAATTGAGTCCTAGAACCATCGACACCTACCGCGCAAGTCTGATGCGCAAGCTCGATATTCACGACGTGGCCGGCCTGGTAAAGTTCGCCATCAATCGCGATCTGACGTCTACATAGAACCTGATACACTGAGACTTACCACAAGTTTTCGAGGGGTTCTCATGGATCGTCATACCCGCAAAGAGCTGAAAACCGACAAGTTCGCCCAGGGAGTCGGAACTGGGTTCGAATTCATCGCCGAACATCGCGGCCAAGCCGTGCGTTGGGGCGTAATCGCGCTGGTTGTGGTGGTCATCGCCGC
>Ga0105237_10005960_pt1 | contig 13657 bp, 14 predicted proteins | sample KBSC24metaG_FD_81520 | JGI IMG/M metagenome (GOLD analysis project Ga0105237, IMG submission 81520) | Corn rhizosphere microbial communities from Kellogg Biological Station, Michigan, USA - KBS C2-4 metaG | ecosystem: Host-associated > Plants > Roots > Rhizosphere > Soil | place: Michigan, USA...
ACCGACACCCAGACTGCCGCGACGACACCGGTCACGATCGTGAAGGTGTTCAGCGGAAAACGCATGGCGCCCGCCGCCAGGTAACTCGGCAGCCGCAGACCCGGAACGAAACGGCTCACAACCAGCACCAGCAATCCTTTCCTGGCAAACCATGCCTGGCTGCGCTGGACCGCCGACGCGACCTGAAAGCGCGAAACGAATGGGGCGCCGAACGCACGGGCCATCGCATAGAGCCACAAATCACCGAGCCAGATGCCAAGAAAGCAGGCGGTGAAACCGAACTGCCACGAAAGCATGCCGCTCGCAACCGCAACCGCCGCACTCAGCACAGCGGCATCCTCGGAAAGAAACGTGAGTGCGAAAAGTGCGAGAGCTTCGGATACGCCGCCGAAAGGAACATTCATGAGTTAGTGGCTGGCGGCCAGTTGCGGCGCTGGCGTCTGGGCCGTGTGCTGGAGCGTGCTCGGCGCTACTCCGAATCCCGCCGGCAGCGGCACATCCATGAGACCGCACATCACTCCCATGAGCGCGTAATGGTGGATCGCGTGCGCGATGGCATACATCAATTCGCGTCCGAGCGTCGAAGGCATCACGGGCGCCGCTTCATCGGCATAGCTTACTTTCGTCCGGACTCGGATCGGCCGTTCCAGCCATTCCGCGGCAATCGCTTCGCATGCCAGGAAGATGCGCCGGGTTTCAGCCACCGCGAAATCGCGCTCCGTCTCGATCCGCGGGTCGCGCTGGCGGTGATCGTAGTTGACCTCGTCGCAGTCGAGCGCATTGAGCAGGCTCTGGAAATGATCGAGGCAATGCCGGTAATGACCGCCCACGCTGGCGTTGAAGGCCGCAGGCAGCCGCCGTGCGTAGGCGTCGCCATCCAGCGCGCGGAGCAACAATTCCCCCTGGCGCAGGACCTCGCCGACTCCATGCAAAATCAATTCCTGGTTCACAGCCGGTCTCCGATGATCGGCAACGCGTGCTGATGAATCCACAGCACGATGGCCGCGCAGATCTCGACGATCACCGCCAAAGCAAAAAGGAGCCCGCCGTCGTCCTTCACGACGACTCCAAGCACGGTGAGGTGGCTCATGATGGCGCCGCCGATGACGCCCATGGCGATCCCGGCCCCGAGCCAGGTCAGGCCCGGCCACAGGAGGAGCAGAGCCGCGATCAATTCCACGACGCCGGAGCCGATGCGGCCCCACGGTTCGAGCCCGACCTTGCTGAAGATATAGACCGATTCGGGCGCGCCGGTAAATTTGAAGAACAGGGTTTGAAGCAGAATGGCCGCCGCGAGAATGCGGCAAATCCAACTCACGATGAGTTCGGGCTTGGTCAGCGGATGCATGGTGTCCATGGTCTTTTCGTCGCGCCTCCCCGCAAATCCTTACGGAGTTTCTGAATCGCGTTTCGCCAGCCACCCGCCCGTAGCCTGAATCGGAGGCTGAGCGTCGCCCGGCGTAATCCACGCGGCGAGCGCGACAGGACGATCCTTCGTCCTCGTCCCAAACACCACACCTGCCGTCAGGTGCCCAAGCCCGCTTCGCAGGGGCGCTGTGAAATGGGACAGCACGACAAAATCATGGCGCAGTTGCCGTCCCCTGTTCTCGCCGCGTTTGACGTCGGATTCGAGGTTGCCGCCCAGGAGCGCGATCTCAACCTGCAAAGTCCCGGCCGCCCCGGCTTCCGCCGGAATGAATGTCACTTGAGCCGTCGTCGCGTCCGTCGTCACCGACAGCTTTCCGACCTTCGTCGAAGACGGTCGCGGTGCGGCCGCACGTGGCGACCAGTCGCGCCATTCCCGGCCGCTGAGCACAAAACCGGGCGTATAGATGGAGTTGTTTCTCCATGCGGCAGCGTAGGCGCGCTGCCGCGCCGTGTTCGCGGCCGATGAAAATCGATCACCCCAGCCGAGATTGTTCCAGTAATCGACATGAAAGACGACCGGCACGAATTGCTTCCACAGGCCGGGGGCGCCTTTCAGGCCGCTCATCCACGCATCTGCGGGCGGGCAACTGCTGCAACCCTCCGAGCTGAAGAGCTCGATTAGAGCCGCGGAGGTTTCTTCACTTTCAAAGGTCACGGTTTCCGCGCGCGTTGGGAAAATCACGGCGAAGAGCATGGCAACGCTGAGGAGCAGTTTCATGCGGCGGCTCGCCGGTCCCCCGGGAGGATGATGGCTTCACGAAGACGTTCCCGCCGCACTGCAGGCAATTGCGACCAGGCCACCAGAAACGCGCACAGCCGCTGCTTGTCGGCAAGATGTCCAAGACAGCCCGAGGATTGCACGAATCCAAAGCCATCGCCGTAGGCGCGCCCATTCACGATGCAGGCGTCCGTGCCGTTCTCGATGACCTGGCGTCTCGCTTTTCCAACGGCCTCCGAGGATTTGCCGTCGAGTTCATACTTCCAACCCACGATCAAGCTTCGCGGAAACCACGAGCGCATCTGTGAGATGAGCTTCGTGGCCGGCTCGAGGCGGATGGTCAGGGCGCCGTTGCGGCTTGCGATCTTGGCGCCGTTTACCGCCTTGCCGCCGGCGTCGTCGATCCGTCCCACGCGATAGTCACACAGCGCCGCGGCGTGAAAAACCGCCGTTACGTCGCCGGGTTCGCCGAGGCTGCAGAGTTGGCGTGCGAGGTTGTCGTTCGTCGTGAAAGGACGCACATCCACATTCGCCGGTGATGAGGAGTGAGTGGCCGCCACGCCCCGCAGGCACACGGCTTCAAACCCGGCATTGGCGAATTCCGCGCTGAGCAGTGTTCCCAACTCGCCAGTCGAGAAGTTGGTGATACGTCGAACTTCATCCACCGGTTCGTAACTGGGTCCGCAAGTGACGACGATTTTCATGGGACACAATTATTTCCCCTTCGAGGCGACGAGCCCGGGCCAGTTGGCATCGGCCAGTTTCAAATTGCCGGCGGTGTCCTTGTTGAACTTGTCGCGAATGCCCTTGTCGTATTGGAGGAGCAGCCGCCCACCCACGATTTGAAAAGCGTCGACTTCGATCGGCACCGTCTTGTTCCTGCTTACGCCGTAGGCGCAATAGCCGCCAAACTGCGGCTCGTATTTGCCAGGCTCCTTGTCAAACGCGGCCTTGTGTTCGGCGGAGGAGAATTGATACGTCGCGCCTTTGTAGCTGCTGGCAAACTGGGCATCGCCCTTCACCGGTTTGCCATCGGTGAAAAAGCCGACTGGATCGTAGCCCTGCACCGCGACACCGTTCTTGTCGACGTTGAGCAGCGTTTTGGATTGCGCCATGGCCTTGCTCCCGAGCCCGAGACCCAGGAGAGCGATGAAAGTGAGTTTGACGAAGGAACGTAGGGTAAGGGAGCGATTCATGGATATTGGTCGGACGACTTGGCGTATCCTTTCACGCCTTGTGCGGCGATCTGCGGAGACCTGGCTGGGTTGTGTGGAGAGCAACGAAGGAATCGCGTGTTTGATTGCAACGATTCCCAGAGCCACGCTTGCCACGCAGGGCGGACCGGCAGGAGGCCGCTTTTGGAGCGCGGCAGCGCCGCACCTACTACCAGAACTCGACCACCGCGCCGCATCGGTTCAAGGAGGCGAATGCCTCAACCTCTTGCTCCTACCGTGGTTTGAGGTCCATGACCCGCAAGACTGGTGTTTCCCCATTCAACTCCAGCGTGGCATACACTTCGATCAAGGTCCCTGCGAGTTGCACATCATAGTGCAGAGGTCCGTCTTCATGGCCGGCGAGCAGGAATACGATGCCATCCCCATTGGGGTCGCGTACCAGCAGTCCGGGTGGGATCCCGCCGCTCAGGCAGCGTATGGCGCAGCCGCGGTGTGCCTTTCCAGTCGCGGGGCGCATGACGCCGAAAAAGCACTTCGTGTCCACGAGTTCGCCAACGAATCGGCCTTCGCCGAGCGGCGAAATGGCGGGCGAGGCCGCTGGAGGCGCATTGCGGTCGAGGACGGTGAAGGTTTCCGGACGATTCAGTTCAATCATGTGCAGCGGCTCGCGAACGATCAGGCTCCCATGAAAGCGGACATGTTTCCCATTGGTACCCGCGACGATCGGCGGAGGTCCAAACTTTCCGGCGCCGACAAGCACATGATCGACCTGGCGGCCGTCCGGGGAAGCGATACGGAGACGCGGAAATGGATGCTCAAAGAGCGTGCCTTCAAACTCCCTTTCGACACCATATTCGAATACTCCGCGATCGACGGGATGCTGAAACCAGGCGACCGCCGCCATCACAACCGGGACCGCCACCGCGATGACGGTGACCGCGGCGCGAACGCAATGGGCGAAGCCCACGGGAAGCTTCGACTGCCAGCCGATGAAAAACTCGGTCTTCCGCGGTTCCCCGTCACCCGGCCACTCTGCTCCTTCCGATTTCCTCCCGAGCGGCAAGGCTCGCGGAGAAAGGTAGATTTCGCCTTCGATGATGCGCACCGGATATGTGGGCAGAACCTCCGTAAACGGTGGCGGGCTGCATCCGTCTTCCGCCTTGTATTGGAATCCATGCCAGGGGCAGGTGATGCACCCATGGACGATCCGCCCTTCCCCCACCGGCCCGCCTTGGTGCCGGCACGCATTGGAAAGCGCGAATACGCGTCCGTCCTGGAGATAGACCGCATAGCGTTTGCCTCCGGCAACGACCACTTTGCCCTCGCCCTCACGCAGATCGGCAGCCCGGGCGACGGAATGGTAACCGTCGGCCTCCGCGCTGGTTCGCATGGAATCGATCCGGTGTTCCTTTCGAGCAGCCACCAGGTGCGGGCCAACGATCACCAGGAAACCGAGGCCGAGCAGCACGGGATAGACCGGGCTTCGCTCGGCCTGCAACGCACCGAAGAGGACATGCGCGAGCAGCAGGGCATAGGCGACGTACGCGAGTTGGTGCAACGACTTCCAGATCGATGGACCGAGATTGCGCAGCCAGAAGTCATGGCTCGTCGCAGCCATCACGAAGAGGATGATCAGCGCGCACAAACCGAAGATCTCAAACGGGAATTGGGAAATCGCGCGGAAGTTCGTCAATGGGATCGCGTAATCATGACCGTAAGCGGTGAAGACGCTGACCAGCGGATTCCGGTCACCGAGCGCATGGAACTGAACGATCGCAAAGAGCCCATGTACGAGAGCAAGCAAGGCCATCGTGACACCCAGGTGGCGCCGATTGTAGAGGAGCGGTAGGAAACGCGGATCGAGCCGCGCCAGGGGACCGATCGCGAGAATGACGTGGAGTAACAGAAAGGCTGCAATCGAGGTGAAGCGGATGAGGAAAGTCTCCGCCGTGGTGGCGGGATGGCGCAGGGCGATGACCGTCCCAAACACACTCACCGCCAGGAGCAGAAGGCCGAGCAGCGTACAGTCATAGATCTTCTTCTGCCGATTCCAGCCGACCGCTTTGTAGGCGTGTCCCATGATCAATGCGAGTTGACGGCTGCGGCCGCTTTGACCGGCGGCGCGCTTTCCCATCCCGGCGCTCGCCAAACGAGCGCGACGGCGAAAAGGACGGGACCAAACACCGCGACGACGAGCATCGCCAGGCGATGACGGCGGCGCAACGTCTCGGGGCTAACCGGAGCTTCAGCGGGTCCTTGGGCACTGCCGCCCCGATTGATGAGCCGCATTTTGAGCAGGATCAATGGCCAGAGTGCGACGACGCCGGGCCCGATCAGCACGCGAAATCCCCAGGTGCCGGTCGTCGCGGAAGGGTCGAACGACCGGTACCAGCGGGTGAGAAAGAGCCCTGCAAAGACCACGCCCATTGCGGCGTAGATCGCGACGGCACTCCACAAAAAGGCGAAGGCATTTTCGATCGTCATGACAGCTCAAGGTTCGGTGAGTTGCACCGCGTGCCCGTCGGGGTCATGCACCAGGCAGGCGCGGTGACCACCGAGAGGAAGTTTGGCGATGTCGACGGGGGAACGACCGACGTCCTCCGTTGATTGCACGAGGAGCGTCGTTTCCCAGTGCACGACGTCGCTTGGCACAGTTTCATTCGCAATCGGACGCCCGTCGCCGGGAGTGAGGTATTCGAGCAACTCAATGCCGGGACCCTTCGCCGCCTGCAGGCTCGTGATGCGCACACGTGCACCGAAAACGTGATTCAGATGCTCTTGCTCCAGACCGTAGTTCTCATTCATACAGCTGCCAGTTCGCGCTCTTCTGCAGCGGCCACGCCCATGCGTTCCAGCAAATGCTTCCCGACGCGCAGCGCATTGGCCATGATCGTCAGCCCCGGGTTCACCGCGGCGCTCGATGGGAAGAAGCTGCCGTCCACGACGTAGAGATTGTCCACCTCGTGGGCCCGGCAGTTCACATCAAGCGCGCTGGTGAGCGGGTCATGGCCGAAACGGATCGTGCCGTTCTGGTGCGCCACACCCGCGAGCGGGATGCGCTGGCCGAGATATAGATTGCGCGCGAAAATGCCCTGGTGGCACTCGTGGTCGTGATGCGGGCACTTGCGCTGCGTATTCATCAGGTGCTCCAGTTTCTTAATCAGCCGTTTGTGGCCCTCCTCGTTGTTCGGCTTGTAGGCCAGGACGATGTTCCCTTCCCGGTCGAGCGTAACGCGATTGTTCGGATCAGGGAGATCCTCGCTGGTGAGCCAGAAATCAATGGAATGCCTGCCCATGAGATCGAGCGTCCAACCTGGCGCCACGGCCGGGGCGCCGGCTCGCAACGTGTCGCCGTCCAACTTGCCGACGAAGGAGATGTGTCCCATCGGGTAATCCCATTCCTTGCTCGCCAGGTAATAGTCGTTCAAGGAGAGCGTTTTTTGGAAGACGGTCGGGTTCTCGCACTTCGAGAGGGCCATCAGCACGGAATTCGTATGGCCCATGTAGTGCCGGCCCACCACGCCCGAGCCGTTGGCCAGCCCATACGGATGCCTGTCGTTCGTGGAACGGAGGAGCAGCGCAGCCGAGTTAATCGCTCCACCAGCCACGATCACGATGTCGGCGGAATATCGCTCCGTCGCCCCATGACGCTCGACCACCACCGCGCTGACTTCACGGCCCGATGCCGATGTCTCCAGCCGGGTCACCTTTGCCTCGGTCACCAGGGTGACATTCGAACGCTCCAGTGCCGGATCGACAGCGCACACCTGGGCGTCCGCCTTCGCATTGATCAAGCACGGGAATCCGTCACAGGTATTGCAGCGAATACACGGGCTCTTGCGTACGTCCCTTTCGTTGAGCATCACGCCCAGGGGCGTGTGGAACGGCTGCAAACCCTGCGCCGCGAAATCCTCGCTGAGCAACTGGATGCGGCGCTCGTGACTGACCGCTTGATATGGATATGGAGAACTGCGCCACGGCTCGGTGGGATCTTCGCCGGCCTCGCCGTGCACGTGATAGAGCCGTTCGGCCTCGGCGTAGTACGGCTCCATGTCGTCGTACGAAACCGGCCAGGCCGGCGAGATGCCGCCATGATGCCGGATCTCGCCGAAGTCTTCGGCGCGCAGGCGAAACAGGGCCGCGCCGTAGAACTTCGTGTTGCCGCCCACGTAGTAATTGGTATGCGGATGCATCGGCTTCCCGTCCACATCGCGCCAGCTCTCCCTGGTATTGTATTTCCCCTCCGCGTTGACGGCCCGGGAATTCCAGTTGTCCTTCTCCCGCGGCACGTAGCCTCCGCGTTCGATGATGAGGATGCGCTTGCCACTGGGCGCAAGTTTCCACGCAAGCGTGCCGCCGCCCGCGCCGGTGCCGATGATGATGAAATCGTAGTGTTTGTCCGTGCTCATGGTCCCGATTCGTCGCGAGACCGCACGTATCCTTACACGGCTTCCATAAGAACCTCAGCGACGGCCGTTTCGGAGCCCGAAATTATTCTTCCGTCCGATTTCTCAAAGCGCGCTTGAGACGGGCTTTTGCGGATTCTCCAAGGACCGGTCCTCCAGCCTCATCCGAATGCTCGGACAGTCGTTGGCTCGCTTCGCGGAGCAAATCCAATTGCTCCGCATACCGGGCGCAGTATTTGCAAAGCAGACGGTGCAAGCCGAGGCGGGACCGCGTACCGAAGGGCAGCGCATGGTCCCGTTCTTCCGAAGTGAGCCGGGAGACTTCGCGGCAATTCGGCGTCAACCGCAAGACGAACCCCGCCAGGCGCGCCTTGAGCGGCTGGGATGCATTGGGATGGGCGGAAACGGGTGACATCGCAGATAAGTCGCGCGGGACTCGCGAAACTTACACTCATTTTTCGCCCGCGGGCGAGGAATGGCGCGCGGAAGATCCGCCTACGTTTCGGGCTGCATGGCGATTTTCAATCGTGCGCGGGCATCTGCAGATAGCGTCCCGCCGGCTTGATTGGCATTCTCCCGGGGAGGCGTGCGCAGCGCCTGCCGCAAGAAGAGGAGTTGGTCCCGGTAGCGCTCGCACCAAGCGCAGATCAGGTAATGAATGCGCATGGAGAAGCGGGCACGCAGCGCCAGCGGATGGTCCATGGATTGCGAGATGAGCCGCGTGATGTCGTGGCATTTGGGCGTGTGGACCGCGATGAACATCACGATCTTCGTCTTCCACCAATTGTTCGGCTCGATCACAACTTCGACCCTCCTTGGCCTTCGAAGAATTGGACTTCCAGACCTTCGCGCAGGGCCATGCGCGCGCGGTGCAGCATTACCCAGAGATTCGCCTCGCTGATGTTCAGAGTCGCGCACACCTCTTTGCTGGGCATGTCGTCCATTTCCCGCAGCATGAAGACTTGCGCAACCCGCTCCGGCAACCGGGCCAGGCAGGCGTGCAGGGCCTGCCAGAACTCCGCCCGTTTCATCGCCTCCTCGCCCTCGGGTTTCCAGTCCGACGGGCCGCGTTCGTGGATCCAGTAGTCCTCGCTATCGAACTTGTCCGAGTGTTCGTCACGGAAAAACTCGAGATCCGTAAAATTCGTCTCCCGCCCAAGCTTGCGGAAGTAGTCGCAGATCTTGTTTTTCAAGATTCCGACCAGCCAGCTCCGTTCGCTGGAACGGCCGCCAAACTTCTCGTGGGTGCGCACCGCGACGAGCAGCGTCTCTTGCACAAGGTCTTCAGCCACTTCTTCTTTGCGCACCCGGGTGAGCGCGAAGCGGTAGAGGCAGTCCCCGTGTTCATCGACCCAGCGATCAGGGTCGGCGTGGGAACGTACCGGCGACGGGGCCAACGGTTCAACTTCAGGCTGGTTCATGGTCGGTGGTGGTTTCCGAGCTGAGGGCGACGGCGCGGCGCAATTGCTCTTCCTGGAACGGAGAGCAACGCACCAGCGCGACCGAGCGCCGGGAGAGCGAGGCGAGCAGGTCGAAGCCCGGACGCTCGATCAACGAGACGTCACCGAGATCGAGGGTGACTGTTTGTCCGGATGCGAGGATGCGTTCGCAGGAATCCTGCAATTCTGCAATCCAGGCGCCGGCGAGGTGTCCTTCAAGACGCAGCGTGGTGGAGCTGCCGGCGGAGGAAGTGGTGGAAATTCGGAGCATCGGAATTCGCGGTTTACTATGCGATCCGCGCTATTTGCATGCGACGTGCCACGACGGTTTTTGATTGCAGCCGGACGGGTCGTTTCTCTGAAAAATTCCCGCTCAGGAAGCGGGAACCATCAACCCACGAAAATGCCCACGAACTTCGTGACCACGAACTCTCGTGGCCTGCCCGCGACAGTTCGCGGGCGCGCTCCCACAGTTCTTCTATCCTGCTGGCCGTGCGATGCCGAGCTTCTGCATCCGGCTCCGAAGAGTGCTCGGTTGAAGATCCAAAATCTTCGCCGCCCCCCCGGCTCCCTCAATGCGCCAGTTCACTTGCCTGAGGACCGCAATGATATGCTCGCGCTCCACATCCTCGAGCGCATTGCCCGGCGTGTGGGACCCTGCCGCCACAGGCTTCGCAACATCGATCATCGCCGCGTCGGGCGACCAGGCGGGAGTCGCTGAAATCCGGGCTGCCGCGCCCGGCAGCGCGCCAATTTCCACGGAAAGCAGCGGACCCGCCGAAAGAACAGCCGCGCGCTCGATGACATTTTGCAGTTCGCGGATGTTTCCTGGCCAATCATAGGCGCACAGCCGTGCCATCGTCTCCTCGGCGACTTGCGTGATCGGACGACCAAGCTTTCGAGCAAACTTTTCCAGGAAGAACATCGTGAGCAACGGGATGTCGCTCGCTCGCTCACGCAGGGACGGCATCGTGACTGGGACCACGTTCAGCCGGTAGAAGAGATCGCTGCGAAACTTTCCTTCGCGGACCATGGCCGCCAGGTCGCGATTCGTCGCCGCGATCACGCGTACGTTCACCTTCTCGGTCTTGGTCCCACCGATCGGCTCGAATTCCTGTTCTTGCAGCACACGCAACAATTTCACCTGCGTGTCCAGCGGCAGTTCGCCCACTTCATCCAGAAAAATGGTCCCCCCATCGGCGAGCGCGAACCGTCCCTCACGGTTGGCGATGGCACCCGTGAACGCACCCTTCACATGCCCAAACAGTTCGCTTTCCACAAGCCCCGCGCTGATCGCGCCGCAATTGACTTTTACCAAGGGATGGTCCCGGCGCGGGCTGCGATCGTGAATGGCACGGGCGATGAGTTCTTTCCCCGTGCCCGTCTCACCGCAGATCAGCACCGTGGAATCGGTGGGCGCGACCTGATCGACCTTCCGCAGGACCTGAAGCAACGACGGGCTGTTGCCAACGATCTCCACGAAGTTGTGCTGGCTGCGAATCTCCTCCTGAAGATAGATGTTCTGGGCCTCGAGCCGCGCTTTCTCCTGCTCCATCAGCACACGGTCGGTAATGTCGAGGAACATCGTCCGTGTGTAGGTCCCGCTGGGATCGGGCCGCGACCACCATTGGATCCAGAACGGCTTGCCATTGTCTTTCCTCCGCATTTCCAGCACGACACCGCTCGTATCGGTGCCGCGCCCGATGGATTCGAACGCCTCCCGCATGCGACGTTGCGCATCCGGCGTATCGGGCGCGAATGTCTTGCCGTAGGTGGTGGGTACATCTTCCGGCTTGATCCCGAGGATGCGGAGCGCCGCCCGGTTCGCGCGAATGAAATGGGAATCCAGACCCTCGTGCACGTAGGCAATGGGCGCTTCGTCGAACAGGTCGCGAAAGCGCTCTTCGCTCGCGTCCAGCGCCTTGCTTGTTTGCTCGAGCTGATCGGTCATTTGCTGCGTTTGCCGCTCGAGTTTCGCGATTTTCTGCGCGGCCAGCTCGTCGCCCAGCCGGCGCATTTCCTCCTGCATGAGACAATCGTCCAGCGCCAGCGCAACCGCGCTCGCGATCTGGTCAAGAAACGCGTGTTGCAGCGCGGCGTAGGCATCGCGGGCCGAGGCCATGAAGAACAGAGCCCCGCGCACCCGCTCTCCCGCAACCAGCGGAAGCACGCAAATCGACTCCATCTTCTCCCGTTGCATCGTGTCGGCCGTGCTCGGAAATCGCCCGCCGACTTCCTGCCGGCTGGCGCCGACATACCACTCGAGATGCTTCATCACCCAGTCAGCCGCGGATCCCTCGGCATCCAGCACGGTGGCGGGCGCGCCCTCGGTCTGAAGGTGCTGCTTCGTGAGAATATAAGCGCGCAGTTGGGGTCCGCCTGTTGGCAGGACGATCCCAAAGCACTCAGTCGGGACGGCGGTCTGCAGGCACTCCGCCAGCGCGCCGAAGAGCACATCGCGCCGGAGGTGATGGCCAATCGCCCGCGTAATGTTCAGCAGCGCCTCGGTCTCCACGTGAGCGCGGCGCAACTCCGCATGGGCTTTGCGCAGCCGGTCGTCAGATTGCTTTCGTTCCAGCTCCGCACAACCGCGCGCCGCGAAGATCTTCAGCGTCGCAATATCCTCGCCGGCCGGCTCCATCGGCTCCGTGTGCAAGACGGCCAGATGCCCGATGGTGCGCCCCATGGCATTGCGCATCGGCACGCCGACATAGCTCTCCGCTCCGATCTGCTGCAGCCAGACATCCTCTGGAAATTTTGCCGCCAGGCCCGACGTGGTTGAGCAAACGTGGCCCGCGGCCACGCGCTGGCAGGGCGTCCCGGGAAAGCGGTAGGTGAAGCCCGCGCCAAAGTCCGAGCCTTCCCAAAAGGCCAGCGACTGCGATTCCAACTCGCTCAGCGTCTCGGCGACGAACGCGTATCGCGCCCCGAGCGCCTGCGCTGCACAGCGTGCGAGTGAGCGGAAGAATTCATCGCCAGTCGCGCTCGCCGTTCCTTCGGCGAGGGCACGCAAGGCCCGATCCGCGCGTTTGTAGGCGGTCACGTCCCGGGACGAGGCGAGCAACTTTTCGGGCCGGCCCTCGGCGTCAGTAATCGGACTTACCACGACGTCGAACCATTTCGGGGTGCGCGTTTCGACCGTGGCGAAGAGACCAACAAATTTTCCCACTCCCCCGCCGCGCGCGGTTTGCACGGCCGCCTCAGCCGCCTCGCGGTCCGCTCCCTTCCAAAATTCGGTCCACACCGCACCGATGAAGGGCTTGAAATTGCAGATCTCCAGCAGCTTCATTCCTCCCGCATTCATTGAGAGCAGGCGCCCGTCGAGGTCGAGGACTTTGATGCAATCCGGGCTCCCGTCGATGAGACGCCTGGTGAAATCTTCCCCTGCATTGGGAGAAGTTTCCGGCTTGAGTTCGGATCGGTTGGTGCGCGCGGGCATCGGTCGAGACGCAGGTGCGTAACACGAACGCTAAACTTATGAAATCCGAAATCCCGCGCGGCCTCGGGTTTGGAGGAAATGTAAGGATCGCCCACCGATTGCGACCAACGCAGTGCACCGCCCGTCTTTCGACGTCCGTCAAATCCACACTCAACATCATGCATCATCATCACTCCCATTATCCGCAACCCGTCATGCCCAAGGTCCCAGTGCGGCGCCTGCTGGAAGGGCAAACCGCGATCGTGACCGGCGCCAGTTCTGGCATCGGCAAAGCGATCGCCATTGAACTTGGCAAGGCGGGCGCGAATGTCGTGGTCAACTATGTCTCCGGTCCGGACAAGGCCGAAGAAGTCGTCGCAGCGATTGAGGGCGAGGGCAGCCATTCCGTCGCGGCAAAGGCCGATGTTTCCAAGGAAGCCGAGGTCCAGGCCATGTTTGCCCTGGCGAAAGGGGAGTTTGGTACCGTGGACATTTTGGTGAACAACGCCGGCCTCCAGGTCGACGCGCCCTTTGCCGAGATGTCGCTCGGTCAATGGCAGAAGGTCATCGACGTGAATCTCACCGGGCAATTCCTGTGTTCGCGCGAAGCGGTCCGCGAATTCAAGGCCCGCGGCGTAAAATCGGAGATCTCATGCGCGGCCGGGAAGATCATCTGCATCAGTTCCGTGCACGAGGTGATCCCATGGGCGGGTCACGTGAACTACGCGACTTCGAAGGGCGGCGTTATGCTCATGATGAAGAGCATCGCCCAGGAAGTCGCGCCGTGGCGCATTCGCGTGAATTCCATCGCCCCGGGCGCGATCCGAACCCCGATCAATACCCAGGCGTGGGATACACCCGAACACTACGCCGAGTTGCTCAAACTCATCCCCTACAAGCGGATCGGCGAGCCGAACGAAATCGGCCGCGCCGCCGCGTGGCTGGCCAGCGACGATGCCGATTACATCCACGGCATCACGCTCTTTGTCGATGGAGGCATGACCCTTTATCCCGGCTTCGAAACCGGCGGCTAGACATGGATCCATTGATCATCCTCGCCCTCTCGGTAGCCC
>Ga0105237_10005963_pt1 | contig 13653 bp, 12 predicted proteins | sample KBSC24metaG_FD_81520 | JGI IMG/M metagenome (GOLD analysis project Ga0105237, IMG submission 81520) | Corn rhizosphere microbial communities from Kellogg Biological Station, Michigan, USA - KBS C2-4 metaG | ecosystem: Host-associated > Plants > Roots > Rhizosphere > Soil | place: Michigan, USA...
GGTCGCAGTCATCACCGGCGGAAGCAGCGGAATTGGCTTGGCTACAGCCAAACGCTTCGTGGACGAAGGCGCCCACGTCGTGATCACCGGGCGACGAGAGGAAGAGCTGAAGGAGGCTGCAGCCTCGATTAAGACGAACATTACGACGGTCGTGAGCGACGTGTCGCGCTTGGAGGATCTGGACCGGCTCTATGCCGTCGTGAAAGAGAAACACGGTCACATCGACATTCTCTTCGCGAATGCGGGCGCGGGAACGATCGCTCCGCTCGAATTGGCGACCGAGGCCCATTTTGACCAGACCTTCGACGTGAACGTGAAGGGGCTGTTCTTCACGGTGCAGAAGGCCCTTCCCCTCTTCAAGGACGGCGGATCGATCGTCCTGAATTCTTCGGTCTCGAACGTGTTGGGGCTGCCAGGATTCAGCACCTACGCCGCGAGTAAGGCGGCCGTGCGCAACTTCGCGCGCGCTTGGACTCTGGAGCTGAAAGACCGCAAAATCCGGGTAAATTCCATGAGTCCCGGGCCCACCGAGACCCCAGCCCTGGAAACAACGACGGGCCTTACTGCTGAGCAAGCCCGGCAAGCGGCCTCCCAATTTGCTTCACAAATCCCAATGGGTCGCAGGGGCACGCCAGAGGAAATTGCGGCCGCGGTCACGTTCCTCGCCTCCGAGGAGAGTTCTTTCATAACCGGCGTAGATCTCGCCGTGGATGGAGGCATGGCGCAGGTCTGAGCCCAGCGCTAACACAACACTGGAGAAAGCGGGCACGCGGGACTGGCGGAAGTGCTTCGGAAGGCTTCCGCCGAGTTGGAAACAACATACCCGGAGCCCCCCGAATTCGTCGCGCAGGCAGACCGGTTTCTGGTCGTCGGCGTCGCTACGGGGAAAATCAAAACCACGAATAGGGCGTTCAGGGACGACTGGGTCTTCGCCATCACCGTTCAAAACGGCAAGGTGACCAAGATCCAGGAGTACATCGACACCCAAGCACTGGCGCGGGCCTCGCACCCGGCGCGCTCGTCGAATGCCCAACCGTAAAGGAGATCTCGATGTACGACCAATCCAAGCTATCCGAGTTGATCCGGTTCGCGCGAGTCGACGCGGGCTCCACCGTCATCGACGTTTACCCAGGCGACGGCGACTGGACCCGTATCTTCTCCGACATCGTGGGACCCGAAGGACGGGTGTACAGCTTCGTGCCGGCCGAAGTCGCCCACTTCAAGAACGATCCGGTCGGCCGCATGCGGACGCTCGCGAAGGAACCGGGCCGAGAGAACGTCGAAGCCGTCTCGACGGACCTCGTGGCGATGCCGGAGGCCACGCAACCGGCGGATGTTCTATGGCTGCACCTTTTCTACCATGATCTCCACACCGCTCTCATCCAAGCTAAAGGCGCGACGGCGGCTCACTTCAATCGAGCCGTGCACGAGCGGCTGAAGCCCGGTGGGTCGTACGTCATCGTAGATCACGCCGCCGCCGTCGGGGCGGGCACGAGCGACGCCCAGTCGCTGCATCGGATTGAGCCCGCAGCCCTTCGCGCGGAGGTGGAGGCGGCCGGCTTCGTGCTGGACGCAGAAAGCACTCTGCTCGCAAACAAGGACGATCTGCACTCGATCAAGGTGTTCGATCCGTCGATCAAGGGCAAGACCGATCGCTTCGCCTATCGGTTCGTGAAACCCTGACAGGTCGGGCCCTGGGCGCGCCGCCCAAATCCCACCCGGAGATTTTGTCAAATCCGCTTGTTTTATGGCACGTGGGATCGAATCCGGCCCAAGCGGGCTCGAATAGCTTCGAATTGGTTGGCCGATCAAAGGGTTGGAGGGAGCCCGCGGTCTCGGAGAGGGTGGGATTGCTGCGGCCGTCCTGGCCGCAGGCCCTTCGGGCCCGGCGCTGGCGCGCCGTCCAAAATCGCTCCCGGCGATTTTGTCGAACCCGCTTGTTTTATGGCACGTGGTTTCGAATCCCCTTCGCGTTAGCGCGAGGACCAGCGGCATCGGGAGGACAGAGTTTTTTACATAACTGGCGGAGAGGGTGGGATTACTCGGCGCTGCGCGCCTCGCCCCTGCGGGGCCGCCCTTCGGGTGTTAGCAAACTCGTTGGCAGCGGGAGCCCGCCACCTCGGCACGAGACATAACGCACACCGTCGTGTGTACCCTTCGGGCGTTATCCCACCCCAAGCGGGCTCGAATAGCTTCGAATTGGGTGGCCGATCAAAGGGTTGGAGGGAGCCCGCGGTCTCGGAGAGGGTGGAAACCGATCTGAACACACAAGTCATTGAAATATTGAAGATATTCTATCCAAGCGGCAGTCTGATACCCCTATCGATACCCCTGGATGGCTTGGTCATAGTTGGCTGTCCGCAGCTGTTAGCAGATAAAGGTTAGTCCGAACGAAGCAATTCTAGTCATCACGAACGTATTCAACGCGAGCCGTGCAACACCTCCCTTGGACGCGAGTGCCCTAGCCCCAGACTCTTGGAGCGGCCTTCGACTTGAGGGGGGGCGGGCCCGTTTGGCATCCATGTCCTTACTCACGAGGTGGGGTGGGCTCGGGATTCCATGGCGACTCGCTAAAGGAATGCTTGATTGAGGCTCTGCTTTCGTTTGGTCGAGCGATCAATACAGTCCCGGCTTCGCTGTCGTAATCCTGAACTCGGATTCGCCCCTGACTTCCGCAAGATCGTGCAGGTGCATTGTTGACAGGCGCGCTCGAGCGATGACGCGATGCAAGGGCTCACCGGCGGCAAATCGATGCTCGTACCGAAGAATTTATAGCGTAGCCCCATGCGTGACAAACATTCCCCTGAGCGCCTGATTTGCACCCCGTAGCGTTCAGAGACCGTGAAATATCGGCATCCTAACCGTTCGTGCTCACGGCCTTGGCAAATGACATGGAGTTCTAAATATATCCAACTTACTGAACTTGCTAGGGCTGTTGAACTGAGGTTACGATTCAATCCGCACCAGCGGAACGGTGAGAAAAGATCGTAGTGCTAATCCATTCCATACAGCGCTGCGTGTTTCCATCCCGCAAGGACGCCATTGGTTCCAGAAAAAATCATCGAACCCTGAAGGCGTCCTTGAATCAATGCAAAAAAACAACTCGTTTCAGAGCGCTTTAGTTCTCATTGCCGTCGAAATATTTGCACCGAAGTCTGCTACGGCAAATGTGCGGTTGCCTCGGCTCGTTGCAGACAACATGGTTCTGCAGCGTGACTCAAAGTTGTCACTCTGGGGTTGGGTGGATTCAGGTGAAAACGTGACCGTCCAATTTCACGGTCAGCGAGTTACAACAAAACCAGACAAGCATGGACGGTGGTCAACCACTATGGGCCCATTCACGGCTGGCGGACCTTACGAGATGCTCATTAAGGGGAAAAACACTATTGAGTTGAAGAACGTTATGGTCGGGGATGTTTGGCTAGCATCGGGACAATCAAACATGGAGTTTACTCTTGGCCCTAGCATAGAGGATGACACCCCCGGAGTCCTCAATGCCGAGCACGAAGCCGCTGGCGCAAAGTTTCCAAGTATCCGGCTATTCAGAGTTCATCATCAATTCGCCCTGACGCCGAAGGAAGATGTCGAGACTGAAGGATGGAGCGAAGTGACCCCCAAATCAGTCGGCAATTTTTCGGCAGTAGGCTATTTTTTTGGTAGGGAGTTGCATCGACGGTATCACGTGCCCATTGGAATAATTGAATCGAGCTGGGGAGGTACTGTGGCCGAAGCTTGGGTCGGCGAGAGCGCGCTCAAGAACTTCCCGGAATTTCAGGATTCAATCAGATCGCTGAAACAAATCGACGAGAAAAGCGCGGCCGAGGATTACAGCCGATACGTTAGTCTTAAATCGACATGGGAGCAGCAAAACGCCACTGTGGATCGCGGCCGCGTGGACGGTCATGATATTTGGGCGGCGACTGACTTCAACGCGAGTTCGTGGCCGACCATCATGGAACCGCAAGTCAAGGCGGAAGAAGCATTCAAGGGCTTCGATGGCGTTATCTGGTTTAGAAAGGAAATCGATGTATCGGCGAAAGGCGCGGGAAAAGACCTAAACCTCCATCTGACTCATGCTTACGAGAGCGACACTACGTTCTTTAATGGGACGCAGATCGGTGAGACGCATGGAGGAGATAAACCGAAAGATTACCTGGTGCCCGGTAACTTGGTGAAATCCGGGCGGAACGTCATAACTGTTCGTCTCACGGGAAAGAACGGCTTTGTAGGATTCTTCAGTGATAACGCCCGCGATTTCAATGCTGAAAGCGCAGGTCAGGTGATCCCCCTCGCCGGCCCCTGGTCGTACCAACCGGGTCCGGAACTAGCCGGCTTACCGAAGCAATCAGCCTTTGCGAAGTTTCATTCCGATCCGAATACAGCAACGCTGTTATTCAACGGCATGGTGGCGCCGCTGGCGCATTTCAAAATCAAGGGTGTGATCTGGTATCAAGGCGAGTCGAATGCGATTGATCATCGATCCGCACAATATCGGTCACTGTTTCCTACTCTGATTGAGGATTGGCGCAAACAGTGGGGCTATCCATTTCCATTTCTATTCGTGCAACTCGCCGGCTGGCCACCGATGTCAAATGGCGCGGAACCAGGAGACTCCCCGTTTGCAGAATTGCGTGAGGCACAGAGCATGGCCTTGGCATTGCCTGGAACCGGAATGGCTACGGCCGTCGATCAACCAGAGGATCACCCAAGAGATAAGCAGACAGTAGCTCATAGGCTCGCGTTGGTTGCTGCCAAGGTAGTCTATGGCGAGAACATTGTCGCCACCGGACCAACGTACCAGTCAATGGAGGTGGAGAGCGGCCGAATACGTATTAGGTATTCCAATCTAGGCTCGGGGCTAACAATCAGAGACAAGTATGGCTACGCCCGAGGTTTCGAGATCGCTGCCGCCAATGGAAAATTTGTTTGGGCTCAAGCACGCCAGGATGGCACGGACATTCTGGTGTTCAATGAATCAATCCCGCATCCAGTATCAGTACGATATGACTGGAGCGATACCCCCGACGGAAACTTGTATAACGTTGAAGGGCTGCCCGCCACCCCGTTCAGAACCGATGCGCCGAAAAACCTGAATGCGTCTCGTTAGATTGTCGCGACTGACCGGGGGCTGCGCCCAATCTTCCTTAATTACGCATCAAAATCGCATCCAAGAATTTGACGTTCTGGCGCACGTACGATGGTCGAAGGTGCCATAGGTCGCGATACATTGACTTTCCAGCGGCGTCAAAAGGAGGGCAGCTCGTTTCATCACAAAGGGACTGAAGCGGATCGATAACAATTGCACCGGTCTCCTCGGCAACCTTGCGAAGCTTCGATTCTATTGGTTTGAGTGCTGTCATGACTCTGACCTTGTTTTTTCCATAGTTTGGCATCGCGTCTGGGTTGGGCAGTAGTGCCGGCCAATACGCTCGCGGGTCCAGATCTCCTCCAATCGGAATGTTGAGTACGAGGTAAACGGACTTGCCAGATTGCCTGAATTCCGTCACGGTTTTTCTCAAACTCTCGAACGCCGCGTCCGAGCCGGTTTTGAGTGACTCTTCCTTAAGGGGGCCTGCAATGACGTTCCATGGCCCGAAAAAATATGCATACCAGGATGCTGCAATGACAACGCTTTCGACTTTCGGGTCTTGTGCATAGTTGACGATGTTCCTTATAAAATTCCTGCAAGCATTTTGCTTTGCTTCACTCTCAGTCGGCATCTCTACAACCCCCGGCGCACACCCGGGTCTTGTGGCAAAAACTGCGTCGTGTTTTTGAAAGGTGCTATCTGAAAGTAGCGTTTCAATTCTTGGATAGTATTGTTGCATGCTGCTGTCGCCGACAAACAAAATGTGTCGCGATCCTTTGCCGATGGTAAGCCATCTGTCCGGAGGTCGAATCCATGATGAGCTATTGGAATCAGGCGATAGATGTTCCGCGGCTGAGCTTGCCAGATCACCCGCAATTAAATACGAAACCGGACGGATGGTGCCCAGTGACGAGCTAAACCCGAGCGCCGCGCAAAAAAGCATTGCAATGCAGAGCGCCCAGATTGCCGTCGCCTTCTTTGGGTGGAATCGGATTGGTAGCTCGACATACTTGCAGGTAAAAAAGGCGAGAACCACCGAGGTAGTGACAACCAGAAAAAACATTGTCGCCTGATTCGGAGTGTGCCCCCAGGCGAGTCCCAGAATAATAAAGATTATGGGGAAGTGCCAAAGGTACAGCGGGTAACTGATGAGGCCAACGAAGACCATTGGGCTTGAGCCGAAAATCATCCGATTGATGGGGCTTTGAGTGCCTGCGGCGATAAGCAGTAAGGTGCCACCAGTTGGCGCGAACGCCCTTGAGTCTGGGAATATCTGTTTGTCCGGGTCAGTGAGGATTGCAACAAGAAGTATTGCAGCGGCAGCGAACCCCAAAAAGTATGGCCTCAATAGAAACGAGAAATGAGAACTCTTGATCCGCTCGCTGATCTTGCCCAACAGAGAGAAACTGAACGTCTGCCCACAAGCTAAAAGGGCTCCAGCGGACAATTCGAATGCTGACCTCCACGGTATTAAAGACATACCCGTGGGAAGGCTGCCAGTTGCCATCGAGAGAACGAAAGTGGCGATTGTGATGGCTGCGATCGCTATACCAATAACGGAAGGGTCCTTCTTACCCAATTTCCAAACTATTAAGAGGCATAGCGGCCAAAGAAGGTAGAACTGTTCCTCAACTCCTAGAGACCAAAGTTGGTCCAGATAGTTTCCGCCCAAATCGACGTTATCTGGAGCATAACCCTCCAATCCCTTGAAAATGTACAGCGAGAAAGTTGAGCTCGTTGCTATCTGCTTCCCGAGGTGCTGAAAGTCATCTGGTAAAAGTACCAGGCTTCCCAAGAGCCAGACTGTTGTTAAAACGACAATGAGGGCGGGAAATATTCTTCGAATCCGGCGTCCGTAAAATTCGGAGAAACTGAAGTTCTGCCTTGCTAGCCCGCGAAGTATGATGCCGGAGATTAGATAACCCGAAAGAACAAAGAACATGTCCACACCGGTGTCACCGCCGGGAAACGCGGTGGTGTGAGAGGCTACAACTGAGAGAGCTGCAAGCGCCCGCAGGCCGTCAAGATCGCGACGATGGTTTATATCCTGATTAGAGCGGTCTGGATTGACTTGGGTATAAAGAGATCCATGCTTCGATATTTTCATTGCCATTCATCCATGTTTGGCTTTGAGCGGGCACAATCCGATGTTTCCCTGCCATCACGGTGCCGGGTATCTTGCAAATCACCCTAAAGGATCAAATTGTTTTTTCGGTTACGTAGGGCGGCATTCTTGGAGTCAGCAAACTACTCTAGATGTATCGAACGATCTGGCGCGGGTGTTCAATCCTCACATACGTTGCTCCCCTAGCGCCAGTGCCTGATAGCGAACTGAACTCTCACTCACGGCCGGCCACTTGAACAATTTGGTATCCGAAGGTGGAGTCGGCGCGGAGGGCACAATTGAAGCAGGGCGTACGGCTGTAGCACGATCGGCAGTACTTTTAGTTGTCGTAGACCCTTCTTGCGCGAATGGCCCCAATGAATGTTCCCACCACGAAGCATGGCGAACTGTAGTCCTCCCCGCGAGGGTCAGTTCACCGGCTACAGTTTCGCTTCCTCGTGTCCAATTTCCTCGCCAGAGATTTGACTTCAACCCTCTGCATGACTGATCGTGGCCCTTCGTGCGGCTTTGCGTGCGGCGGAAGGTGTACCCTCAAAGCGGACGAGTCTCCAAGTCGAGCACGGCCGCCATCAAAGAATTGCGCTTGGGTGGCGAGCTTAGTCGTCACCGGGCTCAGACTCGACGGCACGACGCTGCTGCCGCTGATAGACGAAACCAGCTCCACCAATCCATCCAATGAGAACTGCGATTAAGTGAGTCGCGATCTCCCATTTTTCCTTGAAACAGGCAAGCAGAACGATGAATCCAACTGTGAGCGCCAGGCCATACAGTAACGGATAAAGCCACCTTGCTGATTGTTGCCGTTCGCGCGCGTCCAACTGCGCAAGACGCCACTCGTGCTCCCGGTCCTCCCTTTGAACTCTCTCTCGGCTTTCCAGAAAATCTTGCAGCAAAGGCCTTCCGACCTCGATGAGTCGATCGAGTTGAACCGCTGGCGTTGTTGACCCGTCCTGTTTTGCCGGCAGAATCTCACCGCTCTTCGGGGAATTGGACTTGTCAGTCCGCGCAATATCAGTCATCCCAGTTCCTCAAACAGATCCAGATAGACATCGAAGTGCTTCGGCCTTACTACGTCCCTCTGAAATGCAGCGGCGCCGAACGGATGTCAAGGAAAGGCCGACGTATCCCCGATAGATCACCGAAGTGCGCCTCATTCCTTAACGCGCTTCCACCAGTGGTATCCCATATCATTCGTAGCTAACTGCGTTCCGTGCGTAGCAACTGCAAATCGCTTGTTCTCAATAAAAACGTCAATGAACCCATCACCGATGTCCAAAACGATATTGCCGGCCTGATTGCTTGTAATCATATCGAGGCCTCGCCGCGACCACTGCGCATAGTCAATGTACTCTGAAGGGGCACATCCGATCACGGTGAGCTTGGGTCGAATAAAATCCAGAAATTCGTAAGAGCGACCGGAGTCCCGTCCGTGGTGCGGGGCAAGCAGGATTGCTGCACCCTCTACAGATTGCCGATAGTTTCGTTTGATGTGTCCGAACGCCGCATCGTGGGCATCTCCACAAAGAAGAATCCGACCGCCATTGCTTTGATAGTTCACAACATATGAGCCTTCATTGACGTCATTATCAAGATCCGGATCATTCAGAAGCTCGCTTGTCGGAGCCAAGATATGAAGGCCATCGTGACCCTGCCCTTCAGGCGCGTCATTCGCGAATTGAAATGAGTCGCCGGCAACCTTTCGAAGTACGGTTACCCCACTCTCCTGGCCGTCCCGCACTTTCACATAGCGGTCCCAGTCGTCTTCAAAATATTGACCGCCCTCGAACGGTGGCTTTTCTCGCCGTGCACCCGAGTCCCAAAAGTTGTCGATTCCGATCTGATCCACGAGTCTATTAAACCCGTCCATGTGGTCCATGTCCGGGTGGGAAAGAACAAACCGCCACAATCTTTTGATCCCTAGACTCTTGCAGTACTCAATAGGGTTCGTATTGCAATCGCACATGCGAAAGTTTCCGGTAGCTCCTGCCGCCTCCCCTTTGAATACCGCCTTTCGAGTGGTTTCAGCGTTCCCGTCGCAGATATCAACCATGGTAACGCGGCCGCTGTTGTGCTGAATAATTGAGCAATCACCCGGGAACACATTGACGATGTGAACGCGTGCCATTACAACATCCCTCCCCTTTTCTCGCGTCTGCGAGTTCTTATTATGGTTCCTCAGCTCTGGCTTTTAACGCCCCTCACTTTCGGAGGGTTCGCTGCACCAGCTTGCTTCGGCACCCTACTTAGCGTCTCGTAAAGTCTACGCGCATAAGAATAGCCAGCTTGCTCCACCGTACGCGCAGTAAAGTGGAACATCCAAAGCAACATGAGGACCATCGATAACAGGAGAGTCAATCTCGGCCCCACATCGACTTCACGGAATACTTCAGGATGGATTCCAGTGGGGAATAGCTGCAGGAAGTTCACGTGGATCGAGATCGCAAGTACCGTCGCGGCTGCGCTCATCAGCCCAAACCAACGGATTCCGTAGCAGTTGCGATTAAATCCGTAAGCGACGAGTTCCTTAAAGACGAAAGGGTACTTCTTTTTGTCCGCCGCCAAAGGCCTTAGCGCATCGGCTGCCGCAACGTAAGCCGCGTCTGCTGATCGCGGGTCACTTCTTTCGGCGTCTCCATTTGGTATTTTTATGTTCAGCTTTGTCTGGATTAGTTGGTGGTATTGTTGCTTCGTCGGTTCGGCCAACTTCTGGTCACGGTGTCTGAGTAGAATTGTGCTCGGCGCCCCGCCCCATCTTCTAAACAGCTTTTCTTGCGCACGTTGTCCCCAAGTTCGAACGAAGGCCGCAAGCGCATATGGTCCACCACAAATCACAAGTATTGAAGACAAGCTGGCTGGGATAGGGTGTTCTGCGCCCCATGCGAGGGCAATAAAGGAGATCGGTGGAACCAACAGCAGCAGTCCAGGTATCAATCGAGCTTTGAACTCATATGGATCCAAAAGCTTGGAGAAAGCTGCCTGCCACTGCACGCTCTACGCCCCAGCAGTCATAGTGAGCTGCAGGATCACTTTCCCGCCGCACCTGTAACAATGTGAATGGCGGACTCAACCATGAGGCTGAATTTTTTGGCTCATTGACGCGACATCGGTTTAATCGGAATTCGATCTCTACTTGGCTTTTTTTTGTAGACGGACGGGCGCGGAATATCCGTTAGTAGCGCGCAGCGTGGACTTATGGGAGCAGCAGATGGGTTTGTCCCCGGCCCGAAGATCGGGCGTCAGCAAATCGAGTCACGGTAAGACGCGTATCCGAAGTGGTGGTCAAGGTGAGGTCGACGTCGTGCAGGACCGCGCCGCCATGTGGTGCCCCTTGTAAAGGAAGCATCAGCGATCCTCGAAGCGCGATTGGGCGCGATCGTCAACATTGGCGAACGTCGGCGGACACTCGGGGATATTCGGGCGATTCCGGTGTTTTCAACTGACGACGTGACCAACACATTGAGTGCATTGGTCAAAGAATCTCCGACGACATGGTCAAAGAGGGAGAAGCACGCGCGTCATTTCAGTTGCGACATATCCGCCGTACTTGCGAAACCATGTCGGCAGCGCTCAGAATATCCAAAGACGTCCGCTCACATCTGCTGAGCCACGGACTGGGCCGCGTGCAAAACCAACTACGACCATCACACTTGCTGGCTGGAAAACATACAGGTCTTAAAAAGATGGGCCGCGCATCTGACGAAGTTACGAACTGGCAAAACGGCTGATATAGTTACACTCGCCAACGATCGCGATGTGAAAATAACACGCGCCTGATTTTCATCAGCAGCTAATCTCCCTCCACATTCAGCAGAGAATACGCGTCCCATCAGGCGCCGTTCGAGGTTCGTTGGACGACAGGTTCGAATACCGCGAGCGCATCGAGGAAGGCATTGAGTTCCGCTTCACTGGAACCGAACGGTCTCGCTATGGGCGCCTTGATGAGAGCGTTCCGGATCAGGTTCGTCGCTTCCTTCACAAGGTTGGACCACCCGCAGTCGAGAACAACGAAAGTGCAATACGCGCTCGGCACCAGCGCATGCATGAAATCGAGTCCGTCATTCGGATCCTGTTTCCGATTCGGGTCGGCGAAGTACCGCCTGACTAGGGCTCTGTATAGGGCTCGCGTCGCAAAGATCGGCTGTACTCTGTTGGGTCGCGGGTTAAAATACTGCAACGCTTCCTTGCTGTTACCGTGCTCCCGATGTTGTCGTTCTATTTCTGTAAGTACGCGTACGCCCAATTCGCGCACTTTCGCGCCGAGCTGCACCAGACGATTTGCAACCGGCAGCGATCGATACGCAACGGTCATCGAGAATGGTCCACCGAATGGAGGTGTCAGAGCGGCGACGAGTGGCAGCAAAACTTTGTCTGCATCCGGGAGGCCGTTCGAAAAATCCCCGGGTTTAAACTCCTTCTCCGCCTTATCGACGACGAACTGCCTCGCCTCTTGGAAATAGATCCGAGGCATCACCCTATCGATCATCTCAGCGATAGCGACCGCGTAGGCGTGATCTTGATTCGCTAGCTCACCAAGCGAAAGAGCATTGAGCACCAGCGTGCCGTCCTTCTCACGTATTGCACGCACAAACCGTTCGCACCGGTCGTAGTGCTGAGCGATCCCGCGCAGTGCGCACGTATCGAGGTACACGGACGGCGGCCGCTTGGACTGTTGGAGGACGGGAGCGCCGTGCTCATTTAGGACTTTAAGGATTTCAAGCATTGTGGTCGACCCCGGGAGGAATCGAGGGCGCCAAAGAATACACCCGCTTCTATTTAAAACCGAGGAATTAGAGATGTCTGGGGGTCTGCGATCGTGTCCTCCTCGTCGCCCTCGCTTTTGCCGTCTTGTCGACCTCCCTGCGCGTTAGGATCTCAACTGTGAACTTACGGAGTACTTCTCAAACCGTCAGCCTAACTGCGCCCATGTGGTTGGGGGGACTTCCGCCACGCGGGTGTTTAGGTGATGGTGCTCACCGACTTCTTGCTATTGCTGGATCTTCTGGGCACAGGTGTACTGAACGAAGATCTCGCCGATGGATCCGGGGGGAGTCTCGCTGAAATCCGGAAGTTGTCGAGCAGGCACCTCTGCCTTTCCCCTCGATGGGGTTGTTCGGGTATGCGGTCTTGTAAAAATCAATTTTCCTGTTGGCAATTCGCTCCGTCTTGCAATCGATCCAATAAAGTTGGCGTGACGTTCGGAATTTGATGCCGTTACGCAGCACTTTTTTCGTATACAAAAAGAACCCACACTGATCTGACATTACCTTGTTGCTGTCGAATTTTCCGTGCATACGTGTGCGCTTCGCCGTCCGGGGGTTCCTGCGCCAATGTCGTCTACATACACCCAACCATCGTCGATTATGCGAATGATATCCTCAGCGAATTGGACATCCTCAGCTCGTGGGCTTTGGTTGTCGGCAATCGCGGGGACTGCTAAGAGGGATATACCCAGCAGAAAAGCGCTTTTGACGAAATTGGAAGTGCGACCGCACATTGCAGCCATCCATTCAGTTCACGGTTGTCAGCAGAGCGTAGTCGTCTCCCTGGCCCAGAATGTACTTCCGCGCTTGCGGACCGGGATGGGAATCACACGGACATGACGAATGCGCCCTAATACCAAGCATCAGTATCCGAAGTCGGCGCTAATATTCAAACCCGGAACCCAGTATCCGAAACTCGGAACACTGACAACCACCGGCGGCAGTTCTGAAAGCCAGAGGCAATGTCTGTCCTCGAACCTCCTTCAGGCTTCGAATGGCCTGAGTTCACGCAGGTCCTTGAGCACCCCGCTCGTCGCGCCGCCGATCTCGCCAGTCACGATCTCGACCGACTGATCTGAACACGTGTATTCAGCCATTCCTGAACTTCGCCCTCTAACCATCCCACCGCCCGCACGCCGATCTTAATACTGTGGGGAAACCGTTGCTCGGCCTGCAACTGATAGATAAATGAACGTCCGAGGCCGGTGACTCTGCAAACCTCCTTCAGTCGAAGAACGCGTGATTGAGAGAAGGTAGGCGCGGACGTTTGCGGCGTCGGATTTTCAGGGTCGTTGTCCATGCGGTGGGCTCCTGTTGACGATCCATAGGCGAAACATAGTGATGACTTCAATAATGCGGGCAGCGTTAATTGTTCGGCTAGCCTCAAAACGGAGGGAAAACCGCTCCAATAACGAGTTTTTTATGTCCACCGACCTGTGCTGTAGGCCACCGAGAGCCCCCTTCTCTTCGCTGGGGCAGCTTCGAGCGGTATTCCGTGTCCAACGACGTCCACTGTAAAGCGGGCTCTGGCTCGGCTGGGCCCGTAGCCGCGTCTCACAAATATTTTATCGTCGCGGATTTCGGTGGACGACGGGGATGGAGACACGGAGTTAGAGCGCTGTTAGCATCCAGAGGCAGTTCGAAGGGCATGGCAGGATAGCCTAGCGGCAGCCGGTTTA
>Ga0105237_10005964_pt1 | contig 13652 bp, 8 predicted proteins | sample KBSC24metaG_FD_81520 | JGI IMG/M metagenome (GOLD analysis project Ga0105237, IMG submission 81520) | Corn rhizosphere microbial communities from Kellogg Biological Station, Michigan, USA - KBS C2-4 metaG | ecosystem: Host-associated > Plants > Roots > Rhizosphere > Soil | place: Michigan, USA...
AGGCCATAGCTAACAGCAAGCATCATCTCATTCTTAAGCGGCACAGTATAGTTGAAGCTTCCATCCATAATCAAGTTATTCATAGTGATGTCCTTACGCTGATCAGTAGTGTCCGTCTGCAACAGGCCACCATTCTGCATATAAAAATTATTGAGAGAATACAGAAACCCCTTAGTATCATAATACTGCCGATTGAAGGATAAAGAAGTGGAAAAAGCCCTTCCTCTATTCTTTCTAGCCCGCATTCGCCACATCAGATTACCAAGCAAACCTTGATTTCTAAAGTCTGACCTGATCAGACGAAGACTGCTGTTTACTAATGTATCATTAAAGCTACTGATTCCTGCAGAGCTTAAAGTATTATAGCCATGTATACTGGTTGGTTCTAAGAACAAATTGCAGGTTGAAACACTGTCAGGCATAAATTCATAAGATACATGTAAAACTTGCTGATCACGAGTATTTTCAGAATTATTCCGCTGTTGCTTTACATAGATAGAGTCCGGTAAGGTTTGCCTGGTCATCAAGATACAAAATGGACTAGTCGATGACCTGCCATACTGATAATTTCCAACTACATGATCCTCGTTTTCCTTCCAATCATCAGCGTAATGGATGCCTCCGGTTGCCACTCGGGGAATACCAAGACCTGCCGATGCTCCAAGTGCATCGCCGCTACTAGCACCTATGTTAAGTTTGGATTGCAATCCCCCACCATCCCCGGCAAAACTTGAATTTCCAGTATTTGCTGACATCCCAAGTGCAGCAATTTGCATACTATCGTTAAAAGCGCCGAACAGCCCACCAGTATTATAATAACCCTGGGAGCCTCCGCCGGTCTCTGCCTTCATCAAAGTACCCCTCTTGCTATCTTCCTTAAGCACTAGATTTATTGTCTTTGTCCGCTGCCCATCATCTACTCCTGTAAACTCAGCCTGTTTACTTTTTTTATCTAGGACCTGTACTTTGGCAATCATGTCACCATTGAAATTCCGGGTAACAACGGTAGGACCTCCACCGAAAAAATCCTTTCCATCAACTAACAGTCTTTCAATCTTTTGTCCATGGATAGTAATATTTCCATCTGCATCCACCTCTATTCCCGGCAGACGATGTAGCAGTTCTTCTACTGTAGCGTTAACCCGCATTTTGATATGTGCCGTATTATATTCTACTGTATCACCTCGCAGCGTGGGAAAAAAGCCACGAGGGGTAATAATCACAGGCGCTAGCGTATCAGTTCTAGGAAGCAATACTACAACGCCCAGGTCGGTTTCTAGAGTTGACTGAATATTTATAGATTGAAAATAGACTGAAAAAAGTGGGTATGTTACCCAAAGTTGGTATTGGCCTGAAGGAAGGTCATTAAGATAAAAACTACCATCCTTCCCGCTCCTTGTATACTTCACAAGGGTCGAATCCTGGGCCAGCAGTACTACAACAGCCATAGAACAATCTTTGTTAAAGACAGTATCAAGTATCTTCCCTTTGAGTGAAGCCTGTCCATGAGCCATCCCGCCTACCAGGGCAAAGAGCATCACAGAAATGGCCGTTAGGCATTTCCGTATACAATAAGGCAATATGTAGCTTTCGCTCATGCACTATGGATAAACTGCCTTCACAGCAGAAGGTAGTAACGGTTCATACACCTGCAATTGTCTCTTTAACATAGGCGCCGAAGCAGAATCCAAGGCATAAATGCTAAGATGTGTGCTCCGGAAGACTACTTGATTATTGGTAAGCCAGTCTGCAACTTTGACCCAATGCTGCAACAATTCATAACTGTACCTATTGTCTCGGATTATAGCCAGGGCAGGTCTCTCCTGTTTAATCAGGTAGTCGGCATAATCCACACGCAGATAGGAGCCTTCACGGCTACGAGCTATCTCCATATATCCAATACCAGTTGAAATATCCATCTTTCTCCCTTCGCTTTGGTAAGAGGCCGTACCAATATCATCTGTAATAACTGCGGCTTCATTGTAATAACGATGTATAAATCCTGCAGCCTGGTAAGCTTGTTCATAGGTATTAAGGCACTCAGAGTAGATGTCCTTAAAAGCGGCCCATCCTCTGGAAAATAATGGATAAAGTAGCAAAATGCAGGTCCAGGCAGCTACCCATCGAGCGGCAATGCCCTTTCGAGGCCATAAAGTACTTCCGCCTTTTGCAATCAACGGGCCAGCGACAAGTACGCTAAATGCCATTAGATAGGCTTCATAGCGAAAGAATAGCACGACACTGCCAAATATTAAATGTAGTATTGTTACACAGAGAATAAAAACCAGCATTGCGCGATATAAAACCAGCTCTTTCATGCTCCGGAAAAATAGCCAGTACAATAAAGGGAGAACTATCAATAATCTGGTAGTGGCTATTGAGCCAACAGTGTTATAAGTGTATACCAGCCGGGTAAAAATGTCATCTGTAAAGAATTTTCGAACAGTTACGCCATCCAGTGGAATAGGAAAAGCCTTCATCACTAACGATGTCGGAAAAAAATAGGCGTCGTGCCGAAGAGAGTATATGCCAAAGATTACTACGGGAAGCACAGACAGCATGCCAAGTATTATACAGAGCCGGAGCCTTCGTTTTATCAATAAGGCCACACAAGCCACCAATATAATGAACAGTCCTTCATATCTTGTGGCAGTAACCAATATGCCAACCGTATATATATTCCAGGGAAGGTATTGCCCTCCGCTAGTCAACCATGTACAAAATCTGATGAGAAATAGAACAGAAAATAATACTTGTAGCATATGTTCCATCCCCCCTACTACTAGCACAGGCACAGGAGTTAAAAGTATAATGGCAGCGAGAATAAGCAACTGGTTGGTCGGTTTTATGCCTTCTCTGAGCAGCCAACGCTGTATTACTGTAAGACATATAATTGCAGTTGCCAGATTGATAAGGAACGGACAAATAAGATTTATTCCAATGACTTTATATAACATTGCGAGTATCAAAGGATACAATATAGAAGAGGATGAGGAACTAAACTCATTGCCGGACAGTCCCCACGATCCATGTAAAGCAATATTTTTTGCAATTGTCATTCTTATATAAGCCTCATCCATTGGGTATACAAATACACCTTTCGAGTACTGCAGTAAAGGATATTCCAGGATCAATAAAGGAATAAAAAATATAAAAATGGCTAATGGCAGCACCCAAGATTGATGAAGATCAAATTTCAGCCGCAGCATAGGATGGCTTGTTTAGATAAGGAATAATATTCTAATGTAGGACTCCTTGCTGCAATACCACTTCAGTAATTAATTAAAAAATAATACTTCTCGGATTGTTGTTTATACTAAACTGACAACTTTTAGTTAGGAGATTTGTAGACTCGAAGGCTCTTATTATAGCGCTGCATGTGACACCATATTTCATTAAACCTTACTCACTATGCACAGCCTATATAGAACTGAAACACGTTCCGTTCGTCTGAGTCCTGCTGACCTTCGATTGATCGACCAGGCTCTGGACTATATCAACAAACATTATACAGAAAAGATCTCTGCCGACCAACTCTCGATAGAAGTAGGCCTTAGTAAAGAACGATTACAAGCCGGCTTGCAAAGCCGCAAAGGGCTCACATTGGCCAAATATATACAGCAGATACGCCTTGAAAAAGCGAGGGAATTATTGACCAACACTAATCATCCGCTAAAGGCCGTAGCCGATGCGGCAGGCTTCATCAACGAAAGCCACTTCTGTAAGGTCTTTAAAAAGACACACTTTATCAGCCCTATTCAATTTAGATTTCAACAGGTGTTCTAGTACAATCCCCCAAATCATGTCAAAAGGAAAAACATCTTCTTCAAACAGAACATAAATGAGATTGAAAAGAACATACCCGTAAAATAACTTGCATTACAAGCTCGATTATTAACTCTGTGTATAGGCTAAGGCGTTCTGATCAATAGCAATCCCATATATACGATCGTGTGGGTGGGGCAGCCTGAGGACAGGCTGCCCTAACCCCGGTCGTCAAATCAAAGGGCATGAACAAAAAAACTCACATCAACTCGCCGGCGAGCAATACGCCAGAGCTATATTTACCTGGATTTTTACTCAAGCAGGCCCCCAGCAGCAAGAGCTTCTTTACCTATCTCTATGTGGAGAATAAGATATACAACTTATTGATGCTGCTTCTGCTGGTGGGACAGTTTATTATTTTCAAACTGCTATATCCCTTCCCTGACTTCTTTTCAGACAGCTACAGCTACATCGATGCTGCCTATCGGCATCTGGATGTCAATATTTGGCCCATCGGATATAGCAAATTTCTATGGCTATTCCATTGGTTTACCCATTCCGCCACCGCCCTGAATTTCTTCCAATATATGTTTCTGGGAATATCCGCTCTCTACTTTTATCATACCCTGGTCTATTTTTATCCAACGGGAAAGAACACTAGGATGATCCTTTGCCTTTTCCTATTCTTCAACCCGCTGAATCTATATCTGGCCAATTATGTATCCAGTGACGCTATCTTTATAGCTCTGAGCCTAAGCTGGCTGACACAAATGATATGGATCATTCACAGGCCCCACCCTTATCAGATCTTAGTTCAGGCAGTAGTCTTCTTTATCGCGTTTACATTCCGGTACAATGCTATGTATTATCCATTGATAGCCGCTTTCTCCTTTATCATTTCAAAACAAAAGATGTGGCTGAGGTTTGCAGGGATATTCTCCGGTCCCATTCTCATCATACCCTTTATCATTTTCTCTTCAAATGCCGCGAAAAGGATGACAGGCACGGCTCAGTTCCCTCCTATTCTGGGAGGCTGGCAATGGGGAAATAATGCCCTCTATATGCGCGGCTTCATCGAAGAGGACAGTACTGCTTTTCCCACAGCCGAGACGGCAAAACTGGACCACATAGCCCGCCAGTATTTCAGTCAGCCTTCCCGTCCCCAAGACCAGTTAGCTGCTTACGTGGCGAATTTCTTTATCCGCCAGCCGGAGGCGCCTTTAAAGCAATACGTAGCACAACGCTTTAGAATAAACCCTACCTATGCATCTGTTGAGCAATGGGGCCAGGTAGCGCCCATATTCGGGCAGTATGGTCTTTTCTTGATCAAACGACATCCATTAGCATTTGCACGATATTACTTGCTGGTGAATACCAAAAACTATTTCCTTCCTCCTTTGGAAAAGTTGGATATATATAACCTCGGTTTGGATGAGTTATGGCCCATCGGCGCCTATTGGTTTGGCTATCATAGCTTGAAGATCACGTCGGTGTCCAAGACCATACAAGGTACAATCTTATTTGTCTATACGGTGCTCTTTGCTATACTCAATCTATATTTTTTCGTAGCACTAATCCTTTACATAATACGTGGCGCCTGGCGAAGATCCACCAGGATGTTCAATTATACTATTGGATTGATCACAGGCTTTTTATTACTAAATTTTGTCTTCAGTGTCTTTGCCAACATTATCGTCATCCGGTACGAGGTATATCCTATGATACTGCTATTAACCTTTATGATGCTGTTGACCGATCAGTTAGAACTGACGATAAAACAGTCTTCTTCAAATTTAATCCCATCGTTGCATCCAAATATTTCTTAATTCATGCGAAAAACAGCGATCATCATTGGAGCCGGCCCTGCTGGCCTTACAGCAGCCTACGAACTTTTAAAAAGGACGGACATTCAGCCCATCGTCCTGGAAAAGAGCGAGTTCATCGGCGGTATATCCAGGACCGTCGACTATAAAGGCAACAGGATGGATATGGGGCCGCACCGGTTCTTCTCCAAGTCCGACAGAGTAATGGAATGGTGGCTAAATCTAATGCCATTAGAAGAAGGGGCAGAAGACTCATTCACAATTTCCTATCAAAACAAGAAAAGAGAGGTACGAATAAAGGATCAAGGAACGAACAGCAGTAATAAAAAAATGCTCGTTATTCAAAGGCTCACCCGTATCTATTTCCTTCGCAGATTGTTTGCCTATCCTATCCAGCTTAGCATCGACACGCTAAAGACCCTAGGTCTCATAAGGACGCTAAAGATTTTATTTTCCTTCCTTTATGCCAAGCTCTTCCCTCGTCGTCCTGTCGTAACACTGGAGGATTTTATTATCAACCAATTTGGCCGACAACTGTACCTGCTTTTCTTTAAGGACTATACGGAAAAAGTTTGGGGGGTACCTTGTCGCGACATCTCCGCCGAATGGGGGGCACAGCGGATCAAAGGGTTGTCCCTGAGTAAAGCCTTCGGGCAGGCCATTAAAACCTTAAGAAAGGCGAAGACCAAGGACCTGGGTCAAAAAGAGATGGAAACCAGTCTCATCGAGCAATTCCTCTACCCCAAGTATCGTCCCGGCTCTCTATGGGAAGAAGTAGCCCGGCAGGTACAGGAAATGGGAGGCAAAGTCTATCTCAACCAGGATGTTCAAAAGATTGCGTCAGGCGAAAATGATATTACCGGAGTACACACTCGTAACAGCGTCACCGGGCAGCCAGCCGTTTGGGAAGGGGACTATTTCTTCTCCACCATGCCCGTCCAGGAATTGATCGCCGACTTGGGTGCGGGGGTACCCTCGAACGTACAAGATATTGCGGCGGGGCTGCAATACCGCGATTTTATAAATGTGGGTATCCTACTCAAACAGCTATCTGCACCAGGCAACACAGGTCAGTACGAAAAGCTGGAACTAAAAGACAATTGGATCTATATACAGGAACGAGATGTAAAAGTGGGTCGCCTAATGATCTATAACAATTGGGGGGGAGGGATGGTACATGACCCGAATACCACCTGGATCGGGATGGAATATTTCTGCAATAAGGCCGACGATTTCTGGGTATTGGATGATAGTGCCATACAGGTTCATGCTATCATGGAACTGGAAAAAATGGACCTAGGCCGGGCGCAAGATGTTCTCGACAGTACCGTATGCCGTATGGAAAAGACCTATCCCGCCTACTTCGGCACTTATAGGGATTTTGACAAGCTAAGGGCCTATACAGACAGGTTTTCCAATCTTTTCCTCATAGGTCGCAACGGCATGCATAAATATAATAACGCGGATCATTCAATGTTGACTGCTATGGTAGCAGTAGATAATATCTGTGCGAATGTTCTTACAAAGGAAAACATTTGGGAAATTAATACTGAACAGGAGTACCACGAAGAAAAAAAGGCAGAAGACGAGAAGATTGGAAAGGAACATTTGGTAGACGTACCATCTCATTTTCTTTCTTATGTTTGGGAAAACAGCTGGAATCGAGCCTGGATTCTCTTATCGATCGGAGTCTTTATCCTACAATTTATCTTACTAAAGATAACTTACCCACATGCTAGTTTCATTCCAGACTCCTATTCCTACCTCGAAGCAGCTTATACAAATACTGATGTAAATGTCTGGCCTGTGGCCTATTCCAAATTCTTACGCCTAATCAGCGTCTTCTCCCATTCAGATAAAATCACCATTGCATTTCAATATCTTGTCATGCAAATCAGTGCTTCGTTTTTTCTCCTCACCCTCTTCTATCTACTACGACCTGGAAAGATGGTACGTATTACGCTCTATCTCTTTTTACTTCTAAACCCCCTCTCATTATTCGTGAGCAATTGCATTTCCGCAGACGCCCTATTCATCGGGTTAAGTCTATGTTGGGTCAGCACCCTAATTTGGATCATCTATTCGCCAGCCCGTTGGCAAATTCCTGCGCAAGCAATTCTATTGCTCGCATGCTTTGTTACTCGGTATAACGCCATATATTATCCCATAATCAGCATGCTTGCTTTTTTTCTTTCCAATCAAAGCTGGCGCCCAAAGTTGATCGGTATAAGTCTTGGCCTGATCCTCATATTTGCTTCCTATTCTTACACAAGTGGGAAATTGAAAGATCTGACAGGCAAACGCCAATTTTCAGCCTTTGGAGGTTGGCAATTGGCCAATAATGCGCTATACATGTACCAAAATATTCCGGCTTCTCAAAGAGGTATCATTCCATTAAAATATCTCCAATTAGAGACAATGGTCCGTCGGCATATGGATACACTAAACAAAATAAAATTTACTCGTCTGGATTCGGTTCGGCAGTATTTTTATCTCTGGAGTGGAAGAGCGCCCCTTGTACAGTATATGGAAAGGGAATGGAAAAAGGACAATACTGCTCCCTATTTCAAACGCTGGGCTTCTGAAGGGCCTCTTTATTTTAGCTATGCCATTCATCTCATTCGTAGCTATCCAGTGGCATTTGTACAAAGCTTCCTGGCGCCAAATGCCATTAGACTCCTTATGCCTCCTGCAGAATTCCTTGGAGTATATAATATGGGGCAAGACAGCGTGGAAAGACTTGCAAAGGACTGGTTCCAGTATAAAACTTTAAAGATAAGCAGCCATCAGAATACAAAAAGGCCTATTGCATGGTCGGAATGGTATTCAGTGTTTTCGTTACTAGTAAATTTGTTGCTCTTGATTCATGTTTTAGGCGCATGGGCTTTTGGAAGTTTCAAGGGTCAGAAAGATGGCATATCAAGGCTGCTAATTCTTACGATTCTATTCTGGTTATTAAATGCGGGTTTTAGTGTCTTTGCATCGCCCATTGTATTACGCTATCAGGTATTTCCACTTTCATTTATATTTTGCATTTCCTTATTAGCAGGGGAAGCTATTTACTCATCCGAATCCACTAAAATAAAAAGGATATGAAAAAGACTGATATTATCGTCAACACCATAGCATATCTATACGCGCTTCTGTTTTTATATACAGGGCTTTCCAAATTAATTGACCAGGCTTCATTTAAACAGACGTTGTATAAATCTCTACTTTTCCACAGTTTCACAGATCTTCTTGCTATAGCTATTCCCTCATTAGAAATATTGATTGCCCTTCTAATAATATTGCCATATTCTAAACCTACTTCATGGCAGCGAAAATGGGGCCTAAATGCAGGTATCATACTGATGGCTCTTTTCACACTATATGTCGGTTTTATGCTGCTGTTTCAAAAAGGTAAATTACCCTGCTCTTGCGGCGGAATTATTCAAAAAATGAACTGGCATCAGCATTTTTATTTCAACAGCTTCTTTACTCTGGCAGGCATCGCAGCAATATGGCTAAATGGCCGAAAGGGAGAGGTACATGAAAGCCGCTTAGCAGTTTCTTAAAATTACAAATAAAATGAAGAAGACAAATTTTATATCTATTCTAATTCTTATTTCATCATGCACTTCCCGACCAAAGGGGGAATTATTTCCCAATTTCAGCATGCTGTTGGCAGACAGCAGTACTCGATTTAGTACTGCATCCATTAAAGAAGGCCACCCTATCGTGCTTATGTATTTCAGCCCGGATTGTGAACATTGTCAGAAAGAGACGGAGGTCATCCTTAAGAATATGCATGCGCTGGAAAACGCCCAATTCTATTTTGTTACAAATGACCCGCTTGACAGATTAAAGGCTTTCATAGGGTATTATAAGGTAAGTAAATATTCAAATATTACCTTAGGAAGAGACGATCAATTTTTTTTACTTAAATATTTTAAAGGCGCCCCTCCTCCTTATCTAGTATTATACGATCGACACAAACGTCAGCGTGCCGCTTTCCAAGGAGAGATGCCTATTGATACCATTATTTCATTCATCACTAAATCACAAATTTATGAATGAAGTATTGTCTGTAAAAAGTATGACATATGATTACGGCGAGCTTCTACAGGTCTATGGCTTAGATTATTCACCCATAGGATTCTATTGGCAGGTGGGGCAAGTTAAACATGTACAGGGATGGGTGCTTCATCTGTCAGTCATTAGAATTCAGCTTCACGAGTTACTTAAGGTCATAATCCCATATCTGATAGAACAGAAACTATCTTTTCGGGTTATTCGGGACGCAGGTTTGGCCTATGAACTGTTGGAAGGGCGTCTAGGCTATTCAGCCTTGGGTAAGATAGTATCTATTTATCCTGACGACGCAGACGCCCCCCTGGTCGCAAAATGGCTTCAGGACAGAACCGTTTCCTTTCGTGGTCCAAGTATTCCAACTGATCGCCATCTAGGGGGAATTGTCTATACGCGATATGGTTCTATCAACCCTGTGCAGATGCGAGGTTTTAATGGTGAACTGTTAAATCACATTTATGATGCCAACGGACAGCTGATCCCAGATCCATATCATATTCCATTTAGAATGCCTGAAGGCGTTAATTGCCCTTTTGAAAATATCACAACATCAAGCAGATCAATAACGAGAAAGCTTTTAAACTACAAATACTACCCCCTCTTTACATTAAAGAGAGATGCAAAAGGTGATGTAATCAGGGCAATCTATTTTAGAAAGCCTTGGCAGATCAAGTCCTGCCTTATAAAGCAAGGTCGTCCAAATATGTTCGCCGACGATTATGGTCGCGATATACAGGATAGGTTAAAATGGCAATATGAATTATATCTCAATTTGCATAAGGAAATCCCCTTTCCAGCGATATTTGATTATTTCCAAGATGGAGAAAATACCTATTTGGCAATGCAATTCATCAAGGGGCTAACGCTCACCAATTGGATTGACAAAATATACCAGGATAGAAGTTGGCATCACTTATCTAAGAATGAACGGCTTCATTTGATAGATCAGTTATTAAATGTCTTATACATTATCGGTCGTTTACATAAAAGAGGGTATATACACAGGGACCTTACACCTGAAAATTTTTTGATAACCAAAAAGGGCCAGATATTCCTGATCGACTTAGAACTTACCTGGTCCTCTAGCGACAAGCCTCCAAAGCCTCCTTTCCAACAAGGAACACCTGGTCATATGTCTCCCGAGCAAATAGCTGCTAAAGTGCCTACTGTCAAGGAAGACATTTTTGGAATTGGCAGTCTGGCGTTTGTATTCCTTACTAATTTTTATGCATTAAAGTTGGTTGGACAGGATATTACACGAACACTTGGACCGCTAGAATTCTTTATTGGCGATAAACAAATCGCTTATTGCATAGCGAAATGTTGGGCGAGCGACCCTTCTGAAAGGCCTGAATTGGAAGAAATAATTCACAATATAAAAGCATTCCGAAACAAAATAGCTAAGAATGAATATGGAGCTACTAAAAATCAAAACATAAAAAATACTTTCAACAAGTCCGAGGTAAGGATCGTAGTCCAAGAAGGCCTCAATGGTTTAGTATCTCCTGGAATGCTTGACCCCAAAAATAGATGGCTATCACAAATACAAGAAAAGGAATTGCATGTTAGCAATCAACTAGTTGGGCTTCAGTTATGCGAAGGCTGGCACACGGGAATGGCTGGCCCCCTATGGTTAGTGGCGCTAGCGAAACAAATGGAGTTTTCCATTAACTGTTGTCAAACGCCGTATTCACAAAGTTGGGATTTCATTCGAAGAATATCCTCTAACAACCAAGAGATACTTTCTTCAGGTCTCTATGCTGGCAGTGGTGGCATAGCTCTTGCGCTTTCGGAGGGATTGAATAGTGGATTATTGGTCTCAGAACCGAATGTCCTAAACCAGTTGCAACAGTGTTTCTCAAATACTACCAATCAAGCAAACTTGGCCCAAGGCTTAGCTGGTCAAGGCCTGGCTTTGTTGCATGTATTTAACTGGCTCGATAAACCCTATGCCGAAGCGAACTTGACATCTTTCGTAATGATGTTGCTCGAAAAGCAAAATCCTGATGGATCCTGGAATGCATTTACAGGGGTCGACTATGGTGCTGCAGGTATCATACTATTTTTACTTTCATATCTAGAAAAATTTCAAAACGCGCATGTAAAGAACTCTGTTCACAAGGCTCTTGAGTGGTTATTGAGAATAGCCAAATCAAATGATGATAAATATTCATGGCCAGTACATAAAAATACCCGACACACGGACCGATGGAGTCTCAATCTCGGCATACCAGGTATTATATTGGCCTTTATAAAAGCTCATACGGTGATGGAAGAGCCATATTATAGAACAATTGCGATCCATTCTTTAAATAAGATAGTCTCATACCCAATTATTATAGATATCAGCCTTGGGTCCGGGCTTGCTGGATTGGGAGAACTTTATATTGAAGCATTTTCCACATTTAAAGATTCCTACTGGTTGGAAAGGGCAAGTTGGGTCACAAAGATCATCCTCAATTGCTCTAGGCAGACAAAAGATAATACCTGTCATTGGGTACCCTTTATAAATGAAATAATGACAGCTGACCTGTTTACAGGTAATGGAGGTATTATTCATTTTCTTATGCGAATGATGTATCCTGAGGATATAAGCCATCCTCTCTTACTCTAATCGATTAAACATAATTGTGCACAATCAGGGGAATGCCGAAAACCTGAAAAAGAGTAGGCAGATTTTTCATTCTTAAAGTTTATTGCTTTTTAATCAAAAAAGCAGCCATTTTATGAAACGTTCAAAAATATTCTTGGGAGCAACAACAGCCCTCCTGGCGATTGCAGGTGTCGCCACCGCAAAGCATTTCACTAACAAGCGCGGTGGATTCTATATTACCGGCCTTGGCACACACTGCCTTGCAACTGGCAACGTTCTATTCTGCACCAAAGGTGGTACTGCAAATTGCTTATATACAACAACAACAACCGGGCTTAATAACCAAGTGCAAGCTTTTACCGCTGGTCCCGGCGTCGTAGGTTCTACCATTTGCCACAACGCGATAACATATCTGGCGGAATAATCTTTATCTAGAAGATCGCTATTAGCAGGGGGTATATTTATTATATAACTCCCTGCTTTCAATCTTTTAAACATATTAGAGACCGTAAAATAATATATAATTAAGAGGGGCATTTTTACACTAACAAAACAAACATTTTATGAAACGATCTAAAATATTCTTAGGGTATAAATTCCGGCGAACTTGACCCCGGTGTTCCGGGCGATGTTGACCCCCCTCTTGCGGTGGCACTGGAAGAGTAAAAGCAAAGAGCGTTTATTGCCTATCAAAAATAAGGTTTCGGGTTTTACTTTGCTTTGGTTTTTCTTCGCAGAGATTCTCCCCTCAGCTCGATCCGGTGGGCGCCGGCTGTCAATCTGTCCAATATGGCATCGGCGATGGTAGGTTCGTTGATGTACTCGTGCCAGGCACCTACTGGTAACTGAGAGGTGACGAGGGTGGCTTTGCGGCCATGTCGTTCTTCGAGGATTTGGAGCAAAGCCAGTTTTACATCCTGCTGCATGGGTTGCAGGCCAAAATCATCCAGAATGATCAACGCCTGGCGTTCCAGGTGATTCAGAAGCTTCAGATAACTGCCGTCCAGTTTGGACAGGGTAATTTTCTCGATAAACCGGTTCATGCTGAAGTAGGTTGTCTTCCTGCCCTGCAGGCAGGACTGGTGGCCGAGCGCACAGGCCAGATAGCTTTTACCGCAACCTGTGGCGCCGGTGATCAGCACATTTTCTCCCTGGTCCAGGTAATGTCCTTCCAGCAAGGTGGTTAGTTGTTGCTTGGTCATGTTCCTGGCCGGCGAGCAGGTCACCTGCTCCGGTATAGCGGGGAGTCGGAGCTTGGCGAGTTTCAGGTAGTAGGTCGTCTTCTCCTGGCTGCGGCTCGACTGTTCGGTTTGCACCAGGTGGGCGATCAGGTGGTGGGCTTCCAGTTGCTGGTGCACGGGCAGTTCCAGTTGCTGTTTGTACGCGTTTACCATTCCGGA
>Ga0105237_10005965_pt1 | contig 13649 bp, 9 predicted proteins | sample KBSC24metaG_FD_81520 | JGI IMG/M metagenome (GOLD analysis project Ga0105237, IMG submission 81520) | Corn rhizosphere microbial communities from Kellogg Biological Station, Michigan, USA - KBS C2-4 metaG | ecosystem: Host-associated > Plants > Roots > Rhizosphere > Soil | place: Michigan, USA...
TAAGTCTGGCTGCTTCGGCGATATATTCTTTCCGGACGATGGGTTTTGGCCGGTAGCTGCGGACGTGTTCGCAGGGCGTATATCCTTCGTAGTTAAATTTCTGGACCTGTGCGTTTTTGGTAATATCGATCAGGACGGGACCGGGGCGGCCGCTGCCGGCGATATAAAAGGCTTTGGCCAGTGCAGAGGGGATCTCCGTTGCGTCCGTCACCTGGTAGTTCCATTTAGTGACGGGGGTGGTGATATTGATCACGTCAGTTTCCTGGAAGGCGTCGGTGCCGAGAAGGTGGGCGAAGACCTGGCCGGTGACACAGACCAGGGGGGTGCTATCTATCATGGCGTCGGCGAGGCCGGTGACCAGGTTAGTGGCGCCGGGTCCGCTGGTTGCGAATACCACGCCTGTTCTGCCGGAGGCGCGTGCATATCCTTGTGCGGCGTGGATGCCGCCTTGTTCGTGGCGGACGAGGATATGTTTGAGTTGGTCGCGGTAGTCATAGAGGGCGTCATAGATGGGCATGATGGCGCCGCCGGGATAGCCAAAGATAGTGTCAACGCCTTCGGCGAGGAAGGCTTCGAGTACGGCGGCGGAGCCACTCAACTCCCGCACCACCGGGGCCGTCGTTTTTGCGGCTGCCTTAGACTTGGATGGGGTGGTTTTGGGTGTTGTTGTTGTGTTGCTCATATATTTTTTTTTAATCATTATGAATTAGTGAACCACAGGTTCACTGGCCGAAGGCCCATCATTAGCGGATATTGAGCCGGAGGGTATTTTTTTTGAGCCCCCCGGCTCAATATCTACAGTTCGTCTGTGACGCAGCCTTCGGCGGCGTTTTTAACTTGTTTTGCGTATTTATAAAGGATGCCGCGGGTGGCTTTCAGGGCAGGCTGTTTCCAGGCTGCTTTGCGTCTGGCCAGTTCTTCGGGGCTAACCTTTAGTGTTATTGTGTTCTTCGTGGCATCGAGCTCGATGATATCGTTGTCCTGGACGAGGGCTATGGTTCCGCCCTGGTGTGCTTCGGGGGTGATATGCCCTACGACGAAGCCGTGGGTGCCGCCGCTGAAGCGTCCGTCGGTGATGAGGGCGATGCTTTTGCCCAGGCCGGCGCCGATGAGGGCGGAGGTGGGTTTGAGCATTTCGGGCATGCCGGGGGCGCCTACGGGGCCGACATAGCGGATGACCACTACGTCGCCGGCCTTGATCTTACCGGAGTTGATGCCGTTGATCAGTTCGTGTTCGCCGTCGAAGACGCGGGCGGTGCCTTCGAAGCGTTCGCCTTCCTTGCCGCTGATCTTGGCTACGCTGCCGCCTTCGGCCAGGTTGCCGTAAAGGATCTGGAGGTGGCCCGTTGTCTTGATCGGTTTTTCCAGGGGCATGATGATATCCTGTTTGTTAAAATCGAGCGAGGGGATGTCCTTGAGATTTTCAGCGAGTGTATTGCCGGTGACCGTGAGGCAGTCGCCGTGCAGCAGTCCTTTTTCCAGCAGGTATTTCATGACCGAGGGGATGCCGCCGTGTTCATGAAGGTCCTGCATGAGGTATTTACCACTGGGTTTAAAATCGGCCAGTACCGGGATGCGGTCGCTGATGGCCTGGAAGTCGTCCTGGGTAAGGGGGACGTCTACACTTTTTGCCATGGCGATCAGGTGGAGGACGGCGTTCGTGCTGCCGCCGAGGACCATGATCGTGGTGATAGCGTTTTCAAAAGCCTTGCGGGTCATGATGTCCCGGGGCTTAATATCTTTTTCCAGCAGGAGGCGGATGGCGGCTCCTGAGGCGAGGCATTCGTCTTTTTTGTCCTGGCTGAGGGCGGGGTTCGAAGAAGAGAAGGGCAGGCTCATGCCCAGGGCTTCGATGGCGGAGGCCATCGTGTTGGCGGTATACATGCCACCGCAGGCGCCTGCGCCGGGGCAGGAGTTGCGGACGATGCCTTTAAAATCCTTGTCGTCGAGAGTGCCGGCAATTTTTTGTCCCAGGGCTTCGAATGAAGAGACGATGTTGAGGTCTTGTCCTTTATAGTGGCCGGGGGCGATGGTGCCGCCATAGACCATTATTGCAGGGCGATTGAGACGGCCCATGGCGATGAGACAGCCGGGCATATTCTTGTCACAGCCGGGCAGGGCGATGAGTCCGTCATAATATTGTGCGCCGCAGATGGCTTCGATCGAGTCGGCGATGATATCGCGGCTGACCAGCGAGTAGCGCATACCGTCCGTGCCATTGGCCATGCCGTCGCTGACGCCGATGGTATTAAAGATGAGGCCCACGAGTTCTTTGTTCCAGACGCCTTTTTTAACGATCTGTGCGAGATCGTTGAGGTGCATGTTACAGGTGTTGCCATCGTAGCCCATGCTGGCGATGCCCACCTGGGGTTTCGCGAGGTCTTCGTCTGTCAGTCCGATGCCATACAACATCGCTTGTGCGGCGGGTTGTGTTATATCCTGTGTGAGAGTCTTGCTGTATTTGTTCAGTTCCATTTTTTAATTATATAGTTTCCAGTTGATCTATTTTTTCTATTACTCTGTCTTTATAGGTCTGTTGTATTTTACGGCTCAGGGTATCTTTCCAGGGTTTTTCGAAAGTGGTATCGTCTATGGAGGCCCAGCCGATGACTTCGGCGGCGGTGCCACAGAAGAAGGCCGTGTCGGCTTGTTTCAGCTGATTGATCGTGAACTGGCCTTCTTCGACGGGGATATCCAGTTCGTCGCAAATTTCCAGCACTGTAGCGCGGGTGATGCCGGGGAGGATATTTCCCGTGGCGGGTGTAAAGAGCCTGCCGTCTTTTTCGAAGAACATATTGGCGCCGGGGCCTTCTGCGATGAAGCCGTTCATGTCGGTGAGCAGTGCTTCGTCGTATCCTTTTGCTTTTGCCTCCTGGCTTGCGAGGATAGAGTTGACATAGTGACCCGATGCTTTGGCGGTGATCTTAAAGCCTTTTGGATTGGGGCGCTGGAAAGAAGAAGTCATGACCTTCAGCAATTTCTCGCCGAGGAAGGGCGCCATTTCCCATACCTGGATGACGGTGTATGATTCCGTGTTGGGGTTGAAGCTCATGTTGGCCGGTGCGTAGACGACGGGGCGGATATAGGCGTCCTGGAGGTGATTCAGGGCAAGCACCTCGTAGGTAGCTTCGATGAGTTCTTCGGAGGAGTAAGTATAGGGCATATTGAGGGCAAGCGCGGAGTTCTTCAGGCGGTCGTAGTGTTCGACGGGTTTGAAGATCTTTGTGGCGCCTGCGGCTGTGCGGTAGGAGCGGATGCCTTCGAATACGGCGTAGCCGTAGTGCAGGGATTGGCCATAGAGATCGGTTTTTGCTTCCGATGCCTTTATTATTTTGCCGTCCAGCCAGAGAACGGTGTTCTCATTATAATATGCCATGATAAAAATGTTTAAAAAAAAGAGACCCGCCTTTGGGAGGCGGGTCTCTGGTATTTTGATTCTTTGTATTTATTTACCACCCTCCTCCCGGACTTGCAGGAATAATCACCACGACCACAATAATTATTGCGGTTAGAATTTGCTTCGCGATGATATTTACTCTACGTGTTTCCAAGAAGGAGATGTTTATTCGTACAACGAATATACGTCCGCCAATTGAACTAACAAAGAACTTTTTTGCGCCGTCGGGCCTTTTTTTTGCGACGATGCGTTTTTAGCGCCGGCTAAATAATAGTCGACTTTCTCAACTCGATGTTCCCTTTGTGGATGTCGCCGGGAATCTTACCCCCTACGTAATCGCTGATCAACTCGCCGATGGTGGAGGTGAAATAGAAATTAATGGGGTCAATATCTTTTGTTACGAAACCATTTTGCAGTGTCCAGTTGGCGGCCTCTCTGATCTTTGCTGCTTCTGCGTGCAGACCGAAGTGATCGAGCAGCATGGCTGCGGAGAGGATGCTGCCAAGCGGGTTGGCGATATCTTTTCCGGCGGCCTGGGGATAAGAGCCGTGGATGGGTTCGAAGAGGGCGGCGCCTTTGCCGATAGAGGCGGAGGGCAGCAGGCCCAGGGAGCCGCTGATAACGCTGGCTTCATCGCTGATGATGTCTCCGAACATATTCTCGGTGAGGACCACGTCGAATTGTTTGGGGTTAAGGATGATCTGCATGGCGGCGTTGTCTACAAAGAGGAAGTCTACTTTTACATCGGCGTACTGTGGCGCGATGTCCTGTACGACCTTGCGCCAGAGGCGGGAAGTTTCCAGCACATTGGCTTTGTCGACGAGGGTGAGCTTTTTGCGGCGCTGCTGGGCTTGTTTGAAGGCCAGGTGGGCGATGCGTTCGATCTCATCGCGGGTGTAGGTACAATCGTCGGAGGCCACTGTTGCTTCGGCATTAACTTCTTTTTTGCCGAAGTAGATGCCGCCTGTCAGTTCCCGATAGATGACGAAGTCTACTTCTTCCAGGATCTTTGCCTTCAGGGGGGACAGGTGCTGGAGAGAGGGGTAGGTCGTTACGGGGCGAATGTTGGCAAACAATTGCAGTGATTTCCGCAGTTTGAGCAGGCCTTGTTCGGGTCTGACCTTAGCGGTAGGATCGTTATCGTATTTGGGATGACCGATGGCGCCGAACAGGATGGCATCGCTGTTGAGGGCGGCTTCGATAGTTTCGTCGGGGAGGGGGTTACCTGTCTTGTCGATGGCGTCTGCGCCCATCAGACAATAGGTGTATGTAAATTCATGTCCACCTTGTTCAGCCACGGCGTTGAGCACCTTTATCGCTTGCCGGGTCACTTCCGGGCCGATGCCGTCGCCTTCAATTACTACGATGTTCTTTTGCATACAATTCAGGTTTTGGGTATGGTTTTATGAATGAGTTTGTTCAAAGGTTTCAATCTCGCTGCGGATGCTCAACAGGTAGTCGATGTCGTCATATCCGTTCAGCAGGCAGGTCTTTTTATAATTATTGATCTCGAATTTTTCCGTGTGGCCGTTCGCGGTGATCGTTTGAGATGCCAGGTCGACGGCGACCGTCGTTTTGGGATCTTTTTGGATGGCGGCAAAGGTCTGCTGCAGGAAGTCTTCGCTGACGGTGACCGGTAAAAGGAAATTGTTAAGCGCGTTGTTCTTGAAAATGTCGGCGAAGAAACTGCTGACGACGACGTCAAAGCCGGCGTCCTTGATGGCCCAGGCGGCGTGTTCGCGGCTGGAGCCGCAGCCAAAGTTCTTTCCGGCGATGAGGATCTTTCCGGTGTAGGTGGGGTCGTTAAGGACGAAATCTTTTTTAGGAGTGCCGTCGCTGTTGTAGCGCCAGTCGCGGAACAGGTTTTCGCCGAATCCGTCGCGGCTGGTGGCTTTGAGGAAGCGGGCGGGGATGATCTGGTCGGTATCGACATTCTCCTGGTTGAGGGGAACGGCGGTGGAAGTGACTTTATTTATCGATTTGCTCATTGTTCGTTGTGTTTGGCCGTTGGTGATCGGATTTAAATAAATTCCCGGATATCGGCTACTTCGCCGGTGATGGCGGCAACTGCGGCGGTGAGGGGGCTAGCCAGCAAAGTGCGGGCGTTGGGTCCCTGACGGCCTTCGAAGTTGCGGTTGGAAGTAGAGATACAGTATTTGCCGGCGGGGATCTTGTCTTCATTCATCCCGAGACAGGCGGAGCAGCCGGGCTGGCGGAGGTTGAAGCCTGCTGCTTCGAAAACCTTGTCGATGCCTTCTTTGATGGCTTGTTGTTCCACCTGTTTGCTACCGGGCACCACCCATACCTCCACGTTGTCGGCTTTCTTTTTGCCTTTGACAAAAGAGGCGACGAGTCGGAGGTCTTCGATGCGGGAGTTGGTGCAGCTGCCGATGAATACATAGTCTACCTTCTGGCCTTTGATGGGGTCTCCGGCGTGGAGGCCCATGTAGGCGAGGGATTTGAGATAGGCTGGTTGTTCTTTTGTCTCAATTTCATTTTCGGCGGGGATATGTCCGGTGATGCCGACGCCCATGCCCGGATTGGTGCCATAGGTGATCATGGGTTCGATGTCGGCGGCATCGATATTGATCTCCTTGTCAAATTTCGCGGCTGCGTCGGAATAAAGTTCTTTCCATTCGGCCAGTTTTTTATCCCACTGTTCGCCTTTGGGGGCGAACTCACGGCCTTTGATATACGAGAATGTTATTTCGTCCGGAGCGATGAGGCCGCCGCGGGCGCCCATTTCGATGCTCATATTGCAGATCGTCATGCGGCCTTCCATCGAAAGGTTGCGGATGGCAGAGCCGGCGTATTCGACGAAGTAGCCGGTGGCGCCGCTGGCCGAGATCTTTGCGATAATATAAAGGATGATGTCTTTAGAGACGACGCCTTTATTGAGGACTCCTTCCACGTTGATGCGCATCAATTTCGGTTTGCTTTGCATCAGGCATTGGGTAGCCATGACCATTTCCACTTCGCTGGTGCCGATGCCGAAGGCGATAGAACCGAAGGCTCCATGTGTTGACGTGTGGCTATCGCCGCAGACCATGGTCATACCGGGCTGAGTGATGCCGAGTTCGGGTCCTATAACATGAACGATGCCCTGGTAGGGATGACCAAGGCCGTATAATTCGACGTGATGTTTTTTGCAATTCTCAATCAATCGCTGTACCTGGCTGCGGGAAAGCTCGTCTTTGATGGGCAGTTCCTGGTGCAGGGTAGGGACGTTGTGGTCGGCCGTGGCTACGATCTGTTTGGGACGGAAGACTTCGAGGCCTCTGTTCTCGATGCCTTTGAAGGCCTGGGGGCTGGTGACCTCGTGGATGAAATGTTTGTCGATGTAGAGCACGGAGGGGCCACCTTCGATAGTTTTGACCTCGTGGCGGTCCCAGATCTTTTCAAATAATGTTTTTGCCATACTGGTTTAGAATGTAAATGATATTATACGTTGACGGGCACATACTGTTCGGCCAATTTGTGCAGGTCGCTGTCTTCCACTTCTTTTTTACTGTCGGCCACCTGAAGGAACTGCTGGTACAGCACGTCTACGGCGTCGCGGTCGAACTCATATCCCAGGATGCGGAAACGGTGGGCCAGGGCGCTGCGTCCGCTGCGGGCGGTGAGCACGATCTTCGAGCCGCCTGCGCCCACTTCTTCGGGGGTGATGATCTCGTACGTCGTAGATTCTTTCAGGAACCCGTCCTGGTGGATACCGGAGGAGTGTGAAAAGGCGTTGCTGCCTACGATGGCTTTATTAGGTTGTACGGGAACGCGCATCGTGTCAGACACGAGCTGACTGATGGGGTTAAGCATTTCCGTGCGAATGTCGGTATAGAGCCCGAGGCTGGAATGTTGTTTAATGACCATCACCACTTCTTCGAGGGAAGTGTTGCCGGCGCGTTCGCCGATGCCGTTGATGGTGCATTCGATCTGGCGGGCGCCGCTGATGGCTCCTGCGATGGAATTGGCGGTGGCCAGGCCGAGATCGTTATGGCAGTGACAGGAGATGATGGCTTTGTCGATGTTGGGTACGTTGTTATAGAGGTAGGCAATTTTTTCGCCGTATTGGTGGGGCAGGCAATAACCGGTGGTATCGGGAATGTTCACGACGGTGGCGCCTGCTGCGATGACCGTTTCTATCAGGCGGGCGAGAAACTCGATGTCGGCGCGGCCTGCGTCTTCTGCGAAGAATTCGACGTCGTCTACAAAGTTTTTGGCCATTTTTGTGGCTTTGGCGGCGCGATCGAGAATATCTTCACGGGTGGTATTGAATTTATGTTTGATATGGATGTCGGAAGAGCCGATGCCGGTGTGTATGCGGGGTCTTTTGGCGGGCTTCAGGGCTTCGGCGGCTACTTCGATGTCTTTTTGCACGGCGCGCGTCAGGCCGCATACCGTGGCATTTTTGATGATCTTCGATATTTCCGACACGGAATTAAAGTCGCCGGGGCTGGAGATAGGGAAGCCGGCTTCGATGACATCAACGCCTAACAATTCGAGTTGAAGAGCCAGTTCGATCTTTTCGCGGGTATTGAGCTTGCAGCCGGGTACCTGTTCTCCGTCGCGGAGGGTGGTATCAAAGATAAAAATTTTCTTGTCGGACATTGTAGCTTATTTAAAAAAGGTTCGAAATATAGGTTTCCGAAAGTACCTTTGTTTTATTTCGATATAAAATCATAATTTAAATGGTTTTACACCCCTTACCAGGGGGGTAAATGGGCCAAAACTCACTGCTGGTAAGGATTTTAAAGTTTTAAATTACGATGCCCAACCGTTCGTCAGATACGCTGTTCCAATTGATCAAATCCCTGGAAAAGTCCGAAAAGCGGAACTTTAAGCTGTATATTACGCGTAACTCAGCCAGCGAGGACCTGAAAAGTATCCAACTCTTTGATGCTCTGGACAAGATGGAGGAGTATGATGAGGTGCAATTGTTAAATAAAAACAAAAATTTACGTAAACAGCAATTATCGAACGCCAAGGCGCATCTTTATCGGGAGATCTTGTCCAGTCTTCGACTCATCCGGCAGGAGGAAAACATTGATATTCAATTACATGAGCAGCTGGATTATGCGCGGATCCTATACAATAAGGGGTTATATCTGCAGAGTCTGAAGACTTTGGACCGCATCAAAGAGATGGCGAAGGCGAGGAACCAGGTGACATTTCTGTTGCAGGTGTTGTTTTTTGAGAAGACCATCGAGTCGTTGCATATTACCCGCAGTATGCAGGACAGGGCGGATCAGCTGGCGGGCGAGGTGGATGCGGTGAATGAGCGGTTGCGGATGATCAGTCAGCTTTCCAATCTTTCGCTGGAGCTGTATAGCTGGTATATCCGTAATGGGGTGGCGCGGAATGAAAAAGATGAGGAGGCGGTGCAGGAATTCTTTGAGAAACAGCTGCCGGCGGACATCAATGACTGTCAGGGGTTTTATGAGAAGCTGTATCTATACCAGAGTTTTTCCTGGTATGCCTTTATCCGGCAGGATTTTTTGATGTATTACCGGTATACGCAGAAGTGGGTGGATCTTTTTGAGCGGGAGCCTTTTATGGTGGCGATAGAGACGTCGCATTACATCAAGGGAATGCATAATCTGCTGGGGGCGCATTTCGATCTGTTGAATGACGAGAAATTCCGGGAGACCTTGAATAAGTTCGAGGCTTTTTCGGAGTCGGATATCGTGAAAAACAATGTGAACAACAGGATACAGACCTTTGTCTATCTGTATATCTCCAAGCTGAACCAGCATTTTATCGATGGGACATTTACGGAGGGGCTGAATCTGGTGCCTTATATCGAGGACAAGCTAAAGGAGTACTGGATGTATCTGGACAGGCACCGGATATTGGTGTTCTACTACAAGATCGCCTGTTTGTATTTTGGGAGCGGGGATTATGAGAAGACGATCGATTATCTGAATAAGATCATTAACTGGAAGGTCGATCTGCGGACGGATCTGCAATGTTATTCGAGGCTGCTGCATCTGATCGCGCATTATGAGCTGGGGAATTTCGAGTTGCTGGAGTATCTGATCAAATCGGTATACCGGTTCATGGCGAAGATGGGGAATCTGAGTCTGGTGGAGGAGGAGATATTCCGGTTTTTGAGGAAGTCCTTTAATTTGTTGCCGGGGAAGCTGGGTCCTGAGTTTGAGAAGCTGGTGGGGAAGTTGAAGAAGTATGAGGGGAACCGGTTTGAGACGAGGGCATTTATGTATCTGGATATTATTTCGTGGATGGAGAGTAAGATACGGCAGGTGCCGGTGCAGGATGTGATACGGAAGAAGTATCTGGAAGGGGAGAGGCGCGGTTAGGCCGCTGGGGTAGGGGCTATTTCTTCCGGGCCATGTGGCGTTCATAAAAATCGAGGCAGGAGAGCACTTCCAGTCTGGAAAAATAAAAATCCTTTTTATTCTCGGTGAGGATGCAGTCGCAGCCGGCTTCCAGGGCGGCGTAGTATTCCAGTCCGTCTTCCATGTCTTTGACTGCCGGGTCTGTGAGGGCGGATCTTACTGCTGCTGTCGAGACTTCGGCAATATCGATGTGTTTGCAGAGTAAAGCCAGTTTTTCCTTTGCTGCGGCGGAGCGGAATTTTTTTTCGGCAAAGTAGAAAGCGATGGCCAGGCAAACGGGAGAGGTGAAGATCTTGAAAGGGGGTTTGTCTGCCAGGCTGAGTATGCGGGAGGCGGTGGTATAGAGGGGGTATTCCTTATTGATGACGGTGACCAGTATATTGGCGTCGGCGAAGATCTTCATTTTTTTGAGGAAAAGAATTCGTCATTGCGGTCTTTGCGGCTTTTTTGGCGGGTATGGTATTCGGCCGGGCCTTCTGCCAACTGGCTTACCCATTCTGCAATGGGGTAATCTTCCAGCGAACTATATTCTCCCATTGTTGTTTTACGTAATAGGAACTCTACCAGCCGGGAGAGGCTGATATTTTGGGATGCGGCGTATTCCTTTGCGCGGCGGATAACCTCTTCATCGAAACTAAGGGTGACTTTGCTGTCCATGATCGGGTGGTTTTTTGTGTGGTGTGGGTTGGGGGTGGGGTAAAGGTAAGGTAGGGTAAAGGTAAGGGGAATGTACGTAATAGGAAAAAAAAGATTACGTATAAAATGGGGGTGGGGGAGGTGAATTATTGGAAAAAAGTTTTTTTCTGGTTAAATTCGTACCTTTGCCCTCCTTAATTTAGGTTTATTGGCATTCTTTGGGTGCCAGGTTAGGCTTAAATAGTTGACCTTGAATTGGATGTAATCCGGTTCGTGAGGTTAAAGGCGTAGGTTGGAATAAGAATAAAAACCGCATATTGCAATATGGCTATTAAAAAAGAAAATCGTCCCAGAGCCACTTTTTCAAAAATCACTATCGGATTAGCTTCACCTGATTCCATTCTCGAAAGGAGTTATGGGGAGGTTCTTAAGCCCGAGACCATCAATTACCGCACGTACAAGCCTGAAAGAGACGGTTTGTTCTGTGAGCGTATTTTTGGGCCTGTAAAGGATTATGAGTGTGCCTGCGGAAAGTACAAGCGCATACGCTATAAGGGTATAGTGTGTGACCGTTGCGGGGTGGAAGTCACCGAGAAGAAGGTAAGGCGTGAGCGGATGGGCCACATCAAATTGGTGGTTCCGGTGGTTCACATCTGGTATTTCAAGTCTCTTCCCAATAAGATCGGTTATTTGCTGGGGATGAGCTCCAAGAAGCTGGAAAGCATTATTTATTATGAAAGATATGTGGTGATCCAACCCGGTATCCGTACGGATAAGGGGCAGAATTATGGAGATCTGCTGACGGAAGAAGAGTACCTGGAGATCCTGGACACACTGCCCAAGGATAACCAGTATCTGCCGGACGAGGATCCAGCTAAATTCATCGCCAAGATGGGTGCTGAAGCTGTGCATGATCTGCTGGAGCGTATCGAGCTGGATCAATTGTCCTTCGACCTGCGTAATGCCGCTGCGAATGAGACAAGCCAGCAGCGTAAGGCAGACGCCCTGAAGCGTTTGAGTGTCGTGGAGGCTTTCCGTGACGCCAACTCGCGTATCACGAACCGTCCTGAGTGGATGGTTATGCAATACATTCCTGTCATTCCGCCGGAATTGCGTCCGTTGGTTCCCCTGGATGGTGGTCGTTTCGCGTCTTCCGACCTGAACGATCTGTATCGCCGGGTGATCATCCGTAACAACCGTCTGAAGCGTCTGCTGGAGATCAAGGCTCCTGAGGTGATCCTGCGTAACGAAAAGCGTATGTTACAGGAGGCTATCGACTCTCTTTTCGATAACAGCCGTAAGTCCAATGCCGTTAAGGCGGAGGGCGGCCGTGCGCTGAAGTCCCTGAGTGATGTATTGAAGGGTAAGCAGGGTCGTTTCCGTCAGAACCTGTTGGGTAAACGTGTTGACTATTCAGGTCGTTCAGTTATCGTGGTCGGTCCTGAGCTGAAACTGCACGAGTGTGGTCTTCCGAAGGATATGGCCGCCGAATTGTTCAAACCCTTTATCATCCGCAAGCTGATCGAAAGGGGCATTGTCAAGACGGTGAAGAGCGCCCGTAAGCTGGTGGATAAAAAAGAGGCTATCGTCTGGGATATCCTCGAGAACATATTAAAAGGTCACCCGGTGATGTTGAACCGGGCCCCGACGCTGCACCGTCTGTCTATCCAGGCCTTCCAGCCCAAGCTGATCGAAGGTAAAGCTATTCAGCTGCACCCGTTGGTGTGTACGGCGTTCAACGCCGACTTTGACGGTGACCAGATGGCCGTTCACGTGCCGTTGAGCAGTGCTGCCGTATTGGAAGCGCAGTTGCTGATGTTGTCTTCGCACAATATCCTCAACCCGCAGAACGGTACGCCGATCACCCTGCCTTCCCAGGACATGGTGTTGGGTCTGTATTATATAACCAAGGGTAAGAAATCTACCGCCACTGAAAAAGTGAAGGGAGAAGGGAAAGCCTTCTACAGCGCAGAAGAAGTTATCATTGCCTATAATGAGGGAAGGATCGATCTGCATGCCTTCATCAAGGTGAAGACCAACGTGCGGACGGCCCAGGATACTATCGAGTACAAGCTGCTCGAGACTACGGTCGGCCGGGTGCTGTTCAACCAGTTCGTTCCTGCGGAAGTAGGTTTTGTAAACGCGTTGCTGACCAAGAAGTCTCTCCGGGAGATCATCGGTAATATCATCAAGTGGACGAATATCCCCAAGACGGTGAAGTTCCTGGATGATATCAAACAGTTAGGTTTCCGTATGGCTTTCCGTGGTGGTCTGTCCTTCAACATCAATGACCTGATCATTCCCGATACCAAGGAGCAGCAGCTGGAAAATGCGAAAGGAGAAGTTGACGAAGTATGGGATAACTATAACATGGGTCTGATCACGAACAACGAGCGATACAACCAGATCGTGGATATCTGGTCCCGTGTGGATACGCGTATCACCGAGTCGCTGATCGTCGAACTGGCCAGTGACAAGCAAGGCTTCAACTCGGTATACATGATGCTGGATTCCGGCGCCCGTGGTAGCAAGCAGCAGATCAAGCAGCTGGCTGGCATCAGGGGATTGATGGCCAAACCCAGGAAGTCCGGTTCAACGGGTAGTGAGATCATCGAAAATCCTATCCTCTCCAACTTCAAGGGTGGTCTGAACGTATTGGATTACTTCATCTCTACGCACGGTGCGCGTAAGGGTCTGGCCGATACGGCCTTGAAAACGGCGGATGCCGGCTACCTGACCCGTCGTCTTGTGGACGTTGCGCAGGACGTGGTTATCACGGAGGAAGATTGCGGCACCTTGAGAGGTATTGCGACTTCTGCCCTGAAAGACAATGAAGATATCGTAGAACCTTTATATGATCGTATTCTTGGTCGTACGTCATTGCATGACGTGTATGATCCTGCTACTGACAAACTGATCGTAACTGCGGGCGAGCAGATCACGGAAGAGATCGGCAAGGCTATCGAAGATAGCGGTATCGAAACAGTGGAGATCCGCTCGGTACTGACCTGCGAAAGCAAACGCGGCGTGTGTGTAAGATGTTACGGTAAGAACCTGGCGACGGGTTATACCACGCAGAAGGGTGATGCGGTGGGTATCATTGCCGCCCAGAGCATTGGTGAACCGGGAACCCAGCTGACACTGCGTACCTTCCACGTGGGTGGTGTTGCGGGTAGTGCTTCGGTTGAGAGTACGATGATCGCGAAATTCGAAGGAACGGTCCAGTTTGATGGTCTCAGAACGGTAACGACAGAGAACAACGA
>Ga0105237_10005966_pt1 | contig 13649 bp, 10 predicted proteins | sample KBSC24metaG_FD_81520 | JGI IMG/M metagenome (GOLD analysis project Ga0105237, IMG submission 81520) | Corn rhizosphere microbial communities from Kellogg Biological Station, Michigan, USA - KBS C2-4 metaG | ecosystem: Host-associated > Plants > Roots > Rhizosphere > Soil | place: Michigan, USA...
ACCGGACCGGCCGCCGGCGGAAGGTATCGGCAGTTCCAAGCGCGCCGCCGAACAGGCCGCCGCTGCCGCCATGCTTACCCGCGTCGGTGTGCCGGCGGACAAGCTTGATCGCTGACGATTCCACCCGCTGTGGCTTCATCGCGCTCATTGGGGCGCCCAATGCCGGTAAGTCGACGCTGCTGAATGCGCTGGTCGGGTCAAAGGTCAGCATCGTCTCGCGAAAGGTTCAGACCACGCGCGCATTGATCCGTGGCATCGCCGTCGAAGGTCAGGCCCAGCTTATTTTTGTCGACACGCCTGGAATATTTTCGCCGCGGCGCAGGCTAGATCGCGCGATGGTCACGACGGCCTGGACGGGCGCGCACGAAGCGGATCTGGTTGGCGTTCTGATCGATGCACGCAATGGCATTGAAGACGAAGCAGAGGATATTCTTCGTAGGCTTGGCGACGTTAAGACACCACGAGTCCTCATTCTCAACAAAATCGATGTGGTCTCGAAAGAAACGCTGCTCACGCTTGCGAAAGATGCCAACGCGGCAGCGAAGTTTGAGGCAACTTTCATGGTTTCTGCGCTGACGGGCGACGGGGTCGGCGATCTGAAGACATGGCTGGCGCAGCGCGTGCCGCACGGGCCGTGGCTTTACCCGGCGGATCAGATCTCCGAAGCGCCGATGCGCCAACTCGCGGCCGAGGTCACGCGCGAGAAGCTGTTTGAGCGCCTACACCAGGAGCTGCCCTACCATTCGACGGTTGAAACTGATGTCTGGAAAGAGCTTCGCCGCGGCGACGTCAGGATCGAGCAGACAATCTATGTGGAGCGCGAAAGCCAGCGAAAAATCGTGCTGGGAAACGGTGGTCAGACCATCAAGGCGATCGGCGAGGCTGCGCGCAAGGAGATAGCGGAAATAGCCGACGCCAAAGTTCATTTGTTTTTGTTTGTCAAAGTGCGCGAGAAGTGGGGAGATGACCCCGAGCGGTATCGGGCCATGGGGCTGGAGTTTCCAAAAGAGTGAAGTAGAACAAGGCGTCGGCGAGAATCTGCGCCATGCAATGGACTGATGAAGGCATCGTGCTTGGCGTCAAGCGTCACGGGGAGGGCAATGCCATCCTCGAGTTGATGACGCGTGAGCATGGCCGCCATCTTGGCCTTGTGCGGGGCGGATCTGGCTCGCGTCTCAAGCCGGTGCTCCAGCCGGGCAACTGCGTCAGCGCCACCTGGCGGGCGCGACTCGATGAGCATCTCGGCAAATACTCCGTTGAGGCTCTCAATCTGAGGGCGGCCGGTTTCTTTTCGTCCGCGCATGCGATCTACGGTATCGGTCACTTGGCGGCGCTGATGCGGCTGTTGCCCGAGCGTGACCCGCATTTGGGCCTCTACCAATCGCTGGATGCGATTTTTAGCCGGCTTGATGATGCTACGAGTGCTGCGCCGATGGTCGTGCGGTTTGAATTGCAACTGCTGTCCGAAATTGGCTTCGGTCTCGATCTCGAGCGATGCGTGGCGACCGGTGCGTCCGGTGACCTTGTCTATGTGTCGCCGAAATCGGGACGGGCCGTGTCCCGTCTGGCGGGCGAGCCATGGGCGGACAAAATGTTAAGGCTGCCGGCGTTCCTGCAGGATCGGGAAATAGAGCCAACCGGACCGGATCTTGCCGATGGATTTGCGCTGACGGGGTATTTCCTGACCCGCTATGTGCTAGAGCCACGCGGTCTCGCGCTGGGCGACGAACGCGCGTACTTCATAGCCGCGCTCAATCGCGCTTTGCCAAGCGTTGCATAGCGCTGGTCGCCCGCGAGGGGCGACCAGCACGCCTTCCGGAATGGTCCTGCTGTCAGTAGCGGTAGCGATAGTAACGCGGGCCGGTCCACCAGCACGCGCGGCGCCACCCGCAGCCCCAAGGGCCACAACGCCAAACCCGGCGACAGACATAAGCGACGTCCTGAACCAGGCTGGATCCGTCGATCGCTTTGGCGATACCAGCCGGCATTGCAACCGTCATGGCATCGGCGCGATTCGTTATTGACCCCGCCGCAAGAATGGCAAGCGTGGCGGCAGTCGTAAGTACAATCCGGAGCATTGCTTCCTCCACCCAGTAGAAATTTGCCCCCTCCGTAGTCTTGCGCAACCCAACTCAGTCAAGGCCTACAGGTTCACAAACAATACGCAAAAATCTCGAAGATTGGGTGGCTGGACCGTTCATCGCTTGTTCATCGCCGCGCAACCGACTAGCTATCAGGCATGGGAAAGCGACTGATTCCCCCCGACAAAGGTAACGTTGAAGAGGTTGCGCTGCGCGAGGCGCTGGAAGAGCGCTACCTCGCTTATGCCCTTTCCACGATTATGAATCGGGCCTTGCCCGATGCGCGCGACGGCCTCAAGCCGGTACACCGCCGCATTCTCTATGGCATGCGCTTGTTGCGACTCGATCCGGGAGCGGCGTTCAAGAAATCCGCCAAGGTCGTCGGCGATGTGATGGGTAACTTCCACCCGCACGGCGACCAGGCGATCTATGACGCGCTGGTAAGGCTCGCGCAGGACTTTGCGCAGCGCTATCCGCTGGTGGACGGGCAGGGCAACTTCGGAAACGTCGATGGCGATAACGCCGCCGCCATGCGCTACACCGAGGCGCGGCTCACCGAAGTGGCGCGGCTGCTGATCGAGGGCATCGACGAGGACGCAGTTGATTTTCGCGCGACCTATGACGGCACCAATGAAGAACCGGTGGTGCTGCCGGCGGCCTTTCCCAATCTGCTCGCCAACGGCTCTCAGGGTATTGCAGTCGGCATGGCGACCGCCATTCCGCCGCACAATGCAGCTGAACTGTGCGACGCTGCGCTGTTCCTCATTGACAACCCGAAAGCACGCAGCAAGACGCTCCTGAAATACGTCAAGGGACCCGATTTTCCCACCGGCGGCGTCATCGTCGATACGCCCGAGACAATTGCCGAAGCATACAATACCGGGCGCGGCTCCTTCCGTGTTCGCGCGCGATGGAAGCAGGAAGATACGGGCCGCGGAACATACGTCATTGTTATCACCGAAATTCCCTGGCTGGTGCAGAAGTCGCGCCTCGTCGAAAAACTCGCCGAACTCATCAACGAAAAAAAGCTGCCACTCGTAGCCGACGTTCGCGATGAATCGGCCGAAGACATTCGCCTGGTAATTGAGCCGCGCTCACGTTCGGTCGATGCCGAGCTGATGATGGAATCGCTTTTCAAGCTTACCGAGCTTGAAGGCCGCATTCCGCTAAACATGAACGTGCTCGTGAAAGGCCGCGTCCCGCAGGTGCTTGGGCTTGCGGAAGCGCTGCGCGAATGGCTCGACCACCGACGGGAAGTGCTGCTCCGCCGGTCCAAACACCGGCTGGCTGAAATTGAACATCGCCTGGAAGTGCTTGGCGGATACCTGGTCGCCTATCTCAACCTCGACAAGGTGATCAAAATCATCCGCAAAGAGGACGAGCCAAAGCCCGTTCTGATGAAGACCTTCAAGCTGAGCGAGGTCCAGGCCGAGGCGATCCTCAACATGCGGCTGCGCAATCTGCGCAAGCTCGAGGAAATGGAAATCCGCGCCGAGGACAAGGCTCTGCGTGAGGAACGAACGAAGCTGAAGTCGCTGATCGGGTCGCCGGCGCAGCAGTGGAAGACGATCGCCGGCCAGATCAAAGAACTGAAGAACACCTTTGGCCCGAAAACCGATCTCGGGCGCCGCCGCACGACCTTTGGCATTGCACCTGCGCATGACGAGGCGGCGATCGAAGAGGCCATGGTGGTGCGCGAGCCTATAACCGTCGTGGTGTCGGAGAAGGGATGGATCCGAGCCCTGCGCGGCCATGTCACCGATCTTTCCGGTGTGACCTTCAAGACAGACGACGACTTGAAGTTTGCCTTCCCGACCGAAACGACAGCAAAGATCCTGGTCTTTGGCAGCAATGGCCGGTTCTACACGATTGAAGCCTCAAAGCTCCCGGGCGGGCGAGGGCACGGGGAGCCGGTCCGCCTATTTATCGACCTTGAAGATGCCGACGTGGTCGCTGCACTCGCCTATCAAGGCGGACGCAAGTTTTTGGTTGCGAGCTACGGCGGTAATGGGTTCGTGGTGCCCGAGGACGATGTGCTCGGAACGACTCGTAAGGGCAAACAAGTGCTTAATTTGAAGTCGCCTGACAAGGCCACGGGCATGACGACGGTTGACGGTGAACTGGCGGCCGCAATCGGTGCAAACAGGAAGATGGTGATCTTCGCGTTGGATCAAGTGCCGGAAATGGGTCGCGGGCGCGGCGTGCGGCTGCAGCGCTACAAGGAAAAAGGCCTATCCGACGTTACGACCTTCAAGGCGAATGGCGGCATGTCTTGGATCGACGGTGCCGGACGGAGTTTCACGTTGGATATGAAGGAACTAAAAGACTGGCGCGGCAACCGCGCCGACGCCGGCCGTATCGCGCCAAAGGGTTTTCCGAAAAACAACAAATTCCGCAGCCTGCCGACCGGCGGCAAGAGCGCCGACGACGACCAGTAGTCAGGTCGCCACAAAAAGCAAAGACCGCTCTGACTTCTCGAGCAGGGCTGCGGCAGTGTCGCCGAAGAAGAGCCTTTCGCCCGGACGCCGGCCCACACCCATCACGACAAGATTGTGGCTGCGCCGTTCAATTTCCCGCAGTATGGCTTCGTCCGCCGCCGGCTCAGCGACGACCGCAGTGCGAATGCTCATATTGTAGCCGTCGGCGATGGCAACAATGTCCTTCAGGATAGCCTCTTCGTTGCGGCGGTTTCGAATTCCCCGTCGCATGCCGCGTCGGCCGGCAGTCCGCGCCGCAACGTAGAGCACCGTGACGGGCGCCTTGGTGGCGCGCGCGAGCGTAATCGCGACCTCGGCCGCGCGCCGGGAGGGTTCGGTGCCGTTCACCGGAACAAGGACGCTAAACTCGCTGTTTGGTTTTTTCTCCAAATCATCGCGCGCAGCCGCAATAATGAGGGGCCCATCAAATCCCCTGGCCAAATTGGCAACGCCGCTATCAAAATCCGCACTTCGCTTGGATGTCGCCTCCAGCCCGATAATGAAAGCGTCATACCCCTTTTTGGCCTCTTCAGCGATGGTGGCGGGGCTCGGCTGCTCGTGCACGATCGTCGTCACTTCGACGGACGCATCGACTTTCTCCTCGCTTTTTTGTTTATCTTTGATCTCGGCTGCGGCCTGCTGAACCGTATCTCCAGCCTTTTCAGCCTTTTCGATCCTCTTTTCAGTCTTTTCGGTTTTCCTGGCGCTTCCTTTTGATTCTTCGTCTTTCTTTTTGTCAGGAGGCACGCCCATCTTTTCTGAGTTGTCGGGCATCGTGCCTTCGATCTTGCCGGAGTCCGGAATATGAAGGACCGTCGTAGGCATTCCGTGAGTACCCGCGAGCACTCCTGCAACGCGTGACGCGAATTGTCCATTGGGGCTGTCATCGACTGCGAGTAGCAGGCGTTCGAGATTCGGAACGAAGCCTCTTGCCTCGAGCTCTTCACGTTCAAGCCGCTGCTTTTCTTCTTTTCGCATTGGGATGCGGCTGAGTGCCCACCGCAATGTCGGTGGCATAGCCATCGTCGTAAGGAGCGCCATGGCTACGATCATTGTGAAAAGGTCCTGATTTAGGGCGCCCATCGACAGCCCGACGGTGGCAATGATGACTTCTGTTGACCCGCGGGCATTCATTCCGCATGCAAGCGCGAACCCCTCGCGTTTGGTCAGGCCACCAAGTTCTGCGCCGACAAATGCACCAGTAAATTTTCCAACGCTCGCGATGAGTATAAGTCCGATGGTGAACAATGCGATTTTTGGATCGGCCAAGATCGTGAGATCGGCAGTCAATCCGGCAATCCCGAAAAACACCGGTGCGAAAAATGCGGTAATGATACCGCGCAACTGCTCGTCGATGTGCCGAGTAAGAATGGGAGATTCGCCAACCAACAACCCCGCGACGAAAGCGCCGAGCACAGTGTGCACGCCGATCAAATAGGTGATGAGGGCCATGACGCCCATGATCACAAGAATGGCCGTGATCACTGCAAACTCGCTGACGAAAGTATCGTTGACCCAACGGATTATAAAAAATACGGCGCGGCGACCGATCGTGAGACTCGCAACCATAAAGACAATCGTGCCGATGACGCTTTGCGCCAACGATACCGTCTCAATAGAGCCGTGCAACGCGAGGCTGAAGATGATCGAGACGATGATCCAGCCAACGCTGTCATCGATGATCGCAGAAGCGAGAATGACCTGACCGACGACGCGGCGCATGAAATTCATTTCGCGCACAACCATCGCCACGATTTTCACCGAGGCGATCGACAGGGCGGTACCCAGAAAGAGCGAAGTGATCAGACGTTTTCCGGGGTCCGGCAACATGCTGTCCGGCAGCATCTCGCCAAGCCCGACTCCGCAAAGAAACGGAATGACGATGCCCATCAGCGAGGCAAACAGGGACGCGCGGCCCGTCTTTCGCACAAGCTTGAGGTCTGTCTCCATCCCGGTGAGCAGCAGCAGGAGCAAAATGCCAAACTGCGAGATCGCATCGATCATCGCCTTCTGTTCGGTGTTCTTCGGAAAGAGCGCGTGCTGCAAGTCCGGAAAAAGAAAGCCAAAAAAGGATGGGCCGAGCAGCAGTCCGGCAATTAGCTGACCCATGACGGCAGGCTGGCGCAACCGCAACATCGCTTCGCCCAGCACTCGGCCGACCATCATGAGCGTGATGATCTGTGCAAAGAATATTGCGTCGGACGGACCCTTGCCGCCTTCGGCCGCCCACACCGGCGCAGCCGTAAGAAGGGGCAGGGCGCCCAGCCAAACGCAAAGGCGAACCATCTTCATTTCGCCTGCAAGCTCCCGACGCCCGGCCGAAGGTATCGGACCGGATAGCGACAGTATTCGCCAGTTGAAAACACTCAGCTTGCGTCCCCGGTCACGCCCCCAAGCCCCCGACAACTCAAGCGGATTCCAAAGGTTCCGGGATTAATGCAATTGCAAATTATTCGCAATAAGCTAGATTAGCAGCCGGACCTAGGCCCTTTTTCGAATCATCTGATGGATGCGACGACACGAAAATCAATGACTGATGCGCCGGGTTGGCGCCGCGAACGCGGCCGGCCGCCACTAGCCGAGGTCTTCGGTTCGATTGCCACCCGTCCTTCAGGATCACTTGGTAAAAAGCTCCTCGCCTTTCTCGGACCGGGTTACCTGGTCGCCGTTGGTTACATGGACCCCGGCAACTGGGCGACGTCGCTGGCCGGGGGGTCGAAGTTTGGTTATGCGCTTCTCACGGTCGCGCTTCTTTCGAACTTGATGGCGATCCTACTGCAGGCGCTGTGTGCTCGTCTCGGCATTGCGTCGGGCCGCGACCTCGCCCAGGCCTGCCGTGACGCGTTTCCGCGCGCGGTGTCGTGGCCGTTGTGGATACTCGCTGAAATTGCGATCTGCTCTACCGACCTCGCGGAAGTGATTGGCACTGCCATCGGCCTCAACCTGCTGTTTGGCATTCCGCTCGAGATCGGCGTTCTGATCACCGCGCTCGACGTGTTCCTGATCCTATGGATGCAGAACCTCGGCTTTCGTTGGATCGAGGCGTTTATCGTCACGCTGCTGGGGGTCATCGCGGTTTGTTTCGCCATCCAGATTGCGCTTGCCGATCCGCAATGGGGCGCAGTAATCCGCGGCTTTGCGCCGACCACCAACATCCTCACTAACCCCGATATGTTGTACCTCGCGATCGGCATCATCGGCGCGACCGTGATGCCGCACAATCTATATCTGCATTCGGGTGTCGTGCAGACTCGCCGTTTCGGCGAGGGCATCGAGGACCGACGCGAGGCAATCAAGCTTGCTACCATCGATTCCACCATCGCGCTGATGTTTGCGCTGCTGATCAATGCCTCGATCCTGATTCTGGCAGCTGCGACCTTCAACAAGACCGGACAGACTGATGTTTCCGAACTCGGCGACGTCCACAAGTTAATCGCGCCACTGCTCGGCTCCGGAATGGCGCCGATGCTGTTTGCGATCGCGCTTTTATGCTGCGGGATGAACTCGACCGTGACGGCGACGCTGGCAGGTCAGATCGTGATGGAGGGTTTTATCGACATCCGGCTGCCGCCTTGGGCGCGGCGACTGGTGACCCGCGCTATCGCCATCGTGCCGGCCGCCATTGTCACGATTTGGTATGGCGAGGCCGGAACGGCGAAGCTTTTGATCCTTAGCCAAGTCGTGCTCGGCGTTGCACTTCCGTTTTCGATCGTGCCGCTGGTGATGTTCACCGCCGACCGTCGCAAACTGGGTGAACTTGTCGCGCCGCACTGGGTAACCGCGCTCGCGGCCATCACCGCTGCTATTCTCATCGCGCTCAATTTTAAGCTGCTTTACGATATCGTTTTTGGCTAAAGCAGCTAGCGCTCGACCCGACTCCAGCCTGACGGCATCAGGCGCTCTTGCGGCAGAAAACGGCCCTTGTAGTCCATCTTGCGTGAGCCGGGCACCCAGTAGCCCAGATAGACGTAGGGCAGGCCCATTCGTTTCGCGCGCTCGATGTGATCAAGGATCATGAAAGTGCCGAGTGAGCGATCGCCCTCGTCCGGTTCGAAAAAGGAATAGACCATGGATAGACCGTCGCTGAGCACGTCGGTGAGGGCGACGGCAAGCATCTGGCCAGTGTTACGTCCATTGACACCCAGATAGGGTTCGCGGCGGCGATACTCGACAACACGGGTATCGACATGGCTGTCCTCGATCATCATGGCGTAGTCGAGCACCGTCATGTCAGCCATGCCGCCGTCGCGGTGCCGTGCATCGAGGTAAGCTCGAAACACGGAATACTGTTCGGATGTCGGTGCGGGCGAACGCATATGGCCGACCATGTCGGCATTGCGTTCGGCGATTCGACGCATGTTGCGGGATGGCGCAAAATCCGCAGCGATCACGCGGACCGACACGCAGGCCCGACACCCTTCGCAGGCAGGCCGGTAGGCAATGGATTGACTACGGCGGAATCCGCCGTGGGTGAGAAGATCGTTGAGTTCGCCGGCGCGTTCCCCGACCAGGTGTGTAAACACCTTGCGTTCTTCCTGGCCGTCCAGGTAGGGGCAGGGCGAGGGCGCCGTAAGGTAGAATTGCGGTGTATCGCGCGAGTGCTGGGTCACTAATCAGGCCGTGCTGTCGTGGTTCGGGATTCGCTCTAGCATTGCGCGCCGGACGCCCGGCGTCAAAGCCCCTAGCCGGCGCGGGCGCCCTGCACGGATCCCCGTCGCATTGAGGCCCGAGACGCATTGTTAATAATGACGGTGCCAAGCAGGATGTCGTGCAGAAGCCGCCGGCGCTGATTGAAGAAGGCTACTAACAGCACGAACGGCGTGAAGAACGACACCGTGAACCAGAACGCTATGGCATGCACGGCGCCCAATACGAAATAGGCCGGCGCGCCGTACCAGGTGCGCATTTCGAGATCCATCACCCGCATTCCGACGGTTGCGGAATTCGGTCCTCCGAGCGTGCCGCCAAAGTAGAGCAATGCCCAGATGACCGTTGCAGGCGAGAGCAGCCAATAGAGGGCAAATCCAAGCCCCAGCGTGACAATTCCAAAGGCGAAAATGAACATCGCTGCCAGCAAGACCGGGACGGCGAGAATAATGAAGTCGATGACAAAGGCCACGACCCGGCGCGCCAAAACGCCCTCGAACAGTTCCGGCTGGGTGGCTGGATCGTAGGCGTGTGGTTTGACATCGATCGACATTACGCAAGCTCCCGCTGCCATCGCATTATAGCGTAGCCAGTGTCGGTCCAGATGGAGAAAGATGAGGCCATCTGCAAGGGCCTGCCGCATTGGTCGCGGGCGCGGCTGGAACCTTTGCCAGCCTTGCGGCATGGTGCTGCGGATGGCGCCAAGACCAGAAAATTCTGCTACAGCCCTTGCCGACATTGAAGCGGCCCGTCGCGTCATCGCAGGCGTGGTGCTGCGTACCCCAATGTTGCCGGCGCCAAAGCTCTCCGCGCTCACCGGCGCCGAGGTTTACGTCAAATACGAAAATCTCCAGGTCACCAATTCATTCAAGGATCGTGGCGCCCTGGTGAAGCTAGCGTCGCTGAGCGCGGCCGAACGGACACACGGCGTAATCGCCATGTCGGCGGGCAACCATGCCCAGGCGGTGGCCTATCATGCCCAGCGGCTCGGTATTCCGGCGACCATTGTGATGCCGGTGACGACGCCGTTCGTGAAGATAGCGGCAACCCGCTCCTATGGTGCTGAAGTCGTTTTGCATGGGGAGACAGTAGCCGAGGCGCAGTCGCGTTGCGAACAGATCCAATCGCAGCGCGGGCTTCTGCTCGTTCATCCTTATGATGACCCCCGTATTATCGCAGGGCAGGGAACGATCGCACTCGAAATGCTGGAAGATGTTCCCGACCTGGAGATTCTCGTGTTTCCCGTCGGGGGTGGCGGACTTATTGCAGGCAATGTCATTGCAGCGCGTGCCAAAAGCCGCAGTATAGAAGTCGTGGGGGCAGAATCCGCGCTTTATCCTTCCATCTGGAACGCGCTGCACAACGAGAGCCGGCCGATCGGCGGGTCGACCCTTGCCGAGGGCATTGCTGTCAAGAATGTTGGCAAACTTACATTGCCGATCATTCGCGACCTCGTTTCGGAGATCATTTTGGTCGATGAAGTGCAGCTCGAGCGCGCCGTCAACGCCTATCTAACCTTGCAAAAGACTATGGCGGAGGGTGCCGGCGCCGCAGGCCTTGCCGCCATGCTCGCAAGGCCTGAGCTATTCAAAAGCAAAAGGGTCGGGCTGGTGCTGTGCGGAGGCAACATCGACGCGCGCGTGGTCGCTTCCATCATGGTGCGGGAGCTCGAACGTGAGAACCGTATCGTGTCGTTCCGATTGACCATTCCGGATCGGCCTGGCGTCCTTGGGACCATCGCGACACGCCTTGGGACGTTGGGCGCCAATATTCTCGAGGTCAATCACCGGCGGCTGTTTCTGGATGTGCCCGCGAAAGGCGCCAAGCTCGACGTGACTGTCGAGACACGCGATGCTGCGCACGCCGAGGAGATCATGCGTGTGCTCGCCGCTGACGGCTATCAGCCTGTCCGGATCGAGCCTGGCGCAGCTTTGGAATAAGTTGCTCAGGCCGCCGACGATTGCGCTGGCATGTCGGGGATTTGCAGTTCGTTGACGACGGGGTCGCTCTTGTGGATCGCGAGTAAATTGATGCCTGCTTCGACGACCTTATATCCGCATTGATCGAGGAAGCTGCGCAGACGCTCGCGGCCTGCCTTGATGGATTCAACCAAAAAAATTGGATGGCTGCGCTCGATCGTCTGGCGCGCGCCCTCCAGCGCCTCGAGCTCCATTCCCTCGATGTCGAGCTTGATGAAATCCACGCGGGGCAAACTGAGTGCGTCGATCGACATCTTCTGGATCGCGACTGTGTTGCCTGCCGAATAGTCGATCGGCTGGCCAATGAATTCCGTTTCGGCGCGCGGCTTCAGCTCCAGGCTTCCAAAGCTAGACGGGACAAGGTAGTCCGGCGTCGGAATCAGCATGATGCCTTGCTCCGACGATATTGCCGCATGCATCGCAATTGCATTGAAGCAGTTGTTGATCGCGATGTTCCCGGCAAGCGCATAATAAATTCGCTCCTGGGCTTCGATTCCAATGACCGAGCCCCAGCCGGTCATCGCCGTCGCCCATTCGACAGTGTGAACGCCGATATTGGCGCCACCATCGATGGCAACCACGCCGTCGCCGTGGACGCGCTTGCGTGCCTCGATCAATTGCAGCGCGAGCTCGACCTCCACCGGATCGAATGTAGCCGCTTCCAGCAGTTGGTAGCCGACACCGACGCCCCTACCGGGGCCACTCATGCGATAGTCGAGACGATTGACGATCATCGTACCGTGATTGGATGAGGCAAGCACGAAAGCCAGCTTGCGTCCGACATTGCGCATGAATTTCTCCTGGGCGGCGGACGCAATACGGGCGCGGGTTGGGCCGAATCAGCGGTGAGTATAAGGCCTATTGCGCTAGCCGCGCATTGCCCGCCAGATCCGCTCAGGGGTCGCCGGCATCTCGATATGCCTGACCCCGAACTCGGACAGGGCATCGACCAGTGCGTTTGCGACCGCCGGCAGCGCCCCGACGCACCCGGCCTCGCCAGCGCCTTTCACGCCCAGCGGATTGGTCTTGGTCGGCACCGGATTGCTCTCAACCTCCATGTCGCAGAGGTCGTGCGCATGTGGCATGGCGTAGTCCATGAATGACGCGGTGACGAGCTGACCGGAAGCATCGAAATGGATGTCCTCCATGAGGGCCTGCCCGGCACCCTGGGCGATGCCGCCGTGGACCTGCCCGTGCAGCAACAAGGGATTGAGAACCGTGCCGAAGTCATCGACGACGCTGTAGCGGGTGATCTCGACCTTGCCAGTCTCGCGATCAATTTCGAGCTCGCAGGTGTGGCAGCCGTTCGGATAATTGTTTACCGGCGCCTTGTAGACGGCCGTTGCGAACAGACCCGGCTCCATGCCTCTTGGAAGATTGGCGGTATCGAATGAAGCAGCGGCAATTTCTTTCACCGACAGCGTACGATTCGTCTTGTTTGTCGAGTATACGCCTTCATCGAATTTCAGGTCGGCCTCTTCGACCTTGAGCATGTTGGCGGCAATCGCGCGGGCTTTTGTCACGACCTTTTCGGTCGCCAGATGAAATGCCGAACCAGCGAGTGTAGCTGAGCGCGAACCGCCCGTGCCTTCACCATAAAAGACCTGATCGGTGTCACCTTGAATATATTGTGCCTCCTTTGGATCAAGACCGAGGCGGTCGCAGACAAGTTGCTTGAACACCGTCTCGTGACCTTGGCCTTGCGAATTAGAGCCCGAGAAAAGGATAAGCGAGCCTGAGCGGTCAAAACGAACTTCCGCACCCTCGGTGCTCGGTGCACCTGCGCGCTCGATCGTGTTGGACAGTCCAAAGCCGAGCAGCTTGCCACGTTTGCGTGCTTCGGCCTTGCGCGCTTTCACGCCTTTGCGGTCGGCAAGGTCAAGCGCGAGGTCCATGTTCTTTTCAAATTCACCGCTGTCGTAGGTGAAGGTCAGCCCGGTCTTGAATGGCATGGCCGAAGGCGGGACATAGTTGCGCCGCCTCAGCTCAGTTGGATCCATGCCCAGCTCCGCGGCGGCCAGATCGACCATGCGCTCAATCACGTAGGCGGCCTCGGGCCGTCCGTTGCCGCGATAGGGGCGCATCGGGTTGGTGTTGCTGAAAACAGCGGTGATGTCGACGTGCATCGCGGGTGTGCGGTAGACCCCGGCGAGCGTGCCCGCATTCAGAACGAATGCAGGCATCGAGTGCTGCAAATAGGCGCCGATCGCGGCAAAGGTCTTCACGTGAAAAGCGATGAAGATTCCGTTTTTGTCGAGGGCCAGCTCCGCTTCCGTGACATTGTCGCGTGCCTGCGCATCGCTCAGGAACGCTTCGGTGCGCGTGCTGATCCATTTGACAGGCCGGCCGGTGAGCTTCGAGGCGAGCAGCACCAGAGGCGTTTCATTGAAAATCGGCGACTTCATCCCGAAACTGCCGCCTGTATCACCGGTGACAATGCGCACCTTGCTTTCCGGCACCTTGAG
>Ga0105237_10005969_pt1 | contig 13645 bp, 14 predicted proteins | sample KBSC24metaG_FD_81520 | JGI IMG/M metagenome (GOLD analysis project Ga0105237, IMG submission 81520) | Corn rhizosphere microbial communities from Kellogg Biological Station, Michigan, USA - KBS C2-4 metaG | ecosystem: Host-associated > Plants > Roots > Rhizosphere > Soil | place: Michigan, USA...
GCGCTGCCGCTCGACCGGGTCACCGTGACGCTGAAGCACAGCAAGATCCATGCGCAGGATTGCGCCGAGTGCGAGACCAAGGAGGGTATGCTCGACCAGATCGATCGTGTGATCGACATGGAAGGCCCGCTCGACCTCGAACAGCGCCAGAGGCTGCTGGAGATCGCCGACAAGTGCCCGGTGCATCGCACCCTGCATTCGGAGATCCGGATCGTGACGCGTCCGGCGCACGTGCTTATGGGTCGGCTCTGATGCCATGAGACAAAAAGGTACGAAGCGTTGCGGGCGTTTTTGCCCTAAAGCCCTTATTAGTTGAAGCGGCGGAGGACACGCTCATGCCGGTCGTGGCCCGGATCGATCCCAAGACCGTGTTCTCCACCGAGGAGTGGAGCCGGCTGACGTCGCGCAGTTCGCCGCGCGGGCTCTGGCTGGTGGCGCACGCCTGGGGCACGATCGCCGCCTGCATCATGCTGGTGACGCTGTGGCCGAATCCGCTGACCTTCGCGATCGCGGTGATGGTGGTCGGCACCCGCCAGCTCTGACTTGCAATCCTGATGCATGAAGCGGCCCATGGCGGGCTGCACCGCAACCAGGCGATCAACGAATTCGTCGGCCAATGGCTCTGCGCGGTGCCGGTCGGCGCCGATCTCGCGAGTTACCGCGCCTACCACTTGCAGCACCACAAATTCACCCAGCAGCCCGAAGACCCCGATTTCTCGCTATCAGCGCCGTTCCCGATCACAAAGGAAAGCTTCACGCGCAAGGCGATCCGCGATCTCACCGGGCAGACCTTCGTGAAGCAGCGGCTGCCGCTGTTGCTGTCGCTGTTCACGCGCCAGGCTGAGGACGCCGATGTCACGCACGAAAGCTTCGTCGCCACGGGGCGCGAGAAAATGGCGCGCTTCCTGGCGGTCAATGTGTCGCTGTTCGGACTGTTCTGGATCGCGGGTGCGGGTGTCTGGTATTTCGGCGTCTGGCTGCTGGCGATGGCGACGTGGCTGTCGCTGGTCACGCGCATCCGCAACATCGCCGAACACGCCTGCACCTCGACCGGCCCTGATCCGTTCAGCCACGCCCGCACGACGCGCGCCAATCTCATCGAACGGCTATTGATCGCGCCCTATTGGGTGAATTACCACGCCGAGCATCACCTGTTCATGTACCTGCCCTGCTACAGGTTGCCGGAGGCGCATCGGCTGCTGCTGGACAAGGGCCTGGTCACGCGAATGGAAGTGCGGCCCGGCTATCTCGACGTGATGCGGCTCGCCACGTCAGGCGCGCGCACGTCCTGACTTCATCGATGCATGTCCTGCGCCGGCACCAGCGGCTGTACGCGCAGCGCGCCGCGCAGGCCGGCTGCGGTGCCAAGCAAGATGCCGGCCACCGCGACGAAGGACGGCAACGCCAGCGTCGAGAGGCCCGTCAGTCCCTGCCCGACCGAGCAGCCATAGGCCATCGCACCACCCGCGCCCATCAGCACGGCGCCTGCAATCGAACGCAGCATATGGCGCGGCGAGTGATAGCCCTCGAGGTGAAAGCGGCCGGTGAGCAGCGCCGTCACGAGGCTGCCGCCGAACACCCCGGTCACGGTCGCAATACCGAAGTTCAGCGTCAGCCCGGTCGAAAGCATTGCATATTGCAGCGTATCCGCGATCGGGGCGATGAAGGTCAGGGAGGCCACCGGCGCCGGATTGAACTCGTCGGCGCCGAGATAGCCGGTCGCAAACCAGCCGACCGCCACCAATAGACCGACCGTCAGTCCGGCCGCGATCTGGCCGGGCGCGCGACGGAATGGCAGATGGGCGAAGGCGAAGACCAGGAGCGCCGCGCTCAACATCGCCGCCGCGAGCAGCCGCGCCGGGCTCTCCGCAAGGCCCGCGGCCGACAGCAGCGCCGGCAGCGAATTGGCCTTGGCCGATGTCTGCGTGGCCTGCAGCAGAATGATGCGAAGTGGCGCAATGAGCCCCTTCAGCGTCATCTGCGCGGCGATGCCGAGCACGATGACGACGACGAGCGAACGGAGGTTGCCGCGGCCGAGCAGCACCAGCGCGCGCGAGCCGCAGCCGTTCGACAGCACCATCCCGTAGCCGAACATCAGGCCGCCCAGGAACATCACCGGCGCCGAGAACGTGGCCTGGAGATAGATCGACTTGCCGAGATCGACCAGCCCGCCCGCCGCAAGTAGCTGGGTTGCGGCAATCGCGATCCCGATGGCGAGCGCATAGGTGCGAACCAGACGGCTGTCGCCCTCCGCCCACCAGCCACGCAGGCTGCTCATCAGGCAGAAACCACTGAGGAGACCGATCACGCCATAGATGAGGCCGATCACAAGGCCGGCCAAAAGGACAAGGTTCGAGCCGATGGACAAGGCGTTATTCCCGCGTGTTTCTTGATCGGTTGGAGATCGGGCAAACCGGCGGCATTTCGGACCCGATTTGACGCCCCCGGGGATCGTTGACACCATGCCGGCTTGGCATCATGACTAGGTCAAACATGACTAGTTCAAGAGGCTTGTTCCAACAAGCCCGCCCGTCCCGGGAGGACGCCTTGCATGACCATCTAACCGCGGGGACACCGCAGTGAACGTCACGGCGAAGCTGTCGCCCGACGATCTCGCCCGGGCCTGCGCGGACGCGATGTGGCAGGAGGACGAGGCGAGCAAGAGCCTCGGCATCGAGATCGTCGAGATCAGGGCCGGCCACGCGACGCTTGCCATGACCATCCAGCCGCACATGGTCAACGGCCACAAGATCGCCCATGGCGGGTTCATCTTCACGCTCGCCGATTCCGCCTTCGCCTTTGCCTGCAACTCACGCAATGAACGCACAGTCGCAGCCCAGGGCGCGATCACCTTCATCCGCTCCGGCCAACTCGGCGACCGCCTGATCGCAACCGCGCGCGAGGTCTCGCGCAGCGGCCGCTCCGGGATCTATGACGTGCGTGTTACCGCAAACGAGGTGGTGATCGCCGAATTCCGCGGCCATTCCCGCAGCATCGGTGGCACGCTGGTACCGGACGGGCCGTCCGGCCACGACGAGAAACAGGCACGCTGAGCAAACATCAAAGGATACGCCAAGGATACGCGAATGGCTTCACCCCGACTTCGATCACGCGCCGGCGGCTATACGCCTGAGATGGACGAGGCCGAGCGCGCCTCGCGCGACGAAATCATGGCGCTGCAGACCGGCCGCCTCGCCCGGTCCCTCAAGCACGCCTACGACAACGTCGCGCATTACAGGACCGCGTTCGACGCGGCCGGCGTGCATCCCACCGATTTCCGCGAATTGTCCGACCTCGCCAGGTTTCCGTTCACGGTGAAAACGGACCTGCGCGACAACTATCCCTTCAACATGTTCGCAGTCCCCCGCGAACAGCTGGTGCGCGTCCACGCCTCCTCCGGCACCACCGGAAAACCCATCGTGGTCGGCTACACCCGGGACGACATCGAGACCTGGTCGCTGGTGATGGCGCGCTCGATCCGCGCCGCCGGCGGCCGCCGCGGCATGATCATCCACAATGCCTATGGCTACGGGCTGTTCACCGGAGGCCTGGGCGTGCATTACGGCGCCGAACACCTGGGCTGCACCGTGGTGCCGATTTCCGGCGGCATGACCGAGCGCCAGGTGCAGCTGATCAACGATTTCCGGCCCGACATCATCACCGTGACGCCGAGCTACATGCTGGCGATCCTGGACGAGTTCAAACGGCAAAAGCTCGATCCGCGGCAATGTTCGCTCAAGGTCGGCATCTTCGGCGCCGAGCCGTGGACCAACGCGATGCGGGCCGAGATCGAGGATGCGTTCGACATGGACGCGACCGACATCTACGGCCTGTCCGAAGTGATCGGCCCCGGCGTCGCGCAGGAATGCCTCGAGACCAAGGATGGCCTTCATATCTGGGAGGATCATTTCTATCCCGAGGTGATCGATCCCGAGACCGGCGCGGTGCTGCCCGACGGCGAGAAGGGCGAACTGGTGTTCACCTCGCTCACCAAGCAAGGGTTTCCGGTGATCCGCTATCGCACCCGCGACCTGACGCGGCTGTTGCCGGGTACTGCGCGGCCGGGCTTCCGCCGCATGGAAAAGGTCACGGGCCGGTCCGACGACATGATCATCCTGCGCGGCGTCAACCTGTTTCCGACCCAGATCGAGGAGGTGCTGCTGGCGACCGACTGGTGCGGCGGCCACTTCATCCTCGAACTCACCCGCGACGGTCGCATGGACGAACTGACCATCATCGCCGAAGCCCGCCCCGAGAGCTGGGATGGCAATGGGCTGACCGACCACGCCGACCGGATCTCCACCCACATCAAGAACACCATCGGCATCACCTCACGGGTGCGCGTGGTGGCGCCGGATACGCTGGAGCGCTCGCTCGGCAAAGCCAAGCGGCTCTACGACAAGCGGCCGAAGGATTAGCTCTCACGGCTCATGGCAACTCTTTGACCACCTCGAACCATGAGCTCTATCCTGCGAAACGCTGGCCGCACCAAGTCTACGCAGGCTGCGCAAGACTTGCGTGCGTTCCCGGCCCCCCAGGTTAAGGTTCTGGCTTAACATGAGGTGACACCCCCAACCTGGGAGCCCAGCCATGGCCGACAAGAATTCTCCCACTGCTGCCGAAATGATCGCCCTGATCCGCGACAGAAAAATGAGCGCTGTCAGCGCCGTGCAGGCCGCGCTCGATCTTGCCGAACGGCACAAGGATCTCAATGCCTTCATCATCGTGAACAGAGACGGCGCGTTGGCGGCGGCTCGAAAGGTCGATGCCGGCGAGACCACCGGCCGGCTCGCCGGACTTCCCATCATCGTCAAGGACAACATCAACACCACGGACATGCCGACATCGGCCGGGACGCCGGCGCTACGGGATGCTCGCCCAACCCGGAACGCGCCCTCCCTGCAGAAGCTGCTCGATGCCGGCGCCATCGTGATCGGCAAGGCCAACATGCACGAACTGGCGTTCGGCATCACCAGCACCAACCTGTCGTCCTTCGCGGGTCCCGTGCGAAATCCCTACGACAGGAGCCGCATTCCCGGCGGATCATCAGGCGGGACGGCGGCGGCGATCGCCGCCCGCATCGTGACCTGCGGCCTGGGCTCCGACACCGGCGGCTCGACCCGTGTGCCGGCGGCGCTGACCGGCACTGTCGGATTGCGGCCCTCGGTCGGCAATGGCGGCGCAGAGCGGCGCTATTATGACACCGACATGGTGGTGCCGATCAGCCATACTCGCGACACCGTGGGCCCGATGGGCCGCACCGTGGCCGATGTCGCACTGCTGGATTCCGTCATCACCGGCAGCCCGCTGGTCACAGCCGCGCCGCTGCGCGGCCAGCGCCTCGGCATCCCCGCATCGTTCTGGTCCGGGCTCGACCGCGACCTCGAAGCGGTGGTCACGGCCGCGCGGACCAAACTCGGCGATGCCGGAATCGTTCTGGTTGAGGCCGATCTGCCCGGATTGTTCGAGCAGAACGACAAGGTCTCCTTCCCCGTCGCGCTGCATGAACCGATTGCCGATATCCCGGCCTATCTCAGCGCGTCCGGCATCGAGGGCATCACGCTGGCCGACATCGCAGCAGCCATCGCCAGCCCCGACGTTGCCGCCGCCTTCGGCGCCATCACCGCCGACGTCTTCGGCGCCGCCTATTCCGACGCGGTCGGCGCGCAGCGCGGGGCGTTGCAGGCGATGTATGATGCCTATTTCCGCGACAACAATCTCGACGGCATCCTGTTTCCGACCACGATCGCGCCGGCGCCTGCGATCGATCTGGAGAAGGGATCGGGCGAGATGTCGATCAACGGCGGAGCGCCGGTGCCGACATTCGGCACCATGATCCGCAACACCGATCCCGGCAGCAACGCCGGCCTGCCCGGCCTGTCACTCTTCGCCGGCATGACGCCCGGCGGACTGCCGGTCGGGTTGGAAATCGATGGTCCGGTCGGCAGCGATGCGAAGCTGCTGGCCATCGGGCTGTCGATCGAAGCCATCTTGGGCACGGCACCGGCGCCAGTTTGAGATGTCATTCCGGGGCAGCGAGACGTCATTCCGGGGCAGGCCGTCAGGGCTGAACCCGGAATCTCGCGCGACAATCTCGAGATCCCCCGATGCGCAATTGCGCATCTGAGGTTCGCGCTTCGCGTGCCCCGGAATGACGGTCCCTCAGCTACACGTGATCGTAATCCACCACGACCCTGTCCGTGGTCGGCTTCGCCTGGCAAGTCAGGATAAATCCCGACTGCAACTCCCACGGCTCCAGCGAATAGTTCACCTCCATCTCGGCCTTGCCCTCGACGAGCTTGGCGCGGCAGGTCGAGCACATGCCGCCCTTGCAGGCGAACGGCAGATCGACACCGCCGCGCAGCGCCGCATCGAGAATGGCCTCGCCTTCCGCGACCGGCACCTCGCGGCGCTTGCCGTCGATGATCAGCGCGGCAAACGCTTTCGGCGGCGCCGTCGCCGCCACCACCGCCTTGGGCCGCGGCTTGCCGCCGAGCCCGGAGACGAACCGCTCGACGTGAATGCGCTCCTCGGCGATGCCGATATCCCGGCAGGTCGCCTCGATCTGTTCGCTCATCCCGGTCGGACCGCAGATGAAGACATGGTCGACGGTTGCCGCCGGCACCAGCGAACGCAGCAGCACCCGCACCTTCTCGCCGTCGAGCCGGCCGTGCAGGATCGGAATGTCCTGCTCCTCGCCCGAGATGACGTGAAACACCGAGAGGCGGTCGATGAAGCGATCCTTCAACTCCTCCAAAGCCTCGCGGAACAGCATGCCGGTCGTGGTGCGGTTGCCGTAGAACAGGAAGAAGCGGCTGTGCGGCTCGCGTGCCAGCACGCCCTTCGCGATCGACAGCACCGGCGTGATGCCGGAGCCCGCGGCAAAGCCGACATGGATGCGTCCATGGTCCGGCGCCGGCGCCACCCCGAAGCGACCGGTCGGCGTCATCACGTCGAGCGCGTCGCCATGCTTCAACTCCTCCGACGCCCAGCTCGAGAACGCGCCGCCATCGACCCGCTTCACCGCGATCCGCAACTCGCCGTCATCGGGACCGGAGCAGATCGAATAGGACCGCCGCACCTCTTCGCCGTCGAGCGTGGTGCGCAAGGTCAGGTACTGCCCCGGCGCGAAGCGATAGTCGTCGGCCAGCTCCTGCGGGATCGCAAACGTCATCGAAATGGCATCGGCGGATTCGCGGCGCAGATCATCGACGGTGAGACGGTGAAAACGGGGTGCGTTGGACATTTTCGATCCTCAGCCGTCATTGCGAGGAGCGAAGCGACGAAGCAATCCAGTCTTCTTTCTGGCTCTGGATTGCTTCGCTTCGCTCGCAATGACGACTTGGCATGACGAATTTCAATGGCACTTGAAATAATCGAACGGTTCGCGGCAGCTCTTGCAGCGCCACAGTGCCTTGCAGGAGGTCGAGCCGAACTCCGACAGAACCTCGGTATTGTCGGAGCCGCATTGCGGGCATGCGACCTGCTGCACGCCGAACAGCGCGCGGCGCGAGCTTGCAGGCAGCGGCGGCGCGATGCCGTACGCCTTCAGCTTGCGGCGGCCCTCCTCGCTCATCCAGTCGGTGGTCCAGGCCGGCGACAGCACGGTGCGCACCTGGGCATCGGCAAAGCCGGCGCGCCGCAACGCCAGTTCGATTTCGAGCGCGATCATGTTCATCGCAGGGCAGCCGGAATAGGTCGGCGTGATCGCGACTTCGACGCGGCCGTCGGTGACATCGACCTCGCGCAACACGCCGAGATCGGCGATGGTGAGCACGGGGATTTCCGGATCGACCACGGTGGCCGCGGCGTCCCATGCGCGCCGCGCCAGCTCGGCATCGCGGGTCTCGACCTCTACCATGTGGCGCCCGGGAAGGTACGCTGCATCGACTGCAACTCGCTCAGGAGATGGCCGAGATGCTCGGAGTGCCGGCCCGAGCGTCCGCCCTGCTGCATCCACTCGTTTTTTGGCAGCGTCAGTGTCGCCTCCTGGACCACGCGCGATACCGTCGCCTGCCATCGCGGCAACAACGCAGCCGGGTCGATGGCCGTGCCGTTGTCGATCAGGCCGCGCTCGGCCTCGTCGACCGCAAACATCTCGCCGGTGAAGGCCCAGAGATGGTCGATCGCGGCTTGCGCGCGGGCATGACTTTCCTCGGTGCCGTCACCAAGCCGGATGATCCATTCCGAGCAATGCCGCACATGATAGGCGCTCTCCTTCTCGGACTTGGCGGCGATCGCGGCGAGCGTCGTGTCGGTCGAGGCCACCATCGCGCGCCAGTAGAGATCGGCAAAGACCGAGTAGAACAGCTGCCTCACCATGGTGTTGGCGAAATCACCGTTGGGCTGCTCGACCAGCAGGAGATTGCGATACTGCCTGATGTCGCGCAGATACGCGAACTTGTCCTCGTCATTGTCGCGCCCCTCGACCCGCGCCGCGTAGCTGTAGAGCTCGCGGGCCTGACCGATCAGATCGAGCGCCATGTTGGACAGCGCCATGTCCTCTTCGAGCATCGGCGCGTGCCCGCACCATTCCGACAGGCGATGGCCAAGGATCAGCGCATCGTCGGCGCGGCGCAGGGTGTAGAGCACCAAAGGGGTTTCCTGTACGGAGATGGATGCGACAGCCATGTTCTTCACCTGATCGCGCTCAAATCATCCGCGTCATTGCGAGGAGCGAAGCGACGAAGCAATCCAGTCTTCCTGCGGCTCTGGATTGCTTCGCTGCGCTCGCAATGACGGGCGGGAACACCTCCCTAATCACGACGAAGGCGACTCACATATGCCCGACTTCGTCCGGCACCTCGTAGAAGGTCGGATGCCGGTAGATCTTGGATTCGGCGGGCTCGAACATCATGCCCTTCTCGTCCGGATCGGAGGCCGTGATCGCACTCGACGGCACCACCCAGATCGAGAGACCCTCGCCGCGACGGGTGTAGATGTCGCGCGCGGCCTGCAGCGCCATGGTGGCGTCGTTCGCATGCAGCGAGCCACAATGCTTGTGGGCGAGACCATTGCGGCTGCGAATGAAGACTTCCCACAGCGGTGTGTTCGGCGTCGTCATGCTGAGAATCTCCCTGTGAGTCAGGCCGCTTGCTGGGCGTCACGCTGCCGGCGCTTCTCGGCATAGGCAGCGGCCGCCTCGCGCACCCAGGCGCCGTCCTCATGCGCCTTGCGCCGCGCCGCCAAGCGATCGCGATTGCACGGGCCATTCCCGGCCAGCACCTGCTTGAACTCGTTCCAGTCGATCGTACCGTAGACCCAATGCCCCTCGGCATCCTGCTTCATTGCGGGGTCGGGAATGGTGAGACCGAGATATTGCGCCTGCGGCACCGTCGCATCGACGAATTTCTGCCGCAGCTCATCATTGGAGAAACGCTTGATCTTCCATCTGGTCGAGGTGTCGCTATGCTGGCTGGCCTGATCGGGCGGACCGAACATCATCAGCACCGGCCACCACCAGCGATTCAGCGCGTCCTGCGCCATTGCCTTCTGCTCGTCTGAGCCGCGCGACAGCGTCAGCATGATCTCGTAACCTTGGCGCTGGTGGAACGACTCTTCCTTGCAGACCCGGATCATCGCGCGCGCGTAGGGTCCATAGGAGCAGCGGCACAGCGGAATCTGGTTCATGATGGCGGCGCCATCGACCAGCCAGCCGATCACGCCGATATCGGCCCAGGTCAGCGTCGGATAATTGAAGATCGAGGAATATTTGGCCTTGCCCGTGAGCATCAGGTCGACGAGTTCTTCGCGCGAGGTGCCGAGCGTCTCGGCGGCCGCGTAGAGATAGAGTCCGTGGCCGCATTCGTCCTGGACCTTTGCAAGCAGTGCGGCCTTGCGCCGCAGGCTCGGCGCGCGGGTGATCCAGTTGCCTTCCGGCAACATGCCGACGATTTCGGAATGCGCATGCTGCGAGATCTGCCGGGTCAGCGTCTTGCGATAGGCCGCGGGCATCCAGTCATTGGGCTCGATGCGCTCCTCGGCATCGACACGCGCCTGGAACTGAAGGGCCCGGGCCGAATCCTCAAGATTGCGGTCTTCGGCCTCGGACGTATTGAGCGCCTGGGTATACATGCGCGCCGACCTCCCGGACTTTATTTAACGTCAATATATAACAGAAAAATCTCTACGCAATTGATTTCTGTAACATGTTAACACTCAGCCGAAACGTTGGGCCAGCCCATCACCCGCTTCGCGCAGCGGACCAGTCTCGTTAGTGGCATGCTGGTCGAGCCAGCGCTCGGATGCCGGCAGCAGCGCGCGGTAGATCTTGCCACAGAGCTGGCGGGCCGGCCGCCCCGGCCAATCCGCCGGCAAGAGTGAGTCCGGCAACAGCGGGTCGCGCAGCACCACGCGGCGGTAATAGTGGATCAGCAGGATCCGCGCAGTGAAGGCGTCGATGTCGGCGAGCGTGTCGCCGCGGTCGAGCCAATCATGCAGGGGCGCGAATGTCGCCATGAATTTCAGATAGGCGCCGGCGGTACGATCGAGCGGCCAGCTCGCGCTGAGCAGCCGTCGTCCGCTGTCGTCCTCCGCCGACACTTCGAGCCGGATCGCCTGCCCGGCCTCCTCAGGTACCGGCACGCCCGAAGGAGCGACCCACACGCCCGGCAAGGGGCTGCCGAAGCCGGCATTCCTCAGCGCCTCGCGCGCGCTATCGCGATCCCAGGCATTGCCGATCAGGAGCAGTTCGAAGCGTCCGGTCCAGTCCGATGGCGGCGGATCGTAGATATGGCGGGTGGCCGCCGCGAAGGTCTGCCGTCCCCTCTCCGCGAGCCGATAGAAGCTGTTGCGCCCGATCCGCTGGCGCTCCAGCCAGCCGTCGGCGGCAAGCCGGGACATCGCGGTGCGCACCACGCTGCTGTCGATATCGATCGCGCCAAAAAATTCGAGCAGGGTGCCGAGCCAGACCGAACCGCCGCGCGGCACGATGGCATCGCCGAACACCGTGATGACGATCGAGCCGGTGCGTGAGGGCTCGCGCTTGAGGTCTTCGATGATGCGAGAAAGCGGCATGCTGCAAGGCATACCGCTTCCTTTAGTTCGCGAACAAGCGGTCAGGCAGCTTCCCGGTGCGGATCGGGATAGATGCAGCTGCGCAAGCCGCTGCGGTCGAACGGCGCCCATGCGCCCTCCGGTTGGGCAAGACGGTCGGCGACCGCGTAGACCACGGCGGGATGATGCCCCATGCCGCAATGGCTGCTCTCGACTTCGATGCTCTCCGACATCGCCGAGGGCTTTTCCATGCAGCCCTGCCAGGCGCAGATCCCGTCGGTGCGGCTGAAGATCGCCGTCGTCGGCACCGGCGGCGGCTCCGACAGCGATCCGCCGAACCGCGAGTCTTCCTCGTCGGCGCGACGGCCGCTGGCGAGTTCATAGACGCGCCAGGCGTTGGTGGATTTCGGATGACCGGCGAACGGGCTGCCGAGCGTAATCACCGAGCGCACCCGGTCCGGCATCATCTTGGCGAGCTGGCGGGCATAGAGACCGCCGAGGCTCCAGCCGACGAGGCTGACCTTGCGGCCATGGGTGTCGCTGAGCTCCTGCACGAGATCGATCATTGCCTCCTGAACGCCGGGTCGCAGGCCGAGATTGCGGCCCTGCCGCCAGCCGGAGACCTTGTAGCCGCGGTTGCGCAGGAAGCTGCGCAGCGGGCGCGTCGAGACGTCGGAGGCGACCAGGCCGGGCAGCACCAGGACGGGGTGACCATCGCCTCGCGGTGCCGTGCTGAGCAGCGGCAACGCCCCGACGAATGCGCCGAGTTCGTGCAGGGCGCGGCCTTCCAGGAACATCAGCGTGCGGGACGGCGGGTTCAAGGCATGGATCGTAGCGGACATTCCAATTCCCTCTGTTGCCGGTCGCCCGGCCTATCGGTCCCGTCTGATAACGCTCGCTTCGCGCAACCGTTCCGCACCGCACAAGACGCCCTGCCAGCTGGCGTCCCTGATTGATACGATTTCTGGCATCCCTTGGTTTCTGGAAGCGTTCCAAAGCAGCGCCAGAAGCTGACCCCCGCATTCAAGCTTGAGAGCGGTCGCCAGACAATGGCCCCAAAATCGAAAGCCAAACCGCGTGATGAAAAAGCCACAACAAATAGGCAGGCCTCGTTGTTGAAAGTGATGAAAAAGTCACAGCCATCGCAACACGAATTCGACGGTGTAGAGCGCCAGTCCCGCAAGCCCGCCGATCAGCGAACCGTTGAAGCGGATGTATTGCAGATCCTTGCCCACATTGGCTTCGATCACCGAGATCAGCTGCGCCATGTTCCACGCCTTGACCTGATCGGAGATGAAGCTCGATACGCCGCTCTTCTGGTCCTCGATGAAGCTCTTGAGCACGGCCACGAGCCCCCGGTTGATCTCGCCGCGCAATTCGGAGTCCTGCGCCAGCGCCTCGCCTGCGGCGACGAACATGCCGACGAGATGATTGCGCAGCACGGGCGTCTCGCCCGCCGCGCTGCGTTCGACGAAGGATCGCGCATTCGACCAGATGCTGCGCGCCAGATTGCCCAGTTCGGGGCGCGCCAGCAGGTCGCGTTTCAGCCCTTCGATGCGGCCGGCATAGGCCGGATCGTTGCCGAGCTTGTCGACGAACGACAAGACCATGCGATCGAATTCGCTGCGGAACGGATGCTGCGGATCGCCGCGCACCTCGTCGAAGAACGCGCTCGCTGAAGCGACGATCTTGGTCACCAGGAACTTGTCGGCACGATAAAGCTTCAGGAGCGTCGGCAATTCAGCGCGGATCTTCTCGCGGATCATCGCCATGGTCTCGGGCGTCGTCAGCGTCTCGTGAACGATGCGCAGGAGATCGTCCAGCAGCGCCTGATGCCGTCCCTCCTCGACAAAGGCGCGCAGCGTCCCGGCCGCGAGCGGCGCCAGATCGATCGCCAGCACCTGCGCGGTCATGCGGCGAACGATGAATGTCATCAGCCCGGAGTTTTCGGTTGCCGAAAACGCCTCCGGCAATAGCCGCAGCACAAAGCGCGCGAGATCGTCGCTGCGCTTGCGGTCGCGCAGCCAGTCCGCGACGAAGGCGCCGAAATCGATCTGGCTCAGCTTCGCCTCGATGGGGCCGGCCGCCAGAAAATGCACCTCGATGAACTCGCCGAGCGCGTCGGCAATGCGATGCTGGTTGCTCTGGATGATCGCGGTGTGCGGGATCGGCAGCCCGAGCGGACGGCGAAACAGCGCGACCACGGCGTACCAGTCGGCCAGGCCGCCGATGGTCGCGGCTTCGGCAAAGGCCGCGATGAAGCCGAAAAGCGGATGCAGGTTGATGAGCGCCTTCGCCGCGACGAACAGCGCCAGCGTTGCCGCCAGCACGAGACCAGCCAGCGCCTTGACGCGCCGGAGCTCGGCGGCGCGGGCGGCATCGGCGGGTGCGTCGGGGGAAAAGATCGCGGGCGCGGTCATCACTGTCTTCGGGAAGATTTACAGCGGCTTGAGACTACCCGTCATTGCGAGCGAAGCGAAGCAATCCAGCGCGACGAGGCAAAGTATGGATTGCTTCGTCGCTTTCGCTGCTCGCAATGACGGAGACTGCACTGATGATCTCTGAGGACGCCGGTTCAAAAAAAGAAGGCCCGCGCGAAGCGGGCCTTGAATTCGACAGTCCGGGCAATGCCGATCAGGCGGTCTTGCCA
>Ga0105237_10005970_pt1 | contig 13644 bp, 11 predicted proteins | sample KBSC24metaG_FD_81520 | JGI IMG/M metagenome (GOLD analysis project Ga0105237, IMG submission 81520) | Corn rhizosphere microbial communities from Kellogg Biological Station, Michigan, USA - KBS C2-4 metaG | ecosystem: Host-associated > Plants > Roots > Rhizosphere > Soil | place: Michigan, USA...
CCCATATCGGTGCAAAGATTGGTAAATACATTCACCACGGCCTTTGCCTTATCGCTTACCGGAAAAAGCTGGCCCAGGGTTTTTTCTTTACCCTCAATGCCGTAGGCTTCAAAAAAGCTGATGGTATCCTCCACCGTCCATTGGGCGAAAGCTGATTTACAGAAATGTTCGTTCTGCGAAATGAATTGCTGCGCCGAAGAATACAGGTTGGTATAGTTACATCTGCCCCCGCCGCTGATGAGTATCTTGGCTCCGGGGCGATCGTTTTTTTCGAGCACGAGCACACGCTTGCCTAAAAAACCTGCTTGCACGGCGCACATTAACCCGCAGGCACCTGCACCGATTATTATTGCGTCAAAGTCTGTTTGTTTTGTTAAATTTGTGCTCATGGAAGGGGTTTCGCAAATATCTGAATTTGGAAAGATACTCATCTTTTTAATTACCGGAATTTTAATGGTTGCCGTAGCCTTTTTTGTTACGCGCATCCTGGCGCCCAATAACCCTAATCCAGAAAAGCTTACTTCTTATGAATGCGGTGAGGAACCAACAGGAAATGCATGGTTACCGTTTAACTCGCGGTTTTACGTGATTGCCCTTGTTTTCCTGTTATTTGATGTGGAAATGGTTTTTGTTTTGCCGTGGGCGACGGTCTTTGGCAATCATGATATTATTAATTTCGACCGCCGCTGGGGATGGCTGTCATTGATCGAAATGTTTGTATTCCTCGGCATATTGATACTGGGACTGGTCTATGTTTGGGTAAAGGGCGATTTGGACTGGATCAAACCGAATGTGGTCAGGCCGACGGTTAGTTCACGGGTGCCCCTGTCGTTATATGATAGCCTGAATGAAAAACAAAGCGGTTATAAGGTAAAACCTTTCAGCCTCGAAAATATACCTGAGCCCGTTGCTGCCACCACCCCTACTCCGGCAGGAACCGATACAGCCACTGCTCCACCGATACGAAAGCCTATGTTTAAACCAACCTTTAAAAAGCCCGGCAATGAATCCTGAAAGCATGAACGAAAGCGGCGGTGTGGTGATCACCAAAATGAACGACCTGCTTAACTGGGCGAGGTTGTCATCTATCTGGCCGCTTAGCTTCGGTATTGCTTGCTGCGCGATAGAACTGATGGGGTCTTTTGCCTCTACTTATGATATGGATCGGTTTGGGGTATTCCCAAGGCCCTCAGCCAGGCAAGCGGATGTGATCATCATAGCGGGTACGGTTACCTTTAAAATGGCGGAACGCATTAAACGCTTATACGAGCAAATGCCGGAGCCTAAGTATGTGATCTCGATGGGATCCTGCTCCAACTGCGGCGGGCCATACTGGCAGCATGGCTACCATGTGGTAAAAGGCGTAGACCGGGTGATACCGGTGGATGTATATGTGCAGGGCTGCCCTCCTCGGCCGGAAGCACTAATCGGCGCGATATTGGAATTGCAGAAGAAGATTGAGGGGGAGCGTTTGTTTGGCATTGGGAAGCCGGAGAAAACGGAAGTTATTTAGTGCTCTAATAGTCGTCTGTGAGGACACAGACTGCGGTATACCTAATTTATAACCGATGAAAAATACCTTAACCATTCTGTGTCTTATTATTTTCTCATTTTGTGCATCGGCTCAAACTAATCCCAAACTCAATCTTTTTCCGCAGGGTACCATTTTGCATGGCAATATCCCCTATGCCAATGACACGCTTAAAAAGCACCTCCTGGATATTTACCTGCCCCCTACCGGGAAAAGCAGTAACCCGGTTGTAGTGTGGGTGCATGGCGGCGCATGGATGCTGAATGATAAGTATGCCGACATGGATTATATGCGCAACACCGTAAAAGGTTTTGTCGATAGCGGTTATGCGGTGGCGTCCATTGATTACCGTTGGAGTACTTCGGCGATATTCCCGGCGCAGATACAGGATTGTAACCAGGCCGTGGAATTCTTGTATGAGAATGCTGCAAAGTACAATCTCAATAAGGACAGGATCGCTTTAATCGGCTTTTCGGCGGGCGGGCATTTGGCCTCGCTGTTAGGTCTGTCAAACAATAATAATGTAAAAGCCTTCTATCTGGCAGGCAAAAAATCAAACTTCAAAATAAAGCTGGTGCTGGATTTTTACGGGCCCTCGAATTTAGCGGCTGTTAAAGGCGCTGATTTGAATGATCCGAAAAGCCCGCTTAGCCTGTTGTTGGGCGGCACGGTGGCAGACCATCCCGACGTGGCTAAAAAAGCAAGTCCGGCCACTTACGCTGATAAAAATGACCCGCCATTCCTGATCGTGCAGGGAGAAAAAGATGAGTCGGTAGATCCGGAGCAGTCGATTTCACTCAGTAAGTTGTTAAAAGATAAAGGGGTTAAAAATGACCTGATCGTTGTACCGGGCGCGCCGCATTACGGTGTCATGTTCGACCAGGAGTATATCCGGAAGAAAGTGTTCTGGTATTTGAGCGAATACCTTAAATGAATATTACAAAGAGGATGATTTGGGAACTCTTTTCTGTTCTTTAATGATCGCTTTTAGAAGCGATTGCAGGATAACGGCATTCCACTCAATAGAAAAAACACAGCATTTATACTTTTTAGGGTTATCCACGTGATGGATCATAAAATAAGTACGGTAACTTTTAACCGCGATCTCGTTCCACAGTAATTTATTTTTCCTATCCCAGCTAATGCCATCTTCATGAAATGTTACCCCTGCCAAATCAAATAACTGGCGGATATTATACAATTCGATATAATAGCTAAGCTGATCGGCAAGGTATGAATCCCACAGCCTTTGAAGAAGCTCGGCCCATATCCTATAGTAAGTTTTTTGTTTGATCCCGTAAAAGCTATTTAGTTTGATGCGGTATACGCGGTTGTCAAAATCTTTAACATCTATAAAGTATTGACGGCCAAATGAGAATTTATAGCCAGAAAAATCATGGGTACCAAATCTGAATGCAGCGATATCTTCGCCCCGGATAAAATCTTTGGAATTAAGGATAAAAGACTTTTCAATCGTCAAGCCTTCGTCAGCAAACACGAATCTCCTCCTGGTCTTATTACGGACCAATGCAGGCACTTCGATAATGTTTGCGGGATCATTCATTAACTTTTAAAAATAAAAAAAACATTTGCAAAAATCCAACAATGTTTATAAGTCTTTTTAAAAACAAAGCTCTTTTTAAAATAAACCGTTTTTGAGCAACTCAGGGCATTTTACGCTCATCATAATTATTTTATTATCAATACAATACAACTAATTATATAAACCTATAAAATTTGGTTTTGGTTTTGCAAAAAAAATACTTTTCCACAACGATTGAGTATTGTGTTAATAACCCGGGCTAAAGTAGTCGATTTATGGAGTTTTCGGCGATGAATAAATCGTCCCCGGCTGCTTTTTTCTGCCGGTAAGCTCTTGAAAATTATCTGCTTAAAGACAAATTATAACAAAAAAAGCCCGGCTTTTGATAAGCCGGGCTTTTTAATTGATATTAAGTTAATTTTATTTACCTACCAATACGCCATTCAATCCATGGATCACACCATTGCTGGCTGATAAGTCAAATGCAGTAACCAATGCTGTATTACCGGCGGCATCAGCCAGCTGTAATTTTCCTCCTGCTACACTTAACGTCAGGTCCTGTCCATCCAATGTTTTTAAGGTTGCTTTACCTTTTCCGGTTGTCAGCGCTTTTATTACATCGGCTTTCATTAGCTTTCCGCTTACTACGTGGCCTTTTAATAAAGCTGCCAGTTTAGTAGGATCTTTCATTAAAGCATCCAACTGTGCTGAAGGTAATTTACCAAATGCTTCATTTGTTGGTGCAAATATGGTGAAGGGGCCTGCGCCTTCCAACGCATCGCTCACACCTGCTGCCCTAACCGCGATGGCTAATGCATTATAGGTATCGGAGGACGTTAACGTAGCTACCACATCACCGCCGCCTGCAGGGGCTGCTGGTGCAGCGGTGGCTGCCGGAGGTGTAGCTGGCGCCGTTTGGGCCATTACTTTACTTGAAAATAAACTGATAGATAATAGTGCTGCGATTATTAAAGCTGGTTTTTTCATACTTAGAATACTTATATAATTTTTATGGGTTAATTAATACAATTTTTTAAACGGCTCATCATTAAAAAAATTTCAAAACTCCTTATTAAACCTGAGTTCAATTAAATGGTTTGGAAAAATAAAAAGTTTTAATTCAATATGAACTTATCGCAAATGTAAATTATGTGTTACAATTACACTAAGGATATGTATAAATAAAAACGGGGATACTTACCTGATGTAAATATCCCCGCATTTGAAATGCTGAATAAACCTATTTCACCTCTTCGAACTTATCCGATAAAAGCCTGATCTTTTTATCGGGCATTGCAGGGCTTTCGGCTGTTAGTGTGATCTTCCCGTCTTTACCTTCAATGGTGATGGTAAAATCTTTTTCATTACCGCCATTCTGATCAGTCAGAGTGGTGGTAACTACCAATTTGCCATCTTTGAAAGGCACCTTCCAATCGCAGGTCCTGGATTTTACCGGGCCGGTCATTTTTTGATCACCCTCATCGCTGGTAATAGAAACTGTCAGATCGGATTTTCCAATTACGACAGTTGTTTTTTCGTCTTTAGAATCTTCTACCTTGCCGCTGCCATCAAGGTGTTCGGATTTGGATGAAGAAAGACTTACTTTTTTATCGCACTGGGCGAAACACACTGTACTGCCGGCTGCCAGCAGGAAAAGTGAAAGGATAATTGTTTTCATATCTATATTTAAATTTTGAATTAAAACAAAGATACATTTTATATAGTATTATGCAATACATAGTTCTATAAAAACTTTCATGACTTTAAATTGTTGAAATTCATATATGTGCCATAGCTAATTAAACTTAAAAGGATATGAAGTGCTTTCAATTATTAATAGATTTGTATACCTTCATGAAACCTGAATTACACGAAAGCTAAATTATACGAATGCCAAGATCCAGCTCAAAGAGTAAGAGCAATAAATTTTATTATGTACTGACAGCCGGCCTGATAACCGGAACATTAGATGCCATAGCTGCCATCATCCTCAATCCGAATGTACCTGTTGCTAAAATCTTCAGGCACATTGCCAGTGGCTTTTTTGGCCCGGGAGCAGCGGGATCTGACAATACAGAAACCGTATTGTGGGGAATTGCTTTTCACTATTTTATTGCCACCCTGTTTTCTCTGATGCTGCTCGAACTGTATCCAAAGTTCAGGCTGCTGACAAAAAAAGCCTTGCTGATAGGGATCATATACGGTTTTATGATATGGCTAACGATGACCTATGCCGTATTACCGCTTACCAATCTCCCGAAAAGCCCCGACCCTCCGCATTTTGATAAGATGGTAGCCCTTAAAAATATAATTGCTTTGATTATAGCCGTAGGAATACCCGTAGCATTTATCTCAGAAAAATACTATCGTAAAAAGGCCCTCCGCAGCGCACAGCGAAGGGTCAGAAGCTCAAGTGTATAATAAAGGCTTATTATTGTCCCTGTGCCAGTGTATAGCCGATCTTGCCGTCAAATTTCATCAGGAACTCTACAGAACATACTTTGGCATCCTGCGAGAAATCTGCCGCAATATGCAACAGCTCTTTTTGTGTGACATCTGTTCCGGGTTTCTTTTCAAAACGGACGCGGTATTCATTTACCAATTCGGTAAAGATGGAACCCGTAGGCCAGACTTGTGTACCGCGGTTGGAGATCATCACCAGGTCGAAATTATCGGTTAATCTTTTCTTTGCGAGCTCAGCCAATTCAGCAGGTTGCAGGTCATTCGCCTCAACAAAGACATCCACTCCTACCATTTCTTCCTTAATGCCTTTGGTGACGGTCAGTTTGTTTTTTGTCAGGATACGATGATCAGCATTGGCTTTTTGCTCCACATTCGCTTTGCCTACTACTCCGCCATCGGCAGGCACTTTGCCAAGGTTGGCAATAATGGCATCTGCAAATTCGTCTGTGTTTGAAGATTTGGTCGATCTGTCGCCGAAATCACCAGTATGCGTGCCTTGTTCTAATGTATAAAGCAGTGCATTTTCAATAGTGGCTGCATTTTTTATAAAACCCATATAACGCAGCATCAGGATACCAGAAAGCAGCAAAGCAGTTGGATTGGCAATACCTTTACCGGCGATGTCCGGTGCTGTACCATGCACGGCCTCAAAAATTGAGATATTGTCGCCTATATTGGCTGATGGCGCGAAGCCTAATCCGCCTACTAAGCCGGCGCATAGATCGGATACGATATCACCCTGTAAATTGGTTAGCACGATAGCCTGGAATTTTTCAGGATGGGTAACCAGCTTCATGCACAGGTCGTCAACAATAATATCAGATGATTCTATATCAGGATACTCTTTAGCAATCTCCTGGAAAGTCTCGAGGAAAAGGCCGTCAGTTAGTTTCATGATATTGGCTTTGTGGCCGCAGGCTAATTTGGTATAACCCTTGCGACGCGCCATTTCAAACGCATAACGGATCACCTGCGCCGAACCGGGACGGGTGATGATACGGCGGCCAACGGCCACGTCGTAAGTCAGCAAGTGCTCGATACCGCCGTAAGTATCTTCAATATTTTCGCGGATGATGGTCAGGTTGATGGGTATGCCTGCTTTGGAAAAAACAGTTTCCACACCATTTAAAGTCCTGAAATCACGTTGATTAGCATAGGTGTTCCACACTTTACGTGCGGTAACGTTAATGCTTTTTACTCCCTTACCTTTCGGGGTTTCCATAGGCCCCTTAAAAAGTATACCCAGTTCTTCTATCGTCTCCTTGGCGGCTGGCGTCATACCGGTTGAATAACCGGAATCGAAAAGGGATTTACCCATTTCTACATATTCGTATTCAAGCGGAACCTGGTTAGCCTCAAATATCCGGAGAACGGCATCCATTATTTCGGAGCCTATTCCATCACCTTTGGCTACTGCTATTTTAGTATTCATATGAATGTTAAATAAAGTGCGAAGTTACGGGTTAGGGAGCTAATTTTTCTGTCTGAATCTGGATTTACAGAATTAGTGAATTTGCAGAATCTCATCAATCGCAGGGTTGACTTACCCGATCATCGATACGCTTGATCGGGACTGTATCAAAAGTGTACTTTGCAGAAACCGGTCAAAATATTATTTGGCTCTTTGCTCTTGATGTTCCTTTCTTTGTATTTTCCTATGGTAAACTAACGGATGTTGGCGCATCATAGGGTTAACATGGTTAACACAATTTCAAGTAATTTTGAGTTAAAATATTGATTATGAATATTTTAACAAAAAGACATGTTAACCCAAAAATACTTGTTTTTTGCTAAAAAAATTGCACCGGACAATATAGAGCGCGCTATCAACCAAATTTTATTCTGGTGCGCCCTGTTGGATTTTACTTTTGATACAACCTCTTTTTTTATTCCTTTTCTTTCTTATCTTTTTTGTCCTTATGTAACCCCACTTTGATCTTACCGGTCGAATCGGCTTTAGCCTGCAGGTGCAGCACGATACCTTTGTATCGTTTCTTGTCCAGTTTCTCCTGATCTGTGATGGTGGTATCCTTTTTGGGGTTTCGTAAAGGGACATCTATTTGCAGGTCGGTACCTCTGGTCAGGCCATAAACGCCGACCACATCCATATTGATCGCGCTTGAACTTAGTTTCAGGGGATATACTTTGATCATGTCGCCATTCACATCAAAGCGGGCGTTAAGCTCTCTTACCCGTATATTTTTGAGGTCGCGGAAAGGGAACGCGAACTTACCAATGCCGTAAATCGGCTTAAAGTTCAGCAATGCCCCATCCTGCAGGTTTACATCGAGTGTGCCGTTGATCGAGTTTTTCACCAGGTGCCCATCATCTGTAATCCCTGCGGTGATCTGGGTTTTGGCCGAGAGGTAGCCTTTGAGGTTTTCGGAACTAAAATCGCTCAGTCCGAAATTATTGAAGGCATCAAAAAACTCGCTTACATCCACATGGCTGATGACGGTTTTCAGTGACAGCTTGTTCAGATCGCTGCCCCGCTGTATCGCCCCATTGAACTTCAAAAAACCACCCGCATGTTTCAGGCCGACATTTTTGATTACGACCGCGTCTTCGGAAGTAAGCAGATCAGCATGCACATCCGTAGCCAAAAACCTGAAATAATTTACCCTGGCTATGTCGAGATGCATTTCGGCACTGCCTTTTTCCAGTACATTGCTTAATTGATCGATAGGGTTACCACTGTTGGCTGATGGTCTTGATTTCTTTACCGGTTTGGCCCCGCTCCCACTCAGGAAACTAAGAAATTCTCCAAGATAAAGCTGGCGGCTGCGGATCTGCCAGGTAAGCAGCATTTTTTCGGGATCGTCATAATACAGGTTCATGAAGTTCTTTACCCGCCCTTCCATGTTTATTACGCTCCTGCCACTTTGCAGGCGGATATTTTTTAGCACCAGGTCGTTTTTAATAAAGTTGAGCGATAGCGAACTGTTCACCAGTTTCAGGTTTTCGGGTATGTAAGTGATATCCGCATTTTTGATATTGATATAACCCACCACGTATGGCTTATTGAGTCGATAGTTGACCACATTGCCCTTATATTTCAAAAAAATGTCAGCATGCCCCTTGCCAAAACGGGCGACCTTGTTGCCCATTACTTCGTTAATATCGGCTACAGGGAAATTTGCCCTAAAATCGCCGGTAGCAATGGTTTTATTCAGATTGATGAGACTGCCGGTATCAATTGCAAAAGGCATGTTGCGGTAACTGGCTGTTAGTTTAATGAGGCGGATGACGGAGTTATCATCTGTAAACCCTTTGCCGTTTTGGTAATTATTGGTGAATATCCCGTTGAAGCTGCAATTATCGAGGATAATGGCCGGCGTGGTCACTTTGCTGTCGCGAACTTTTGCCGTGATATACAGGAAAGGGTCGCTGCCGCCGCCGAAACTGCCGGTGATGCGGGCAGTGATGGCCAAGGGCTGACTGATATTATAATCATCCAGTTTCTTTTTGATGTTTGCGGCCACGAGTTCGGATGCCTGGCGCCAGCTGATCTGGTCGCAGGTGAGGTGGATGGCAAAGTCAGACGGCTTTTTTTGCGCACCAAATACGGCATCCAGCTTAAACACATTAGGCCCGATATTGAGCGCATCCGAGGTAAGCGTGATCTTGCCGTCATCATCGCCGGAGGCGGAGAAATCGCCGCTGATGGCTTTGTTTTTTATAAAACTGCCATTGGTGGTTTTGAAGGACATGCTTTTGGCCATTACGTCCATGTGAAAATCCGATTTCCAGCCGGTATCAGGGCTTTCCATCTTCCCGCTTAGGCTATTCACCCGAAAATAAAACAGTTTCTTTTTCTGCTGATCTTCCACTTTCAGGTCAAGGCCCGAAAAACTGAATAGTTGCAGTTCGGGTGGCGGGCCGCCTTCACCGGATGACTCCTTGTCCTTCTTCTTACTCTTGCCAAAGACACTCAGGTTGGTATAACCGGTGCTATCGGTATACAAATCAGCTGAAGCCTCTTCAATATCGACCCGGTTGATGCTTGCCTTGCCGCTGATTAGCGAAAGTGCGTTGAGCGATACATAAAACTCCTTTGCATCCAGCAGGGTATGGTGATGCTCGGCAAAACGGCGGTCGCGGATCACTACGTTTTTGAGCTCCAACGAGAATTGCGGGAAGCTTTTGAAAAACTGCGGACGTATATCGCCAATGGTTACCTGGCCGTCGAGGTTCTGGTTAAGCTCGGAGCTTACCATCTTCAGCACCTTATCCTTGTTGTAGGTAACATAAAGCACCATGCCGACCACAAGCAATATCACCAGGATAATGATCCCGGCAACGACTTTCAATATGATCTTCAACCATTTCGGCATAGCTAAAGGTAAATGTGGAAAAACGCCGTTTTGTTTTAGAATGGGGTGAATGATATAAGATAGTTACGGAGAAATGAAGGATTGGGATGTTCGACGACTGCCTATTCCACTTTATAGCGGTACACCCGTCTGCCCAAATTCCCATTATCATCGATCCCCTCGATGACGATGCGATAAGTGCCTCTGGTATCGGCGTTGAAATAATCGAATGTGGCTTTGCCTTCTTTATCCGTCAGGATATTAGGGTTCCAATATATTGCAGTTCGTAGGTCGGTTTTTGCCGGAGCGTTTTGACTACTGTATTTTGGTGAATAAAATGACCTGGATTTCTGATAGCCCTTAAAGGTATAGGTAGTTAGGCCAAAAAGGGGCTTGGGACTAATGCGCCTGGCATCTTCTCCCCCACGCTTCGAGGTAATTACTAAGGCTCCACCCGGTGCATCAGTACCATAAATAGCCAAGTATGCTCCGCTGCGCAATACCTCAATGCTGTATATATCATTGGCATTAAGCTCATCTAAATGATTTCCATTCATTATTACCCCATCGACAATAATAACCATCGGCGATGGAGGGGATTTCCGAAGATTTAAAGGCGTGCCACCAGAAAACCTCACTCCAAAAACCTTTCCGGCTAAACAGTCCGAAAGGAATATACACCCTTCTATCTGGTTGCCCATAATGATCTGGTTGGCGTGGCCGGGCCCGTTCAGATTGGAGGAATGGGTAAGTTCCGGTTCTTTAGGCCGTTTATAACCTTGAATATTCACCTGCCTTAATTGTTTACCATCCTTTAAAAAGTCGTTATCGTGGGCTGCCTGATAATCATCATATTGCTTTTTCAGCTTTGCCGCAGATTGGGGCGGCATTTGGGTGCTGTCCGGTTCGGGGTAAGTTATCGGGGTAATCGCCGGGTAAATAGGCAAATCGACCATGACCTTTACATGATCATCCTTATTTATTTTCCGGGCCTTCAATACGAGGTTTATCGTATCGGAAAGTTTGAGATTGCTGAATTTAAAATGCCCTTCAGCATCTGCGGCGGTGTCCCTCAGCAGGTTTTCTTTATTCGCCATCAGCGTTACGCTTCCGTTGGGTATGGGCTTATTGGAATTGGAGGTTATAGTACCATTCAGCTCCAATGTTTTTTCGGGCTGATAAGTGACCGCCCTTGCCGTGTCGCTTAATACCTGCTTCCATTCAAAACGGCGATAGCCCTGTGTCAGCATCAGGACATCCATGTCGGCCTGCCGTTGTACCCGGGTGCCGGTGGCGAAGTAATAACCGGGCTGCTCGATATGGCCCTTTAGCTCTGAAGTTAACAACAGGCTGCTGGTGATGGTACTTTCACTGTTCTCATCCGCTCCCGTCATACTTTCATTGATCACCGCTACTGAGAAACTGCCTCCGATGGGTTTGCCTGAACTGTCTCTGGCGGTAAGGTTTATTTTTACCGGGCTTCGGGCAGTGGAGATTTTTGCCGGCGGATCAATGCCGAGTTTAAAGCTGTCGTTATTTTGTATAAAGGCGATGCGTTCGGCCACCGGCTCGCCGTTTTGAGAGAAAAGCGTGAACCTGATAATACCCGATGGGAAGCGGCTTTTTTCGACGCTTGCGATATAAGCCAACTCATCCAGTTTACCTGCCGAGGTGTAGTAGACTTTGCTACCCGATTGCGCTACCACGAAGAATGCGTTGTCTTTTTTATCATGCAGCGTTAGGGGGTTTGCAGCCACCTTGATGCCGATGCTATCCGTTCGGCTATTGTTTATGGTGAGCGTGAAGCCCTCTTCCTTCGCCTTTGGCAAATCGACCATAAAAACAGCTTCGCCGGGAGTGCTGATCCTGGCCCTATAGGTTTTACCGCTTTGGGGGATAAAGGCGAAAACGCCCATGCCCAGGTGCTGTGTGGAAAAATCGGCTACTACATTGCCGTCGTTATCTGTTATCGTCCCTCCGATATCTTCGCCGAGGCCGCTGCTGCTGACCGCTTTGATAGCTACGCGGGAACGGACGCCGCTGACCAGTTCGCCGCCTTCGGGAAAGAACTGCACATCGGGTTTGGGTTGCGGACCAGTATTTTTTGCTGATGGCGGAATTCCACCTATCCTGACCGGTTGATCATAAAAATATTCCGCGTCGAAATTGCGCATCCAGTTGGTATAGGCCCTGATGTGGTAAAGACCCTGCCTGAGCGTATGCGCCAGCGGGATATCGCTCCAGGCTATGCCGGAGGTTAATGGCAGTATTTGCCGGGTAATCAGTGAATCTTTTGGGCTGATCATCTCGACATATAGAACGCCACTAAGCGCTGACAACTGATGATGCCCGCCGATGACGGTGTAGGCTTTGTACCAGATCGTGTCGCCAAAGGCATAGCCGGGCTTGTTGAGGTGAAGATATACTTTTTCGGAAATGGGTTGTTGGGATAGTTTGATGGAGGCGTGGGTTAGGAAAGCGGTATCGGTTTGGGCATAGCAAGTTAAGGCAGATAGAATTAACAGCAAGAATAAAAATTTCAAAATAAATTTCTTAAACATACTGGGGTTTAGATGAAGACAATTTAGTGATAATAGTTTAAAAACAGCCGAATGGCATTGAGATATTACAAATTTACGGATAACGTTTCATAAAAGTAGTGACACTATTTTGTAGTACTCTTTTGAGGGGTTAGTGGGCAGTTGGAAACTGCGGCAACGCGCACCACGAGTTACGCTGCGCTAAACTCGCGGGAGCGGTAGTTTAATTATCTTTAGTTAATTTTTTTTCTATTGTTACAGTTCCAAAGTGTTCCAAGTGTACACACATTCTAAATAGAACACCTCAAAAAATGAACATTGCTCGCTCAGTTTAAATGGATTTAGGCTTTTTGAAAGATTTAGGGTAAACTTGCATTCTGAACATGAAAGCTTTTTACGGAGACCTCAAACTCGGGATTTTAGGCGGCGGACAACTAGGCCGCATGCTGATACAACAGGCTATAAACTACAATGTAACGGTAAAGGTGCTCGACCCGGACCGGGAAGCGCCCTGCCGCAAATTGTGTGATGAATTTATAGTAGGTTCACTGGGGGATTATGAAACGGTTTATAACTTCGGAAAGAAAGTTGACCTGCTTACCATCGAGATCGAAAAGGTGAATGTGGATGCATTGGAAGCTTTGGAGAAAGAAGGCGTTTTGGTTTACCCGCAGCCAAGGATCATCAGGCTGATACAGGATAAGGGGCTCCAAAAACAATTCTTTAAAGAAAACGATATTCCTACGGCGGAGTTCCAGGTGATCTCTTCAGCACAGCAGCTGAAGGAAAGTCATATTCCGTTCCCTTATATTCAGAAATTGAGGCGTGATGGCTATGATGGTCGTGGGGTGTATAAAGTGGTGGATGAGTCTTATTTAGCCAAGGCTTTTACGGAGCCAAGTTTGATAGAGCGTTGGGTGGATTTTGAGAAGGAGATCGCGGTGATCGTGGCCCGTAATGCGGACGGTGAAACCAAAGCCTTCCCGATGGTAGAGATGGAATTTAACCCGGAAGTGAACCTGGTGGAATTTTTGATCGCGCCTTCTACCCTGCCTTTCGCGGTGCATGAGGAAGCGGAGCGGATAGCGAAACGGGTTGCGGAATGTTTGAATATTGTTGGTTTGCTGGCCGTGGAGATGTTCCTGGATAAGAACGGCAAGATTCTGGTGAATGAACTGGCACCGCGTCCGCATAACAACGGGCACCAGACCATTGAGGATAACGTGGTGTCGCAATTTGAACAACATCTACAAG
>Ga0105237_10005971_pt1 | contig 13643 bp, 11 predicted proteins | sample KBSC24metaG_FD_81520 | JGI IMG/M metagenome (GOLD analysis project Ga0105237, IMG submission 81520) | Corn rhizosphere microbial communities from Kellogg Biological Station, Michigan, USA - KBS C2-4 metaG | ecosystem: Host-associated > Plants > Roots > Rhizosphere > Soil | place: Michigan, USA...
AAACTAACAGTCTCATGTCAAAGAGCGACAAACTAAACCAAAGAGGCGCTGCGGCGTCACGCTCAGAGTGTGTTCAAAAAACTCTTGACAGCGAACGACGCCTCATAGATGACCGTATCCAACCATGCCGCATACTTTAGAACTCATTACTCTTATCCGAGTGCTCAACCTGCGTATCGATCCACGACTCGGGCGCCGCTGTTTCGGTCCCGCCGACCTGTACTTCTGCCGCGTCTGTCGGCAACATCAGATAGACTTTCGTTTCAACTTTCTGATTACCAAACACGTGAACATTCACTGGCTTGGTTCTTCGCAGCGGCACAATCTGTTCGTATTTCCCAAAAGTGATCGCACCTGTCGGACAGACGCTCGCGCACATCGGCTTCAGTCCTTCTGATGAACGGTCGTAACACATATCGCACTTCATCTGGAGATGAATCTGCGTGTTGTACTTCGGCACTCCGAATGGACAGGCGTTGACGCAGTTTCTGCAATCGAGACAGCGGGGTTTCAAAGCAGACATCACCACGCCGTCCTCCGAAACCTTGATCGCATCCGCCGGACAAACCAGGGCGCACGTGGGTTCCTTGCAATGCATGCACACCGTCGGCATCGTCGCTGTTGTTTCGGCGCGATCGATATAGTCGACAAAGATCATCGAATAGCCTTTATGCGTGGCACACTCACGGCACGCCGCGACACACGCGCGGCAGCCGATGCAACGCTGCGGATCGATAAACATCGTCTCTTCCATCCGCTATCCCCTCTTCACCTCGCTGGCCGAGGCGCCTTTACGTTGTCTGCCGAGAATCGGCAACTGTCGCGAATGAATCTTTTCAATTCTCGCCGCGCAAGCCTTGAACTCAGGGATCTTCGAAGTCGGATCCAATGCGGGATTTGTCAATTGATTCACCGCGAGTTGTTCTCCCCAGTGGTACGGAATAAAGATCGTGTCGCGACGAATCGTCCGCACCACCAACACCGGAAACACGCCTTCGCCCCGTCGCGAGATCACGCGCACACGTTCGCCGTCGATGATCTGAAGTTTCGCCGCCGTTTCGGGATGGACCTCGACGTAAGGTTCGGGACATTGCTCCACGAGAAAACCAATGCGTCGCGTTTGATTGCCTGAAAGATACTGATAAACCACTCGCCCACTGGTCAGTATTAAAGGAAATTCCTCATCAGGAACTTCATTTGGCGGGTTGTATGGAATCGCATGAAACTTCGCCTTCCCGTCGCCGTGGTAAAACCGCTCTTCAAATAGCCGCGGTGTGCCCGGATGATCTTCCGTGGGACAGGGCCAGAAGATGCCGTCGTTCTTTTCGATCTTCTCCCATGTTATGCCGTAGTAATCGGCGTTGCCGCCGCGCGAAGCAATACGCAGCTCTTCGAAAATCTCACGAGGTGAATCGAAACTAAAATATTTTTCGCGGCCCATGCGTTGAGCGATCTCCTGGACGATCCACCAATCCGCGCGCGCCTCGCCAGGTGGATTGTTGGCCTTGTTGATCTTCACGACGCGTCCCTCGCTGTTGCACGTGACGCCTTCGTCCTCGCTCCACGCTGAGCCGGGTAATACGACGTCTGCATAACGCGATCCTTCGGACATAAAGAAATCGATGCAGACGTAGAAGTCCAGACCCTCGAGCGAACGACGAATATCGTTGATGTCAGGAAGACTCACCATCACGTTGTTACAGATCGACAGCAAGCCTCGAATTTCACCTTCGCGCATCTTGGTGAACATTTCGACCACCGAGACTCCCGCTTGCGGCAACTCGCTTTCGGGCAGGTCCCAAACCTGACACACGTGCTTGCGATGTTCCGGGTTCAGGATCGAACGTTGTCCGGGAAGTTGATCCGCTTTTTGACCATGCTCGCGTCCACCCTGACCGTTGCCCTGGCCGGTGATCGTTCCGTAACCACGGCCGGGTGCGCCGATTTTGCCGGTCGCCAAAACAAGATTGATGTATGACAGCACGTTGTTGACGCCATTCGTGTGATGTTCAATGCCGCGCGCATGCATCACCATGGCAGTCTTCGCGCGACCGTAAAGTCGAGCAGCTTCGACAATCTTTGGCGCGGGTACGCCGGAAATCTGAGACGCGACGTCAGGCGGATAATCATCGGCGAGTGCGCGCGTAGCTTGCCAGTCGTTCGTGCGTGAATCGATGAAAGCCTGATCGATGAGATTCTCTTCTATCAGCACGTGCAACATTCCATTGGCGAGCGCGACGTCGGTGCCCGGCTTTAGTTGAAGATGCAGATCTCCCTGGCGCGCTGTGGGCGTCTCGCGTGGATCGACGATGATCCAGCGTCCGCCGTTGTCGCGCTGTTGCCAGAGAAACTTGTTCAGCACGGGAAAAGTCTCGGCGCAGTTGGATCCGGCGATCAACAAGACTTCAGCGAGCGGGATATCGCTCCAGGGATTTGCGGCCCGGTCGATTCCGAAGGCTTTGTTGTTCCCTGCCGCAGCCGACACCATGCACAGTCGGCCGTTGTAATCGACGTATCGCGTGCCGAGGCCGGCACGCGCGAACTTGCCCATCAGATACGTCTTTTCCGTAGTCAAAGAAGACCCTGAATAGACGCCGATCGAATCTTTCCCGTAGTTCGCCTGGAGCTCTTTAAATTTCGCGACGACGAAATCCAGCGCCTCGTCCCAACTCGCGCGTTCAAAACGACCATGGCGTTTGATTAGCGGATAAAGAAGACGATCCGGATGATGGACCTGGAGGTAAGCAGTCACACCCTTCGGACAAAGCCGACCCTCATTGACCGGAAAATCGTAACGCGGCTCAACACCCACTACGTGATCGTTTTCGACCAGCAGATTCATTCCGCATTGCACTGCACAATACGGACAGTGGGTGGGCACCACGCGATCGATCATTCGATCTGCGCGCCAGCCATCATGTGGAGCGTCGTGTAGATGAGGGCCGTATGCCTCGATGATCTCATCCAGGTGGTCGACTTTACTCATGATCTAATCGTGAACCCTGAAACACATCCTCAGTTGCTTCCGGCAGGTTCGCATATGCGAGTGCGCGCATCACGCGCTTGCAACGCGGACAATAATCCTGGAGCGTTTTGCCGTCGCCCATCGAGTAATTAAATCCGAGTTTGTCGACGACAGTTTTCAAATCGTCGAGCCAGAGTTGGGCCACGAACTCCGCTCCACAGCGTGCGCACCTCGCTTGGGGCATCTCACGTGCGCGCTCCTGATAAAGCTCAACGCCAATCGACGCGGGACGCTGCACCACATGAAATAGCTTTCCGAACGGCAGATAGAACAGCGTCATGATTACCGTTGCCTGATGAGTCAGCGCGATGAAGTGATACATGTAGCCGTTGAGCCATAAACTGGACGCAGTCAGCATGAGGCCCGTGACTGAGATCGCAATCAACAGCATGTGCGGTACAAAGTCGAGCGTAAATTGCTGCAATGCGATCGCGCCTCTATCACGCAGGCGGCGATGAATTGCAATCGCGCAGCCGGCGATCACCATCACCGCAGTGAAGTCGAGGGCGTGAAATGTCACCCACGCGATGAGGCTGCGTCCTTGCATGATGTTCAAGGGAAAGCCAAAGACGTACACGCGATAACCGAGTTCGCCCTCGAGTTTGAAATGCACCCAGCCAAACACAAGCGGGAAGGTAATTAGAGCCGACAGCACACATCCCCACATGATCAGGAAGTGCATGGCCCAACGTGAGAATCCGCGCTTGAAGATAAAACGCTGCCCGACCAGGTTCGTCGCTAACGTTTTTGCCGCGTTCGCCGTGTTCTGCGCGAATTTTTCTCTTTGTAAATACAGTTTCCATCCACGGCGCCAATACACTCGAGTAGCCGGTCGCTGTAACCAAATCGCATAGCGGAACACGATTGCTCCGAACGCGACGACGCTCGCGATCGTGTAACCAAACAGCGCAGCATCGTAGTGTTCGAGATTGCGTGAGCCGGCAATGATAAGAATTGTGAGCAGGAAGGAAGCGGACAGAGCGAGCAGGATGGGTTTTCGCTTGTGCGACGGGTTAGTCATTGTTTGCCCAAGCCTCTGGCGAGAATCGTGGGGGACGATTTTCAAGCTCAGCCTTTACTCGCGTAGCTAACTCTATCTGCTTCGGTTTCGTCAGCATTGTACCAGCCAAACGGTAGATATGGTTTTCTTCAATGTCGTTGTGAGTGGCTAGTCGTTTTTCAACCTCTCGCACGATGTCGCCAACCGCAGTCAAGTCGGACTCATCGCTTAGCTCACGAAGAATGCTCATCGCCCGCGCCAGTTCATGCATGAAGAAGTCGTGATCGGCGCGTAAATGGTCGATTACCGATTGCGCTTCACTAAATTCTGACGCGACTGCCGGAAACAGATTCAGATGTTCTGCTCGAATGTGAACGGCAAGCCGTGCCCACAATAGATCCAGCTTCGAATTACTTGTTTGCACATCCCTGGTGTCTAAGGCTGTCCGAAGTTGCTTCAGCACTTCATCCACCGCGTGATGATCGTCCGATAACCGTTGAGAGATTTTAATCACAGATCGGTGTTTTCCGTCTCCACCGCTCTCGGGAAGAGAATGTTGTTTTCCAGGTGAATATGTTGATGCAGATCTTTCTCGAAATTTTCCAGCGCCTGATAAAGCGTCTGATAGCTGATGCAGGCGTCGGGCGGCAGCTTGTAGTCTGAGGTTAATACGCGCAACTCGCGCAATATCTGCCCGGCAGTATCGTGCTCCCTCATCATCATGCGTATCGGATTATTGACCGTTCCGAACGGCGCAAAAGGAACCGGTCGGTTCTGTTCGGCTGCATGCGACATAGCCAGGATATATGGAAATAGTATCTGCTCTTCTTTTAACATGTGCGGCTTCAGATCACCGCAGAGTCGTACCCACAGCTCGCTCAGATGGATGAGTTCAGGATGATTACCTCCGTGCGCGCTGAGTACTTTGTCGGCAAGCGATTGAATCCTGTCCATTTCCGATTTAGTAAACTCGTGATGCGTGTCGAGAATGTGCGTGATCAGTTCGGGGAGAGAAGAGTTTTGAAAATCCAGCGTAGGCTCGTTCCTCGAGTACGACTGAGTCACGTCAGCCAATATTTTCATTACCTCGTCGACATCAATCCCGGCCGAAGCGCAAGCCTCAGAGAGTGGCTGATCCCCGCCGCAGCAGTAGTCGATCTGGAATTTTTCAAAGAGTCTCGTCGATTGCGGGAGTTCAATCGCGACTTCTCGCACCGTCATGCCTGTATTAATCATTGTATTGCTCCTACGTCTGTTATCAATTTCACGCCGCGAAAGCGCTTTGCCACAAAAGTCTGAAATCATTCTTGGACACAGTCAGTACAGGGAGCGGTAGCGACCTGGTCAGCGATGAGAGTCAAGAATCATTAGAAATATCGGATGCTGATCACTGACCAGGTCGCTACCGCTCCCTGTACTGACTGTATCCAAGCCCGATGTCTGACTTTTGAGGCAAGCACCGCGAAGCGCACCAACTCTGCGTTTGTGCAAAGCTTATGCCCGGCAAAAGACATAGGAATTTTGATTTTTTGACAAATTACGATGCGAGTTTTTGCGATCCGTCGGGGAGAAATCCGCACCCAGCAAGGCGCATTCAACACAGTCCACTCATCATGTGTATATTAGTCCTATGAGCAGCACGTTAGTTGAAACGGATAATTCACGGGGTACGGCAGACAAGATCTTTCAAAGCTTTTGGATTGGCGGGTTCGAGTGTTCGACGCACCGCCTGCCGCGGCGTAAAACGCTTGGTCGCTTTGCAGGGCAACGGCTCGACCTCATCGCATCGACACGACACGACGAATTCGCGCTACAGGATTACGCGCGCCTCCAGGACGTCGGCATTCGCACTGCGCGCGACGGCGTGCGCTGGCACCTGATCGAGAAGACACCCTTTCGCTACGATTTCTCCAGCCTGCTGCCAATGCTTCAGGCGGCGCGCCAGACACAAACACAGGTCATCTGGGATCTACATCACTACGGCTGGCCGGACGGACTAAATATCTGGGGCGCGGCGTTCGTCGATCGCTTCGAGCGCTTCGCACGCGCGACTGCGCGCGTGATCCTCGAGGAGACGGGTGGTCCGATCTACGTCACACCCGTCAACGAGATCTCATTCGTGTCGTGGGGTGGCGGTGATGCCGGTTTTTTGAACCCTTTCGCTAAAGGCCGCGGTCCCGAGCTTAAAGCGCAACTCATCCGCGCGGCGATCGCCGCGACACAGGCGGTGCTCGACGTCGATCCAGGCGCGCGCATCTTTCACGCTGAGCCGATCATTCACATCGCTGTCGATCCGGATTATCCCGAGGAAGCGGCCGCTGCTGAAGCGTACCGGCAGTCGCAGTTCCAGGCGTGGGACATGATCTCCGGCAGGTTCTGTCCGGAACTCGGCGGGCGCCCGGAGTACCTCGACATCATCGGCGTCAACTACTACTCGAACAACCAGTGGATTCATCAGGATCCGGACACGCCAAGGGCGCGACGACGTAAAGACGTTTTGCTTCCACCGTCGCATCCTCTGCACCGGCCGGTTCGTAAAATGGTGGCCGAGGTGTACGAGCGTTATCGCCGGCCGATCTTCATCGCCGAAACCGGCATCGAAGGCGACGCGCGGCCGTCGTGGTTGCGCTACATCGGTCAGGAAGCGCGCGCCGCCGCGGCGGCCGACATTCCGCTCGAGGGGTTGTGTCTTTATCCGATCATTGACTATCCCGGCTGGGGCGACGATCGCCACTGCTACAGTGGATTATGGGGCTACGCGGATGACGACGGCCGTCGTGAGATTTACGAACCGCTCGCAGAGGAACTCGCGCACCAGCAGCAGTTGTGGCGCATTCAGCGTAGCGATCATCGTGCGATTGAGGAGACGGTCAACATCGATGAGATCGACGAAGCGGCGCGAGAGGTGGACGTCGCTGCGACTCGGAGTCGTACTAAGCGAAGGGAGTAATTACAGTTCGGCGAGTAGGCCCAGGTCTGCGACCACTGTGGTCCCATTGATCGGACTTGCTTCTGCTGAGGCCATGAAACAGATCACCGCAGCTATTTGCTCTGGCTCCGAGTACATAACATCACCGCGATTCATCCCCTTGATCGCTGGATTGGACCAGAGCATGGGCGTGTTTACTCCACCAGGAGCAATGCAGTTTACTCTTATGTCAGACGGTTTGTATTCGCGACTGAGTGCCCGCGTGAACGCTTCCAGTCCGCCCTTCGAGCTTGCATAGGGCGCCACGTTCGTTCCTGCTTCATGAGCATGAACCGAGCTTACATTCACTATCACGCCATGCTGCATGTGAGGTATGCAATACTTGCAGAACAGAAAGACGGAGCGGAGGTTCACGCCTATGACTCGATCCCACTCATCCTCTTCGAGATCGACGAGGCGTTTGAATGTTTGGGTAGCGGCGTTGTTGACTAAGACGTCGATTCTCCCGAATTCACTCACAACTCTCTTTACGACTGCTTGAACATCAGCAGAAACTGAGACGTCAGCTTTCAGGAAGATAGCGCGGCCTCCGGTCTCCGTGATGGTATTTGCAGTTTGGTTGCCACCTTCCTCGTCGATATCGACGACAACTGCAATACCTCCCTCGGCAGCAAACCTCTCGCACGTTGCGCGTCCGATACCAGACGCAGCGCCCGTAACCAGGCATACTTTATTTGTAAACCTCATTGGTTCCACGTGACGCTAAAGTATCAGTAATTCCGTTGGAGATAAACTGTGCGTTGGTATTACCGAGAATCTGAGGTCAACAATGTTCGCAGACGGACATTACGACTCGCCTGGTTACAGCACGATAAGATGCCTGGTTGACCCAGTGTGAGGCTCTGTCTTTGAAACCTTTGCGGTCGACACAGATCCCTTTGAAGTTATTTAGAGCGCGTAACGCAAGAAGATGTGATATGTACCCATACTCATACTTTACGATGACGTACTCGAGCTTATCTAATTCTGCAAACACGTACATGTCTTCGGGGCTTGGTCTATCTGTCTCCACGGCATCCAATCTCTTATTGGCGACCTCCAATCGATCGTAGTATTTGTCTATCGATATTTCGTGTCTCGCCCCCCGCCACTGACGGTAAGCGATGATGGCAATGCCTAAAGACAAAACAGCAGTAAAAGCTTGAGACCAAGGCACGCGTTCGAGGTTAAGTTCTCTGACTACGATCCAGATGATAAGCGAGACGATTCCGAGGACCAGCCCAATCGCACCTAATTCCCTGATGGATGACTTTCTGTGAAACCCATACTGCGCGAGTTGTTCCGCCGCTTCGAATGTTTCTTCGTCGACGAAGTAGCGCCAGACTTTTCTGTAGAACTTAGAGATTGGCGATCTCGAATCAACCGGCATGTGGTGAGCTTAATAACGGCGTCTCGTTAACAACGCGATCACGGCGACGAACAGTGCGGAGCCGATGATTGACCAAACTATGGGGAAGTGAGTGGTGCCGATCTGAATAGCAAAGAGCTCCGGGAGTCCCAACGCTCGCGCTAACCACATCCCCACTATTGCACCGACAAAACCAAGCGCGATCGAAACCAGGCACCCTCCGCGCGAAAACCCCGTGATCGCCTGTCCCAGCGCCCCACAAATCCCCGCGACGAGTAGCAGGATCAGTAAATCGAATAGTGTCATATGCGCACGATTATAAGTCCCGTCAGCAGTGAGCGGAAGCGCTGAAACGTCGCCGCGATCCTCGTTTGATTGGCCCACTTTAAAAACTAGCGGGCACGGAACAAATCTAGTAATATCAGCGACTCCCCAAGCTGCGTTGCCACAGTATCCGTGGAGATTAATTCACTTTTTTGGAGTTGAACTATGACTACTCATCTGACTCGTTTGCTGTCTTGCGTTGCTCTCCTGTTGTTGATCTCAACTGCGGCAATCGCACAACCAGGCATCACAGGCACGGTAAAAACACTGAAGCTAAAGTCCGCCGTGCTGGGCGAAGAGCGGACCATCCTCGTGCGTACGCCGGTGGGGTATGAAGCGAACAACGTAAGGTATCCCGTACTCTACATGACTGACGGCGACGCGCACATGGGCCACACCGCGGGTACGATTGACTTCCTGACGAGGAACGGTCGGATCTCGGATCTGATCGTAGTCGGCGTGACGAACACTGATCGCACTCGAGATCTTACGCCTGAGAAGTCGAGCGCTAAAAACCCCGCCGGCGAACTCCAATCTCCAACCAGCGGCGGTGCAGACAACTTTCTGAAGTTCTTTCAGACGGAGCTCATCCCTGAGATTGAGAAGCAATATCGCGTTCAACCGTATCGCATTCTCGCCGGACACTCGCTCGGTGGGCTCTTCGCAATCCACGCGATGATCAGCAAACCCGGGCTCTTCCAATCCTATATTGCAGTCAGTCCTTCGCTGCAATGGGAGAACGGCGAAACGTTGAAACAGGCCGAAGAGTACTTGAAGAATCAGAAGGAAATGAACGTGACCCTGTTTGCGTCGATCGGTAACGAACAGGGCGGAATCTCAGAGAACTTCGATCGTTTCAAAGAAGTGCTCTCGAAGACAAACATCAAGGGTTTCGAGTGGCAAGCCGAGCGCATGTCTGATGAAGATCATGGCTCGGTGGTGCTTCGCAGTCATTACTTCGGACTACGCAAGGTGTATGAAGGCTGGCAAATGCCCAGAGATCCTGCGACCGGCGCGATCAGCGGCGGCTTGAAGGGTGCTGACGAGCATTACAAAAAGCTGAGCGAGAGATTCGGCTATTCCATTCCGACGCCGGAGAACCTGATCAACCAGGTGGGTTACCAGTTGCTCGGCGCCGGCAAACCGGAAGAAGCGATCGCGACGTTCAAGACGAATGTTGAACGTTATCCCGGCTCAGCGAACGTTTACGACAGTCTTGCCGAAGCGTATGAGCGAGGTGGCCGAATAGATCTCGCGGAACCGCTTTACGAAAAGGCGCGGACCCTTGGTGAACAAAACAACGATCCAGCCTTTGCGACCTTTAAGGCCAACTACGAACGCGCGCACGCGAAGCTGAAAGAGGCCCAGGCGACGAAGAAGCAGTAGCTTCGTCAGTGTGCAAGGACGAATAGAGTATGTGTCCTGGGGCGCGCGAGCCCCAGGACTCCCTAATCGTACAAAGCTGTCTAATTCTGTGATAACGAGAGACTCCTTTGTATCTCGTTCAGTTCTTCTCGATCCAGCATCCGTAAATCCTTTGTCAATCGGTTGACCAGCACGGTACGCTGCTTCTGCCGTTCCAATCCGTGATCCCACCCCGAGAGTCGAGATAGTTCCTTAGCGACGGCAACCGGTACCTGACCATCGCCATTCACGGCACAACAATCTTGCAGAGCCAGAAGGAAGAATCTGATATCACTCGCACGATTATCACCAATCCGATCCAGCAGTTGACGCCATTTAGTTTCGTCACTCTTGTACTCATCCACGATGTACAAACAAGCCAGGTATTCCGCCAGCGGATCTAACGTAAAGCGCACGCGTTCTCGTTTCACGCCTACGGTGCGAACAATTTTCAGCTTATGTTCGAGATGATTTATTAAGGGCTCTACTGGTGGACCACCGGGATTTAATAACATGCCCTTGCAATTGACGGCAGTGGGAATGAATTGATCTTCCAAACATTTCCAGGCGACAAGCTTGGCTCCCCGTTGGACCATCAGATCGTCAAAAGAGTCTATCGCGGCAAGTCGATTAACGCGGTTCACATACTGTAAAAACAATTCAGGCACGTTTTGAGGCGCATCTTCATCGAACGTACACTCCCTAGACATGACCATGTGGTCTGCATAAAGTTTCGCTAAGAGAACGGTTATATCTCTGCCACCTACGATTAGGGTTAATCGCCGACAAGCCTCAAAAAACTCTTCATCATCAAAGAGCTTTCGTTTGTGCAGATGGTCCAGGTAAGAACCCAGAAAAGCAGAGAGGAAATTGCCCTCGATTCGCGACATGACCACCACGTTCCTTGCTGCTCCGCTCAGTAGCTCGTCATTTCGCGAGGTAATTACAGATGCATTCACAGACAAACTCGCAATGCTCGCCGAGATCGCAACGCGTGCCGGTTCCTTCATTTCCGAAAGACTATCTGCAATCAACAGTATTCGTTTTTGACGGAGGAGATTCCTAACGAGATTCAGGTCGGGAGGTTCTGCGTCCCTGGCTAATAATTTTAATTGCGTTTGCACGAACTTCAGGATTGCGTCTTCGGAATCTAGATGCGCCGTTGCGTGAGGCTCCAGGAGAACCGGGAGCATCAGGTGTGGACAAAGCCTTGTCTCAGCGCGAGCTGAAAGGGCCCGCTTTGCGATCAAGCATGCAAAATTCGTCTTGCCTGTTCCACCGTCGCCCTTGATCAACAAACAACCGACTTCACCATCAAAAACCTGCCTTAAATTGGTCGCTCCTGCATTCGGCATCATTGTGCCATTAAAGAAGATCGGAATAGGAACGTGGGTGCTATGTTCGCGAACTGTGTTCTTGTCGTCGAACCTTTTACGAACGCTGGCGACGCGTGCTGCAACCCAGGCATCGAGAACGCGCGGATGGTAATGGAAGAATCCCACCAGCAGCACATAACGCGTTGGCAAAGTGACGCCACCAAGCCACGATGGCAGTTGTACATCAGAGACTCGAGCTAGTGGCTCGTTGATCGTTAGCAACCAAAGCGGTCGGAACCGCAACATGACGAGCCACAGAAGCAGAAGCAGTGGTGGAATCGCTGCTAATGGAAACAGTTTTTTATATGTGCCCCACCAGGCGGGCGTAAGCTGTACCGACTGTATGAGTTGAAGATGGTCTAGCGAGGCTGCGACGTCTGTTCTTTCTTTTTTGATACTGGCGTCCTTTGGATTCATGCTTTCACGTGCGCGCTCAACGAGTGCGATGTACTCCGTAGCTTTTTTGTCTTCCAGCGCGCGCGCAATATTTCTTATAGCCGTCGCGGCGGCTCTGTGTACGCCGGGACCGACTTCGTAACTCTCCACCGCTTCTGTTAAGACAGGTAATACTTCGTCTGGTTTGGTTGACCCAATTAAACCTAATGCCTCTACCACCGAATCGCGGATATCCTTGTGCTTCAAATCCTTCATCGCAGCCAATAACGCAGGAATTGCGTCTTTAGCGTCTAACCCTATTGCGCCTAATGTCTTGAGAGCAAAGCGTTGCACCGTATAGTTGCTTTCTGTATTGAGAATAAATACAAGGCCTTCCACTGCGCTGCTGCCCAGAGTGGGAACTTCTTCAAACTCCAACCGATAATTACAGGTCGAAGCATCCTCTTGGTCTCCTATTCTCAGCGATTGCGGTTGGTCCACGATTAGGTCTATAAGCTGCTGGCTCCACATTTTGATCGGAACACGAAATGAGATTAGAGCCGCAAAGATTGACCCGCGACTCAGATCGATAGCCAGGACCTCTTGAGCCGTTTTATAAAACTCATCTTCCTGTTGGCGGGGAGTGAGAAGAGATAATCGCTGAAGGGCTTCGAGATAGTGTTGTCGTTCTTTGTTGAGAGCCGAAATTAACGGGCCATAGACCTCGTGCGGTGCTTTGATCGCAACCAAAGCGTTGGCCGCACTAGCGCGTGCGCCGGGGTCTTTGTTTTCTAATAACACTCGTACCAGAAGTGGATAATGAGCCTGCACAATTGGCCCGTACCGTGCTAAGGCGGCGGCCGCGCGACTGACTCTTAATGGAGCTTCATTTTGAAGTCCGTGAAGCAACAGCGGGATGGTCGACGCGTCCTTCTCGATATCTGTGATCGCGATGGCAGCGTCGACATTCTCGGAATCAGCGGGATTCTTTTCCATAATATCCCGTAAGGTGCGGATTACGGATTTCGCTTTTTCGCCATTATTGCCCAGTACGAGCATCGCGTAGAGTCGGACAGGTATGCGCGCGTGGGCTTGCGGTTCAAGTGCCTTTTGCAGGTGTGGGATTGCAATCTCGCCGAGCTGGACCAGAACCTGTGCGGCCCAGGCTCGAACGTCTTCGTCTTTGTCCTCAAATAACTTTATGAGGGCAGGCACCACTGACGCGCCATGCGTTGCAACTCTTCCCTGGATCATATCAAGAGAGTAGTTGGCGTTGATGCGGTTAGTGCGATTTTGTTCTCTTGTGGCCTTGTATAAAGGACCGACGACCGTTAGCTCCTCCTCAGGTGACATACGGAAGGTGGCAATAGATGCGATTGCATACGCATGGTCAGGGTGGTTGCGATTGTTGAGGGCGGCCAGATAGTCCTTATACTCACTCGATTCCTCCTGACCATGAACCGCAAGGAGACAGGGCTGCGATAGCATGACGAGAAAACACAATAGCGCCCGGGCAAATAACTTATGCCCTGGCTGCGCATTGGGAAGGGTGAACGCTCTCATCGCAGTGAAACTCCGAGAAGGATCACTAACGTATGACGAAATGGTACGTTCTATTTCATCTACCTGCGATTGCGGTACTTCAAGTTAATCGCGTGGGAATTTTTTTATCTGGTCGGGGAGGGGAGTGACGGGGAAGGTTGCGGAGGTTTCGTTACCGGCTGCAACCTTGATCGTCTGAGAGCCGAGGAGGGATTGGGTGCGTTCAGGGATTGTCTTCTCGTCCAACAAGAGAATGTGTT
>Ga0105237_10005972_pt1 | contig 13641 bp, 9 predicted proteins | sample KBSC24metaG_FD_81520 | JGI IMG/M metagenome (GOLD analysis project Ga0105237, IMG submission 81520) | Corn rhizosphere microbial communities from Kellogg Biological Station, Michigan, USA - KBS C2-4 metaG | ecosystem: Host-associated > Plants > Roots > Rhizosphere > Soil | place: Michigan, USA...
CTTCCAGGCGTCTGTTGCCATTCCCGACCCGGAAACCGGATTACCGCTCGCGATTCGCCATCGAGTAATGCGCGGCAAACGGCCCGCTGCGCTTGAATTTGTGCTCTCGCGCCACTACACGATGAACCATCGACGATTCCGGATTGACTCCCATGACCGCTGCAGCAGAAACCCACAAGTTCCAGGCCGAAGTTGCCCAGGTTTTGCACCTGGTCACGCACTCGTTGTATTCGCACAAGGAAATCTTCCTGCGCGAGCTCGTGTCGAATGCGTCCGACGCATGCGACAAATTGCGCTTCGAGGCGATTGCCAAACCCGAATTGCTGGCTGGTGACGCGGAATTCCATATCGACGTCAGTGTCGACAAGGATGCGCGGACGCTGACGATTCGCGACAACGGCATCGGCATGACCCGCGACGAGGTCATCGCCAATGTCGGCACGATCGCCAGCTCCGGCACGCGCAAGTTTCTCGAGGCGCTGTCGAGCGAGCAGAAGGCCGATGCAAACCTGATCGGCCAGTTCGGTGTCGGTTTCTACTCGGCCTTCATCGTTGCCGACAAGGTGACGTTGACCACGCGCAAGGCCGGCGCCGAAGCAGGCGAGGGCGTGCGCTGGGAATCCGCCGGTACCGGCGAGTACACGCTTGAAACCGTGGACGCACCGCTGCGCGGAACCGCCGTGACCCTGCACCTGAAGGCCGACGAGGACGAGTTCCTGCAGGCGTGGCAGCTGCGCAGCCTGATCGCGCGCTACTCCGACCACATCGGCTTCCCGATCCGCATGCCGAAGGAAAAGGACGGCAAGCCGAGCGACGAATGGGAAGTCGTCAATCAGGCATCCGCGCTGTGGACGCGGCCGAAAGCCGAACTGAAGGACGAGGAATACCAGAATTTCTACAAGCATGTCGGCCACGACTACAACGACGCGCTGGCCTGGACGCACAATCGCGTCGAGGGCAACCAGAATTTCACCTCGCTGCTGTACTTGCCGTCGCAGTCGCCGTTCGACCTGATGATGGGCGGCCGCGACGAGCGCAAGGGACTGAAGCTGTACGTCAAACGCGTCTTCATCATGGATGCGGCCGAGCAATTGCTGCCGGCATACCTGCGTTTCGTGCGCGGCGTGGTCGATTCCGACGATCTGCCGCTGAACGTCAGCCGCGAGATCCTGCAGCAGAACCGCAATCTCGAGAAGCTCAAGTCGGCCTGCACCCGGCGCGTGCTCGACCTGCTCGACAAGCTCGCCAAGGACGAACCGGAGAAGTTCGCGACCTTCTGGAAGGAGTTCGGCGCGGTGTTCAAGGAAGGCGTGGCCGAGGACTTCGCCAACAAGGAGCGCATCGCACGGCTGCTGCGTTTTGCCTCGACCAAGTCCGAAGGCGCCGGGCAGACCGTCGCGCTCGACGACTACATCGGCCGCATGAAGGCCGAGCAGGAGTCGATCTACTTCCTGACTGCAGACGGCTACGCGGCCGCCAGGGGCAGCCCGCAACTCGAGGCGCTGAAGGCGCACGACATCGAAGTGCTGCTGATGTATGACCGCATCGACGACTGGATGTCGACCTATCTGACCGAATATTCCGGCAAGAAGCTGCGCAACGTCGCCAAGGGTGATCTGGATCTCGGCAAGCTAGCCGGCGCGGACGGCGAAAAGCGCAAGGAAGCCGAGAAGGCGGCAGAAGGCGTTGTCGGCAAGCTCAAGGAGTTGCTCGGCGAGCGTGTTCGCGACGTGCGTGTCAGCTCGCGCCTGACCGATTCGCCGTCGTGCCTCGTGCTCGACGAGCATGACATGGGCATGGCCATGCAGCGCCTGCTCAAGCAGGCCGGACACGACGTCCCGGCCAGCAAACCCGTGCTCGAGATCAATCCAGGCCACGCGCTCGTCCGGCGCCTGGAAGTCGAAACCGACTCGGCGCGCGCGAGCGACCTGGGCCTCCTGCTGCTCGAGCAGGCGCAACTGCTCGAGGGCGCCCAGCTCGAAGATCCGTCGGCCTACGTGCGGCGCGTCAACGCACTGCTCGTGGGAACCATGCCGGCCTGATTACACTGTCGCCCTGCCCGCCGACCGGAGCGGGCGCCATCGCGGAGTGACATGGACGCAGCGCAGGGCGAACTGAATGCGGGAATGGCCGAGCTGCGTTCGGGGCGCATCGAACAGGCGCGCGCCCGCTTCCTGCGTGCGCTTGAACTGGCGCCGGATAGTCCGGACGCATGGCACATGCTGGGAGCGGTCGAATTGAAGTCCGGCAGACCTGCGGCGGCGGTCGAACATTTCCGCCAGTGTCTGCTGCATCAGCCGCGGCGCGCTGAGGCGCACCACGGCCTGGCAATCGCGCTGCGCGAATCGGGGCGCCCCAGGGATGCCATCGCGGCCTTCACGGCTGCGATGCAGTCCCGGCCGCGCTATGTCGACGCGGCATTCAATCTCGGTGTTGGCCTCGAGGCGATCGGTGACGATGCCGGTGCTGAATCCACGTACCGAATGGTGCTCGAATGGCGCGCCGAACATGTTGCCGCGCTCACACGTCTCGGGCGGTTGCTGTGCCGGTTGTTGCGGCCGCACGAGGGCCTGCCGTTTCTGCAAGCGGCATTGCGTCTTGCTCCCGAATCGGCGCCGGCAAACGGAAATCTCGCCGTTGCGCTGATCGAACTCGGGCGGCACGTGGAAGCGGCAACCTGGGCCCGCAAGGCCGTCGATCTTGCGCCGGGCGTCGGCGTCTGGTGGCGCACGCTGGGAATTGCCGAGCGTCTGCAGCGGCACAATGACCGGGCGATTGCAGCTTTGCGAAAAGCGATCGATTTGTCCCCCAACGACGGCCTTGCATTGACCGAGTTCGGCATCGCCCTGCTGGACAGCGGCCAGGTTGCCGAAGCGCGCAGCGCGCTCGAGCGGGTCACTCCGGGCCCGGGCGATGCCGAACGCCTGCGCTGGTCGATCGGGCTGTCTCTGCCGTCGGTTTATGCGGACGAAAACGAAATCGACCTCGAGCGCGCGCGTTTCTCCCGAGCACTGAAGCAGATCGCCGGGAACCTCGCCCTCGATACGCCGCAGCAGCGCAGCGACGCCTACAACGCGCTGAGCACCGCGGGGACATTCCTGCTGCATTACCAGGCACGCGACAACACCGGTCTGCAGTTTCGATTCGGCGATCTGGCGGCCCGCGTAATGGCTGCCCGCGCACCGCAACTGGCCCGGCCGTGTGCATGGGGCATGCGGTCTCACGGTCGACGCACGCGCGTGGGCATCGTCAGCAGTCACCTGATGCATCACACGGTCTCGCGGTATTTCCGCAGCCTGATCCTGGGCCTGGATCCGTCGCGATTCGACGTGCATGTATGGCATGGCGGCGGGGCTCACGACTCGAGCACGGAACAGATCGAACGGCACGTATCGCAATTCGTGCACACGACCGAAGGGCCACTCGAGCTGGCAGCACGAATTCGCGATGCGGAACTCGACGTCGTGCTCTATCCCGAAATCGGCATGGACCCGCGCCACCATGTCCTCGGCGCGCTGCGGCTGGCTCCGGTGCAATGCATGCTGTACGGGCATCCGGTGACCAGCGGGTTGGAAACGATCGACTATTTCCTGAGCGGCAGTTCCATCGAACCCGAAGGCGCGGACCGGCATTATCGCGAGGAGCTGGTTCGCCTGCCCGGACTTGGCGCAAAGCCCGAAATGCCTCCGCCGCCCGGCGACGGCAGCTGGCTCGACGCCTATGGGAACGGCAAGCCGCTGGCGCTGTGCCTGCAGAATCCGCTGAAGATGCCGCCGGCATTTGACGGCGTGCTCGCCAGATTCGCCAGTCGCAGCGGCGCTCGAATCGGTTTCTTTTTCCGGCGCAACACCTCGGTCGGGCGATTGTTTGAAGCGCGCATGGAAAATGCTTTCCGGCGCGCAGGACTCGACCCGGCCGGATCGCTGGTATTCCTGCCGACCAAAAGCCACGCGTCTTTTCTCGGCGCGATCCGCAGGGCGGCACTCGTGCTCGATTCGCCCGGGTTTTCCGGAGGGGCGACGAGCCTTGACGCCATCAGTGTCGGTACGCCTGTGCTGACTTGCGAGGGGGAGATGGCGCGTGGGCGCCAGACGGCGGCGATGCTGCGCATGGTCGGCGTCGCTGAGCTGATCGCTGCCGATGACGACGACTATGTCGAAAAAGCCGTCCGCCTGTACGGCGATCCTGCGCTGCGCAACGATCTGCGCGACCGGATCGCGTCGCATTCGGCGACCCTGTTCCAGGACGAGCGGCCCGTGCAGGCATTCGCGGACTTTCTCGAGTCGGTCCAGCCAAGATAACCCGCGCTGCGACTCACCCGCTCAACGTTTGCCCAGCAGGTTCTTCAGCCGATAGAGCGTTTCGAGCGCATCCCTTGGCGTCAGCGTATCCGGATCCAGCGCGCGCAGGGCTTCATCGGCTGCCGACGGCATTGGCGCGGCAAACAGGCCGAGTTGCGGGGAAGCGTCGCGCGAGGGAAGGGTCGCCGCGTCGCGTTCGAGGGCCGCATGCTTCTGTTCGAGTGCTTCGAGATAGCGCCGCGCCCGCTCGATTACCGGCTTCGGCAGACCGGCAAGCGCGCCGACCTGCAGGCCGAAGCTGCGATTCGCCGGGCCTTCCTTCACCGCGTGCATGAATACGAGCTCGTCGCCGTATTCGATCGCGTCGAGGTGCACGTTGGCGATGCCATCGTATTGCGCGGCGAGGTCGGTCAGTTCGAAATAGTGCGTGGCAAACAGCGTATAGGCGCGATTGTGCGTCGCCAGCTGCACCGCGCAGGCCTGCGCCAGCGCCAGGCCGTCGTAGGTCGACGTGCCGCGGCCGACCTCGTCCATCAAGACCAGGCTTGACGATGTCGCATTGTGGAGAATGTTTGCGGTCTCGCTCATCTCGACCATGAATGTCGACTGGCCGCGGCTGAGGTCGTCGCCGGCGCCGATGCGCGTGAAGATGCGGTCGATCGGGCCAATCGTCGCGGCATCCGCCGGCACGAAGCTGCCGACGTGCGCGAGCAGCACGATTAACGCCGCCTGGCGCATGTAGGTCGACTTGCCGCCCATGTTCGGGCCGGTGATGATCAGCATGCGGCGTGCGTCGTCGAGCGTCAGGTCATTCGGCTCGAACGGATCCGAGCGCACCTGCTCGACCACCGGATGACGGCCACGGACGACATGGATGCCGCTGGCCGCGGTCAGCGTGGGCGCCTTCCAGTCCAGCGCATCGGCGCGCTCGGCCAGGTTGGCCAGCACGTCCAGGTCGGCCATCGCCGTGGCCGCCTGCCGCAGTTCGCCAAGACGCTCGCCGAGAAAATCGAGCAAGCCGTCGTACAGCGCACGTTCGCGCATCAGCGAGCGCTCGCGCGCCGACAGCACCTTGTCCTCGAATGATTTCAGCTCCTGCGTGATGTAGCGTTCGGCGCCCTTCAGCGTCTGGCGGCGGCTGTAGTGTGCCGGCGCCTTGTCCGATTGACCCTTGCTGACCTCGATGTAATAGCCGTGCACGCTGTTGTAGCCGACCTTCAGCGTGGCGATTCCGGTCGCCGCCTTTTCGCGTTGTTCCAGGTCGATCAGGAACTGGTCGGCACTGGTCGACAGCGTGCGCAGCTCGTCGAGCTCGGCATCGAAGCCGGCGCGGATGACGCCGCCGTCGCGCAGCAATGCCGGCGGTTGCTGCAGCAATGCGGCAGAAAGGTGTGCCGCGGTTTGCGCATGCTCGCCCAGATGGCCGAGCAACTCGCCGAGCAACGGGCTGTCGCTGCTGCGCAACGCGGCGCGCAACAGCGGGGCTGCCGCGAGGCCGTCGCGCAAGGTCGACAGGTCGCGTGGCCTCGCCGAGCGCAGCGCGACCCGTGACAGGATGCGTTCGAGATCGCCGACGCCACGCAGTACGTCGCGCAAGGCGTCGAACCGGCGTTGGTCGATCAAGGCCTGGATCGCCTGGTAACGGTGACGCAGGAGTTCCTGGTCGCGCAACGGCCGGTGCAGCCAGCGCCGCTGCGCTCGCGCACCCATCGGCGTGATCGTATGGTCGAGTATGCCGAGCAGGGTGTGCTCGCTGCGCCCGCTCGGGTGCGTGTCGAGCTCCAGATTGCGCCGCGTTGCTGCATCGAGCGCCACTGTCTCGGCGGCGTTTTCCATCGCCAGCCCGCTCAAATGCGGCAGCGCTGCCTTCTGCGTTTCCTCGACGTAGCCGAGCAGGCAGCCGGCCGCCGCGACCGCGAGCGGCATGTCGGCGCAGCCGAATCCGGTCAGGTCACGCGTCGCGAAGAACGCGCTGAGCTGGCGTGTCGCCGATTCGGTGTCGAATTGCCACGGCGCGCGCTTGCGCAGGCCGGGCAATTGCGTGACGAAGGCCGGCCAGGCGATATCTTCGCCAACCAGTGTCTCCGCCGGCGCCAGGCGTGCCAGTTCCGACGCCAGCGCTTCGACATTCGCCGCCTCGCTGAGCAGAAAGCGGCCGCCGGCGAGGTCGATCCATGCCAGCCCATAGCGGTGCTTTCCGGCGGCGATCGCCAGCAGCAGGTTGTCGCGACGCTCCTCGAGCAGGGCCTCGTCGGTCACCGTGCCGGGCGTCACGACACGCACGACCTTGCGTTCGACCAGGCCCTTGGCCAGGGCCGGGTCGCCGATCTGCTCGCAGATTGCGACCGACTCGCCGAGCCGGATCAGCTTCGCCAGGTAACCTTCGACTGCGTGATACGGCACGCCGGCCATCGGTATCGGCGCGCCGGCCGAGGCACCGCGCTGGGTCAGCGTGATGTCGAGCAGGCGCGCGGCCTTGCGCGCGTCGTCGTAGAACAACTCGTAGAAATCACCCATGCGAAAAAAAACCAGCGTGTCCGGGTACTGCGCCTTGGCGGCGAAATACTGGCGCATCAACGGCGTGTGCTGGGCGAAGTCGTCGCGATTCATGCGGTCTGGAGGATCGGTCGGCGCGTCGGTCATTGTAGTGGAGTTGCGTTTGCCGCTGCGCGCCGGCGCGCCGCCGAGTTCCGGTATCATCCGGGTTTGCCGCAAGCCGGAGTTGCGCATGAGCGACGCAGACGACCTCGAACTGCACAACCTCGCCGCGACCATCGCCGCCGTCTTCTCGCAGCGCGGCGCGAGCCTGGTCACTGCCGAGTCCTGCACGGGCGGCTGGATTGCCAAGACGCTGACCGACGTCGCCGGATCGTCGAGCTGGTTCGAGTGCGGCATCGTCGCCTACAGCTACGAGGCGAAGGAAGCCCTGCTCGGCGTACGTCCGGAAACCCTGGAACATCACGGTGCGGTCAGCCGCGAGACCGTGATCGAGATGGTTTCCGGCGCGCTCGCGCGGTTCGGCGCGACGGTTGCCGTCGCCGTTACGGGAATCGCAGGTCCGTCCGGCGGCACGCCGGACAAGCCGGTCGGCACGGTCTGGATCGGCTGGAAGCGGCGCGGCGGCTACGCGCAGTCCGAGCTGTTTCATTTCGATGGCGATCGCGAGGCGGTGCGCCGGCAGACCGTCGCCGCCGCGTTGCGCGGTGTTCAGAGAATTCTTACAAGCTGATGCGGGATTTGGCTCTATGCGCAGTGGCGGCGGGGTGAAATAATTGTTGTTGCGCCAACATGCTTTCCGCATGTCGGCGTAACTCCCGCCGTTGCAGCGGCGGAAGAGCGCCGCTGAACGCCGGGGAGAGCATCCACGTAGTGCCGACCGAACACGGTCAGCGGTTCGAAATTCGAACAATCGCAGCCTGTGAGATTGTTGCAGCGCAGCCTGCGTCGACACACAACCTGAGGATTCGCAAATGGATGACAACAAGCGCCGCGCCCTGACTTCCGCCTTGAGCCAGATCGAAAAGCAGTTCGGCAAGGGCGCGGTGATGCGCATGGGCGACCGGCCGTCGGACGCGATCGATGCGATCCCGACCGGCTCGCTGATGCTCGACATCGCGCTCGGCATCGGCGGCCTGCCGCGCGGACGCGTGGTCGAGGTGTACGGTCCCGAATCGTCCGGCAAGACGACGCTGACGCTGCAGGTCGTCGCCCAGGCGCAGAAGCTCGGTGGCGCGTGCGCATTCATCGATGCCGAGCATGCGCTCGATCCGGGCTATGCGGAGAAACTCGGCGTCAATGTCGACGATCTGCTGGTTTCGCAGCCCGATACCGGCGAACAGGCGCTCGAAATCGCCGACATGCTCGTGCGTTCGGCGGCGGTCGACGTGGTCGTGGTCGATTCGGTCGCGGCACTGACGCCGCGCGCGGAAATCGAAGGCGAGATGGGCGATCAGCTGCCCGGGCTGCAGGCGCGGCTGATGTCGCAGGCGCTGCGCAAGTTGACCGCGAACATCAAGCGCTCGAACACGATGGTGATCTTCATCAACCAGTTGCGCATGAAGATCGGCGTGATGATGCCCGGCCAGAGTCCGGAAGTGACGACCGGCGGCAATGCGCTGAAATTCTATGCCTCCGTTCGCCTCGACATCCGCCGCATCGGCGCGGTCAAGAAGGGCGAGGAAGTCATCGGCAACCAGACCAAGATCAAGGTGGTCAAGAACAAGCTGGCGCCACCGTTCAAGCAGATCGTCACCGAGATACTGTACGGCGAGGGTATCAGTCGCGAGGGGGAGTTGATCGACTTGGGCAGCGACAACAAGATCGTCGAGAAGTCGGGCGCCTGGTACAGCTACGGGGCCGAGCGCATCGGCCAAGGCAAGGACAACGCGCGCCAGTACCTGAAGGACAATCCGAAAGTCGCACAGGAAATCGAGGACAAGCTGCGCGTGGCCCTGTCGCCGGCGAAGGTTGCTGCGGCAGCGGCGGTGCCGGAGCTCGAAGAAGTCTGAAACGGGCATGCAGGCGCCGCTAGATGGCGCGAAAATCCACTGAAAAGGAGCAGGCCAGCGCCTACGACAAGGCGCTGGGCCTGCTCGCGCGGCGCGAACATTCCGCGCGCGAGCTCAGGACCAAGCTCGCACGCCGCGGACTCGACGCCGGCGAGAGTGACGCGGCGCTGGAAAAGCTCAAGGCGAAGGACTACCAGAGCGATGCGCGCTTCGGCGAGATGCTCGTGCGGTCGCGCATCGAAGGCGGCTACGGGCCACGCTGGATCAGTGCCGAATTGCGAACCCATGGGATCGACGAGGCGCAGGCGCGAAGCCTGCTGGACGCCGCGCAGGCCGACTGGCCGGCACTGGTCCGCCGGCAGCTGCAACGTCGCTTTGGCGACAAGCCCGCGACGACCCTGGCCGAGCGTGCCAAGCGTGCCGGATTCCTCTTGCGTCGCGGATTCGACGCCTCCACTGTTAAACTAGCCGTCGGCAATGGCGGCATGGTCGAGCCACCCGGCGACGCCGATTGACGGCGCGCCTGATCGGACCGGCACGTCGATCATTGCTCGTCATGCCGGCGCAAGCCGGGGCCCGGCGCCTTCCTGGTCGTTCACGCAAAGACACTGGAGTCAGCCTTGCGCCGGACTGCGCAGGCGGGATACCGGCGTGACCGGAGCGACTGGCCCGGAGGGTGCCATGCGAAGGCAGCGGGTAACGACGACTATTTGCGCTGCGCGTTCCGATCGCCGCAACCGATGACAACGGGTTCCGAATGAAAACCAGTGCCCAGATCCGCCAGACCTTCCTCGACTTCTTCAAAGACAGGGGCCACACGATCGTGCCGTCCGCGCCGCTCGTGCCGGGCAATGATCCGACTTTGCTGTTCACCAACTCGGGCATGGTGCAGTTCAAGAACGTGTTCCTCGGCAGCGAGAAGCTGCCCTATGTGCGCGCGGCCGACGTGCAACGCTGCCTGCGCGCCGGCGGCAAGCACAACGACCTCGATTCGGTCGGCTACACCGCGCGCCATCACACGTTTTTCGAGATGCTCGGCAACTGGTCGTTCGGCGATTACTTCAAGCGCGAGGCGATCGCCTGGGCGTGGGAGCTGCTGACGGGAGTCTTTCAGTTGCCGAAGGATCGCCTCCTCGTCACGGTCTATCAGACCGACGACGAGGCCTACGACCTGTGGCATCGGGAAATCGGACTGCCGCCGGAACGCATCGTGCGTATCGGCGACAACAAGGGTGCGCCGTTCGCGTCCGACAATTTCTGGCAGATGGCCGACACCGGGCCCTGCGGACCGTGCACTGAGATCTTCTACGACCATGGCGCGGAGATCCCGGGCGGACCGCCCGGTTCGCCGGATGAAGACGGCGACCGCTTCATCGAAATCTGGAATCTAGTCTTCATGCAGTTCGACCGCGCCGCCGACGGCACGCTGACGCCGTTGCCGGCACCCTGCGTCGACACCGGCATGGGACTGGAACGTCTCGCGGCGGTGCTGCAGCACGTGCACAGCAACTACGAGATCGATCTGTTCCAGCACCTGATCAAGGTCGCCGCGCAACTTACGCATACGCCGGACCTCGAGAACAAGTCGCTGCGGGTGATCGCAGACCACATCCGTGCCTGCAGTTTCCTGATCGTCGACGGCGTGCTGCCGTCGAACGAGGGGCGCGGCTACGTTTTGCGCCGGATCATCCGCCGGGCGTTGCGCCACGGTTACATGCTGGGCCAGAAACAGCCGTTCTTCTACATGCTGGTCGATGCCTTGGTCGGGGAGATGGGCGCGGCCTATCCCGAGCTTGCGGCGAAACGCGGCATTGTGGAAAAAGCGTTGAAGGCAGAGGAAGAGCGCTTCGGCGAGACGCTCGAGCATGGCATGAAGGTATTCGACGATGTCGCCAGCCGGGCCGGCAAGATCATTCCCGGCATCGATGCCTTCCGCCTCTATGACACGTATGGTTTTCCGGTCGATCTCACCGCCGACATTGCACGCGAGCGCGGCCTGAGCGTGGACATGGCGGGTTTCGAGAAGGCCATGAACGAACAGCGCGAACGCGCGCGTGCGGCGAGCCAGTTCGGAGGCAAGGCTACGATTTCAGCCGATCTCGTGCAACGCCTGCCGCCGACTCAGTTTCTCGGTTACGGCGACCTGGATGCCGATGCGCTGAATGTGGCCGGCATCATCCGGGGCGGGCGTGAAGTCACGGAACTGGGCGATGGCGAAGAGGCCACGCTGATTCTCGACGCGACGCCGTTCTACGCCGAGTCGGGCGGGCAGGTCGGCGACACCGGCCTGCTGAGCAACGCCGATGGCGAGTTCACCGTGACCGATACGGTCAAGCTTGCCGGCGCGTATCACGGTCACATCGGCCGCTGGAGCGGCAAGCCGCTGCGGGTCGGTGCGCCGCTGAACGGCTCGGTCGATGGCGCGCGGCGCCAGGCGACGGTGTTGAACCATTCGGCAACGCACCTGCTGCACGCCGCGCTGCGCAAGGTGCTGGGCGACCACGTGACCCAGAAGGGCTCGCTGGTTGCGCCGGACCGCCTGCGTTTCGACTTTTCGCACTTCAAGCCGCTGACGCCCGAGGAGTTGCGCACGATAGAGGATCTGGTCAATGCGGAGGTGCGGCGCAATGTCGAAGCCGAGGTCCGCCAGATGGGCTACCAGCAGGCGATCGATTTCGGTGCGATGGCGTTGTTCGGCGAGAAGTACGGCGATCAGGTGCGCGTGCTGAAAATGGGCGAGTTCTCGACCGAACTGTGCGGCGGCACGCATGTCGGCCGTACCGGCGACATCGGCTTGTTCAAGATCGTCGGCGAGACCGGCGTTGCGGCCGGCATCCGGCGCATCGAGGCGCTGACCGGTGCCGGAGCGCTGGCATTCGTCGCCGGCGAGGAAGCGCGGCTCGAGCAGATTGCCGCCCTGCTGTCGGCGAGCGACGCCGACGTCATCGACAAGCTGCGCCAGTTGTTCGAGCGGCAGAAAAAACTGGAACGCGAACTGGAAGGGTTGAAGACGAAGGCGGCCGGCGCCGCCACGCTCGACCTGGCGGAAAAAGCAAAAGATATACAAGGTATCAAGGTGGTCGCGGCGCGGCTCGACGGCGCCGACGCCAAAGCCCTGCGCGACAGCGTCGATCGATTCAGGCAGACGCTGGGTGACTGCGTGGTATTGCTGGCCGGTACGGCCGACGGCAAGGCGACGCTGGTGGCTGGCGTGAACGGCAAGGCGCTCCTGAAAGTCAGGGCAGGCGATCTCGTCGGCTTCGTCGCCCGGCAGATCGGCGGAAAAGGCGGCGGCCGTCCCGATCTGGCCCAGGGTGGCGGCGATGATTCGCCGCAGCTGGCGGTGGCGATCGAAGCGGTGCCGGCCTGGGTTGCCGAGCGCCTGACTTGAACCGCGTCACAGATACGTAACCTCCAGCTAACCGTTTTCGCGTTTCATTGCATGGACTTGGCGCGTAGGCTAGTATTCCGAAGGTTGCGTAGACTGCTCCAGCCATGGGGCGGCCGCCGGCGAGCACGACGGAAGCCGCGATCCTGACCCCGCCGGGTGTAGACAGGGAGTGTGCTCGACAGCGCTACCAGCTGCCGTGCAGATTCAAGGTGATTCTGTCGTGCGTTGTGGATGATTGCAGCGCGCACCCACTCGTCAGGAAGACGCAAAAAAACATGGATCCAAAGGAGCTAATGAGACATGCTGATTTTGACCCGCCGAGTCGGCGAAACCTTGATGATCGGTGACTCCGTGAGTGTTACGGTGCTCGGCGTCAAGGGCAACCAGGTCCGCATCGGGATCAATGCCCCGAAGGACGTGGCAGTCCATCGCGAAGAGATCTTCCAGCGCATCAAGCGCGAACAGGGCGGCGCCGGATCCGGAGAAGAGTCGCCTCCGCACAGCGGCTGAGCGGAGCGCTTCGGCGGTTGCGCAGCACGTCGGCGGGACGACCGCGGTTTTTGGCAAGTGTTCCGGTCGATTCGCCAGGCCAACCCCGCAATTCAATCCCCGGTGGAAGGCTCGCCGCGATATAATGCGCCGGCGGCTCAACCAGACCCCGCGGCTTTACCTGTCGGTGGTGTCAACTAGACTAGCGATTCAAATCGGAGAGGTGCCCGAGAGGCCGAAGGGGCTCCCCTGCTAAGGGAGTATAGGGTCAAAAGCTCTATCGAGGGTTCGAATCCCTCCCTCTCCGCCAGGACGATCGGCGCATTTGCCCAACATTCGCGCCTTTCACAAGTAAGCTTTGTTGCACGTTTGGGGTTGACGAAAATCGCGTCGCCCTGAATAATTCCGCTTCTTCGCGCCCGTAGCTCAGCTGGATAGAGTACCAGGCTACGAACTTGGTGGTCGGGAGTTCGAATCTCTCCGGGCGCGCCAGATTGGCGAAGGGTGCTGCAAGCACCCTTTTTGTTTGCACTGATGTTGCCCGCGCGGCGGGCGGCATCCTTCACGCGAGGTTGATGTTCGAAACGCGGCAAGCCGCGAAGGCAGGTTCGTCGAAATCCGTGCCCGCAGCTTTCGGGCGCAGCGCGGCGGGAATATGCTGGTATCGGCGGGGTATAGCTCAGCCTGGTAGAGCGCCAGCTTTGGGAGCTGGATGTCGAGAGTTCGAATCCCTCTACCCCGACCATTCGATCGGCGCGAGGGCAACGTGCGGATCAACACCGACATGGGTGCGCTAGACTTGTGAGCCACGCGCCTGTAGCTCAATGGATAGAGCACCGGCCTTCTAAGCCGGCGGTTGCAGGTTCGAGTCCTGTCGGGCGCGCCAAGCACGAGTTCGCTGAACAGCGATGCATTTGCGGCGGTGGGCGTGGCTCAGGATGAGGCAGGAGGC
>Ga0105237_10005973_pt1 | contig 13641 bp, 8 predicted proteins | sample KBSC24metaG_FD_81520 | JGI IMG/M metagenome (GOLD analysis project Ga0105237, IMG submission 81520) | Corn rhizosphere microbial communities from Kellogg Biological Station, Michigan, USA - KBS C2-4 metaG | ecosystem: Host-associated > Plants > Roots > Rhizosphere > Soil | place: Michigan, USA...
GGCACGATCTGGGCATGATTGTGTCTAACATCGGCATTACGCCGGACCTCTCATCCATCTACACGAGCAATTCGTCAATGGATACTGCATTCGTGCTAGTGAGTCTCAAAGAGGGTCATAAAGTTGGAAGCTACGAATACATGAAGCGAGTTCGGCAGCAGCTTTCGAACGAGATGCCGATGCTCTCCACCTATTTTCAGGCGGGGGGACTTGTAGACTCCGTTATCAACCAAGGATTGCCCGCACCGATTGATGTTCAAGTCAGCGGTAATGATATGGAGCAGTCACTCGTGATAGCGAACGAAATCGCCGGCAAAGTCAGGGGCATTCGGAATGTGGCCGATGTGCTTATCCCTCAGAATCTGAGATACCCCGGGCTTGAATTGAGCATCGATAGGCAGCGGGCTAGTCTCGTTGGTCTCTCTCCTAAGGAAGTCGTGGAAAACGTCATTACCGCCCTTACATCGAACGGCATGATTGCACCGAGTTACTGGGTCGATCCAAAGACCGGTAATAACTACATGCTGGCTGTGCAGTATTCCGAAAGCAAGATTGGCAACATGAATCTCGACGATTTCAAGCAGATACCGTTGCGTGGAACGAACCAGACGCAATATACGCCATTGCGATCAGTTGCGGCCATCAGCGAGATCAACACTCCGACGGAAGTGGATCACTACAAGATCCGTCGAGTAATCGACGTCTACGTAATGCCATCGACCGAGGCTTTGCAACAAGTCAATCGCGAAGTCCGCGGCGTGATTAGCAAGATCAAGACGCCGGGTAATGTCCGCATAACGATTAGAGGCAGCGTGGTAAGTATGAACGACTCATTTGAGCGGTTTGCGATTGGCTTAGGTCTGGCTGTTCTGTTGGTTTATCTGATTCTCATGGCACAGTTCGCTTCGTTCGTCGACCCGATTATCATTCTCATGGCTGTACCACCAGGGCTTGCCGGTGTGCTTGTTATTTTGCTCTTAACTGGAAGCACGATAAACATCATGTCCCTGATGGGCGTGATTATGATGGCAGGCATTGTGGTCTCCAACAGTATCCTCATCGTGGAATTTGCAGGGCACTTGCATCATGAGGGACTTCCAGTAGCGAAAGCAATCGTTCAATCCTGCAGGATCCGGCTCCGACCCATCCTTATGACATCGCTCGCCACGCTACTGGGCATGATCCCCATGGCGCTCGGCTTGGAAACGGGGAGCGAGCAGTATGCACCACTCGCGCGGGCCATTATCGGTGGTCTCGCGGTATCCGTGGTACTCACCGTCTTTCTCGTTCCAGCTGTTTATGTGATCGTCCATGGCAGGGAGAAGATCGTCGCAGAAGGAGAGGTCTAGACGCGCATGATTATGGAAAGTAAATCTATTCTCCTGAAGTCTATGTTCGTTGTGTTTGTGGTGTGGTCTGCCACGGACACAGCGATCTCACAGACGCATGCAGGGGATGACGTGCCTGATGCCCCTCAAGTTCAATCGATCTCACGCTTAGTGGCAGAGGCTGCTCTTTCGAAAGAAGTCGGCGTGGTTCAGGTGACGAATAGAGGCGCGGACACGCAGTCGAAGGCGCGCAATCGCCTCACGCGAACCGAGGCTGAAAAGATGGCGGTAAAGAATAATCCTCGGATGAGTGTTTCCCAATTGCTTGCGTTGGCTCAGCGTCAGGTTGTACGCGAAGTTCAGGCCGCCAAATTCCCGACGACGGATGCAGCATTGACTGCAGTAGAGGCAGAGAACGGGAGCAGAATCTCGGCAGGTTCGTTGACATCATCAAGGCTTTTGGAGCATGCCGGGGCGGGAGTCAACATTACTCAACTAATCACAGATTTTGGCAGAACTACGAATCTTGTCACTTCTTCGAAGTTGCAGGAGAAGGCGCAGAATGCCAACGTCCTGGCAACACAATTGGACATCACTCTGGCGACAGACCAAGCATTTTATAATGCGCTCGAGGGTCAGGAACTGCTCAAGGTTGCGGGTCAAAATGTATCCGCTCGTCAGGCACTACAGGCGCAAGTGAACCAGATGACAGCCAACAAACTCAAGTCGACTCTTGACCTGAGTTTTGCCGATGTAAATCTGTCACAGGCGAAGTTGCTGTTGCTCGACGCTCAGAATAATGCAGCTTCGTCGATGGCTACGCTGGATGCGATTCTTGGACTTGACCACGAGGTTAACTATCAGCTTGTCGACGATTTTGTTGCAATACAGCAACCCCCACCAGATATCGAGCAGTTGGTGCAGCAAGGTCTCCGCCAGCGTCCGGATTTGTTGGCACTGAACCTAAGTCAGCAGGCTGCGGTCAAATTCAGCCACGCGCAGCATGATTAGATGTTTCCTAGCATTGGTGTTGCAGGAACTGTGGGAAGCGTGCCGATTCGTCCAGCGGAGTACTATACGACGAATTGGTGGGGTGCCGTAGGTGTGAACGTGAAGATTCCGCTTTTCAATGGATTTCTATACTCAGCGCAAGCAAAAGAGGCATCGATCCGCGCACAGGCTGAGGCTGAACGAGTACGCGATCTGCGTGATCGGATTGTACGAGACGTTCGGACGGCGTGGTTAACGGCGAACACCGCGTATCAGCGCGTCGCTGTGACTACAGAGCTTTTGAAGGAAGCCAATCTGAGTCTCACGTTGGCACAAACGCGGTACAAAATGGGACTTAGTTCGATTGTTGAGTTGAGCCAGGCTGAGTATCAACAAACAGATGCTGCGATAGGAAACACCAACGCAATATATCAGTATCGACTTGCGATTGCGACTCTTGGTTATCAGGTGGGGTCCAATCCATAGCAGCTCGGATCCAACTACCACCAACGAATTTGGAAGAGATCAGAATCCGCGTGCACACTGAATTAATGAAAGTTGTGTGAGCGGATCTCTGCGCTAGTGATCTCAATCGGCTCAATTTGTTGTGCCTTCACATGAATAACGCCGTCCTGCTTTTGCAAGGGCCCTCTGATGCTTAGGAAACGGCAACGAGTGACGATGAAGCGTTCACGCTCGAATAGATCAGGTGTAATGATCACGTTCGATATACCGGTCTCATCTTCAAGTGAGAGAAAGACAAAGCCCTTCGCTGTTCCTGGACGCTGACGGGCAATCACGCAACCGGCAATGCGAACGGAACAATTGCCTTCAATTTGATTGAGTTCGATCGCAGAGAGATAGCCTTTCTGTCGTAATGCAGCGCGGCTGTAGGCCATAGGGTGTGGACCGGTAGTCAATCCAGTTCCTGCAAAGTCAGCCGTAATGCGTTCGTCAGTAGTCATCTGTTTCAATGGCTTCGAAACCGGCGTTTCTGTTGAAAGATCTGTTACACACAGCAATGGCCCAACTGGGCGTCCTGCTTGCTCAACCTGCCAAAGTGCATCGCGACGGTGCTCGACTTCATTGAGAGAATTTAGCGCGCCGATTCGGGCAAGCATGACAAGTTCCTTACGATTAAGTTCCGCAACCCGATTTGCAAGATCATCGACGGACTTGAATACTCCGTCGCGACTACGTGCAGCAAGCAATGCATCTGCAGATGGCTTTCGTAATCCCTTCGCGTAGTTCAATCCGATGCGCAGAGTGAGCGTTCCCTCAGCCTTTGGCTCTAAAGTACAGAGCCAGTCTGATCGTTGCACGCAAATTGGCAACACACGCAGCCCATGTCGCTGTGCGTCCTTTACGAGTACCGCAGGCGAGTAGAACCCCATTGGCTGATTGTTGAGCAGTCCACAGGTAAATGCAGCAAGGAAGTGGACCTTGAGATATGCAGAAGCATATGCGATCAGAGCAAAACTGGCGGCGTGCGACTCTGGGAATCCATACATGGCAAATGAGGAAATTCCCTGAACAATATTGTCTTGCGCTTCAGGCCCGATGCCATTTCGTGTCATCCCCGTACGCAGACGTCCTTCGAGATCATGCATTCTCTGCATTGAGCGACGCATTCCAACGGCGCGGCGTAGTTCCTCAGCCTCGGCTCCTGTAAAGCTCGCAACCACCATGGCCATGCGCAGCAACTGTTCCTGGAATAGCGGCACGCCTAATGTTCGCTTGAGAACTGGTTCTAATGAAGGGTGTGGATAGCTCACTTCTTCTTTGCCCTGGCGGCGGCGCATGTATGGATGCATCATCTTTCCAACAATAGGGCCTGGACGGATAATGGCTACCTGCACTACAACATCGTAAAAGTGCGTAGGGGCATTATGCGGAAGGGAAGCCATCTGTGCGCGACTCTCCACCTGAAACATGCCTACCGTGTCAGCCTTTCGCAATGTTTCATAGACCGCCGGATCCTCGGGCAAAGCAGCGAAATCAACTTGCTTCCCATAGTGTTGTGGAATCAACTCCAGTGAGTCCTTGAGAACAGCCATCATCCCGAGACCCAGGAGGTCAACTTTGATCAAGCCAAGGTCCGAGCAGTCTTCCTTGTCCCATTGGACTACTGTGCGTCCCGGCATCGAAGCACGCTCTAAAGGGACAACGTGATTCAGCATTCCAGCGCAGATGACCATGCCTCCAGAATGCTGTCCAAGGTGTCGAGGCAGATCGCCCATTCGCATGCAAAGATCGAGATAATGTGCGATGCGAGGATGTCGAATATCGAAGCCTGCCAGCGCGAAGTGGTTGGCCATCGTATCATTCTCACCCCGCCACTCCCAATGACCAACCAGGCTGGCAAGGCGCGTGAGTTGCTCAGCGTCAAACCCAAGCACCTTGCCAACTTCGCGTGCAGCAGAGCGTCCGCGATAGGTGATGACATTGGCAGTCATAGCCGCACCTAGCGAACCGTAGCGCTCATAAATGTACTGAATGACTTTTTCACGATGATCCCCCGAAGGAAGATCGAGATCGATATCGGGCCATTCACCGCGATTTTCACTTAAAAATCGTTCGAACAGCAGTTCCATTCCAACTGGATCGACAGCTGTAATTCCTAGTGCATAACAGACCGCAGAGTTAGCAGCCGATCCGCGCCCTTGCACGAGAAAGCCGTTTCTTTTGCAGAAACATATGATGTCCCACACGATTAGGAAGTAACCGGCAAAGCCGAGTCTCGCAATGAGCTCGAGTTCATGTCGTACTTGCAAACGAGCCTTAGCAAGCAGCTGGCGTTTAGCGTCTACACCGTAGCGATTGCGCACGCCTTCGTCTACCCGTTTTGCAAGAAAGCTATCCATAGTTTCGCCATCGCCCACTGGGTAATGTGGAAACTCATATCCGAGATTGTTTAGTGTGAACTCAAGTCGTTCGCTCACGATTTGAGTGTTCGCGATAGCTTCTGGAATATCACGGAATTGATCAATCATCTCTCGCGCTGAGCGCAAGTACCGTGTGGAATTCTCGGTTAGCAGACGGCCTGCCTGATCGAGTGTGGTGTGATGTCTTATCGCAGTGAATACGTCCATCAGTTCACGGTCTCTTTCCACTGCGCAGCGAACGCCGTTAGTTGCAATCACAGGCAATTTGAATTTTGATGCGAGGCTCAGCACAGATTGATTGCAGCACTCTTCTTCGCGCTGTTGATGTCTCTGCAATTCAAGATAGAGATTACCGGGCCCATAAATAGAGCCAAGCCTGTCTATGGTTTTGCACGCTTCTGCTTCACCGCCATACGCGAGTGCCGATGCCAATGGTCCTTCTTCGCCACCGCTCAGGCATATCAAACCAGCCGAGAATTCTTCTAGATCACCTAAGGTAGCAGCGCCTTCAGCCTTAGTTTTTTCACGCATTTTGAAGCGCGTAATAAGCTGGCAGAGATTCTGGTACCCGGTTTGCGTAGCACAAAGCAAAACAATCCGGGGAGGTTCATTAGGATACTGGTGCGGTAGCCACTCAGGAGGAGTCGCCTTGCTGCCGAAAGAAGAAATAGAAATCTCAGCACCAATATGCGCTCTCACTTTGTTGCGAAGTGCGGCGGTATGTAAGCGCGCAACGCCGTATAAGCCATTACGATCGGCAATGGCCAGAGCGGGCATTTCGAGTTCCACAGCGCGTTCAATGAAGGTATCAGGTTGAGACGATCCAGCAAGAAAGCTGAAAGCGCTCGCTGCATGCAGTTCGATGTATTTGCACTCTCGATTAGTCATAGAGCGCCTCAAGCAGCCATATGTCTCGAATGCGATCAAGTGCGAGCAGACACGCAATCGATTCACCACCCGCGTTTGATGCGAGGACGTCCCATTCTTCTGCGTCCCATCCGTTGTCGGACCACCAGCAGCCACTCGTTTTCCAGGGGCCGTATGCATCTATGATTTCGTAACGTTTCTCAGCATTACGAAAGGCGATCGGTCTCATTGCGAGTAGAATTACGCGAACTGGGATCGGAGGCCTCATCCTCCGTAGAGCCAGGCGCGGTGGCGCGGGCTTGCGCTCGGTAACTTTGGCATTAACTGTGAAACTGTCGATGTGAAAGCGGCCAGGTTGGTGCGTATCCTCGAGTACAGGAGACCCTACTCTCTCATCGCCCACAAGAGACTTAAGGCGCGCGAGTGTAACGTCAAGCCGCGATGGCTCAGGAATCTGCGGAGTGAACAAGCCAAGCTGCACTCTACTCGAGTGACCCGCTTCAGCGCTGAGCGAAAGTGTAGCCACGGCTGCCTGTGGCGGATACGCTGCAATCTCGAGTTGCACTAGCTTTAAGAGGAACTTGCGATCTGCGGATGGAATTGCGGGTCGTATCACGCGCTCGTAGATCAATCCTCCTTCTAGATCCAGGTGAACATTAAGAAGCGCCAGTGATAATGCTCTTTCCGTTGCACGAGTTACGAGGCTATTAATCATGTTTGCGCAGATGAAAAGCAGGGAATCCATCTGTTCCACGTGCGTCTCGAAGTCGAGAAACTCTTTCAATTGAAACTTTTCTTCTATAGGTTGAAAGGCGTGTCTCGCTTTACCGAGTGCAAGTTCACGCAATCTGCACGCCTGCTGACCAAGCCGTGATATCAGATCTACCTCAGGTAGCGCCGCGAGCTGATCAAGAGTACGGATTCCCCAGAGTACAAATGTCTCGTAGTGATCATCTGCTAAGTTCAAACTTCTGAGAGGGAGTTTGGCCAATGCATTTGCCTCCTCTCCCTCAGGGATCACCACAATTCCGCGAGTGGTAGCTGCTTTCATTCGCGCAGCATCATAGTTTGCGCTTACAGCAATCGAAACATGGAAACCAGTCATCACGAGAGCACTGCGCAGCCTTTCAGCCAGTTTTTGAGGTGGACCAAAAAGGCGTTCTGTGCCTGCAATATCGAGCACTAACGTGCACGCCGTCCCTTCACTTGTTTCTTCAATACGAGGAGAAAACCGTGATGCGCATTCAAGAAAAACCGCACGTGCTGCAGCTTCGGTTTCTTCCGAGCGCTGGAGCACAAGCAGACCTTCAAGTTCTTCTGCCTCGAGACGGGTCATGCCTGGCGTAACTCCACGTCTTCGTGCATGGCCGTTTAGAGCGCAGACTGACTGTTGTGTATTTCGACCATGAAGAATGGCGACGGCTTTCGATTGTAAATCTGGTCGTAGGCGAAGCAAGGCTTGCGCTGGAAACTCCGCTGCATATAGAGCGGCATACAAGGTTTTCTGTGCGTGGCCAACTTTCATGCGTGCCTCGATGCCTTCCACGCAGCGTGCGCAAACCATGTTGAAGCAGCAGGCTTGCGCGTTATGCTCGTGATAGGTGAGAAGCGTTCACGCCCGCGCTGCACTACGAATGTGAATCCCCGAAGAACAGTCTCGCCGGCAGTCTCAGCGCGCCTCGGCTTGCACTCAATCACAACTGCAGCGCCTGATTGAGCATAGGGAGCTTTGCCCAAGACGATCAGGCTGCACCGCGTTCGGTCCGCTGCTTGTCTGAAACGGAACCAAGTCGCCAGTGGGATACGACTAGCGTGTTCGACAGCTACATCAGCGAGGTCGAGCACAATTGCAGCAAATCCACCAGCTTGCAATAACAAATCAGTTGCACGAATAGCCTGGTCCAGACGGCTCCATGGTTTGTCTTTTCCGGCATAGAATTTGTTGCTTGTCCTTGCTGATTGATCTGTCGGTGAGTTCTGGCATCTCACCCACAAAAGTTGTTTCAGGCCAACACCGTTGGCGGCCGCCGATTCTGGATCAAAGGAGTCGTTGGCATCGACCCAAGCGCAAACATTCCCATCACCGGTCCGCTGCGCGAGGTAAGCCAGTGCAATGCTCGTCCGACCCGAAGATACAGGACCTGCAAGTTCGCTGATGGCGCCAATTGGTAGCCCGCCTGATAAGAGTTCATCCAATTCAGGTATTCCAGTCGATGCCACCTCTCTGATCGTTCGTAGCCCAGGTGTAAGCACCGACGGAAAACGGTGGTCGAGAGAGTGTTCGATTTGCAGTCGAAGTGCGACAGAAGAAGGCATGGGAATTTATCAAATTCGCCTTTTATTCGCCTTTAGATTCGTTCTATTGGCTAGACGTTGTCAACATTTATTCGGATATGAGACGAGACTGTTACCCCTCATCCCAATCGAACGAGCAAAATAATCATTTATAAATCAATGATATAAATCACATAATGCAAAACTACTTTAACTAATTCAGCGGTTTTAGATGGGCAGTAAAATGTCGCAAGAAAGGGGCTTGATAGGTGAGCTTCATGCCGCGAATACCTTCTCGGTTCTTGAAGACTTCTAAAATGACCTCTACAAGATAGTCAATATGACTCTGTGTATAAACACGCCGCGGAATGGCCAATCGCACAAGATCCATTTGCGCTGAACCGGCAAACATCAGCGTGCCTATCTCAACGGAACGTATTCCGCCTTCAAGGTAGAGCTCCGCAGCTAATGCCACACCGGGGAATTGATCTGAAGAAATATGCGGAAGAAAGGAGCGCGCATCAATATAGATCGCGTGCCCACCAGGAGGTTGAACGATCGGCACGCCAGCCTCTGCGATGTGATCGCCAAGATATGCCGTCGATGCGATCCGATAGCGCAGGTAGTCCTCCTCCAACGCCTCTTGAATTCCAACGGCAATTGCCGCAAGATCGCGCCCTGCTAAACCTCCGTATGTGGGATATCCCTCGGTGAGAATCAGCAAGTCCTTTTCCTGCTGTGCCAGTAGATCATCACTGGTGCATAGAAAGCCGCCAATGTTTGCCATGCCGTCTTTCTTCGCAGACATAGTGCAACCGTCGCCGTACTTGAACATTTCCTGGGCGATCTCTTTTGGGGTCTTGTCAGAGTACCCTTTCTCCCTCAGCTTTATGAACCAGGAATTTTCAGCAAAGCGGCATGCGTCGAAATAGAGAGGAATGCCATAGCTCTTGCAGAGCGCACTTGTCTGTCGAACATTTTCCATCGAAACCGGTTGGCCACCACCGGAATTGTTAGTGACTGTAAGCATTACCAATGGAATGCGCTCGCGACCAACACGCTGAACCAGAGCCTCAAGCGCAGCAACATCCATATTGCCCTTGAAAGGGTGATTGAGCGATGGCTGCCGACCTTCCGGAATAACCAGGTCAACAGCTTCTGCACCAACAAATTCAACATTTGCGCGCGTCGTGTCGAAATGGGTGTTGTTAGGTACGATATCTCCCTTTTTGCATGCAACCCCAAACAGGATGCGCTCCGCAGCGCGGCCCTGGTGCGTGGGAATCACGTGTTTGTATCCGACGATGTCCTGAATCGAACTGCGAAAACGTTCGAAGCTACGGCTTCCGGCATAACTCTCGTCGCCCTCCATCACTGCAGCCCATTGATGCGTCGACATGGCTCCAGTACCGGAGTCGGTGAGCAGGTCAATCAGAACATCGTCTGCCTGAAGTAAAAAGAGGTTGTAATGGGCAGCCTTCAGAAGCTTTTCGCGTTGCTCGCGCGTAGTCCATCTAATTGGCTCAACACTCTTGATTCTGAAAGGCTCGATGATAGTTTTCACAGGCATGATGCGCCTCGAGTGCAATCGGTTGAAGGCTTCTCAAAATGTTTGCGTTGTTGCGCTAAGAATCTGTGGTTACAGAACCATCCAGTCTACATGGGTATGCTATTTCGAATCTTTACGGAGTATCTTGCTCTCACTCAGAAAGACTGAAGCAGCGTTAAGTTTAAGTAAGGTGGCCCTAGAACAAATCCTGCTTTCGAGGCAGAGAGAGCTTGTGGCGTAGTCCGCAGGATTCCCGCACAACCAACTCGACCGGCAATACAATGTGCTTGCCCCTCTCTGAAATGTCTCCATTAAGCAGTCGTGAGAAGAGCATGTTGGCTCCCATGCGAGCCATGTCAGTAATTGGCTGCCGCACAACCGTCAAGGGAGGATTAAGGATATTTGCTGTTTCAAAATCATCAAATCCCACCATCGCGATGGACTCGGGTATTCGAACCTTGAGATGTGCGAGTGCATGGATCGCATTCCGTGTAATGAGATTGTTGCTGCAATAGAACGCGGTCGGTGGATCTTTTCGATCGAGAACACCTCGAATAGTGGCAAGCATTTCACTTTGCGTGCTGTTGCCGAAGTGGAATTCAGGTTTGAGGTTTGCTTTTTTCATTGCTTCGCGATAGCCCTCAAATCGCGCTTTGATCGTGTAAAGGTTTCGAGATAGTCCAAAGAACGCAATGCGAGTGTGCCCGTGCTGAATTAGGTGATTCACACCTAGTTGCGAGCCGTACTTATTTTCAACGACGACACTGTCATAAGGGCTGTTCTCGACGGGGCGGTCCAGAGTCACAATGGGAGTACGACCAAACTCAACGCCTGTAATCCGGGTAATCCCGCCAGCGGCGGGGATGATCACAAATCCCTCGACTTGCCGCCTGAGCATCCGGCTCGCCTCGTTGTATTCAATGTTCACATCTTCCTCAGCGGTTGCGATTACGACGGAGTATGCGTGCTCTTTGGCTACCATGCTCACTGTCTGCGCGCAAATCGCGAAAAACGGGTCGAGTAGGTTGGGTACAATCACGCCAATCTGGTGCGTACGCTGGTCGCGAAGCGATCGGGCAACTTCATTTGGCCGATAATTCAGGGTCGCAATCGCATCAAAGACGCGTTTCGCGGTGTCTTCGCTGACTCGAACGCTCCCACTCAGGACACGCGAAACTGTCATTGTACCCACACCAGCGAGCTTCGCGACATCGCTCATGCGTGGAGGACGGTTCACGGTGCACGGCTCCTACGTAGAAATGACACTGATGGTATGCTCAACCCTTTCATGCCGAAGAGTTGATGGTCAAGATACTCGCTCCTTAACTTGCTGGTACTGGAAAGCCATTTCCCTGGATTTACGTCTCAAGCTTCTGATATCGTTACCAACCCAGCGGAGCGGGAAGTGTATTTAAAGAGAGTGCAAGTTCTTAGTCTGACGCAAGTCTATGTAGACGTTCGCTCACATTCCAAAAGGCGCGACCGTCATGATAGGCGGCTTTCCAGATTGAGCCCTTATCCTGCGTAATAGGCGTGCCATCAGCCTTTGTCAGGTTGTATAGTCCGCGAAATTGCGAATCGATCGTGTGTTTCTGAATGAACGCCCATTGCTCGAGGAACCTTTGAAAATACAACCCATTTTGTTTGCCGTAACGCTCATGCATCAAGAGCAAAGCATTTAGCCCTTCTGCTTGAATCCACCATTCCTTGAACGTGTCTTCCGGCTTGCCGAAAGTAGTACCTTCTCGGAAGAACCCACCATACTTTTCATCCCATCCGTAGGCGAGCGCGTGATCTACAAGCATTTTTGCCATGCGTTCCGTCTTCTCGATCGCTTTGTGATGGAGGGCTTCATCCGTTTCAAGCATGAGGTAGGCTGTTTCGACATCGTGGCCATAGGAATCGTGATCAGGAATCGGTTGCCAAGAATTGGTGAAGTAAAGGTTCATCACACCCGGTTCGATACACACCTTGTCGCGCACAATAGCGAGGAGTTCTTCCAGTCGCTCGCGGAGGGTAGGGTCGCGCCACACCTCGTAAAGCTGAGTGAACGCTTCAAGCAGGTGGATATGCGTATTCATGGATTTGTAGTTGATAGGCCCGATCGGATTCAATGCGACCTGGCCGCTTGGCACAACAGGTATGACGGGCGTGCCGTCACGCGACAGCCATTCGAAATATCCGCCATTTGAGGAGTCATGTGCGTGCTTGTCGGCCCACAGAAACCCATCCTTAGCGAGCGCAAGAGCCTTTGGATCGCCAGTCGCCTGGTAGGCGGCGGCTGCCCCATAAATGCAAAATCCGATACCATAAAGCTCCTTGGCGTCGGTAAATTCGGGAATAACCTGCCCCTTGTCGTCAAGTCCCCAGAAGAACCCGCCATTTTTTGTGTCCCACATGACGTTTCCGAGGAAGTCGACACCCTGATGTACGATCGGGATAAATTGGTCTTTGAGTGCCGGCTCGCGCAGCACGACTTGAGAGGCGACCCAGGTCATTCGCCCTTGAAAAACCGAGAACTTCCCATCGCTCGGTAGTGGCTCCCAATTCCGCGCAAAGTGAGAGTGGAAGCCACCATGTTCGCGATCGATAGACCTTGGAAACCAAACATTGAGGACATCAGTATGGAGAGCATTCTCGACCTGCGCAGCGAGCTTAAGATATTCAGTCGAGGTAGGCTGAACGGCGCCAAAGACAGATTGGGGCGCGGGGTGCTGCGCAAAGCATGCTGAGGCAGCAGAGAGAAACAAAAGAGCAGCGGACTTGATCAGCAAGGCAGCACCTTTCAATCATCGACTCGGCGAGAATCCTAACACACACACTTCACGCCGCTCTGCGTACTCGTAGACTGGGTCGTTTGATATCATCGCGGGTTCATTCGAAGGAGATATTTCTATCTCCCAAAGCGAAGGTGGTTCAGTGAATCGTAGAGTGTTTCTAAGCAGTCTCGCCGCAGCGGGCTTTGCCGCTGCACCAACTGCCAGGCGTCTTTTCGGAGAGTCGATCTCCTTGACGGATTATCCGGGCGTGAATCCGAAGCACATCCCGCGCTATCGCGGATTTAATCTGCAGTGGGAACAACAACCAAGTGAAAAAGACAAGCATGCATTCGAGGAATCGGACTTCGCAATCATGCAGGAGTGGGGCTTCAATTTCGCGCGCCTGCCGCTCTCATACTGGATATGGGGTAAACCTACAGACTGGACATATATCGATGACGAGCCATTGAAGGAGATCGATCGGGCGATCGAATTTGGAAAACAACATGGCATCCACGTCAATCTGAACTTCCACCGCATTCCCGGTTACTGCATCAACGGCCGTGAACTGGAGCCCGCCGATCTTTTTACCGGCCGAAAAGATGAAGGCCCTCGCGCGTTGAAAGCTGCATGTTTTCACTGGGCCTATTTTGCGAGGCGCTATAAGGGAATACCGAGTACGCAGCTTTCTTTCGACTTGATCAACGAGCCGCCCAAGATGCGCTCGTATGAAGGCTACTTCGAAGAACGATACGCTGAGGTCGCACGTGCGCTCGTTGCCGCGATCCGTGCGGAAGATCCCACTCGATTGATCTTCGCAGACGGTATCGATATTGGTCAGTTGCCCGTGTCCGAACTCGTCGACTTAGATCTGGTGCAGAGCACTCGTGGCTATCAGCCGAAGGCGATCAGCCATCACGGAGCAACGTGGGTACCGCTAGACGAGTACGAGACTATGAAACTCCCAACATGGCCTCTGACTGACGACA
>Ga0105237_10005974_pt1 | contig 13641 bp, 11 predicted proteins | sample KBSC24metaG_FD_81520 | JGI IMG/M metagenome (GOLD analysis project Ga0105237, IMG submission 81520) | Corn rhizosphere microbial communities from Kellogg Biological Station, Michigan, USA - KBS C2-4 metaG | ecosystem: Host-associated > Plants > Roots > Rhizosphere > Soil | place: Michigan, USA...
CCGGTTGAGGTATCCGCTGAACAATGTCGGCGCCGAAACCTCCAGGCGGCCAATGGTTTCGCCGTCATGCGGCACCGGCGACCCGTCTTCTGAGACCAGCCGGGTCTGCACGCCGTCGAGCGGTAGCCCCACCCAACCGGCGCGGCGTTCGCCGTCGACCCGGGTGGACAGCGTGATCAGTGATTCGGTACTGCCGTAGCGCTCGACTGGCGCGTGCCCGGTGAGCCGCACGAGGTCGTCGAACACCGGCACCGGCAGCGCCGCACTGCCCGACACCAGCAGCCGGGCGCCCCGCAAGGCCTCAGCAGCTGCGGCATCGGCCACCACGCGTGACCACACGGTCGGCACCCCGAAGTACAGTGATCCACCCGCGGCTGCGTAGGCCGCCGGCGTGGGTTTTCCGGTGTGCACGAAGCGATTTCCGATGCGCAGCGAGCCCAGCAAGCCGAGAATCAGGCCATGGACGTGGAACAGCGGAAGGCCGTGCACCAGGGTGTCGGCCGGGGTCCAGGCCCAGGCCTTGGCCAGTGCGTCGATGTCGGCCGCGATGGCGCGGCGGCTGATCACTACGCCTTTGGGCAGTCCCGTCGTGCCCGAGGTGTACATGATCAACGCGGTCGAATCGGCTGACGGCTCGGCATAGCGATGCCAGGACCGGGCGTGCAGTCGCACCGGAATGACAGGCAGTCCTTCCGTCTCGTCGGGCGTTTCCCCCAGCCATGCCTGCGCCCCGGAGTCGGTGATCATGTGCCGGCGTTCGGCGGCACCGACATCGGCAGGCACCGGAACCACCGGGACGCCCGCGATCAGGCAGCCGGCGATGGCCAGCACCGTCTTGGCAGTGGGCCGGGCCAGCACGGCCACCCGCGATGCGCCCGCGACTCGCTCGGCCACCGACGTCGCGGCCCCGACCAGATCACTGCGCGACAACACCGCGCCGTCGATGCGTACCGCGTCTTCGAGGTCGTGCCCGGCAGCGACAACGGCGGGGTTCAGAGAGGTCAGCAGCACATCGCGAGGCTACTCGCCTACGAGATGCAGGAAGATTGACAGGCCACCTTGCACACCGTCAGCCACCGTCGAAGGTCGCGCACATACGCTGCAGGATCGGGACCGTCGCCTGGAACGCCGCACGCTCCTCACCGGTCAACTGGTCGAGAAACTGCTCGATGGCACTGAGGCTCGTCGCGTCGTAAGTGTCGAGCAGTTTGCGAGCGCGAGTCGACATCACGACTTCGACTCGCCGTTGGTCATCGCGGTGGCGAACACGCTCGATCAAACCGCCGTCATCCATTGCCTTGAGCAGATTGCTCAGCGTCGAGGGAGCTAGCCGGAGAGCTGTCGCAATCAGGGTGGGCGCCGTTGGCCCATCGCCGAGCAGCCGTAGCACCTCGATCTGCGCTTCAGGCAAATCAGGAAGACCGGCGGTCTGCCGCGTCGATTTGAGTACAGCCCGCCGAAGTGGGCCGAGTAACTGAGCGAACTCGCGCGCGCACGCCGTCATGGCAGCCATCTCACATACCTCTTGCAACAAAATTATTTTGCAACAATACTATGTACATGAGTACCACCCTCTCCGGCGACGACACCCCAGCCCAGCACGAGTCGACTCTGCCAGGCCACCGCTTGATCTACACCTACGACACCGGCTGGGTGTACGAGATGTATGTCAAGAACTCGACCACCATCGACTACCGCATCCACTCAGGAATCGTGGGCGGACGCTGGGTCCGGGACCAGCATGTCGACCTCGTCCAACTGGCAGACGATGTGCACAAGATCTCGTGGGACGAGCCCACGGGCACCACGGTCGTAGTCAACGTGATGCCCCGCCAGATGCGCCTGCACGGCACCATCTTCTTCCCCCGGTGGGTGGGCGATGACCCCGGCAAGACCGTCTGCTTCCAGAACGACCATCTCGACCTGATGCGCAGATATCGCGATGAGGGACCGACTTATCCGGCATTCGTGGTATCCGAATTTGCCACCATCACCCACTTCGAGCATGTCGGGATCGATGATGAATCTGTCATCAGCCAAGCGCCCGGCGGTACGACCTGAAGCGCTGCGCCGCAGGTTGTTTCACCTCGATTCGCCCGACTGCCGAGCAATCGGTCCACAACGTCGAGAAGGTCGCATGTCAGCCTTGTCCATCCCCATCGTCGCCAACCTGGCGGCGCGGATGCTCAACAAAACGGTCCGCACCCGGCCTGCAGTCTCATTGCGTTTCAACGAAATACCCTCGGCCACAGAGCAACTGACGGTTGGGACGCGACACGGCCCGGTGCGGGTCACCGTCTACCGACCTCCCGGCGAAGTGTCGGGTCGCGGGGTCTACCTGAACTTTCACGGCGGCGGATTCGTCCTCGGCAACTACGAACAAGACGATCCATGGTGCCGCTATCTGGCCGCCAACGCCCTTGTGACGGTCTTGAACATCGACTACGCGCTCTCACCCCGCCATCGGTTTCCGGTAGCCATCGAACAGGGCTACGACGTGCTGCGCTGGACCCATTACGTCCAACAAGATTGGGATACAACGGTATTGTGCGTCGGGGGACAGAGCGCCGGCGGAGCAATCGCGGCAGGTGCGGCGCGGATGGCGCGTGATATCGGGGCACCGCGAGTGGACCTGCAGGTCCTGCATTACGCGCCGCTGGACTTAGTCACGCCCGGTGAAGCCAAACCAGCCAAAGGACCCCGCGCGATGATCACGCCGTGGCTGTGCGAACTCTTCAACACCGCCTACATTCCCGATCACCGGTGCCGGCGACTGCCACTGGCCTCGCCGGCCTGGGCCGAAAACCTCCATGACGTGACAGACTTGGCGCCAGCGGTGGTGATCACCTGTGAACTGGACCGGCTCCGCGACGAAGGGCTCCGGTTCGCTGAAGCCCTCCGTACCGCCGGAGCACTCGCACTGCACTACGACGTTCCCGACGTCGATCACGCATATAACATCCACGCTTCGCACAAACAGGTGACAACAGAGGCCGTCTACCGAATGGTGACCGAACGGGTCCAACATGCGATCGACTCTGCACCGTGACCGCTGCACACACAGGCCGCGCAGACCAGAAAGTTCTCCGCTGCCGTGATCCGCGAAGCGGGAATCTGGTGTCTTCCCCACCCTCGGCGATACTGGAACGGTGATCGAACGCGTCGGCTCCCGTGAGGTTTATCGCAACGCGTGGATGTCGGTGCGCGAAGACGACATCCGCCGTCCCGACGGCACCACCGGCATCTACGGTGTGGTCGACAAACCCACCTACGCACTGGTGATCGCCCAAGACGGTGACCGCTACCGCATGGTGGAGCAGTTCCGGTATCCAATTGGGTTGCGGCGCTGGGAGTTCGTGCAGGGCACGGCGCCGGGCACCGTGCACGGGGACGAGCCCGCGCCGGCAGATCTGGCCGCGCAGGAACTCCGCGAAGAGACGGGGCTACGAGCTGAGACGTGGCAGGTGCTGGGCCAGCTGGATGTCGCGCCGGGGATGTGCAGCCAGCGCGGCTGGGCCTACCTCGCCACTGGCATTACCGAAGGTGAGCACGAGCGCGAGCACGAAGAGCAGGACATGCACAGCGAGTGGTTCACCGCCGATCAGATCGAGGACATGGTCCGCAACGGCGATATCACCGATGCGCAGACGCTCGCGGCGTGGACTCTGCTGAGGTTGCACACAGCTCGGTGAGGCAATCCTGCCAACTCGGGTAAACATCGCGCCACCTGGGATGATGCCCTTTTTGCCGGCTGTTGATCTGGGCATACCACTCAGCAGGAGGCAACGACATGAAGACGATCAGCGGTTTCGCACAGCAGACGGTCGGCCGTTACGTTGCCGCAGGCGCACTGACAGTTGGAGCTCTGGTGTCCCCGATCGTGTGGTCGGTCGCCGACGAAACCCACCATGCCCTGCCGGAAACCGCTGTGGCATCGCACAACAATCACGGTATCGATCAGCTGCAGTGGCTCCAGGACATCCAGCCGCACGCCCAGGCGCCGCGCGTCGACACCACGGTGCACCAGAGCCAGTGACAGCATCCCGGCCGGCGCCGTTGTGGGGCATGAGTTTTCGCACTTGATCTCAACCTAAGTTGAGGTTCTAGCGTCGAACGCATGACCCAACCAGAAGTGATCGTCGACCGCGTCGTTCTGCAGGACGGCTTCGTCCCGGTGATCGACATCAGCAGCGCCCGCACCGGCCATCCGACGCACCGCCAGACGGTGGCCGACGCGATCGGCCGCTGCTGCGAGACCAGCGGTTTCCTGATCCTCGTCGGCCACGGCGTGCCCTACCGGGCCATCAACGACGTCAACCGCGCCGTGCGTGAGTTCTTCAGCTTGCCGCAGGCTGAGAAAGACCGCCTCCGGGCACAGCCCGGCGACCCGCTGGCCCGTGGATTCAGCAGCGCCGGCAAGCTCGCGGCCACCAACGACGGCGCGGACGTCGAGGCCGAACACCAAGCCCCGGACCGGGTCGAGAAGTTCGTCCATTTCCCGCAGGGCAACCCCGAGGGCCTCGGCGGTGCCGACTGGACCGACGAGCGCGTGGCCGTCGATGACCGGTGGCCCGAACTGCCCGGTTTCCGCGCCGCGTACGAACGCTACTACGCCGAAATGACCACGCTCGCAAAAGAATTGTCGCGGCTCTTCGCACTCGCCCTCGGCCTGCGCGAAGACTGGTTCGATGCCTCGATCGACCGGCACCACTCCAACCTGATGGCCAACTACTACCCCGCCGATAATCGACCGGCCGGCGATGTCCGGCTGAGCGAGCACACCGACTGGGGCAACCTGACGATCCTGCTGCAGGACGAATCGCAGGGTGGGCTACAGGTTCGGGGCAACAACGGCGAGTGGCTCGACGTGCCCGTGGTTCCCGGGGCGTTCGTCATCAACATCGGTGACCTGTTGGCCCGGTGGACCAACGACCGTTGGGTCAGCACCGTGCACCGCGTGGTGAGCAATGGCACCGGAGGAGAGCGGTACAGCCTTCCGTTCTTCCACCAGCCCAACTTCGACGCCGTCATCGAGTGCATCCCCACCTGCGCGACAGCGGACAATCCGCCGCGCTATGAGCCGGTGGTGTCGGGGCCGTATCTGCTCGACAAGTTCAAGCTCGCCTACGCGCTCTGAGCGGAAGCGTCACCGAAACAGGTTCTCGGACAACGGCGTCGGAGAACCGAATCGGTGCGCCGTCACCGCGATCGCCTGCTCGTGCAGGAACGTCAGCAGCTCGATCCGCCCGGCTTCGACAGCCGGCTGGGCGTAGAGCGCAATCGCGACATCGCCGGCGCTGTCGCGGGCGAACTGTTCGCGACTGCCGCCGAGCAGGCGAACGCGCCCGGGAGCGTTGTCGTGCAAGGTGTTCCGCCACGACGCCGAATCTTCGACGCGATAGCCGACGCCGGCGGCCGCCAACGTGTCGACGATCGCCGCATTCAGCGGCTCCCGAGCGGAGACGGTCACGCGGGAACCGGCCAGGATTCCCGCCCCAACCACCCGCAGCACGGCTGCCGGATCAGCACTTTCGGCGCGCACCGTCACCGGCACCGGCAGATAGCGGAAGACGTTCTTCTCCGCCATCAGGCCGGACACATCGCGCGCGACGCCGAACTCCGTCGCCCAGGCATGGGCATCGGACCCGAAGGACCGTTCGAGGAACGCCAGCTCTTCGCGATCCAGTCCACAAGTCTGCGCAGCGTCCAGGATCGCGCGCACCGATGGCGGGACCGGGGCCGTCTGGGCCGCCGGCGCGCAACGCCAATCACTCAGTCCGACGAGGTAATTCGGGCCACCGGCCTTCGCACCCGCACCAACCGCGGACTTCTTCCACCCACCGAATGGCTGCCGCCGCACGATGGCCCCGACGGTCGAGCGGTTCACATAGGCGTTGCCGGCCTCGACTCGGTCGAGCCAGCGTTCGATCTCGGCGCGGTCCAGGCTGTGCAGGCCCGCCGTCAGTCCGTAGTCGACCTGGTTCTGAATGGCGATCGCCTCGTCGAGGTCATCGGCGGCGATGAGGCCCAGAACCGGACCGAAGTACTCGGTGAGATGGAACTCCGAGCCGCGCCGGACTCCGGTCTTCACTCCCGGTGACCAGAGCCGTCCGGTGTCATCGAGTTGGCGGGGCGCCACCAGCCACTGCTCCCCGGGCGATAGCTGCGTGAGAGCACGCAGCAATTTGCCGTGCGCGGGTTCGATGATGGGTCCCACCTGCGCGGTCCGGTCTGTCGGGTAGCCGACCTTCAGCGAGGTGACGGCATCGACGAGCTGGTCGAGGAACCGCGCGGACCGGGCGACGGAGCCCACCAGAATGCCGAGCGACGCTGCCGAACACTTCTGTCCGGCGTGCCCGAAGGCCGAGTACACCAGGTCTTTCACCGCGAGATCGAGGTCCGCGTGCGGGGTGACGATGATGGAGTTCTTGCCGCTGGTCTCGGCCAGAAGGGGCAGGTCGGGCCGGAAGCCGCGGAACAATTCCGCGGTCTCGAAGGCACCGGTGAGGATCAGGCGGGCGACCCGCGGGTCGGATACCAGCTGTGTGCCGAGCTCACCCTCGTCGATGTGCACCAACTGCAGCACATCGCGCGGCACGCCGGCGTCCCAAAGCGCTTGCACCATAACGGATCCACACCGCCTGGCCTGAATCGCAGGTTTGATGATGACGGGGCTGCCCGCGGCCAGCGCGGCCAGCGCCGATCCGGCGGGGATCGCCACCGGGAAGTTCCATGGCGGCGTGACCACGGTCAATCCGGCCGGCACCGCGACGGCACCGTCGACGGAGTCCAGTTTCTCTGCCTGTGCCGCATAGTAATTCGCGAAATCGATGGCCTCGGAGACCTCGGGGTCGCCCTGATCCAGCGTCTTGCCGCACTCGGACGCCATCACCTCCAGCAATACCGCCCGCGCTGCTTGCAGCGTCGCGGCCGCACGCCGAAGGACTGCCGCCCGCTGCGCACCGGCCAACGCCGCCCATGTCGCGCCTGCGGTGACACCGTCGGCGATCATCCCGTCCAGCGCGGCTGGGCTCGACACGGTGTGCTCGGCGACCAACTCCGCGCCGGCTGAGGATCCGGCGATCCGGTCGGTGATTGCCCGCCCCCACAGTCGATTGCCGGGCAGCGCCGGATCAGTATCGGCGATATTCGCGAATCCACCGGCCGGGCTGACCGCGTCAGCCGGATCGTCGGTTCGCCTGTCCTGTCGGCGATTCGGCTCCGGAACACCTGCTCCCCCCGTCGCTTCGCTCGCCCCAACGTCGTCGATTTCGGCCAGCGACGCGACGAACCGGTCCTTCTCGCGCTGGAACAGCACCTGGTCGTCGTGCAGCTCGAACACCGCGGACATGAAGTTGTCCTGGCTGGCGCCCTCCTCCAACCGGCGCACGAGGTAGGCGATGGCGACGTCAAAGTCCTTGGGGTGCACCACCGGTACGTACAGCAGCAGGCCGCCGACGGTGCGCCGGACGGCTTCGGCCTGCGCCTCGGCCATTCCCAGCAGCATCTCGAATTCCACGTGATCGCGGACGCCACGCCGCCCGGCGAGCGTCCACGCGTACGCGATATCGAAGAGGTTGTGCCCGGCGACACCAATGCGCACATTCGCGGCGTGCTCGGGCTGTAGTGCGTAGTCCAGCACACGCTTGTAGTTGGCGTCCGTGTGTTGTTTGGTCGAGAAGGTCGCCACGGGCCAACCGTGCAACGAAGCCTCCACGTGCTCCATCGGCAGGTTGGCACCCTTGACCAGCCGCACCTTGATGCCCGCGCCACCCCGCTCGCGCCGCGCACGAGCCCAGTTCTGCAGTCGCATCATCGCGCTCATCGCGTCGGGGAGATAAGCCTGCAGCACGATCCCCGCTTCGAGGCCGAGCAACTCGGTCCGGTCCAGCAGCTTGGTGAACACCGCGATGGTCAGCTCCAGGTCGCGGTACTCCTCCATGTCGAGGTTGATGAACTTCTTCGTCGGCGCGGTCGCCGCCTGCGTGAACAACGGCAGCAGGTTCGCGGCGATGTGGTCGACGGCTTCGTCGAACGCCCACGGCGAGTGCGGCGGCACGGTGGCCGAGACCTTGATCGACACGTAGTCGACGTCGGGACGGGCGAGCAGCCGTTCGGTCCCCTGCAGCCGTCGGGCCGCCTCGGCCTGCCCCAGTACGGCCTCACCGAGCAGATTGATGTTGAGCCCGACGCCACGCTCGCGGAGCCGTGCGATCGATCGTCCGAGGCGGGCATCGGTCGCGTCGACCAGGAGGTGACCGACCATCTGGCGCAACGCCTTTCGGGCGACCGGAATGACCAATCCGGGCGCGATCATCGATACCAGAGCACCGACCTTGATCAACAACCGTTCGTGCATCGGCAGGAAGGCAGGGGCGTTCCGCGCCAGGGCACGCAGGTTGGCAGCCGCGATCCTGTGGTCTTCGGGCCTGATCACGCGGTCGACGAATCCCACGGTGAAATCCAGGCCATGCGGATCGCGAAGGACATCGGCCAATCGCCGGCCGGCCGGCGGCACCGGTTGCCCGGCGGCGTCGTCGAGCCACCGCCGGACCTGCGTCACGACATCGGTCAGCAGATCTTCGTCACTGCCCAGCTGAGTCATCTGCCCATCATGAGCGCGCCGGACACTTAAAATAAAGCGATGTTTTCTGACATGAAAGAGTAAGTAGAGATGAAACATCCGCGTGCCGATCTGCTCGACACCCGCAGGCTGCGCCTACTGCACGAGCTGAGCCTGCGCGGCACGTTGTCCGAGGTCGCCGAAGCGCTGCACCAAAGCCCTTCGTCGATATCGCAGGCGCTGAGCCAGCTCGAGCGCGAGGTCGGCGTGCCGCTGTTGGAGAAAGTCGGGCGGCGGCTGCGGCTCACCCCCGCGGCCGAGGTGCTCGTCGAGCACACCGCCGTCATCTTGGCGCGGCTCGAGCAAGCCGCCTCCGACGTCGCGGTCCAGAGCGACGAGGCTTCCGGCACCGTTCGGTTGGCCGTCTTCCAATCGGCGGCATCGGCCTTCATGCCACAGATGCTGACGGAGTTGGCTACGCGCCATCCGCGGCTGCGCGTGACGATGTCGCAACGCGAGCCGGAGCAGGCGCTCTACGAGACCTGGCTGCGCGAGTTCGATCTGGTGATCGCCGAGGAGTACCCGGGGCATGCCGCGCGCGCGTATCCCGATCTGCACCGGGCACCGCTCACCACCGACCTGCTGCGGCTGGCGGTCCCACCGGCCGGAGACCCGTGGGACCGCGTCTCCTCGGTGAAGGATGCCGCCGACCTGCCGTGGACTATGGAGCCCGAAGGCACCGCCTCCCGGCACTGGGCCGAACAGCTGTGCCGCCGAGCCGGTTTCGAGCCGGACGTCCGCTTCGAGACCGACGACCTCGAAGCTCAGATCGCGCTGATCGAGAACGGCAACGCGGTCGCCATCCTGCCCGACCTGATGCGGGTCCGGCGCCGTCCCGATTTACGGGTCGTGGACGTCGATCCGCGTCGGCGTGTGGTGTTCACGGCGACGCGGACCGCCATCAGCAAGACACCCGCCATCGTGGCGTGCCGGGCGGCATTGGCTTCGGCAGTGCCCGCGCAGCTCGACGTGGACTGAATGCCCCCGCTCGCGGGAGGACTTAAGCCAACCGGGAAACGGCGGCGGCGATGCGCTCGTCGGTCGCGGTCAGCGCGATGCGCACGAACTGCTCGCCCGCCGGGCCATAGAACTCGCCGGGGGCGACGAGGATGCCACGCTCGGCCAACCACGCGACCGTCGCGCGTCCGGACTCGCCGCGGGTGGCCCAGACGTATAGGCCGGCCTCGGAGTGCTCGACGGTGAAGCCGGCGCCCCGGACAGCCGCGAGCAGCGCGTCACGTCGCTTGGCATACCGGTCGCGTTGGACGCGTTCATGTTCGTCGTCGTCGAGAGCGGCGACCATCGCGGACTGCACCGGGGTCGGGACGATCATCCCGGCATGCTTGCGGACCGCCAGCAGCTCGGCGACCAGCGCCGGATCACCCGCGACGAAGCCGGCGCGGTAGCCGGCCAGCGACGAGGTCTTGGACAGCGAGTGCACGGCCAGCAGACCGGTGTGGTCGCCGTCGCAGACGTCGGGGTGCAGCACCGACAGCGGCTGGGCATCCCACGACAGGCCGAGGTAGCACTCGTCGGACGCGATGACGACGCCGCGCTCGCGCGCCCAGCCGACGACCTTGCGCAGATGGTCGACACCCAGCACCTTGCCGGTCGGGTTGCTGGGCGAGTTGAGGTAGACCAGCGCGGGCGACTGCGGCCCGATCTGGGTCAGCGAATCGGCCCGCAGCACCTGGGCACCGGCCAGCCGTGCGCCGACGTCGTACGTCGGGTAGGCCAGCTCGGGCACCACGACGGTGTCGGCGGCTCCCAACCCGAGCAGGGTCGGCAGCCAGGCGATGACCTCTTTGGTGCCGATGACCGGCAGCACCGCCTGCTCAGGCAGGCCGGTGACGCCGTAGCGGCGCTGCAGAGCGGCTACGGCCGACGCACGCACGGCCGGCGTGCCGGCCGTCGTCGGGTAACCCGGCGAGGCACTGGCAGCGGCCAGCGCCTCCCGAATGACGTCGGCCACCGCGTCTACAGGCGTGCCGACGGACAGATCGACGATGCCGTCCGGATGCGCACGCGCGGTCGCGGTCGCCTCTGCGAGGGTGTCCCAGGGGAACACCGGCAGAGCGGCCGAGACCTTGGTTCTAGCGGACAGGGTCACTCGCCCTGCGGCGCGAGATCCTTGACCGCCTGCGGGTCGTTGTCGGTCTGGCCGACCTTGGACGCACCGCCCGGCGAGCCGAGCTCTGCGAAGAAGTCAGCGTTGCTCTGGGTGTATCCGCTCCACTGATCGGGGACGTCGTCCTCGTAGTAGATGGCCTCGACGGGGCAGACGGGCTCACAAGCGCCACAGTCCACGCACTCATCGGGGTGGATGTACAGCATGCGTGCACCCTCGTAGATGCAATCGACCGGGCATTCTTCGATACATGCCTTGTCTTTGACGTCGACGCAGGGTTCGGCAATGACGTACGTCACCGGTGGTTCTCCTGTTCCAGTGGGCTGCTGGCTCGTCAGGAATACAACGAGCAGACGTCAGTATGGTGCGCCCGTACCGAAGCGTCTGGCTCAGTGTTACCTAACTTTACGCGCCGCCCAGGAAGGGTGGCGCGTGGTTACTGATACTAGACGTTGCACATACCCTCCGACTAGCTCCAACTCACAGCTTTTTACCCGTGTCATTTTTGCTTTGCAACTAGTTGCATAGGACCGCGGGTCCCGCTTACGCTTCGACCGTGGCCCTCCCCCACGCCATCCTCGTGGCGCTGTGCGAACAAGCCGGTTCCGGTTACGAACTGGCCAATCGGTTCGACCGCTCGATCGGCTACTTCTGGGCAGCCACGCATCAGCAGATTTACAAGACGCTGCGCACCATGGATGCCGACGGCTGGGTCAGCGTCGAGGTCGTCGCGCAGCACGGCCGTCCGGACAAGAAGGTCTACTCGGTCACCGGCACCGGCCGGACCGAGCTGGAACGCTGGATCGCCGAACCCCTTACCGGCCGCGGCAGTTCCGTGACCGACGCCCGCACGCGCGAGCTCGCGGTGAAGCTGCGCGGCGCGGCCTACGGATCCGCGGAGAGCACCGCAGCGCTGTGCGAGCAGATTCACGCGCTGCGCGCCGAACGCGCCGCGCTGCTCGACACCTACCTCGGCTACGAGAAACGTCAGTTTCCCGATCCCTCCGCACTTACCGGCAGCGCACTGCATCAATACCTGGTGCTGCGCGGCGGTATCCGCGCCGAGCAGGGATCGGTGGACTGGTTGGACGAAGTTCTGCTGGCATTGAAAGGAAACCGATGACTGCGCAGCATTCAGCGCCCTATCCGAACCTGTTGTCTCCGTTGAATCTTGGCTTCACCACACTGCGCAACCGGGTGATCATGGGCTCGATGCACACGGGCCTCGAGGACCGCGCCCGTGACACCGGCAAGCTCGCCGAGTACTTCGCCGAGCGAGCCCGCGGCCGCGTCGGATTGATCATCACCGGCGGCTATGCCCCCAATCGCACCGGCTGGCTGCTGCCGTTCGCCGCTGAGATGATCTCGTCGTCGGATGCCCGTCGGCACCGGCGCATCACCACTGCCGTCCATGCCGAGGGCGGCAAGATTCTGCTGCAGGTGCTGCACGCGGGACGCTATGCCTATCACCCTCTTTCGGTCAGCGCATCGTCGATCAAGGCCCCCATCAACCCATTCCGGCCACGGGCGCTGCGTGACGTCGAGGGCACCATCAACGATTTCGTGAAATGCGCGCTACTGGCCCGCGAGGCCGGGTACGACGGCGTCGAGATCATGGGCAGCGAAGGTTATCTGCTGAACCAGTTCCTCGCACCGCGCACCAACAAGCGCACCGACGCCTGGGGCGGCACTCCCGAGAAGCGCCGCCGCTTCCCGGTTGAGATCGTCCGCCGCACCCGGGAGGCCGTCGGCCACGACTTCATCATCTGCTACCGGCTGTCCATGGCCGACTACGTCGACGACGGCCAGACGTGGGAGGAAATCCTCACGCTGGCAACGGAAATCGAGGCAGCCGGAGCGACAATCATCAACACCGGCATCGGCTGGCACGAAGCTCGGGTCCCTACCATCGTGACGTCCGTACCGAACAGCGCGTTCGCGGACATCAGCAACGCGGTGGCGCAGCACGTCACCATTCCGGTGGTGGCCTCGAACCGGATCAACATGCCGCAGTCCGCAGAACAGATTCTGGCCGACGGTGCGGTGCAACTGATCTCGATGGCGCGCCCGCTTCTGAGCGACCCGGACTGGGTCCGCAAAGCGCAGCACGACGCTGCCGACGAGATCAACACCTGCATCGCCTGCAACCAGGCCTGCCTGGACCATGCGTTCGTGCACAAGACCGTTTCCTGCCTGCTGAATCCGCGGGCCGGTCACGAAACCACGTTGGTACTGGGTAAGACTCGCGTGTCCAAGCGGGTCGCGGTGGTCGGGGCCGGACCCGCGGGCCTGGCCGCCGCCGTCACCGCCGCCCAGCGTGGCCATGATGTGACGCTGTTCGAGGCCGGTGATCGGATCGGCGGCCAATTCGATTTGGCCCGAAGGATTCCCGGCAAAGAGGAGTTCAACGAGACGCTCCGCTACTACACCACGATGCTGGCCAAGCACCGCGTGGACGTCCGCCTGAACACCCGGGCGTCGGCTGACGAACTCGCCGGCTACGACGACGTCGTCCTCGCCACCGGCGTCACACCGCGCATGCCCGCGATCCCGGGCATCGACCACCCGATGGTGCTGTCGTACGCGGAGGCTCTGACTGGTGCAGCGGTCGGCAAGCGGGTGGCCGTAATCGGGGCCGGAGGAATCGGTTTCGACGTCAGTGAGTTCCTCACGGTAGACGAGTCACCCACCCTCAATCTCAAGGAATGGCGCGCCGAATGGGGTATCGCCGACGGCGGCGAGACCCGCGGCGGGTTGGCCACGCCGATCCCGCTGCCGCCGGCCCGCGAGGTGTACCTGCTGCAGCGCACCAAGGGCGCGCAGGGGCGCGGCCTGGGTAAGACCAGCGGCTGGGTACACCGGGCATCGATCAAAGCCAAAGGTGTACAGC